>Ga0209746_1000561_pt1 | contig 18885 bp, 19 predicted proteins | sample BarGraNGADG00211_3_FD_184496 | JGI IMG/M metagenome (GOLD analysis project Ga0209746, IMG submission 184496) | Arctic peat soil microbial communities from Barrow, Alaska - Barrow Graham LP Ref core NGADG0011-211 (SPAdes) (version 2) | ecosystem: Environmental > Terrestrial > Soil > Wetlands >... | reverse complement strand
CGCCAGCCAGACAAACCCTACGGCAATCAGCACCACCAGAACGGAGCCACAGCACAACCAGCCATAACTGATAAGCGACACCAGGTTGTCGATCACCCGGGCCGTTTCGGACGCAGCTGCCGGCGCGGCCTGCGGGTCAGCGGCCGCGCCGGCTTGTCCTGAGGACAGGGAGGTGCGCGGGCCGGTCAATTGGGGCATGCCCTGGCCATACGCGAACGCGCCGGGGGCAGTCAGGGTCGGCGGCGGCAGGTAACCGCTCACAGCAGGCGCCTCTGGCGGTGCAGCCGTCGGCTCGAGGATCGGCTGCGGCACGGCCGCTGCGGTCGATGGCGGCAAGACGGTAGCACCGGGGGTCTGAGTGATGGGCGTGGGCGCCGGGCTGCCCACGGCCGGCATCGTAGGGGTCGGCGGGATGGGCGTCGCGATAGCTGGGGCTGTGGGGATGAGTGTGGGCGTTGCCGTGAACTCAACGTCGGGTGGCGAAGACTGGAACGTAGCTCGTGCCACGGCATCGCCGGGCAACAGCCCGGCCAGCGCGGCGGCCAGCAATAACAGCGCTGCAAGTATCAAAAGTGTACGTGCGCGGATCGGCACTATCGCAGGCCTCTCGGGAGTATTAGTCAGGCTGCGGCATTATAGCATGAGGAAGAACAGGCACCAAGACGGACGGCGACGCGGCTACGGGCCGCCGGGCGTCCGGTTGCGCAGCGACGAGACGTCGCCGGCCCAGACAGTGCTGACCTGGCCATCGTCTGCCTGCACGAGTAGGGCGCCTTGGGCGTTTACCCCTACGGCGAGCCCCTCCAGCGTTCCGGCCGGCAGGCTGACCACTACGCGCCGGCCAAGGGTGTCCAGCCGGGCCGACCAGGCAACATGCGGCGATTCTCCGGCCAGCAGGCGCTCGTACCAGGCTTCACAGCGCTCCAAGATGGCGGCCAACAGCGGGAGACGCTCGACGGGATGACCGCCCGCCATCTGCAAGCTGATGGCGATGGGCGCCAGATCGGGGGAAGTGAATTCCAGGTTCACATTCAGGCCCAGTCCCAGAACCGCATAGGCAACCTGATCGCCGCTGAGGCGCAGCTCGGTCAACATCCCGGCCAGCTTGCGCCCGTCCAGTAACAGGTCGTTTGGCCACTTCAGACCCGGACGCAAGCCGCTGATCTGCTCGACCCCCTCGGCGGCGGCAAGGCCCAGGCACATGGTCAACTGCGCGGCACGCGCGGCCGGGATGGGGGGGCGTAACAGCAGGGACATCAAGAGGCTGCTCCCCGGCGGAGCCCACCAGGTGCGGTCCTGCCGTCCACGACCCGCGGTTTGTTCCTCGGCCAGCACCAGCAATCCTTCGGGCGCTCCGGCCGCGGCTCGCTGAAGGACCACGTCGTTGGTCGAGCCGATGCGCTCCAGGTAGACGACTGGATGGCCCAGCCGCCTTGTGGTCAGAGCTTGCTCGATCAAAAGCACTGAAAGAGACTGATACATGTCCGCGCTACACCGGCCTTTCTGAGCTTATTCCTCGATCGCTTGCGATCCGATCGCCCGCGATAGGATGGACGCCATCTCGTCGGGGGTCAGCTTGATCGGGTTGGCCTGCGTGCTACTCGCGACGAGCGACTTCTCGACGACAAGCGGGAGGTCCTGCCGGGTCAAGCCGTAGGCGCCCAGCGGTGGGACCCGCAATTCGCGGCACAGATCCTGCACCCATTCGACGCCAGCCGCGGCGGCGGCCGCTGGGTTGCCGGTCAATACCTGCGCTACTTCGTCGTAGCGCTGCAATGCCGGACTATCAGGGCGGGCCCGCTGCAGAGCAAGCAGGTTGGTCTCCATGACGTAGGGCAAGAGCCGGGCGCAGACTGCGCCATGCGGCGCCGGGTACATACCCCCAACAACACTGGCAATGCCATGCGCCGCGCCCAGGCCTGCGTTCGCGAGCGCCAGACCACCGCAAAGGCTCGCCAGGCTCATATCCTTGCGCGCGGCGGGGTCATCACCGGCTGCAAAAGCACGGCGCAGGGAGCGAGCAACGCGCGCCATCCCTTCCAGGCAGAGAGCGCCGGTCAGAGGGTTGGCGCGCGCCGAAACGAAAGGCTCGATCAACTGCGTCAGCGCATCCAGACCGGTGCTGGCGGTAATGGCAGGCGGCAGGCTGTAGGTGAGCTCGGGATCCACCAGGGCGACGCGGGGCAGCAAGAATGGACTGCGCAAGCTGACCTTGACGTGCTGCTCAGGCGCTGCCAGGACGGCATTGCGGGTCACCTCGGCGCCCGTGCCGGCGGTGGTAGGGATGGCGATAAAGGGCACGGAAGGCCGGGCCAGGGACTTGCCACGGCCGATGACCTCGAGGTAATCAAGCGGCTCGCCACCGTTAGCAAGCAGAGCGGCGATGGCTTTGCCGGCGTCCACTGCGCTGCCACCGCCAAAGCCGACGACGACGTCACAACCTTCGCGGCGCGCCAGCTCACTGCCAAGACGTACAGCTTGCGTGTCCGGCTCACCGCTCACGGCAAAAGAAACGCAGCCGACATGGTGGTCTGCCAGGCCGGCCAGCAGCGGGCCGGCGGAGGGCAGGCTGGCGCCGGTCACCAGCAGGGCGCGTTGACCGAAACCGGCTGCCAACGCCCCCGCCTCCTTGAGTGTTCCGGCCCCGAAAATGACGCGCGCTGCCGTCGCAAACTCGAAGCGCATGGCGTCTAGCCCCAGCCTTCTTCTGCCGGAAAGAGATTCGTGTACCTGTACGCAGTCCGTGGCTCAGCCATCATCTCGGCCACCGCATCGCGCCAGGTCTGATAATGGGCCGTCTCGCGATGGCGGAGCTGATCGTCGGGTGAGCGGTAGACTTCAACCAGCACGAAATGGTTAGGCGCATCGGTCTGCTGGACGAAATCGAAGCGCGCGACCCCCGGCTCCTGAAGGGTATTACGGGCGTTTGCGAGCGTGGCGTCAACGAACGCCTGAAGGAACTCCGGCTTAACGTGAATGAAGACGTGGACGATGTGCATAGTACCCTCCCTCGCCCAGAATAACACCGCTCTCACGAGGTGTCAATCCTCTTTCAGCCTTTTAGGTTTCCTCCTTGACGCGACCCCATGTTTCTGGTAAACTGGCATAGTTTTGTGGGCAGACCTCCGGAAGCTGGCTTGCCCGACACAAATGCGATCAGCCCTCGGAGATTTGCATGATGACTTCTGTCAGCCCCACGCTGCCTTCGTCCGGCTACGACGAACTCGATCAGCTTTGCGCGAATGTGATCCGCGGCTTGGCCATGGATGCGGTGCAGCAGGCGGATTCCGGTCATCCCGGCATGCCGATGGGCATGGCGAGCGTGGCTCACGTCCTCTGGACGCGCTTTCTGCGTCACAACCCGGTCAATCCCAAATGGCCAAACCGGGACCGCTTCGTGCTCTCCGGCGGTCATGGCTCGATGCTGCTCTACAGCCTGCTCTACCTGACCGGCTATGACGTGCCGCTCGAGCAGCTCAAGCAATTCCGCCAGCTCGGCAGCATCACTCCCGGCCACCCGGAATACGGCCTGACGCCCGGCGTTGAAGTTACCACCGGCCCACTCGGGCAAGGGTTCGCCAACGGGGCGGGTATGGCGCTGGGCGAGGCATTCCTCGCTGCCACTTTCAACCGGCCCGGCTACCCGATCATGGATCACTACGTCTACGCCATTTTGGGCGACGGCGACCTGGAAGAGGGAATCAGCCACGAGGCAGCTTCGCTCGCCGGTCATCTCAAGCTGGGCAAGCTGATCTATTTCTACGATGACAACAAGATCAGCATCGACGGACCGACCTCGCTCTCCTACAGCGACGACGTGCCGGTGCGCTTTGCGGCGTATCACTGGCACGTGCAAGCTGTGGATGGCTACGACATGCCCGCCATCGACGCGGCCATTCGCCAGGCCCAAGCCGTCACCGACCGGCCCTCGCTGATCATCTGCCACACGCACATCGGCTATGGCAGCCCGAACAAGCAAGATACGGCCGACGCGCACGGCTCGCCGCTGGGCGAAGAGGAGATCCGGCTGACCAAGCAGGCCCTGGGCATGCCGCCCGACGAGAAGTTCTGGGTGCCGGAAGAGGCGCTGGCCCGCTACAGGGGTTCGCTGCCTGCCGGGCACGAGTGCGAGGGGCAGTGGAACCAGATGCTGGCGGCTTACGAACGGGAATGCCCCGAGCTGGCCGCAACCTTCAAACAGGCCTGGGCAGGAGAGCTGCCCGACGGCTGGGACGCGGCGATGCCTGTATTGCAGCCGGGCTCCAAGATCGCCACGCGCGCTGCTTCCGGCAAAGTACTGGACGCGATCGCGGCTCGCATCCCGACTCTGATCGGCGGCTCGGCAGACCTGACGCCGTCAAACAACACGCGCTTCAAGGGCGCAGTGGACGTGACGCCGGGAGACTTCGCCGGCCGTTACATCCGCTTTGGCATCCGCGAGCATGCAATGGGCGCGCTCCTCAACGGTCTGGTATTACATGGTGGAACTTTCCCCTACGGAGCGACGTTTGCCGTTTTCGCCGATTATATGCGACCGACCGCACGCCTAGCCGCGATCATGAAGATACCCACGATCTTCGTCTGGACACACGACAGCGTGGGCGTCGGTGAGGACGGGCCGACCCATGAGCCGGTCGAGCACCTGGCGTCGCTGCGGGCCATCCCAGACTTGGTCGTCATCCGTCCCGGCGATCCCAATGAAACGGCCGCAGCCTGGCGCTACGCGCTGACCCGGCGCGATCGCCCGGTCGCGATGTTGCTCAGCCGCCAGGCCATGCCGGCCCTGCCCGGCACCAGCAGCGCGCCGGGTAATGGCCTGGAGCGCGGCGCTTACGTAGTGGCCGAGGCCGTGGGTGGCCGGCCTGACGTGGTTCTGATCGGCACCGGCTCGGAAGTAGCAGTCGCCGTGGCCGCACGCGATCAACTGGCGGCCCGAGGCATTAGGGCGCGCGTCGTCAGCATGCCGAGTTGGGAACTATTCGACGAGCAAGACGCAGCCTACCGCGACAGCGTTCTGCCACCGGCGGTGAGCGCACGCGTTTCTGTGGAAGCGGGCGTCACGCTGGGCTGGGAGCATTACGTCGGCCAGGACGGCAGGGCGGTCGGCATCGACCGCTTCGGCGAATCCGGCAAGGGTCCGGCAGTAATGGCTCACCTGGGTATCACAGCCGAGAACGTGGTCCAACAGGCACTTGCAACATTGCGAATTGAGTGATTCAAGACAGAAGCTGCGCCCCCGAGGGCGCAGCTTGTAGGTTATGGGCTGCCATTTGAAGACTGCCACTCGGAGACTGCGTCTCTAAGACAAGGAAGTGCCTATGGAACGCATGTGGACTCCCTGGCGCTTGGACTATATCCTGAGCGACAAACAGGTGGGCTGCGTGTTGTGCAACATGCTCGAGGCGGAAGATGACCGGGCGATGCTCATTCTGGAGCGAAACGAGCGCGCGTTCCTGGTCCTGAACAAGTACCCGTACAACAATGGCCACCTGATGGCCGTGCCGTATCATCACGTGGACTCATTGGAGAAACTAAAGCCCGAAGATGTGACCGGGATGATGGCGATGGTGGAGAGGAGTGTGCGTGCTCTCCGGCGTGCAATGCACCCTGAAGGTTTCAATATCGGCATGAATATCGGCAAGGTAGCCGGCGCCGGGGTCAAGGACCACGTGCACTGCCACATCGTGCCGCGCTGGAACGGCGATACTAACTTCATGCCCGTTCTGGCCGAGGTGCGGCTGATCCCACAGGATCTGTGGGATACGTACGATCAACTCAAGCAAGCTCTGGAAGCGATCGAAAACAAGCCCTGAGACCCATGTCAACGGCCATAGTAAGCGGCAAAAAGCTCCACTATTACGCACACAAAGGCGACCCGGGCGGGCGTTGCCCTCCGCTGGTGCTCGTGCACGGCGCCGGGGGAACTTTGATGCATTGGCCGGGCGAGCTGCGCCGCCTGGCCGGTTACGACGTGTACGCGCTTGACCTGCCGGGGCACGGCGGGTCCGGCGGCCAGGGCCGGTCAGACGTCAGTGCTTACGCGAAGGCAGTGCATGGCTTTGCGCAGGTCCTGCGCTTGCGGCCGTTCGTGCTGGGCGGCCACTCGATGGGCGGGGCCATCGCGCTCGACTTGGCCCTGCAGCCCTCCAACCGGCTGGCAGGGCTGGTGCTGGTGGGCACGGGCGCGCGCCTGCGGGTCGCGCCGGAGATCCTGGGGGGCATCCTCGACGACTTCGACGCCACCGCCCGGTTGCTCGCCGAGTGGTCGCACGCCGGGCAAGTTCCTCCCAAGTTACTTGACCTCTACGTTCGTCGCTTGCGCGCAGTGCCCCCCGCGGTTATCCACGACGATTTCCTCGCCTGCAACTACTTCGACCGCCTGGCGGATGTGTCCCGCATCGCGGTCCCCACGCTGGTCATCTGTGGCGATGCCGACCGCATGACCCCGATCAAATACAGCCGCTACCTGGCGGAGCAGATTCCCGGCGCACAATTGGTGATCGTGCCGGGTGGAGGCCACATGGCACTCCTTGAGCCGGGTTCGACGCAAGCAGTCGTGGAGGCCATCCGGCAGTTCCTGGGGAGCCTACCCTCGTCGCTGCCAACAGTCCAGAATCTGAGCGCGTGAAGCGGTGCCGGTCGTGCCGATCTGCCGGATGGTGACCGCGGCGGCCAGGCAGCCGGCTTGCGCGGCCTCGGGCGCCGTCGCGCCTGCGCAAAGAGCCGAGCAGATGCCGGCCATGGTCGCATCGCCCGCGCCGACGATGTCGACCGGGCCGCTGACAGGCACGGACGGCACCTGCGCCAGGCCGTCCTCATCGAAGACTGCGATGCCGGCCGCGCCCAACGTCAAAAAAACCGGCCGGCCCGCCCGGCGATAAAGCTCGGCGCCGCTCGCTAGGGCGGCTGAAGAGACTGCGCTCTCCGCTGCGGGAAGGACTTCTTCCTGCCCAGCAGGACACGTGGCGCGCAGCGCCTCGCGGGCGTTGGGTTTGAGCATCACATCCCGAAAAAGGCCGATGCGCTCTCGCGAGTCCGCCACGAACACCACTTTCGGATAGGCGCGGGCCAGGGCGCCGATTTCGGCACGGACGCGCTCGGTGATCACACCGCAGTCCGCCTCTGGCACCTGGTCGGCCACAACAACCCCGTCGATGCGCGGCAGCAGGCTCCTGAGCCGCTCGAGCACCTGGTCCTCGGCGTCAGGCGGCAAGGGCGACCGGTTCTTGATATCCAGGCGGTTCAGTTCGCGCTGCGTGCCGTCCTGTTCCTGCAGCAAGGGTTTGGTGTAAGTCGGGGTGACGCGGTCAGAGCGCACGACCAGCCCACTCACATCCACACCGGTATTGCGTAAAGCGCGCAGCAACTCGAATCCCTCGCCGTCGTCGCCGATCACGCCCAGCGCCCAAACATTCACCTCCATCGCCCGCAGGTTTGAGGTCACCGTTCCGGCCGCCCCCGGGCTGCAGCGCACCTTCACTACCTGGTACGCCTCCAGCCCGGTCTCCAGTGAGATTTCCGCCAGGGCGTGCTCGATGATCAGGTACCTGTCAAGGAAGAAATCGCCGAGGACCAGGATGTTCAGGCCGGGAAAGCGGTCCAGGATGGCGCGCAATCGGTCGAGGTTCATGCTCGTCTCCTCCCGTTCAGCGGGCAGCGACCAGCAGCCGGTAGAGCGCCGGCAGGGTGCCGGCATGCGGACCACGCACGTAATAGCTCTCGCCGCCATCCTGCACGGTGCGCACCAGGATCGTCTTGAAGGGCCGGTAGTAGTAGCGTGCGTCGGTCTTGGGCGCTTCATGGCGCAGATCATCACCCAGATCCTGCAGATCGAAAACGGCTGTAGTGAAGAGGTTGATCTGCTGCCCGTCCTGGCGCGCCACGTTGCGCGCCATGGAGAGTGCCTTCAGGTACACTTCCGGCCCCATCACGGCGGTGCCGAAGTTGAGCAGCACACCTCCCTGCAGTCGGGATACGGCCTGGGTGAAGATCAGAAAGTCGCGATAGGAAGCTTCGCCCAGGGCCGCGCCCTCGCAGTTCGGCTGTTCGTGGATGATGTCATAACCGAGCCCGATGTGCACGGTGACGGGCACCCGCAAACGATATCCGGCGGCCAGGATGCTTACGTCCGAATGCGGGAAAGAGCCCTCGACGATGCTCCGGCCGACCGCTTCCCCGTAACCCAGGCCGTCGCGCACCCCGGCGGCGACGATATCGTTGATCTGGCCGGTCTCGCGCCACAGCCCGAACTGGCCCTCCTGAATGTAGCGAGCGACGCTTTCGGTGGTCGCGCCGATCAGGGCCAGCTCGTAATCGTGGATCGGTCCGGCACCATTCATCGCCACATGGGTAACGATCCCGCGCGCCATCAGGTCAATCACGAAGCGGGACAGGCCAGTCTTGATGACGTGCGCCCCCATCATCAGTATTACCGGCGCATCGTGCGCCCGCGCACGCGCCACGCGCTGGGCGATCTGCGGCAACGCCGGGTCGGCGAAGGGCTCCCCAGCAGCACTCAGGGGCAGCACTTCGTCCAGTTGCATATCATGCACCCGCTCGCTCAACGGCTTGAGCTTGAGGCGGCTGCGGTCAAACATGGGGTAGGGCATATACTCCTCCGTTCAGCAAGCGAAAAGGTATTCGACCAGCGCGCCACTCTCGCTGAAATCCGGCACGATGACGTCGGCTCCGGCCCGAATCAAGCGCGTGCGCTTCCAGGCGTCGGTCCCGCCGGGCGTCACTTCGTCGGACGCCACCCCGACGGCGATGCCGCCCACCTGCTTGGTATCTTCGATCTCGACAAAACCGTCACCGAACCCGGCGAACTCAGGCCCGGCCAGGCCATGTTCGACGATGATGCGTTCGATGAGGACTTGCTTCGAGAAGCTTTTGTAGTCGTCCTGCGCGCCATAGATACCGGCGAAATAGTCGATGATGCCGAGCGCCGCAGCCTCGTCCAGCACATAGGGTTCATCGGTGCCCGACTCCATGTAGCAGCTCACGCCGCGCGCACACAATGCGTCCAGCATGGCACGCGCACCGGGCACCATCAACCGGTCCGGCGGGATCCTTCCGCTATTGAGACCGGCTACGCGGTCCTTGATCGTCTCCCAGAGCGCCGCCAGGTACAACCGCTTGTATTGTAGCGGCTCCTGCGGTTGTCCGCCGCGTTTGGCGACCTGCTCGGCAAGCTCGATCATCTGGTAGATGGTTTGTTTGCCGGTCAAATGGGTGACGTAGCCGGTGACGACGTCATTCAGCTCGGCTCTGCTCTCATGGGTGGGCGTCTCCATCAACCATGCCACCATCTGGGGCACCATGACTTCCTGCCAGCCGGCGCGGATCAGTGACAACGTACCATCGAAATCGAACAGCGCGTGCCGGATACGGCCGCGCGGGACCTGATCGCAGATAATCTCAAGCATGCTGGTCACACTCCTGGTCGGCGACGCTTTCAGCCAGGGCGGCCGCGCCCCACAGCGGAGCGTCGTCCGCCAACCCCGCAGGCCGAATATCGACGCGCGTGAGAGGTAAGGCGTGCGCGCGGGCAGTCTCCCGTATAGTTTGCCAGTAGCGTGCGCCGGACCTGGTCACCCCGCCCCCCAGGACGACCCGCTCGGGGTTCATCAGGTTGATCGCGGCCCCCAGCCCGGTCCCTAGGGCCGCCGCGGCCTGCTCGAGCACCGCGGCCGCGAGCGAATCGCCACGCTCAGCCGCGCGCGCCACATGTTCGGCCGTCGGGACGGCCGGAGAACCGCCGGCAAGCGCTCGCAGCATCTCGCCGGCGCCGGCTTCCGCGGCCAGGCGTTCCTGCGCCACGCGCGCGATGGCCAGACCACTGGCCTCGGCCTCCAGGCAGCCGCGCTTGCCGCAAGCGCAGCGCGCGCCGCCGGGCCGCACGAGGACATGGCCGATCTCGCCGGCCATGCCGTCGGCGCCGCCGTAGATCCGCCCGCCGAACACCCAACCGCCGCCGATCCCCGTGCTGACTGTGACGTATAGCAGGCTACCGCAGCCCTGGCCGGCCCCCCAGCGCCATTCGCCCAACGCGGCAACGTTGCCGTCATTATCGACGGCCACGGGCACACCAAATTCAGCCCGCAGCATCTCGCTCAAGGGTGTATTATCCCAGCCGGACACGTGATAGGACAGGTGCACCAGGCCGCGCCGCGCGTCGACCGGGCCGCCGAAGCTGACCCCGATCGCGACCAGATTGCCGGGGTTGGTCGTCAACAACTCGCGGGCCATGCGTAGCATCGTCGCCTGGTCGTAGGCCGCATCGCGACCGGGGGGAGAATAGATGCGCGCCTGTGCCAGCCAGGTCTGCTGCCCGGGCACCAGCAGGGCAGCCGAGTGTTTGCTGCCGCCGAAATCGAGCGCCAGCAGGAGAGGTTGCCGATCCGTCAGCCCGGCCGCGCCTGTCATCATTCGCACAACGCGAGGAAGATCGCGTGGAGGATCACCAGGTGAGCATCCTCGATCATCTGCATTGACTGAGTGGGCACTACGATGCAGATATCGCAGTTGTCTTTTAGCTGACCGCCATCGCGGCCGGTCAGGCCAATGCGCGTCAGGCCCATCCGGCGGGCGGTCTGCATGGCGCACAGAATGTTGGGGCTGTTGCCACTGCCGCTGAGCCCAAAGGCCACGTCTCCGGCTTCGGCCAACGCGGCCAGGGGCTCGGCGTAGACCACCTCATAGCCGACGTCGTTGGCGTAGGCGGTGAGCGTCGGCACGTTGTCGCTGAGGCAGAACATCTTGAAACGCGGCGACCCCTCGCGGGCAGTACTTTTAAGAATGTCGTTGACGATGTGGGAAGCATTAGCCGCGCTACCGCCGTTGCCAAACATGAAAATGCGCTTGCCCTTCAGCTGCGCTTGCCTTAATACGGCAACAATCTCCTCGACCGGCTTGGCCGGCAGTTGCGGAAGCAGTTCAGCCACTCCCTGAAAGTACGATCCGATTTCCATACTGGTGTATCCCTCCAAACGTGCTGCAGAACAAAGGTCACTGAATGTTGCATCCAGGTGGCAGGTTTGGTCAAATCGGCACCCACAGTCTTTTTCCCAGGGTAGGGAGCAGCGCGCTGCGACGAGACGCAAAGGGACGCCAACCAGGCCGGCAAACAACGGCAAACCGTTGTAGAATTCCGACAAAATGACAAGCCATGGACCGTCAACGACGGAATTCACGAAAGGATGACGACAAGAGAACAACTGAAGCGGCAGACCGGGCATAGTGGCGCAAGGGGGAGGCAAATATGGGACGGCTACTGGTCTTACTGCTGTGCGTTGTTCTGGTGTTCTCGCTGGTATTGGGGTGGACGCGGGACCAGTCGGGAGCGGAGCCCGCGGCGACAGGCAGCGCGCCGGTTACGAATGCGTCCGATCTCCCTAAAAACGATCGGCCGAAACCGCTCGTGACCACAAGCAACGGCCCGGCCGAGCCGGCGGACCGCCTGGTGGCGGCAAGCAACGGCCTGGGCGGCCCCATCGCGGCGTTCGCGACGCAGCCGGCACAAGCCGGGTTATGGGGCACGCTGTGCGAGTTCTTTAAGCAGGTCGCCCAAGCCGATCACGACTTCGACGATACATTGTGGGACATGCTGTCGGGCGAGTTGCGCGTGGTACTGGGCGCGCTGAAGTGTCTCATAATCCTGCTCGTGCTGTTCGGTATCGGCTCCCTGGGGCTGATCAGGCAGATGTTCCATCGGTTCCTGACGTGATCCGCTCAGTGCTTGAACAAGCCCAAGGAAGCTTTATCATCGCGAATGGCCCGGCCACAGCGTCACTGCGGCCGGGCCTGCTGTCCCTGCAACAACCGGTCGATGGCATTCAGGCCGTCTTCCAACGTTTCGCCGAGAAACACTCCGGCCACCCGCTGGCGCCATTCGGGCTTCTCGTTGAAAATCCGCCCACCATAGCCGACAAATGGCTTGCCCAAGCGCGCGGCGTCTGGCAAGTAGCGCGGCCAATCGGCCAGCGCGGCGGCAGGCGGCTCGGTCGTCGCCACGATCACCACCGCCGGGGCCTGCAAGTCCGTTGCGAACGCTGCCAGATCCGGCAGCGGGACGGACTGTCCCAGGTAGGCGACGGGCCAGCGCCGGCGCCGTAACAGCGCGCCCAGAATGAGCAAACTTCCCTCATGCAGCTCGCCAGGAGCGGCCGCCAGCACAACCAGATGCACCGGGAAGGGGGGCGGGCCGGCGAGCATCCACATCATGAGGCGCTGGCGTACGTAGTTGGTCGCGAAGTGCTCGGTCGCGACGTTGATCCGGCCCTCCTGCCAGCCGCGTCCGGTCTCATCCAGCGCCGGCACGATCACCTCATAGATCAACCGGCTGAGGGCTTGAGACAGCAAGAGCTCACCCAGGACGCGATCGGCTGTGGCCGTATCGTGATTGAGAAGCGCGACCAGCAAGCTCTCGCGGTAGTGGCTGAGGTCGGCCAACTCGACCGGCAAACTGCCACCGCCGCTTCCGGTGTCTGCCGGGCGCGCCGCCGCCTCAACCGCCTCTTCGTTGTGGTGCAGGGCGTGAATGGCCTGCGCCGTCTGCATTCCCTGGTCGATCTGGCCCTTAACCCAGCGCAACCGCATCACGTCGCGCTCCGAATACAGCCGGTGACCACCGGCCGTGCGTCCGGACTGGGGAAAACCGTAACGATGCTCCCACATGCGCAGCGTCGCGATCGAGATACCCGTCATCCGGCTGACTGCGCCGATATTGTACAGGGGGTAGTCGCTCGGCGGTTGGTTATCAACAGGCATTGCCATTTGGCCTCACCTCCTTTATAATTCCTAGCGTGCATACTAACATACTTCTTCGCATTTGTCTAGTTTTCCCCCACGACATATTAACTGGATATTGACAAAACCTCTACGTAGTGTTATAATGTCGCATGTTGGCGTGTAGGGATTGAACTTCACTAAAATCAGGGGACAGACAAGAGGAGACGCGACCGTGGGTTCTGCAATAGTGATCGGCGCCGGCATTGGCGGGCTAGCGGCGGCTGCCAGGCTGGCAAATGCCGGGTACCGCGTTACCCTGCTCGAGAAGAATGCCGTTCCCGGCGGACGCACAACCGCTCTTGATCTGGGAGGCTACCGCTTCGACGTGGGTCCAACTCTTTTCCTTATGCCCGCCGTTTTTGCCGAAACCTACCGGGCGTTGGGCGAGCGTATGGAAGACCACCTGGATCTCGTACGGTTAGATCCGGCTTACCGGGTTCATTTCCACGATGGATCGAAACTCGACCTGAGCAGCAACTTACAGTATATGCGCGAGCAACTGGACGCGCTGGAACCGGGGGCGTTTGGCGCGTACTTGCGCTTCCTGGCCGAAGGCTATCGTCACTACCGGGTTTCGCTCGAGCGCCTCGTGGGACGCAATTTCTACTCACTGGGCGAATACTTCAGCCTGCGCAACCTGCCTTTGTTGATCCAGCTCAAGGCGCTGATCACGCACTACAATAACACCAGCCGGTTCTTCCGCGACCCGCGCCTGGCGGCCGCGTTCTCCTTCCAGAACATGTATCTGGGTGTCAGCCCCTTCGAGGCGCCGGCCACGTTCTCGCTGCTCCAGTACGTCGAGGCGGCGGACGGGGTCTGGTTTCCCAAGGGGGGCCTCTATGAAGTCATCTTGAGCCTGGCGCGGATCGCTGAAAAGCAGGGCGTGCGCATCGAATACAATGCGCCGGTCGAGCAGATCGTGGTGGAAGGCAACCAGGCGAAAGGAGTAACGCTGGCCGATGGCCGGCGCCTGGCAGCCGACCTGGTGGTCGCCAACGCCGACCTGCCCTACGTCTACAGCAAACTGCTGCCGGATGACGGCAACGCGGCCCGCCTGGCCGGTAAGAAGTATACTTCTTCGGCCTTGATGTTCTACTGGGCGGTGCGCGGCGCACGTTCGCATGCCCTGCTGCATCACAACGCCTTTCTGGCCGATCACCAGTTCCGCCGCTCGTTCGAGCAGATTTTCGACCAGCACACGTTGCCGGAAGAGCCATCTTTCTACATACTGTGCACCCACGCATACCGACCCGAGCTTCGCCCCACCCGAAGGCGACAGCCTGATGGTCCTCGTGCCTGTCGGTCACCTGGACGCCCGGCATCCGCAGGACTGGCAGGCCCTGCGGGCGCGGGCGCGCGCCGCCATCACAGAACGCCTGGCGACGCTTGGCCTGGGCGATCTGGACGGGCGCGAAGTCGCCGAGGAGACGCTCGGTCCCGCCGAATACGAACGCGATCTGAATCTGGCAAACGGATCGGCTTTCGGGCTGAGCCACAATTTCGCCCAGCTGGGCTACCTCCGCCCGCACAATGTTCATGCGCGCTACCACAACCTGTATTTCGTCGGCGCCAGCACCCATCCAGGGACGGACTTGCCCATCGTGCTGCTGTCAGCGCGCCTGACCGTCGAACGCATTCTCGCCAGGCGGGCGGTCCGGCGAGAGCACCCACCGGCCCGCGCCCAAGAGTCGCGGAGCACGCCTGATGACGACCGAGACACTAGGCGAAAGATTGAATAGTACCCTGAGCTGGGAAAACGTGCTTCTGGCCTGGGCGGGCCAGCGCGCAGACGAGCACGATACGGTTAGCAGAATAGAGGCCAGCGCGGCGGAACTCGACGCCGCTTACCGCGCCTGTGCGGCCGTGACCGCCGAGCACAGCCGGACCTTCAGCATGGCTTCCGCATTGCTGCCAGCGCCCAAACGGCGGGCGGTGCGTGCCCTGTATGCTTTCTGTCGTCGCACCGACGACCTGGTGGACAGGGCGCAGGGAGATGCGCAGACGGCGTTGGAGAATTGGCGCATCCAATCTCTCTCGCCGCATCCGCGACGCGACGATCCCGTCGCTCTGGCCTGGGCGGACACACGCACGCGTTGTCGCATCCCGCAGGGGTATGTCGAGCAGCTATTCGAGGGGGTGCGACGAGACTTGCGCCAAAACCGCTACGCAACCTTCGACGAATCGGCCCGATATGCGTACGGGGTTGCCACGACGGTGGGACTGATGTCGGCCCACATCATCGGCTTCAGCGGTCCTGAGGCCATCCCCTACGCCGTCAAACTGGGTGTGGCGCTGCAGATGACCAATATCCTGCGTGATATAGTTGAGGATTGGCGGGCCGGCCGGCTGTATCTGCCGTTGGACGAGTTGGCGGCTTTCGACCTGGGCGAGGACGACATAGCAGCCGGACGAATGAGCGCGCGCTGGCAAGCGTTCATGGACTTCCAGATCGCCCGCAACCGCGCTCTCTACGCCGAGGCGTGGCCGGGGATCGCGATGCTGAATCGTGACGGGCGCTTCGCAATCGGCGCAGCCGCGATCCTCTACCAGGGCATACTGGACGACATCGCGGCCCATGGCGGCGATGTCTTCACCCGCCGCGCGTACGTGGGCAAGTGGGGCAAACTGCGGCGGCTGCCCGGGGTCTGGTTAAGAACCCTATGATATGTGGAAAGGACATGCGAGTCATTATCACGGGAGGCACCGGCCTGATCGGCCGGCCATTAGCAGCCAGCCTCGTTTCAGATCATCACCAGGTGGTCGTGCTGAGCCGAGACCCCGCCCGGGTTCGGGGACTGCCGGGCGCGGTGCAGGTTGTCCGCTGGGACGGGCGCAGCGCTGCGGGTTGGGGCCAACTGGTCGAGGGGGCCGGTGCGATCGTCAACCTGGCAGGCGAGAACATCGGCGATGCGCGCTGGACAGCCGCACGCAGGCAGAGCATCCGGGAGAGCCGGACCAACGCCGGGCAGGCGGTGGTGGAGGCGGTGGTTTCTGCAGCCGAAAAGCCGGGTGTGGTGATCCAGGCTTCGGCGGTCGGTTACTACGGCCCGCACGGTGACGAGGAACTCAGTGAGGAAACACCGCCGGGGCACGACTTCCTGGCGCAGGTCGCGGTGGAGTGGGAAAACTCGACCGCGGCCGTCGAGACGGGCGTAGAGGCGGCCGGCGTAAGGCGGGTCATCATCCGCACAGGGGTGGTGCTGGCACGCGAAGGCGGCGCGTTCCCGCGTATGTTGCTGCCCTTCCGCCTGTTTGCCGGCGGCCCATACGGGAACGGACGGCAGTGGTTCCCCTGGATCCACCTCACCGACGAAGTGAGCGCGATCCGTTTCTTAATCGAGAATCGCGCTGCCCACGGACCGTTCAACCTGAGCGCGCCTAGCCCTTTGACCAACCGGCAGTTCGCCACCGTGCTAGGTCGCGTGCTGCGCCGGCCATCTCTGTTGCCGGCGCCTGCGATCGCCTTCCGGCTGCTGTTCGGTGAAATGGCAACGGTGATACTGGATGGGCAGCGCGCAGTGCCCACCCGCTTGCTGGCGCTCGGCTATATGTTCCAATACCCTACGGCTGCGGCCGCCCTGCGCAACGTGCTCACATGAAGTATCGGCATCAGTTCCGCGTCCGGGCGCCACTGCCCGCGCTGGCCGAATTTCACGCCCAATCCGCCAGCATGGGAGCCATCACACCGCCGCCGATCAGCATGCGCGTCACACGCGCCCCGGCGCGGCTGAGGGAAGGCGACGAGATGGCCTTTACGATGTGGCTGGGACCGGTGCCACTCAAATGGGTCGCACACATTGAGAACGTGTCCGGCCGAGGCTTCAGCGACCGCCAGATCAGCGGGCCGTTCCAGGAATGGACGCATCGGCACACTTTTGCTGCGTTGAGCGAGGCCACTACGGAAGTCCGCGACGAAGTGCAGGCCAGGCTGCGCAAGCACGTCATCTGGGGAGCGGTGGGCCTGGCCATGTGGTTGGGGTTGCCGCTGCTGTTCGCATACCGTGCCCGGCAGACGCGCTGCTTGTTGGAAAGCAAAACTTGAGCCGGATCATTAGCGGCGACACTCGAAGGTATACAAGGTATACGAGGAAGAGGCAAGCAATATGGTTCAGCAAATACAAATAGCAGCCGCAACGCCCGGCGCGGCAGAGCGGGTTAAGCTCGGCCCGACGGACATCACGATCTCCCCGCTGGGGATCGGAACCTGGTCCTGGGGCGACACTTTGTTCTGGCAATACGGGCAAAGTCATACCGAGGCCGATGTGCAGCAGGCGTTCCAGGCAGCGATGCGGGCCGGCATCAACTTCTACGATACGGCCGAGATCTATGGCTCGCACCGCTCTGAAACGTTGCTGGGCGCGTGCGTGCGCGCCTCCGGCCAACCCGTGGTGGTGGCGACCAAGTTCATGCCCTTCCCCTGGCGGCTGGGCAAAGGCAATCTGCTAAAGGCGCTGCGGCTGAGCCTCGATCGGCTGGGCCTGGCAAGCGTGGACCTGTACCAGGTTCACCAACCGCTCCCGCCCATTCAGCCTGAGGTGTGGATGGCAGGCATGGCCGATGCGGTCGAGGCCGGATTGGTGCGTGCGGTCGGCGTCTCCAACTACAGCGCGGCCTGGATGCGCCGCTCGTACGCAGCTTTGGCGCAGCGCGGCCTGCCCCTGGCCGCGAACCAGGTCGAGTATAGCCTGCTCCAGCGCGCTCCGGAGCACAACGGCGTCTTGCAAGCCTGCCGCGCTACCGGCGCGACGCTGATCGCCTACAGTCCGTTGGCGATGGGGATCCTGACCGGCAAATACACTCCGGAGCACCGGCCCGGCGGCCTGCGCGGCATGCGGTACAACGCCGGATACCTGGCGCGCGTTCAGCCCCTGATCGCCCTTCTAAGAGAAACAGGCGCGAAACACGGCAAGAACCCGGCCCAGATCGCTCTGAACTGGGTCATCTGCAAAGGCGCGGTGCCCATCCCCGGCGCCAAGAACGCGCGCCAGGCAGAAGAGAACGCCGGGGCTCTCGGATGGCGCCTTACCGACACGGAGGTAGCCGCCCTGGACGATATGAGCGAGCGTGTGACGGCCAAAGGTTGACAGGCCACGCAGAAAGGAAGCTGGTCGATGACGGGCGTACTGAGTGACAAAGTTGTCGTAGTGACGGGCAGTAGCCGGGGACTGGGGTTTGAGATCGCGCGGGCCTGCGCAGCAGAAGGCGCCCGGGTGGTAGTATCCTCCCGTTCCGGCGCGGAGGTCGAACGTGCGGTGGCCGAGCTCAGCGCGGCCGGCGCGCAGGTCTCAGGGATCGCCTGTGACGTCTCCGACCGCGGGCAGGTCGAGGACTTGCTCGCGCATGCCCTCGCTGCCTATGGCCGGGTCGACGTCTGGTTCAACAACGCCGGGTATCCGGCGCCCTATGGCCCCACGGTGGCAGTACCGTCCGAGGACTTCCTGCAGACGATACAGTCCAACGTCGTCGGCACTTACAATGGCTCAATCGTGGCCATGTGCTACTTCCTGGCGCGCCGCGCCGGCAAGTTGATCAACATCCTCGGCCGTGGCGATACGGGCGGAGCGGTGCCGATGCAGAGCGGATACGCGTCGAGCAAGTCCTGGGTGCGGACGTTCACCCTCAGCCTTGCCAAGGAATACGCGCAAAGCGGGGTGGGAATCTACGCCTTCAATCCAGGCATGATGTCGACCGAATTCCTGACGCGCGTGGAAGCGGTTGTCGGCTACGAAGGCAAGCTGAAGGTCATGCCGACCATCATCCGTATGTGGTCGAACCCGCCCGAAGTACCGGCCCGCCGGGCCGTCTGGCTGGCATCCTCTGCAACTGACGGCAAGACCGGGCTGGAAATCCACGAGGTCGGACGGGGCCAATTCCTGCTCGGAGCGCTGCGCGAAGGCTTGCGCCGGCTAACAGGGCGACGCGCGCCGCAGGGCACGTTCGAGGTGCTCACGGTTCCGGCCGCCACAGAAGCGCCCGCTGCTCGCAAACCATGACGCCAGGACGTTGACGTTGACGTATTTCGCTTTTCATCTGCGCTTTCTCCTGCCACCCATCCTCGTGTTGGGCCTGTTGGTCCTGCGCGACTACCGGCGGGGG
>Ga0209746_1000559_pt1 | contig 18995 bp, 33 predicted proteins | sample BarGraNGADG00211_3_FD_184496 | JGI IMG/M metagenome (GOLD analysis project Ga0209746, IMG submission 184496) | Arctic peat soil microbial communities from Barrow, Alaska - Barrow Graham LP Ref core NGADG0011-211 (SPAdes) (version 2) | ecosystem: Environmental > Terrestrial > Soil > Wetlands >... | reverse complement strand
CTGGCAGCGGCCGCCTGGGTGGCAGAAGATTTGACCTGTACTTTCATTGGCGAGTTCATCCTGACCAACCAGCGCATCTGGGTACGCGGCTCGCCTTATGCCTGGAGTCAAAGTGCGACACCGCTGGAAGAAATCGCTTCGCTGACTTGGCGACGAGATGCCATTTTTATCAAACAAAAGTCCACTCGAAAAACCCAGGTTCACATGATTTCGGATGGCAAATTATTCGTGAAGGCTTACGAACAATTCGTTGGAAAGTCAAAAACGCCCTGATTTCATCAAACCTATGAAATCAAAGACTCCCGTCGAAAAATGGCTGGAGCCTTTCTGTCTTCACTTTTAATTATTACTGTCGCTTCGCTTCCTGCCACAACGTTTCCATCTCATCAATGGACATCTCGGACAGTTTCCTGCCCTGTTTCTTCGCTTCCTGTTCCACATAAAAGAAGCGCTTCTTGAAGCGCATACTCGTCCCCCGCAAAGCAGACTCGGCATCCACTTTCTTCCAGCGAGCCAAGTTGACCAGGGCGAAGAACAGGTCGCCCAGTTCAGCAATCAGTTCCTCTTCGTTCTTAACCTCCCGAACCTCCTGGATCTCTTCGGCGATCTTTTCCAGTACACCACCGACTTCCTTCCAGTCAAAACCTACGCGGGCAGCCCGGTCTTGATATTCCTGCGCTTGCGAGAGCGCCGGTAGCGCCAGCGGGACCCCGTCCAGCAGACCTTTTTCCGGTTCATGGCTGTTCGCGCGTTCGACAGCCTTGAGTTTTTCCCAATTCTTCAAAACACCTTGAACCCCATCCAGCGTCACATCGCCAAAGACATGCGGATGACGACGGATAATCTTGTCGTAGATGCCCTTGAGCACATCTGCCATATTGAACTCGCCATCTTCGCTGGCAATTTGAGCATTTAAGACGATTTGCAACAGCAGGTCACCAAATTCCTCGGCCATCTCCGCCGGGTCACCAGAATCCATCGCGGCCAGCACCTCGTAAGCTTCTCCCATCAAATGCGTACGCAGTGATTCGTGCGTCTGCTCGCGGTCCCACGGACAGCCATCCGGAGCGCGCAGGTGCGCTACGATCTCCTGAAAAGCCTCAAATGAAGTCCCCTCCCCCAACGGTGGGACATAAAGCACCGTCAGCAAGCCAATGTGCTCGGACCGGTCTATTTCATAGAGCAGGATATCCTCAATGATCTCTTCTTTTGTCCCGGCGGCATGAACAAGACGCACCGGGTGTTCATCAGGATAAACAGTATTGAGGGTCATCTTGACTTCGGCAGCCACCAGTCTCGAATAAACCTGGGCCACCAACATCGGCATGTCCGGTGGAAAGGCCGGGACATGCGCCTGGCTCAACTCGATTGCATCCATCAAGATTAGGCGCGGATACGGGTCGAGGCCCAGGGCGGCAAAGACCGGCTCAAGGAATGAGAGCCCGCTCACGATTTTCAGCGGCAGGCCCAGGGTGCGGGCGCGCTGCGCTATTTCGGGACAGGTTGCCTCAGCCACGAACGGGTCGCCCGGCACGGCATAGACGACACCCTGCGGCGATTTTCCCAGTTCCAGCACTTTTTCCACAATGGCAGAATACGCATCCTCAAATGAATCGCTGTTTTCATACAGTTCATCGAAGGAATGGATCTTGAGTGCAGGTGGAAGACCGGCAAGCGTGGGGTGCTGCATCGTGCGCAGCCAGACCTGACCGGCAGATGCAAGCACATCCCAGGCTTCACGGGTCAGCTTGGCAGGGTCACCAGGGCCGAGGCCGAGTAAGGTTATTCCGGGCATAAGTACTCCTTAAAGAAAACGTAATGCGTGAACGCAGTGGATCACCGCGGCACACGCATTACGCTGAACGTGCAATCGTAACGAACGAGCGTTTTAGCGTTTGGTGTAGGTCGGAGCCTTGCGGGCGCGCTTGAGACCTGGCTTCTTGCGTTCCTTGACGCGTGCATCCCGCGTCAGGAAGCCGCCTTTGCGCATGGCCTTTACGTTCTCCGGATCCATCTTGACCAGAGCACGCGCCAAACCAAGTTGCACCGAGTCGGTCTGACCGGTCACACCACCGCCATTAACTAACACGGTGATATCGTAGGTTTTCGTATCCTGCCCGGCAGCCTTCATCGGGGCCAGAATGGCTTCCATGTCGCCCAGGCGGGTGAAGAATGCCGGAGCTTCCTTGTCATTGACAATGAAGCGTCCAGCACATGCCATAATACGCACACGAGCGATGCTTTGCTTGCGGCGTCCAATGCCTTCAAAATATTGCACAGACATATTTTTGCTCCTTTATGCGACCAGCTTCGGATTCTGAGCGCCGTGCTGATGCTCCGCACCGCCATAAACTTTGAGCCTGGTGATAAGATGGCGGCCCATCTTGTTGTGGGGCAACATGCCCCACACCGCGGCACGGATGACGCGGTCGGGATGCGTGCTCAACTGGTCTCGCAGGCTGATCGATTTCAAGCCGCCGGGATAGCCCGAGTGATGGTGGTACATCTTCTCGGTCAATTTGGTATGGGTTTTGGTGCCAGTGACAGTAATTTTTTGGGCATTGATGACAACCACGAAATCGCCCAGTTCAACGCCGGGGGTAAAGCTCGGCTTGTGTTTGCCAAGCAGGAGCGCGGCGATCTTGGTCGCCACGCGACCCAGGATTTCACCGTTGGCATCCACCAGCAACCATTGGCGATCAATCTCAGCAGCCTTGGGATAGTAAGATTTGTACACTTTTGTCTCTCCAAACATTCAGACTAATTCAAACAAGATTATCATAACGAACTTCGACGAGCGTCAGGCCGCTTGCCGGGGCAAGACTTGCAGGGACCCGACTTTGTACTTCTTTCCGGACCTCTCCGGCTGAACCGGGACATTTTTCGAGCGCCCTAACCAGCGTTTCCGCTGGGAGTCTGCCCTGACCCACGGCCACATGGACATAGACCAGCCTGCGTACCATGCGGTACAGGAAGGCATTGGCCTGGATATCAAAAGTCCACTCATCGCCGTGGTTCTGCCATTCAGCAGACAGGACCGTTCGCTCGGTGCTGCCTTTAGACCGGGGCGGGGACCCGAAGGCAGCGAAATCGTGTGTGCCGGGCCAGATTGCGGCGAGCGGCGCCAGTTCGGCTACAGCGGGCCAGACACGCCAAGCGTAGCGTTCCCGCAACGGGTCCCGCACGCCGGCACAAAACAGTCGGTAACGGTAGCGACGGGAACTGGCATCAAAGCGCGGATGGAATGCATCCGCCGCCACTTTAACTTCCCGCACAGCCATATCGTCCGGCAGATGGGCGTTCAGGGCCTTGTGCAGTTCATCGAGACCGTGACCCCAATCGAGGTCAAAAGCCGCCACCTGTCCACTGGCATGGGTGCCGGTATCCGTGCGCCCGGCCAAGGTGACCGTCTGCCCATCCCATCCGAGTTTGCACAGGGCTTTTTCGAGTTCGCCCTGTACCGTTCGGGAGGCCGCTTGCCGCTGGCTGCCCAGAAAGTGGGTGCCGTCGTAAGCAAGGATGATCTGGTAACGAGCCATGTTAGGTGATCAGGTAATCTGGTATCAGGGATTTAGCCTGGCCGCCTGATTACCCAATCCCTGATTATCTACTCTTCGACAAGTTCGAGCAGAGCCATCTCCGCTTTATCGCCGAAGCGAGGGCCGAGTTTGAGCACGCGCGTATAACCACCGTTGCGCTCGGCGAAGCGGGGAGCGATCTCATCGAACAGTTTCTTGACAATGTCATTGCTGTTGTTGCCCAGCTTGGCGACTATAAAGCGGCGGGCCGCTACTTTTTCGTTATCGCTGGCATCCTTGACGTTGCGGGCAACCGTGATCATTTTTTCCGCTTCGCCACGGATCGCAGCCGCTTTGGTTACGGTGGTGCGAATACGCTCGTTTGCAAAGAATTGCTTGATCAGATTACGGCGCAAAGCGATACGCGCGCCCTTGGTACGATTGAGTTTAAAACCTGCTACTTGGTGTCGCATTGTTCAATTACTCCGACTCTTTCTTGGGTTCGTCTTTTAAATAACCCTTCTCATGCATCTTGATGCGCAGTTCTTCGAGGCTCTTTTCGCCAAAATTGCGGATGGACATGACCGCCTGGTCACCCTTCTCAAGCAGTTCAAGCACATCGCCGACGGTGATGATGCCGGTACGCTTGAGCGAGTTGAAGACACGCACCGAGAGGTCAAGAGATTCGACCGGGGTCTCGGCCACTTCGCTGGTCAGGCGCGAACCAGATACTTCTTTTTCCATCGCAATGGACAGCGTCTCTTCGCTGATTCCAGCCACATAGCGCAGATGCTCAATCAGGATTTTGGCCGATGAGCTCAGGGCACTTTCCGGTGCAATAGCGCCGTCCGTCCAGATTTCAAGGACCAGTTTATCGTAATTGGTGCTCTGACCAACACGCGCCGATTGCACTTCCCAGTTAATTCGCTTGACCGGGCCGAAAATGGCATCCACCGGCAATTCGCCGATCGGCATGCGCCCGCGCTCATTGGATGGAGCATATCCGCGTCCACGTTCAACTGTGAACTCAATATCCAGACGGACTTTGGCATTGTCGGCGGTAAACAGATAAAGATCAGGATTGATGATCTTGATCTCCGGCGGGGCGATAATATCAGCTGCCGTAACCACTCCTTCACCGCGCACTTCCAAGTGCATACGGATTGTGTCTACGCCTTCCATGATCAGGCGCAATTGCTTGACCTGCAACATGACCTGCAGAACATCTTCGCGCACGCCCGGAATGTCACTGAACTCGTGCAGGACATCTACGATACGGATAGATGTCACCGCCGCACCTTCCAGTGACGAAAGCAGTACACGCCGCAGGGCATTTCCCAGTGTCACGCCATAGCCATGTTCCAACGGGCTGATTACGAATTTGCCATAATTCCGAGCTTCGGCTTCGCGCTCGATCTTCGGCATTACCATGTTTGTGATAGTCACGGTACCCTCTCATCGGCGTACAAAACGGCACGCCGCGTTTAATACAGTGGACTCGGATTAGCGCGAGTAGTACTCGACGATCAACTGCTCGTTCAGGTTGCCATCAATCTCGGGGCGCTCAGGCATCCGCAACACGCTGCCTGAAAGCGTTTTGATGTCACGACTCAGCCAAACCGGAGCATTGCGCGTCTCGGCCAGTGGAGCCAGTTCTTTAAAGTACGTGGCGTCCAACGAGCCTGTGCGCACTGCAAGCACGTCCCCCACGTCCAGGTTCATGGACGGAACATCCGTGCGACGGCCATTAACGGTGAAATGACCATGAGTGACCAGCAAACGAGCCTGGGCGCGGCTTGAAGCAAAACCCAGCCGGAAGACAACATTGTCCAGGCGAGATTCCAGGATCTGCAACAGCATTAGACCCGTGACACCGCGCGCCCGGATGGCATGGCCGTAGTAGCGGCGGAACTGGCGCTCAAAAACGCCGTAGACGCGACGGGCTTTCTGCTTGGCACGTAACTGCTTGGAATAGTCAGATACACGCCCGGCGCCGCCCCGACCGCCGCGGCTGCCGCGGCTGCCGGTCGGGCCATGCTGGCCCGGGGCGAAACTGCGGCGTTCAAAAGCACACTTGGGAGAAAAGCAACGCTCTCCTTTGAGGAACAATTTTTCACCTTCACGCCGGCACAGTTTACAGGCCGGCCCAGTATATTTCGCCATACTTACTAACCTCTCTCACCAAAACTAGACGCGACGCTTCTTTGGAGGCCGGCAACCATTGTGCGGCACCGGGGTAATGTCCGCGATTGACTTGACCTTCAGTCCCATCGCCTGAACGGCGCGAATGGCATTCTCGCGGCCAGGACCAGGACCTGTGACGATAACATCCACTTCCTGAATGCCCATTGCCTGGGCAGCCTTGATAGCCTGCTCAGCCGCCAGACGGGCAGCGAAGGGTGTGCTCTTGCGTGATCCTTTAAAGCCCACCGAGCCAGCGCTCCCCCAGCATAGGGTGTTGCCGTCGGGGTCGGTCACAGTCACAATTGTATTGTTGAACGATGCGAAGACATGCACCTGTCCAGAAGACAGCGTGCGCTTACCTTTTTTAGCGCCACTTGAGCGGCGCGCCGAACGTACAGTCTGAGCCATAATACCTCTCTAGTTCCTGTTTCCGGATTACTTCTTACCGCCCTTGCGGCGTCCGCGTCCGGCCACTGTCTTCTTGATACCCTTGCGGGTGCGGGCATTCGTGCGGGTGCGCTGCCCATGTACGGGCAGGTTGCGGCGATGACGCAGGCCGCGGTAGCAGCCAATTTCCACCAGACGCTTGATATTCAACTGCTCCTGGCGGCGCAGGTCGCCTTCGACTTTCCAGTTCTTAGAAATGTAATCGCGGATGGCCGCAACTTCGGATTCGGTCAGGTCTTTGACGCGCGTATCCGGGGGAATCTTGGTCGCAGCGAGAATCTCGCGCGAACGCGCAGGACCGATGCCGAATAGGTAATTCAGGCCCACTTCGACGCGCTTATTGCGCGGCAGGTCAACACCTTCAATTCTTGCCATATATCCTTATCCTATCCTTGTCGCTGTTTGTGCTTCGGATTTTCGCAGATGATGAACAATCTGCCTTTGCGCTTGACAATCTTGCACTTCGCACAGCGCTTGCGAATGGAGGGGCTTACTTTCATGATTGCTTTCTCCTTACTTATGGTAGTAAAGCCAAACGTTGAATTATACTTGTTCTACTCGTATCCGTCCAGTTTCTGCGGTGTCTCGCAAGGTTTCACGGGACAGTCAGGACGAGAGGGTCGCCCTCGGTGATGGCCACCGAATGTTCCTGGTGGGCCGTCAGAGATCCGTCAGCAGAGACAACCGTCCACTGGTTGGACAGAACACGGGTCCGGTGCGTACCGATGAGTACCATCGGTTCGAGAGCTATTGTCATACCCGGTCGCAACAGGACCCCGGTGCCTGGAGTGCCATAGTTCGGTACCTGCGGCCCTTCGTGCATTTTCCGGCCAACGCCGTGTCCGGTATATTCACGGACTACGTGAAATCCTTGAGCCTCGACATACTGCTGGATGGCAGCAGAGACATCGCCCGTTTTATTTCCGGATCGCATCATGGCGATACCAACATACAATGCCTGCTCGGTGGCTTCGATCAGCTTCCTGGCCATCGGAGAGATCTCCCCTACTCCGGCCGTAAAAGCCGAGTCACCAATAAACCCTTCCAGAACTGTTCCGCAATCCACAGAGACGATATCGCCTTCCTGGAGTTTACGATTACCAGGGATGCCGTGCACCAACTGCTCGTTGATGCTGACACAGATGGAACCGGGGAATGGAGGCCGACCGTAGTTCTTGAACGGTGAGTAAGCGCCATGCTTCTGCAGAATTTCCTCAGCAGCCGCGTTGAGGTCTGCGGTGGTAACGCCAGGTTGTAAAAGTTCTCGAACGGCCGCCAACGCTTCGGCGTTGAGGCGTCCAGCTTCACGCATCAGAGCAATTTCAGCTGCATTTTTAATACTAATATCGCGATCCCAGCTCATCCTTATTTCCTGAGTACTACCAACAGGTCGGCAGTTACTTTTTCAATCGGCTGGGCGCCGTCAATTTCAGAAAGCAGGCCGCGTTCACGGTAGTAAGCGATCAGGGGTGCGGTCTGTGCAAAATAGACCTGGATGCGCCGTGAGACCGTCTCGGACCTGTCATCATCGCGTTGATAAAGCTGTGATCCATCGAAGTCACAAACGCCGGTTCTTTGCGGAGGGTTGTGCTTCTCGTGGAAAACGTGTCCCTGCGCTTTGCAGGTCCAGCGTCCGCTCAGACGCTCGATCAGCGTGGTCTCGGAGGCAGAGATATACGGCACATAGTTCACTTTGCCATCAAACTCAGCCAACAGGCTCGCCAGGGAATCTGCCTGCACTGTAGTACGTGGGAAGCCATCCAGCAGGACACCGCCTTTGCAGTCCGGGCGAGAGAGCCGGTCACGAATCATGCTGATAGTTACATCGTCAGGGACCAATTCGCCTTTGTTCATAAAGGACTGGGCCAGTTTACCGAGTTCGGTCTCGTTCTTAATGTTCTCCCGAAAAAGATCACCCGAAGAAACGTGCGGCAGACCGGTAGTTTCAGCGATGAGTTTCGCCTGAGTACCTTTACCAACACCGGGAGGTCCGAGAAGAACGATGTAAGTGGGCATGCCTGAGCCTATTTCACCAGCCGGGCATCATCGTAGCCGTGCAGTTTCAGTTCGGCGTCAATATTCATGAAGGTATCGCGGACGACACCCACTACGATGAGCAGACCAGCCGACGAAACCAGGAAAATGGATGTGGACGACAATGCGGCTCCAATGCCTACCGCTTTCAGGAGCAGGTTGATGAGATATCCCAAGACAGCAACCAAACCCAGGAACAGCGCACCGGGGAGCGTAATACGGCGCTGGACCTTAGTCAGGTATTTCTGAGTCGGGGCGCCACGATTGATGCCTGGAATCTGCGCACCAACTTTCTTCAGATTCTCACCATAATTTTGCTGGGAGAACATCACGTCAGTGTAGAAGAAAGTGAAGACCACCACCATCAGGAAGTACATTAGTTGGTAGACCCATGAATTTGGGCTAAAGGTAGTTTGCGTAGTTGTGGCAAAATTTGCCACCCAGGCGAACTTTGAACCGGTGAAGTAACTTGAAATAATCGCCGGGAACTGGAGGATGGCGCTGGCAAAGATGAGCGGGATCATGCCTGCCAGGTTAACCATCAACGGCAGAGTTCCTTTGACCGGCATGGACATCCGGTTGCCAACGCGCCGACCCGGATACATGACCGGCATATAGCGGCGTCCTTGTTGCACGTAAACAATGGCGTAGATAACCGCCACCATCACTACAACCATCGCAACCACCAGGATCCAACCATACTGCTTATCCGCCAGGAGTGTACCGAATTGGGACGGAATACGAGCCACGATACCGGCAAAGATTATCAGGGAGAGGCCCTGACCACGAATGCCATATTCAGAGATCAACTCGCCCAGCCAGATGGCAAACATCGTTCCGCCAATCATCGTAACCAGGACCGTCAGCGAGGGAAGCCAGAGTGCGCTTGTGAACCCAAAGGGAACAATCGTAGCTCCAGAACTCCTGGCTGAATACGAGTTGAAGATGTTAATCTGACCAAGGGCGGATAGTGCAGCCATCGGTACAGCCAGATAATAAGTCCACTTTTCCTGCCACTTGCGAGCCTCGCGCGGATCCTCTTCCATTTTTCGTTGGAGCGCAGGGAAGATTGGAGTCAGCAATTGCAGGATAATCTGCGCCGTGATGTACGGGTAGACGCCCATGGACAGCAACGAGAAGTGCGAGACCGTGCCACCAGAGAGCAGGTCAAGAAAAGCAAAAAATGACCCCGTACTACTCAGGTTCTGCATCAACGACTTGAGAGCAGCTCCATCAATACCCGGCACAGGGACGTTGGCTGCCAACCGGTAGATAACCAGAATGATCAGGGTCACAATCAGTTTGCGACGGATATCCTGTGACTTCCAGAGGTAACGCACACCCGAAAATGGGTTTTTCATAAAGGGGCTCCTCGCAGGAACGAGTTATCCAATCAGTTCCACCGTGCCACCGGCGGCTTCGATTTTTGCCTTGGCGCTCTTGGTCACGCGATCTACCCGCACCTTCAGGGCGGTCTTCAGTTCACCGCGCCCCATAAGCGCAACCGGGTTGCGCGGGTCGCGGATCAGACGAGCCTGGTCAAGGGTTTCGGGCGTGATTTCGGCGTTGGCTTTGAAGGAGGATAACTGGTCGAGATTGATTTCGTTAAATTCAACTTCGTTCGGTGGGGTAAAACCCTTGCCACGCACGAACGGCAGGCGGCGGAAGAACGGCAGCTGACCGCCTTGCCGGGCCAGGTGTCCGCCCGAACCGGAGCGGGAGTTCTGGCCTTTGGTGCCGCGGCCAGCCGTCTTTCCCTGACCAGCAGAAATACCTCGTCCAACGCGTTTGCGGTTCTTTTTGGACCCTGGATTGGGTTTGAGATCGTTCAGTTTCATCTTCGTCCCTATTCTTCAACACGAATCAAGTGGATAACTTTCATCAACATACCACGTATTGCAGGTGTGTCATTGTGTTCCACAGTCTGGTTGAGATGGCGCAGCCCCAAGGCTTTTACAGTTGCCTTTTGCGGCACCGGAAAGCCGATCGGGCTGCGTACCAGTGTCACCTTAATAGTTTTGCCTTCGACTTTTTTAGCCATGCTTCTTTCTCCTTTCCCAGTACGGCAGCAGTTCTTCAATGGGCTTGCCGCGCCGGGCCGCCTCTTCCTGTGGCGACTTGAGTTCTTCAAGCGCCTGGAGAGTCGCCTGAACAATGTTCAGGACATTGGAGGAACCCAGCGATTTGGTCAGGATATCGCGCACACCAACTGCTTCAATGACAGCCCGCACGCCGCCGCCCGCGATCACGCCCGTACCGGGAGAAGCCGGTTTGAGCAGGATGATCGCACCGCCGACCTTGCCGGTCGTTTCGTGCGGGATAGTCGTCCCAAAAAGAAAGACCTGGTGCATGTTCTTGCGGGCGCGATCAGTGGCCTTGCGCATGGCATCCGGAAAGGCGTTGGCCTTGCCGACGCCCAACCCCACTTTGCCATGGTTATCACCCATGATCAACGTCACGCGGAATCGGAACCGGCGACCACCTTTGACCACTTTAGCCACGCGGGCAATTTCAATGACGCGCTCGTCTAGTGCTTCTGCTTGCTGTTCAGCTGCTCTTACCTGGTAATTCAACATAGCGTTCTCCAATCAGGCTTTAGAATTCCAGGCCGCCTTCACGGGCGCCATCGGCCAGAGCCTTAACCCGGCCGCTATACTTGAAACCGCCGCGGTCGAACACGACCGCCTTCACACCCTTGCCCATCGCACGTTCGGCGACTGCTTTGCCAACCAATTTTGCCTGCTCGAATTTCTTCAGGCCTTTCATCTTGGCGCGTAATTCCTCGTCAATGGTCGAAGCGGAAACAATGGTATTCCCAATGTGATCATCAATCACTTGAGCGTAAATTTCAGAGAGACTACGGAAGACGCTCAACCGGGGACGCTGCGCTGTACCTTGCACATTCTTGCGCACACGTGCATGCCGCCGGATGCGCGCTTCAGAACGAGATTTCTCAGCCATAGATTACTTTGCCGCCTTTCCGGCCTTGCCAGCCTTGCGTCGGATCTTCTCGCCCTGATAATGCAGACCTTTGCCATGATACGGTTCCGGTTTGCGGACACTACGGACATTCGCCGCGGTCTGGCCGACCAGTTCCTTGTCAAAGCCGCGCACAAACACCAGGCGGGCTTTCTGTTCAACGTCAAAGGAAATCCCTGCCGGCGGTTCCATCTCTACCGGGTGCGAATAGCCCATATTTAGAACCAGGTTCTTGCCATTCATCTCGGCCCGATAACCGACACCTTCGATTTCCAAAACACGTTCAAAGCCGGTGCTAACGCCCTGAATCATATTCGCAAGTACTGCACGGGTAGTCCCATGCAAAGCGCGCTCAGCGGGCAGGTCAGAATTGCGAGTAATAACAATTTGACCATTTTCCATAGCAATACCGACCAATGGGGAGAACGTGCGCTTCATTTCGCCCTTGGGGCCTTTCACGCTCACGCTCGAACCGTTGAGTTCGATCTGCACGCCAGCCGGGATAACCACAGGCATTCTTCCAACTCGAGACACTTTATTTACCTCCTCGCTTACCAGACCTTGCAGAGGATCTCACCGCCCACACCCAACTGGCGAGCTCGCTGGCCAGTCATGATGCCTTTGGGGGTGGACAGGATGGCTACGCCGATGCCCGAAAGTACCCAAGGAATCTCCTGTTTTTTGGTATAGACACGGCGACCAGGACGGCTGACGCGTTCCAGATTAGTGAGAACCGGCTTGCGCTCACGGCGCTCACCGATATACTTGATCTTCAGGCGCAGGACCTTCTGGCAGGGACGTTCGCCATCGGCGACTTCGAAGTTTTCCAGATAGCCTTCTTCTTTCAAGATCTTAGCAATTTCCACTTTGACCTTTGAAAGAGGCATAGCTGTCATGGCCTGACCACTCATCACGGCATTGCGGATGCGGGTCAACATATCGGCAATTGGATCAGTCATGCTCATTTTCTACCTCCACCCGGCTACCATGACGACTTCATGACGCCGGGGATTTTCCCTTCCAGCGCGAATTCGCGGAAACAAATCCGGCACAGGCCAAAACGGCGAATATAACCGCGCGGGCGTCCGCAACGCGAGCAGCGATGGCGGACTTGGTTGGGATACTTGCGGCGGAGTTCACGATACTTCATGCAAGTGCTTGCCATAGTTACGCTTCCTTCTTGAACGGCATGCCCAGCAGTTGCAACATCAGCCGTGCATGGTCGTCAGATTTGGCTGTGGTCACAATCGTGACCTCCATGCCTCTTACCTTGTCGATCTTATCGTATTCGATCTCCGGGAAGATCAATTGGTCACGCAGACCAAGTGTATAGTTGCCGCGCCCATCGAAGGCATCCGGAGAAACACCGCGGAAGTCGCGCACGCGCGGCAGAGCAATGTTAATCAACCGGTCCAGGAAGGCCCACATTTTGGCGCCGCGCAAAGTTACCTTGGTGCCGATGATGCGTCCCTCGCGCAGTTTGAAGTTAGCAATACTCATGCGCGCTTTGGTCATGACCGGTTTCTGGCCGGTAATGATGGTCATGTCGCCTGCCGCCGCTTCAAGCATTTTCGGATTATCCATTGCTTCACCGCCCAGGCCGATATTGACCACGATCTTTTGGATATGCGGTACCTGCATAATATTCGTATACTCGAATGCTTTGAGCAGGGCCGAAACAACTTCTTTCTGGTATCTTTCTTGCATTCTATTCATAAATCAATGCTCCACCGGCGGCTAATCAATCAACGCCTGGCACTTCTTGCAGACGCGGTGTGCGCCGTCATTGTCGCGCTGGACACCGATACGGGTCGGTTCGCTGCACTTCGGGCAGACCAGCATAACATTCGAGATGTCGAGCGGGGCCTCGAACTTGATACGGCCAGGGTTAATCGTGCGGCCCTGAGTCTGGACCTGCCGCTGGTGTTTGGTATGGATGTTCACACCCTGCACCACCACCCGGTGCTCGTCCGGCAGAACCTTGATCACTTCGCCGCGCTTGCCCTGTTCTTCAATTTTCCCGCTGATGATCTCAACGGTATCCCCTTTACGGATCTTGACTCTCATCGTTCGCTCCTCAACTGGCCTAGAGCACTTCCGGGGCCAGCGAAACAATCTTCATAAAGCCCTTTTCGCGCAGTTCGCGTGCCACCGGGCCGAAGATACGGCTGCCCCTCGGGTTCTGGCCGTCGGCATCCAAGATGACAGCAGCATTGTCGTCAAAGCGGATATAGGAGCCATCCTCGCGGCGCCATTCCTTGGTACAACGCACAATCACAGCCTTGACAATCTCGGATTTCTTGATCGATCCATTGGGTGTCGCCGATTTGACCGTCCCTACCACGATGTCACCAATCGCACCGTACCTACGGGACGAACCGCCCATAACGTGGATGACCAGGATTTCGCGCGCACCGGTATTATCAGCCACTTTCAAACGAGACTCGTGCTGAATCATGGCTGCGTCTCCACGGCAGAATCGGCCGTGCGGATTTCACGTTTGATGATCGACTCAACCACCCAGCGCTTATCGCGTGAGATAGGACGGCTCTCCACGATCTGAACCTGATCACCGATTTGGCAACCCAGTTCATCATGGGCCTTGACGCGCTTGCTCAAATGCACCACCTTGCGGTAGAGCGGATGCCGGAAAGTTCGGCCAATCTCAACCACAACAGTTTTGGTCATTTTATTACTGGTAACAACACCAGTTATTCGACGACGGTCATTCATGCTTCACCTTCCTGTACAGTCGTCCGGGTACGTTCATTGAAGATGGTCTCCATCCGGGCGACATCACGACGTAGCAGGCGCAGGTGGCTGGTATCGGTTAATTGACCGGTGACCTGCTGGAAGCGAAGTTTCATCAACTCCTCACGCATATCCGACAGTTTGGCCTGCATTTCTTCAACCGACATCTTGCGAATCTCTTCGGTTTTCATGCCTACTCTCCTGCCGCTATATCACTACGGGCAATGATCTTGGTCTTGATCGCAAATTTATGCCTGGCCAAGCCCAGCGCCTCACGAGCCGCGGCCTCATCCAAACCGCCAATTTCGAACATAACACGGCCCGGTTTGACAACCGCCACCCAATATTCCACGTTGCCCTTGCCTTTACCCATGCGGGTTTCCGGGGGCTTCTGTGTATAGGGTTTATCCGGGAAGATGCGGATCCAGACCTTGCCACGGCGCTTCATAGCATGGACAAGCGCGCGACGGGCAGCTTCGATTTGACGGGCAGTCACCCACCCCGGCTCCATCGCCAACAGGCCATAATCGCCGAAGGAAATCTCGACGCCGCGCGATTCCTTCCCTTTCATACGGCCGCGCATCTGCTTGCGGTACTTCACACGTTTTGGCATTAACATAGCATCAACCTCACTTCACAGACGCCTGGTCTACTCGCTAACGTAGACGCCTTCGGTAGTCTCGATTTTTTCTTCAACTTCGACTTTCATATCGCCGTGATAGACCCAGACCTTGACGCCGATTCGGCCATAAGTCGTCGCGGCTTCGGCACGGGCAAAATCAATATCCGCACGCAAAGTTTGCAGCGGAACCCGGCCATCGCGCAGCCAAACCGTGCGAGCCATTTCTGCGCCTCCCAATCGGCCAGCGACCTCAATCTTGATACCTTGAGCGCCCTGCCGCATCGCCTGCTGGATGGCACGTTTCATCGCCCGGCGATAACTGATGCGGCGTTCCAGTTGATCTCTAATATTATGAGCAACCAGATAAGCATCGCAATCAGGAGCTTTGATTTCTTTAATATCCAAATCCACTTTTTTGCCGGTCAACCCTTCGAGGGCTACACGCACTTTCTTGATGCCTTCGCCTTTGCGGCCGATCAGGATGCCCGGTTTGGCGGTAAACACAGCTACTTTCAATTTACCGGGATAACGCTCCACATCAATACGCGAGACGCCCGCGCGGCCGGATTCTCTGTAGAGCATGTCACGGATAGCGAAGTCCTGCAACAATTGCTCACGGTATTGAGCACCTTCAGCGAACCAGCGGCCACGCCAGTCCCGAGTGACATTCAGGCGAAAACCAATCGGATGAACTTTGCGACCCATAAGATCTCCTTCGTCCTTTCTTTGCCGGTCAGGCAACCTCGCGTTCGCGCAGGACAACAGTTATATGCGATGAACGGCGCAGGACCGGTTTGAAGCGACCGCGTGCCCCGAAACGGCGCCATTTACGGGTGGGCGCTTCGTCGGCAAAGATTGTAGCAACGAACAGGTCGTCGCGGCTGACACCGAAGTTCTCCTCGGCATTGGCAACGGCAGAAGCCAGAAGTTTTCCAACCGGCAACGCCGCGTTTTGGGGCGCGAAGCGCAGTATTTCCATTGCCTGCACTGCATTTTTTCCGCGCACCAAATCAACAACCAGACGTACTTTCTGGGCCGAGATGGTCAGGAAACGTAATTGAGCACGAATATCATGAGTCATCTCTAACCTCCTACCCCGCCGGCTTCGACGACTTCTCAGCCGCCAAATGGCCACGGAATAGCCGCGTCGGCGCAAATTCGCCCAGGCGATGACCTACCATATTTTCGGTGATGTAGATCGGCACATGGCGGCGGCCATCGTGGATTGCGATCGTGTGTCCCACCATTTGGGGGAAAATCACACTGGCGCGGCTCCAGGTGCGGATGACCTTCTTCTCGCCTTTCTGGTTCATCGCTTCAATCTTCTTCAACAGTTTAGGGGCAATGTAAGGCCCTTTTTTCAATGAACGCGACATATCTGCTACCCTCGCTTACTCTCAGCGCCCTAGCGGCTAGACTTGCTGCGGTGGCGCACGATGTACTTTTCCGTCGACTTGTTGCGGCGGGTCTTGTACCCACGGGCTGGTTTGCCCCACGGGGTTTTCGGGCCGGGCATACCGGTCGGCTGGCGGCCTTCACCACCGCCGTGCGGATGGTCACGCGGTGACATTGCAGTACCACGCACGGTCGGGCGAATGCCCATGTGACGTTTGCGTCCGGCTTTACCCAACTTGATGTTGCTGTGATCCAGGTTGCCAACCTGACCAATCGTGGCATAGCAGACCTGGTTCACCAGACGCACTTCGCCCGAAGGCAGACGGATCTGGGCATACTCGCCTTCTTTAGCAAGCACCTGCGCCGAACCACCCGCCGAACGGACGAGTTGCCCACCCTTGCCCAGTTTAAGTTCAATGTTATGGACCAAGGTACCGACAGGGATGTTCGAGAGCGGCAGACTGTTGCCATGGCGGATTTCAGCCTGAGCTCCGGAAAGAAGCGTATCACCGACCTTGATCCCAAGCGGAGCAACAATGTAACGTTTCTCGCCGTCAGCATAAAATAGCAGGGCCAGGCGAGCTGTCCGGTTAGGATCGTATTCAATCGCCGCGACCCTGGCCGGGATGTTTCGCTTATCACGCTTGAAATCCAAAATGCGAATATAACGGCGATTCCCACCACCACGATGGCGTACTGTGATGCGGCCAGTGGTATCGCGTCCACCATGTCCACGCGGATGAATGATCAGGCTGCGCTCAGGAGTGGACTTGGTAATCTCTTCGAACGTGTATCCGGTCATCCCCCGCTGGCCGGGCGTCGTGGGTTTATACTTTTTGACAGCCATTACTTCACCCCTTCAAGAAAATCGAGGGTGCTTCCCTCGGCCAGAGTAACAATCGCCTTCTTGAAACCAGCCGCCCGAATCATCAGGCGCCGGTTGCGGCGACGGCTGCGTTTACCAGCCGTATTCATAATATTGACGCGCATGACCTTTACGTCGAACAATGTTTCAACCGCGTCCTTCACCAAAGTTCGGGTAGCCTCGGATGCGACCTCGAATGAATATTGGCGAAGTTTGCCAGTCTGATAGTTCGACTTCTCAGTGACAAGCGGGCGGCGAAGCACATCATAAATCGTTATCATGCTGCCCTCCTACACCAGAAAAGACTTCAAAACGTCCAATGCCTTGAGCGGCATGACGACTTTATCGTAACCAAGCAGGTCCCGGATATTCAGATAACTAGCCATCAGCAACCTGGCATCCGGGAGATTATTGCTTGAGCGGGCTACCACATCGTACTCGGCGCCTTTCTCAGCGACCAGGATCAGGACAGACGCATCGCCAACCAGAACATTCAGAGCCTGTGCCATCAGGCGGGTCTTCGGCTCGGGCAGCACCAATTCATCCACTACCACCAGGCCAGACTCAGCCGCCTTGGCCGTCAGTGCCGAACGCAGCGCAGCGCGACGCATTTTCAGCGGCATGTGCTGCGTGTATTTGCGAGGGCGGGGCGTATGGATCCTGCCACCATGGACCCACTGCGGAGCGCGGGTGGACCCCTGGCGGGCGCGACCGGTGCCCTTCTGTTTCCACGGCTTTTTACCACCCCCGGAGACCTCGCTGCGGGTCTTGGTTTTGGATGTACCCAGGCGGGCATTTGCCATTTGCTGAATATAGGCCTGGTGCATCAAATCTACGTTTACCGGAGCCTCAAAGATCTCGGCCGGAAGTTCAACCGTCTTGACCTTTTCGCCCTTCATGTTGAGAACGTCTACTTTCATGGTACCTATGCTCCCATCATCCGCGCTATTGCTTGCGCGCTTCCTGAACCACAACCAGGCCGCCTTTGGACCCGGGGATGGCACCCGTAACGCCGAGCAGGTTGCGCTCTGCGTCCACCAGGACGACCTTCAGGCCCTGGGCGGTCACGCGTTCGTGACCCAGGTGACCAGGGCGGCGTGAGCCCTTGTAAACACGACCAGGGGTCGTCGTCGCACCGTTCGAGCCGGGGGCGCGCAGACGGTCCGAGGCGCCATGCGTCTTCGGTCCACCGGCGAAATGGTAGCGCTTGACCACACCGGCAAAACCTTTGCCTTTGCTGGTGCCTACCACGTCCACACGTTCACCGACACCGAAGACCTCGACCGTGAGCTTGTCACCGACCTTGTATTCAGCATCCTTGATGCGAAACTCGCGCAAAAAACGCAGAGGCGGCAATTCGTTTTTCTTGAGATGGCCCAGTTCGCCTGAAGTCAGACGCTTGGGTTTTGACTCTTGGAATCCGAGTTGCACCGCTGCGTAGCCTTCCTTCTCGGGAAGGCGTACCTGCGTTACATAGCAAGGCCCAGCTTCAATCAGAGTTACCGGCAAAGCAGCACCGTTCTCATCGAAGATCTGGGTCATGCCGATCTTCTTGCCAATCAGCCCTTTCAACATGCTCGGTTTTCTCCTTCTAAAGATTTTTCGAGACTGTCAGCCGGGCTTGGCTGCATCATCTCGGTCACAGCACAGTCAATCGGCCTGCCGCGGCACACAGGGTTGTGGGGCCTACGAACAGAACCGTTCTTGCGCTGCCTATTCAGTCTAACTGGTCGGACCAGTCTTTTTGTCCGACTAGTACGACCAGTTTGACGAAATAACAAATTTAGATTTTAATCTCGATATCCACACCCGCTGGCAGGTTGAGGCGCATCAGCATATCAATCGTCTTGGAATCTGGATCAAGTACATCAATCAGACGGTTGTGCGTGCGAATTTCAAAATGCTCGTGTGAGTCTTTGTCAATGAAAGTCGAGCGTCGTATTGTAAACCGTTCTATCTTGGTTGGCAAGGGTACCGGGCCAACTACATGGGCACCAGAGCGCTCGGCTGTTTCGACAATCCGCTTGGCAGACTGGTCGAGGACACGATGATCATATGCCTTAAGGCGGATACGGATCTTTTGTTTCGTCATATCAATACCTATTCGATGATTTTTGTAATGACGCCAGCGCCGACGGTCAGGCCGCCTTCGCGGATGGCGAACTTGGAGCCTTGTTCGAGGGCCACAGGCACAATCAAG
>Ga0209746_1000558_pt1 | contig 19011 bp, 12 predicted proteins | sample BarGraNGADG00211_3_FD_184496 | JGI IMG/M metagenome (GOLD analysis project Ga0209746, IMG submission 184496) | Arctic peat soil microbial communities from Barrow, Alaska - Barrow Graham LP Ref core NGADG0011-211 (SPAdes) (version 2) | ecosystem: Environmental > Terrestrial > Soil > Wetlands >... | reverse complement strand
GTCTGACCGCTACTGCCGACCTGACGGGTGTGTTCTATCCACCCGGCATCCACCACCGGCCGGGTGGCGCCCAATTCTCCTCCGAGTGCCCTGGCCAGGGCCGCGATAGTCTCCACGTTTTCCTTTTTCCCGATACCGCGCCCGGCGCTGACAACCACCTCGGCCTTTGCCAGATCCACATCCTTCTTTTCCGCGGCTTCGTAACCTATGAATTCAACCCGCGAGGTGCTCCCAGCCAGGTCAACGCGTTCCAGTTGCGGAGTCCCGCGGGCCTCGCCCTGATAGCTGAAGGCGCCTGCCTGGATGGTCAGGACTGCCTGCGCCGTCTTCGGTGCCAGGAGCCTGCGCATCTTGGCGTTGCAGGAGGGCACCTCGAACTTGCCATCCACCACCCCGACAATTTCCGAGACCTGGGCAGCCTTCAGCGCTGCCGCCACGCGCGGCGCAAGATCCCAGCCGAAAGAGGAGTGGACAAAGACAATGTAGTCGGGCTGTTCCTTCTGGGCCGTATCCAGCACCAGGCGCTTGTGCAGGTCCGGGTTATATTCGCCGTACTTACCGGCGTCGGCCAGGTAGACCTTGCCGCCGAAATTCGGCGCTTCGGCTTCGGAGCCAATCAGCAGCATGACCTTACCGGCACCGAGCCGGTCGGCAAAGGCCAGCAGTTCATAGGTGGATTCGAGCAGTTTCCCTTGCTGGTATTCACAAACGAGTAATGCTTTCATAGTATGGTCTCTCATTCGCTTTACCTCAGCACCGTTGTCTTCTCTTTCAAGATTGCCACCAATTTATCGGCGGTTTCATTGATGTCTCCCTCGAGAACAAGGCCGTGCCCTTTTTTCTCGGGCGGGTACATTCTTTCGGTGGTCGTGGCGCTCTCTTCGCTCAGGAAATCTGTGATCGGAAAAGCAAGTAATTCCTTTTGCTTGGCTTTCATGATATTCGGGAGGGTCGGATAACGCGGATTATTCAGACCGAGCTGGCAAGTCACCACGGCTGGGAGCTTGAATTTTACGATGCCTCTTATTCCTCCCTCCAATTCCCGCCTGGCCGTCACGACATCCCCGCTCAATTCAAAGCCAACCAGCGTGGTAACACAAGCATAGCCGAGCAATTCTGCCACGAAGCCCCCAACCTGGGCCGAGCCTCGATCTTGGGACTGCAACCCGGTAAAGACCAGGTCAAAGTCCTTGCCCCGGGCGAATGCCGCGATAACAGACGCCACCTGCCAGTGGTCTTTCTGGTAAAGGTGTTCCTCCTTGATGTGAACTCCCCGGTCGCAGCCCATGGCCAGTCCCTTTTTGATGGCTTCCACGACACGATCGGGGCCGATGGACAGAATCGTAATGTCAGCCGCGCCCCCCAGTTGCTCTTTGACGCGTATCGCCTGCTCGACCGCGAATTCGTCGTACTCGTTCATACGGAAAGCGAGGTCCTGTTCATCATACCAGACCCCTTCGCTGTTCACCCTGAATCTGGATTCCATATCAGGCACTTGTTTAGTGCAAACCAGCATCTTCATGTTGCATCTCCTGATTGTTGATTGAGCGGCACCTGCAAGGTCGTAGACCCAGCTTCCATGTGGAGGAGATTATATCCATGTTGGCTCGGTGTAGGTTCCGAACACATTCTTCATCACTCCCACGATCTCGCCCAAAGTGGCGTAAGCCCTCACACAGTCCAGTAAATGCGGCATGGTGTTCTCCGTTCCCTGGCAGGCCAGACGCAGGTGGTCGAGGGCCTGGCCCACGCGCCCATTGTCGCGTTCCTGGCGGAGCTTTCGCAGGCGCTCCACCTGTCGGGTAAAACCGATGGGGTCCAGTTCCAGGAGTGGGATAGGGATGGGCTTTTTGTCCACGTAATCATTCACGCCGACAATGGTACGCGTATGGTTGTCAATTTCACACTGGTAAGTATAGGCCGCATCGGCGATTTCTCTTTGGAAAAAGCCTTTGGCAATTGCGGGCAGCACGCCGCCCAAATCCTCGATGCGCCGGAAATAGTCTCGTGCCTGGAGCTCGAGGCGGTTGGTCAGCGTCTCGACGAAATATGAGCCACCGAGCGGGTCCACTGTGTTCGCCACGCCGGACTCGGCTGCGATAATCTGCTGGGTGCGCAGGGCAATCGTCACTGCTTTCTCTGAAGGAAGGGCCAGGGCCTCATCCATCGAATTCGTGTGCAGAGATTGGGTGCCACCGAGGACGGCAGCCAGCGCCTGAATGGCCACACGCACGGTATTGTTCTCAGGCTGTTGGGCGGTGAGGGTCATCCCGGCGGTCTGGGTATGGAAGCGCAGCAGCCAGGAGAGCGGGTTCTTTGCCCTGAATGTCTCGCGCATCTCCCTGGCCCAGATGCGGCGGGCGGCGCGGTACTTGGCAATCTCTTCAAAAAAGTCATTGTGCGCGTTAAAGAAGAACGAGAGGCGCGGCGCAAACTCATCCACATCCATCTTGCGAGCGATGCCCCAGCGCACGTACTCCAGGCCGTCGGCAAGGGTGAAAGCGAGTTCTTGAGCGGCTGTGCTGCCCGCCTCACGGATGTGATAGCCGGAGATGGATATCGTGTTCCACTGCGGCACGTGCTGAGAGCCGTATTCCATCGTATCCACCACCAACCGCATCGAGGGCTCTGGTGGGAAAATATATTCCTTCTGCGCGGTGTATTCCTTGAGAATGTCATTCTGAAGCGTGCCGCGCAATTGGCCAGGGGACACTCCTTGCTGCTCGCCCACGGCGATGTACATGGCCCACAGGATGGCGGCAGGCGAGTTGATGGTCATCGAGGTTGAAACTTTCCCCAGCGGGATATCGGCCAGCAGGATTTCCATGTCTCTGAGCGAGCTCACAGCCACACCGCATTTACCGAACTCGCCCACAGCCTCCGGGGCGTCGGAGTCGTAGCCCATCAGCGTGGGGAGGTCAAACGCAATCGAGAGTCCGCCACTGCCCTGCTCGAGCAAATACTTGTAACGCGCGTTCGACTCTTCTGCCGAGCCGAAACCGGCGAACTGGCGCATGGTCCACAACCGGCCGCGATGGCCGGTGGCATGGACTCCGCGCGTATATGGGTATTCACCCGGCAGGCCAAGTTCGTCAAGATAGTCAAAATCCGGCAAATCGAGCGGCGTGTAGAGACGATTCACTTCGTCGGAGGAGGCGGTGATGAATTTTTCCTGCCGTTCGGGAGTGCGCTGAATGGTGTCTGCAAGGGTGGATTTTTTCCATTGAGACAGCGCCTCATGGAGGTCGGTCGTGCGTTTCTGATCAGACATTCATTTCTCCATTATGAGAATTTAGCGCGAGCCGATAGCCAAGTCTTTCCGAGCGTCAACGGCTACGAAGGTTTTATGCTCGTTGTCAACCTGTACTTTGGAAACGGCAAAATCTGGGTCGTGTACATAGAAGATCCAGGCATTTTCTTTAGCCAGAGAAGTCAGGAGAGCCTTCTTCTCATCAATGAGTAACTCGGGAAAGCGATCATAACCCATGCTGATGGGCAGATGGACCCAGAATCTTCCGGGAATGAGGTCCGATGCGTAGATCAGGCGATCCTTGCCGTAACGAAGGTCGGCGCACAATAGACCCGGGCTATGGCCATCGCTGTGGAAAAAATGCAGTTCAAGTTCGTCGAAGGACAGAACGTCGCCTTTCTTGATTAGTCTGAGGCGCTGACTTTGTTCCAGTTGTTGGTTGAGCAGGGGGATGAAAGAGGCTTTGTCGCGCGGGTGTGGATGGGTAGCGCGTTCCCACGCCTCCTCACCCACATAATATTTTGCGTTGGGAAAAAGCAGTTCCGGTTCCTTGTCTGCCTGCCAGGCGCTGAGCAACCCACCCGCGTGGTCAAAATGGAGATGCGAGATGAAGATCCGGGTGACATCCGCGGGGGAAATCCCTTTTTGAGCCAATGACTTTAAGAGCATATGCCCGGGTTCATCCACACCATACCGGTCCCGATACCTGGGTTCCATGTACGCCCCGATGCCGGTTTCAAAAAGGATCGTTTCTTTTTGTGTGATGACCAATAATGCACGCGTGGCCAGGCGCAGGCGGTTCTGTTCATCCGCTGGCATCCAGCGCTCCCATACCGCCTTGGCTGCGTTCCCAAACATGGCCCCGCCATCCAACTTGTAAGCATTACTGAGCACACTGTAAAGTTGCATCGTTATTGTGATAACCTTTCAACAATAATTTCCGTCAGGTCACGGACCTGGAGTTTTCCTTCGCTGCCGCCTGTCTTGATACCATCCTCGAACATGGTGAGGCAGAAGGGACAGTTGGAAACCAGGACTGGGGCACCGGTAGCCTGGGCCATCTTCACTCGCTCTACATTGATGCGCCGCCCCAGCTTTTCCTCGGCCAGGACCCGGCCACCGCCGCCGCCACAGCAATAACTATCGTGTCCCGTTTTATCCATTTCATTAATACTCCCGCCAGCCGCGCGTAAAACATTGCGCGGCTCCCGCACAATATCCTTGTATCTTCCCAGGTAGCAAGAGTCGTGATAGGTGCAGTCGAACGGTTGCGGTTTGAGGTGAAGAGCTCCCTGGTTAATGAGCCGGTCAAGGAATGTAGCATAGTGTTCGACTTCCACATCCAATCCCAAATCCCGATAATCCCGCCCCAGGGTGTTGAAGCAATGCGGGCAGGTGGTAACGATCCGGCTTACACCGTACGCTTTGATCTTCTTGATGTTCTCGGTCGCCAAAAGTTGGTAGAGGTATTCGTTCCCTAATTTTCGCACAGGTTCACCACAGCATTTTTCCTCTTTGCCGAGGATCCCAACTTTTATCCCGGCGGCGTTGCAGATCTTAATAAAGTTTCGGGCTACTTCCTGATTTCTCTTGTCGAAGGAGGCGTAGCAACCAGCAAAGTAGAGAATATCCACCGCACTGCCGTCAGCCATCCGCTGCACATCCAGACCATCGGCCCAGTCGCCCCGGCTGGCATAGGCCAAACCGAAGGGATTGCCGTTGACCTCAGTGTTGTTGACAGCCGTCATCACTTCCCCGCCAGGAAACTCTCCCTGCATCAGAACCAGATACCGTCTCATTTCCAATATCTTGTTGACATGCTCGATATCAGCCGGGCAGATTTCCTGACAGGCAAAGCAGGTGGTACAAGCCCAGAGAGCATCCTTTGTCACGGTCTCGATCAGATTGGCCTGGGGACGGTTAAAGGCAACTTCCCCGATCTGCTGCACCACTTTCATCGGCGACAGGGGTTTGTCGGTGGTCCAGGCCGGACACCGGTCCTGACACCGTTTACAACTGGTACAGGCGTCCGCGTCGAAGATATCCTTCCAGGTCAGGTCCGCGAGGGTTGACACGCCAAAGTGGTCAGCATCCGCAGCCTCCAGATTAATCGTCTCGATGCTGCCTTTCTCTCTCAAGTCAGCGAAAAGATAGTTGATGGGGGTGGTGAAGAGGTGGCGGAACTTGGTGAAAGGGATGGCCACGATAATACCCATCGCCAGGAAGAAGTGGACCCACCATCCCCACCTGTGTATCTCCCGCAGGGTGCTTTCACTCAGCCCAGCCAGCAGACGGGCGACCAGGAGGCCGACGGGAGAAAAGAGAGCCAGGGTTGGGTTGCTATTGAGTTCGGTGACAGCCATCCGTGCGCCTTCGACCAGATAGGCGGTCAGCAGGATGGCGATCAGAAGACCATAGATGAGGTAATCGTCTTTGGTGGTGACAAGTCCTTTAGGCTTATAAAAATATCGCCGCACGATGAAGCCGCATAGCATGACAATAACAACCGCACCGGCAATGTCGAGGGTCAGCGAAAAAAGCAGGTAAAAGGTACCTTTGAGGAAGTCGACGTTAAACAATGGCTCGGTAAAATCAACCTGGGCCATGATGAGCAGGGTACCGATAAAGAGCAGCAGCATTCCCCAGAACAGGAGGGCGTGGGTAATTCCCGGCGCCTTGACGAGCATTACTCTGAGCTGGCCGAGCCCCCTTTTCACGAGCCGCACTATGCGCGCGGGGAGATGATCCAGACGCTGCAAAGGCTTTCCCTGCCGGTAGACCCGGATTCTCTTGATAAAACCGTAAATTAAAATCGCCAGGGTGATCGCAGCAAACAGATACATGGGCAGCACAACACCATGCCCGACATTCCAGTATATTTCTCTTGTAAAATCCATAGCTCGCCTCTAATCCAACTGCTGTATTTCGATGTCTGATTCTTCCTGGGAGACAGGGTTTCATTCGGGATGCGAAAAAATCAAGATAGCAGCATCCTTGAGATGATCAGTCGCTGCACTTCGCTTGTCCCTTCGTAGATCTCGGTGATCTTTGCATCACGATACATCCGCTCTACCTCATACTCGGTGACATAGCCGTAACCGCCATGGATCTGGATGGCTTCTTTCGTGACAAATGTGGCGGTTTCCGAGGCGTGCAGTTTACTCATTGCCGAATCTGCGGCGTAAGGCTTCTTGTTCTCCTTGAGCCAGGCGGATCGGTATACAATGAGCTTAGTAGTCTCGATACGAGTATACATATCCGCCAACTTGAACTGGATGGCTTGTAACTCGCTGATGGGGTGACCAAACTGCTTCCGTTCCTTGGAATAGGCCAGCGCCCGCTCGAAGGCCCCCTCTGCTATTCCCAGCGCCTGAGCCGCAATACCGATCCGGCCTCCGTTCAGGGTCTCCATGGCGATCTTGAATCCCTGCCCTTCACTCCCCAGCAGGTTTTCCATGGGCACCCGCAGGTTGTTGAGAGCGAAGGAGGTGGTGTAGCTTCCCCGGATTCCCAATTTATTTTCATTTCTCAGAATCTCCACGCCTTCTGATTCCAGATCAACGATGAAGGCCGAGATTCCCTTGTGTTTCAGACTCCTGTCCATTGAGGCGAAGAGTATCCCGGTTCCCTTATAGCCGCCATTGGTGACGAAGATTTTGTTGCCATTAATGATATAACCGTCGCTATCTTTCTGATAGGTGGTGACCAATCCCGCCACGTCGCTGCCTGCTTCCGGCTCCGTGAGCAGGAAACAACCAATTTTCTCGCCGGAAGCCAGTGGGGGAAGGAATTTCTTTTTCTGTTCTTCGGTGCCGAATTGAAGGATCGGATCACATGCCAGGGAGGTATGCGCGGAAATCAGGACGCCGCTCGAAGCGCAGGCTTTGGACACCTCCTCCACCACGATGGCATAAGAAAGGATGTCCAGCCCTGCGCCGCTGTACGCCTCCGGCAGGTAACTCCCCAGTAACCCCATTTCTCGCATCTTCAGCACCAGTTGCTCCGGGATATGGTGCATCTCATCAATCTGTATGGCAATCGGCTTGATTTCCTTTTCTACAAAATCACGCACACTGCTCTGCAATACTTTGTGGTCTTGGCTCAACTCAAAATCCATGCTGATCTCTCCTTACTTGGTTTTAAACTCTGGTTTCCGTTTCGCTATGAACGCCTGCATGCCCTCTTTCTGGTCTTCCGTGATGAACAGCGTGGCAAACAGGGAACTCTCGTAACGGAGGCCATCTTCTTTGGCCATGTTCAGCCCATTGACAATGGCATCCTTTGCACTTGCCACTGCAATCATCCCATTGCGCGAAATCGCCTGGGCAATCTCCATCACCCTGGCCGATAGTTCCTCCGTCGGGAAGACCTCGTTGACAATCCCCCATTCCTTGGCCTGCTGCGCAGACAGGATTTTGCCACTGAAAATCAGTTCTTTGGCCCTATTGGGACCGATCAGCCGCGGCAGGTTCTGCGTACCGCCGAAGCCGGGGATCACCCCCAAAGTCACATCCGGCAAGCCGAGTTTGGCTTTATCCGAGGCATAGATAAAGTCACAGGCCAGGGCCAGTTCCAGCCCGCCGCCCAGGGCATAGCCATTGACCGCCGCGATGACCGGTTTGTGCATTTTTTCGATGTACTCGATCATCTGCTGGCCTTTACGGGCAAAAGCCCGTGCTGCCAGGGGAGCTATGGCAGCCATTTCCTTGATATCCCCCCCTGCTACAAAAGCCTTTTCACCAGCACCGGTGATCACAACTACTTTCACTGCCGCGTCCTGCTCCAGATCACGCAGGGCGTATTCCAACGACCCGACTACTTCAGAATTCAGGGCATTCAGGCTATCTGGGCGGTTGACCTTCAACCAGCCGATATTGTCGGTTACTTCGATCAGAATATGGTTATATTTCACGCTTGGCTCCTCTCTAATGCCCGAACTGGCTGATGAACAGCGGTAAATTGAACACAAAGTGTAATGCTTCTCAGCTGATTCTTTCCGGGTTAGTACATGTAAAACCCGCGTCCAGACTTCTTCCCAAGATAACCGGCGTTCACCATCTTGACCAACAACGGGCAGGGCCGGAACTTGGGATCCTTGAAGCCCTCGTAAAGGACGGCGATGATTGCCAGCACAGTATCGAGGCCAATCAGATCCGCAAGCGCCAGCGGCCCCATCGGGTGGTTGGTGCCAAGTTTCATCCCCTTGTCAATATCTTCGGCTGTGGCGATTCCTTCATAGAGGGCGAAAATGGCCTCGTTAATCATGGGCATCAGAATCCGGTTGACGATAAAGCCCGGATAATCCTGGGAAACTGCCATCACCTTCCCCAGTTTTTCCACCAGACTGGCGATCACTTGGAAGGTTTCATCGCTCGTGGCCAGTCCCCTGATCACCTCCACCAACTGCATGACCGGCACCGGGTTCATGAAATGCATGCCAATGACCCTCTCAGGCCGTTTAGTGGCGGCGGCAATCCTGGTGATGGAAATGGACGATGTATTGGTTGCCAGGATGGCATCCTTGTTCACGGCTTCGTCGAGTTGGCGGAACAGGTCGAGTTTCAACGCCTCGTTTTCAGTCGCCGCCTCGACCACCAGGCTGCAATCGGCGAACCCGCTCAAATCCTTGACCACCGTGACCCGCCCCAGGATGGCCGGAACGCTGTCGGCAGGGATGAGTCCCTTTTAGGCCTGCCGTCCCAGGTTCTTCTCGATTGTCTTTAATGCCTTTTCGATTTGGGCGGGAAAAACATCGTACAGCCGGACCTGGTATTCGTGCTGCGCAAAAACATGGGCGATCCCATTCCCCATCTGCCCGGCACCCAAAACACCGATGCTTTTGACCATTTTTTCCTCCGATTAATATTTAGAAGATAATTCAAACAAAGTGTGGATTTTCACCCGCTGAAATCCACACTTTGCCTTGGAATGAGCTAGACTCTTTCAAAGATAGCCGCCACTGCCTCGCCGCCGCCGATGCAAAGGGTGGCCAGTCCATAGCGGACCTGCCGCCGGTGCAGTTCTCTAATCAGCGTTGCTACCAGCCGACCGCCGCTGGCACCGATGGGGTGGCCGATGGCCACAGCGCCACCGTTGACATTCACCCGCGCCAGATCAAGCTCCAACTGTTTTACGGCAATCATCGCCACGGCGGCGAATGCCTCGTTAATCTCAAACAGGTCAATATCAGAAATCTTAATCCCCGCCCTGCTGCAGGCTGACTCGATTGCCCCCACAGGCGCATCCGGGAATAGGTCCGGGGACAGGCTCCAGGTCGAGCAGGCGACCAGTCGGGCACGTGGGTTCAGGCTGTACTTCTTGAGCGCCGCCTCGCCCGCCAGCAGGGTCATCGCCGCACCGTCACTGATCGTCGAAGCGTTACCCGCCGTGACGGTCCCTTCCTTGGTGAATGCCGGGCGGAGTTGCTTCAGTTTTTCGAAATCAACCTTGAATGGTTCTTCATCATCCGCAATTACTTCCTCACCCTTTTTGCTTTTCTTGACCACCGGGACTATCTCGTCCTTGAATATTCCCTCTTTGACCGCCTTCTGCGCCAACTGATAAGACCGGATGGCGTACTCATCCTGCGCCTCGCGGCTGAAGCTGTAACGCTTCGCGGCCGAGTCCGCAATTTCGCCCATGTGCCTGCCGGTGTACGGGTCCTGCAAGCCATCGTAGACCATAAGATCGAGAAGTTCACCGTGTCCCATGCGGTAGCCATAGCGCGCTTTTTTCAGGATGAATGGGGCCAGCGACATGTTCTCCATCCCGCCGGCGATCACAATCTCTGCGTCACCCAAGGCGATGGACCCGGCTCCCAGCATGATCGCCTTCAGACCGCTGCCACAGACCTTGTTGATGGTCATGGCATGGACACTATCCGGAAGGCCGGCGTAAAGCATGGCCTGCCGCGCCGGGGCCTGGCCGACGCCGCCGGTCAGAACCTGCCCAACAATTACCTCGTTAATCGCCGCCGGGTCAAGGTCCGCCCGTTCCGAAAGCATTTTCATCACCGTTCCCCCCAAGTGCGGAGCCTCTACATCCGCTAATACACCCCCGAAAGAACCAAACGGAGTTCTCAATGATTCTATGACATAGATGTCTTTCATCTTCTTACCTCCGGCTTGTTAATTCTGGCTGACAGCAAGTTCAGGGTTGAGATAAATCGAACGGGTGGCAGCAGGGGAGATTGAAGCGGCGGGTTTAGCGAAAGAGTAGCATTTGTGCAGATTCATACAATTGCTATTCTACAACTCCGAGTGAATATAATTATACAACACTCTGCTCGAGCTTTTCCATAATTTGCTCATCCACGGCCAGGCTCGCTTGTGGCAGCGTTCGGGCTGGACGGGTCGGTCTGGGAGAGCACGCTGATCGTGCGATAAGCGTGGCTATGATCTTCCAGATGAAACGGAAGAGCCTCCCTGACCCAGGCATGGCACCAAACCATGCTATACTTTTACTGCTTCTTGCATAAAACCGTGAACAATTATCGACCAAAATACAGGGATATACATCAATATGGGTTCACATCTTTGCGCAGTACCCTGTAGAGTGACGTTCCCAATCCCCAGCAGAAAGCGGAGGTGAGCATGACAGACGCGCGTTTTTATCATATTGCCAAAGATGGTACCCTGACGCAGCTTGCCAGCCTGGAAAATGCGCTGGAAGTCATGAAAGGTGACGGCTATATCTGGCTGGACTACTACCAACCCAAAAAAGAGGATCTCTCCTTGCTGATCGAACCGCTCGGACTGCATCCCCTGTCCATCGAAGACTGTGTCGACGAAAACCAGATCCCAAAGATCGATGATTATCCCCGCAACACGTTTATCCTGTTCAACGCCTTCCACTACACCCAGGGGACGCTCTCTGTGACCGAGGTGGACGCTTTCCTCGGCCGCAATTTCCTGGTAACGGTCAGCAGCCACAACTCGCATAATCAGTCACTGTTGAGAAATATTCAACGCAGTGTGGAGAATGAAAGTGAAAGCGCCAAACATGGCCCTGCATTCCTGCTGCATATCATCCTGGACCAGGTCGTGGATGAGAAATTCCTGGCGATCGAAGCACTGGAGGAAAAGCTCAACGAAGGCGAAGAAATGATCCTGTCCAACCTGGAGCGCTTCGAACCCTCGGCATTGATGCATCTGCGCCGCGACCTGCTGGCGGTGCGCAAAAGCCTGTTCCACGAACGCGAGATCCTGGTCAAGATCTGCCGCAAGGATAGCCCCTTCATCCCGGATAAAGCCATCTACCATTATCGCGACATTTACGACCATCTGTCCAAGTTCTTCGAACTGACCGAGTCGTACCGCGACCTGGTCACCAGCCTGATGGAAATGTACCTCTCCATGCTGAATAATCAGATGACCAAAGTGGCCAACGAAACCAATATCATTGTCCGGCGGCTGACCTTCATCACCACCATCTTTATGCCGCTCACCTTACTGGCCGGGATCGGCGGGATGTCAGAATGGTCAATGATGACTGGGTCGCAGAATTGGCGCATTGCCTATCCAGCTTTCCTGCTGGCAATGGTAGTGATCGGCGCGTTGAACTATTTCTTTATCAAATGGATCGAAAAAAACCGGAGCAAGAAAGGGCCGGGCGGGTAAGGCCGGCCAACTTGGTAAAAGCAAGATATTGCCCGGGTTTTATGGATTTTCATGGTGTCTATCGTCTCTACGTCAAAACAAAAATCCGCCTTTCCGGCAGAATTTTGGATGCCCCCAAGGGATACTGTATATACGGATAATATCAAGGATAGAAATTGGAAGCAGAGCGTACTTTACCCTTGTTCTGTGTCTAAATCTCCTCGCCTTTTAACTGGCTCAGATATAGGTGATGGTAGAAGCCGTGCTGGTCAAGCAGTTGCTTGTGCGTGCCCTTCTCAACGATCTCCCCATCCTTGATAACCAACAATTGGTCGGCATCCCGGATGGTGCTCAGGCGGTGGGCGATGACAAAACTGGTACGGCCTTCCATCAACCGCAGGAGTGCATTCTGGATACGGACTTCGGTACGCGTGTCTACACTGCTGGTGGCTTCATCCAAGATCAAAATCGAGGGGTCGGCCAGGATGGCGCGGGCGATGGATAGTATCTGCCGCTGGCCCTGGCTCAGGTTACTGGCCCGTTCCGAAAGCACGGTCTGGTAACCTTGCGGCAATTTCCGGATGAAATGGTCGGCATCCGCCATTCTGGCGGCCTCGACGACTTCCTCGTCTGTGGCGTCCAGCCGCCCGTAACGGATGTTTTCCATCACCGAGGCGGCAAACAGGAAGGTGTCTTGCAAAACCAGCCCTAACTCACGGCGCAGGTCGTCCTTTTTGAGCTGGCGGATGTCTGTGCCATCAATGCTGATTTGACCACCATCAATTTCGTAGAAACGGGTGAGTAAGTTGACGAGGGTGGTTTTCCCCGCTCCAGTCGGGCCGACCAGAGCCACGGTCTCGCCCGGTTTCGCTTCCAGGGACATGTTCTTGATGATCGGCTTATCGGGGGTGTAACTGAACTGCACGTTCTCGAAGATCACGTGTCCCTGTACTTTATCCAGGGATGCCGCCTCAGGAGCATCATCAACCTCTGACGGCGTGTCAATGATCTCGAAGACGCGTTCCGCTCCTGCCAGTGCGGCCTGGATGGAGTTGTACATATTTGCCAACTGGCGCAAGGGGTTGATGAAATTACGTCCGTAGCTGATGAACGTGACTATGGTACCCACTGTTACCAGGTCCTTCAATGCCAGCCACCCGCCCAGCCCAGCGATGACAATGACAAACAGGTTTCCCAGTTGGTTGGTCAGCGGCATCAGCAGCAGGGCATAGGAGTTGGCATAGACAGCCGAACGGTACACCTCCCGGTTGTGCAAGCGGAAATTCTCGATCGCTGAATCGTTGCGGCGGAAAGCCTTGACCACCCGCTGGCCGCTGATGACTTCCTCCATGACGCCGTTCAGGTTCCCCAGGGATTTCTGCAAATCCCGGAACCCCTTGCGGGTGTAGCGGGCGACAAAATCCGTGAACCAGAACATGATGGGCACCACGACCACCGCGGCCAACGCCAGCCAGAAATTCAATACGAACATGGCAATCAGAATCCCGACCAGCGAAAGCACGCTGGCAAGCAGGGCCACCACGTTCTGCGAAACGGCCTGGTTGATTGCGTCAATATCGTTGGTCAGGCGGCTCATCAACTCGCCCGCGGTGTGGTTGTCAAAGAAGCGCAGGGTGAGGGTCTGGAGATGCCCGAATAGGTCACGCCGCACGCCCTTGAGTGCTTTTTGCGAAATTCCAGCCATCATCCAGCCTGAGACGGCGTCGGCCAGGTTGCCAAGCAGGAAGATGACCAGCATCCAGATGGCAATCACCGCCAGCCCGGCCGCGTCTTTGGTGGCGATGAAGCCGTCAATGGCCTTGCCCATCAGGTAGGGGCCGATCAGCCCGAGCACGGTTGAAATGAGCACGAAACCCAGTACTACGACCATGGCTGTTTTGTAGGGGCCAAGATAAGGCAACAACCGCCTCAGCGCCAGGCGCGGGTCGCGCGCTTTTTCGATCTTACCGGGCTGGGCCGGGCCTCTGCCCACCATTCGGGTGCGGAAATCGCTGCCGCTTGGTCGCTCAGATGTTTGGTTTCCCATACCGTTAAACTCCGTTGACGCCGTTCCCCAACTGGGAGGCGTAGATTTCCTTATAAATCGGGCTGGACTTGAGCAACTGGCGATGCGTCCCTTCAGCTGCAATGTGACCTTTCTCAATGACTACGATCTTATCGGCCTTCAGTACGGTGCTGATGCGCTGGGCCACCACGAAACACGTGCGGCCTTGCATCAACTCGTCCAACGCCGCCTGGATTTTTGTCTCCGTCTCCACGTCCACCGAACTGGTGCTGTCATCCAGGATCAGAATGGAGGGGCGGATCAACAGGGCGCGCGCAATGGCAATTCGTTGTTTCTGTCCGCCGGAGAGATTGACGCCGCGCTCCTCGACGTGGGTGTCGTAACCGGCTTCCAGGTCCAGAATGAACTCGTGCGCCTGGGCAGCTTTGGCCGCCGCGACAACCTCCTCATCGCTGGCATCCGGCCGTCCGTAGCGGAGGTTATCCCGCACCGTGCCGGAGAAGAGCACCGTTTCCTGCGGGACGATCCCCACCTGGGCCAGCAGAGATTCCTGTCGGACCTGGCGGATGTCCACCCCGTCGATCAGGATGCGCCCCTCCGATGCGTCGTAAAAGCGCGGGATCAGGTTGATGAGCGTGGATTTGCCTGCCCCGGTTGCGCCCAGGATGGCGACCGTCTGACCCGGCTCGACGGTCAGATTGATCCCTTCCAGCACGGGTGTATCCGTGGAGCCGTTGTAGTGGAAACCAACGTTTTCGAAGACGACGCGTGGCCTGGTTGAAGCCGGCAGGTCGGGCGCGCCCGGCGCATCCTGGACCTCGGGCACCTCCTCCAGCACCTCGTTGACGCGCTCCGCCGAGGCCATCCCCGCCGCCCAGACGTTTGCCAGGTTGACCATAATCATCAACGGCCCCAGCGCGGTCTGCAGGTAGTTGATGAAGGCCACGAGTTGTCCAGTGGTTACGTTGCCGTGGATGGACTGCAAACCGCCCGCCCAGATGACGATAACAATCCCGATGTTCACGCAGACGCTCAGTGCCGGTCCCATGGTGGACATAAATTGCATGACTTTGATATTGCGGTCGGTGAAGTCCTCGTTGGCCGCCTCGAAGCGCCCGGCTTCGTGGCGGGCGCGTACAAATGCCTTGACCACCCGCACTCCAGCGATGTTTTCCTGCAAGACGGTGTTGAGTTTATCCAGTTTCTGCTGTATGGTCAGGAAGAATGGCCCCATCTTAACGGCGAAGAACACGATGATGGCCGATGTCACCAGTAACAGCGGGAGCATGGTCAGCGCCAGATGCTGGTCGGTGTTGAACATCAGGATGATGCTGCCAATCATAATCAACGGGGCGCGTGTGCCAATCCGCAGGGAAATCTGTACCACGCGTTGGATGACGCTCGAATCGCTGGAGAGGCGCACCATCAACTGGCCCGTCTTCAGGTGGTCGAGGTTGCCGAAAGAGAAAGATTGAATCTTGAGGAAGAGCGCCTCACGCAGGTCACGCGCTACGCTTTCGCCCACCTGCACCGAGTAATTGTTATTCCCGATGGCAAACAGGGTATCCAGAATGGAAATGCCCAGCATCAGAAGGAAGGTGCTTGTCACCACTTTCATGTTCTGTGGGGTGATACCCTGGTCAATGATGCGCTGCACCAGGCGGGGGATGGCCAGGTCCAGGAGGACAACTACAACCAGCAATGCCAATGATAGAAGGCTTTTCTTCCAGTACGGTTTAACGAATCTGAGTAATTTGAATACTTGTTTCATAGTCTAAAGGATTTTTTTGAGAGATTCCATCGAGCGGGTCAATGCCTGGATTTCGTTGGCGCTCAAAGGAGCGAATGTCTCCATCATCCATTGGCGGGTGTCGCCAAAGATGGTATCCATCAGGGCATTGCCATCGGCTGTCAGGTCCAGTTTTACATGGCGGCGGTCCTGTGGGTCTATGGTACGAACAATAAGTCCCCTGGTTACCAGCAGGTCTACAGACTGGCTGATGGCTGGGCGGCTGATGTCCTTGGCCTCGGCCAACGCGCTGACCGAGTCTCGTCCCCTGCGGATGTGGCGAAGAATGTGGAACTGTTCAACGGTGATGCTAAACTGCTCCACCGCCACCTCGCGAATGTGGGCTTGGATCATCCTCCAGAAAGGAGGAAAGGTCTCCCAGAATACGTCAACCACCTGCCTGAGTTTTTCTGAAGAGCGAGTCGATTCGTCCATTATTTCCTTCTCTCGGAGAATTTGATTAATATTGTTAATGGTTAACTTCAGAAACTATTTTACGAGGGGAAGGAAACCATGTCAATACCTATAACCCGGAATGGTTATCCGCTAACTCAATCCAAAAAACTGCCGGATTTGCAGGCATCTGGAACCTGTTGTTTACACTTGCTTTGCTTGGCACCGTAAACCCTGTTGGAATTTGTACTATTCCTCATCCCGGTCATCTTCCTGATCTGCGCGCGCTTTCCGACACGATCCGGTTGGCCAAACCAACTCTGCAGGCACTGGCTCTAAGATTGTCCTTGGGAAGCTTTGCCCTGGTGCTGATGGTTTTCATCCATATCTTTATCATTGTGCGGTGTTTATGGATCAATCAGTTGTGGTGGTTTGGAGAGGAGCAGATCTCTAAAACAAATACACCCTGCATAAGGGTGTACTGAATAAAAAGTACTGTGTGGAACATATGATCAATATGCCCCCAAGGAGGTACCTTATATACGGATAATAAAAAGGTGAGAGGGGGTTCAAGGCATAGCCCTTTGGGTTGAGCTGTGCCTTGAGATTCCCTGGCCGAAGGTCTCCTCTCGGGAGCCCGGTGTGTGGCTCCGGACCCCGGTGACTACAGGATCGAGATCCTGCCGGTAGTGCCGTCCAGTCGGATGCGCTGCCCATCTTTCAACCGCAGCGTCGCCTGGTGGACGCCCACCACGGCCGGGATGCCGTACTCGCGCGCCACGACCGAGCCATGGGTCATCATGCCGCCAACTTCCATCACCAGCCCACCGGCCGCCATGAACAATGGTGTCCAGGCTGGGTCGGTACCGGGACAGACCAGGATCTCGCCATGAGCAAGCTGGGCACCGCGTGGGTCGAGCACCACGTGGACAATGCCTTCGGCCACACCCGGCGAGACCGGGCTGCCGGTGACGACATCGCCCGTGTCGGTCCCTGCGCCGACGCCTTCGTAGAAGGCACACCCGTCGCTGACCAGGACGCGCGGCACCTGCCTGCGGCGCAGTTCGCGTTCATAGGCCAGGCGCCGCCCGGCAATGAGTGCTTTCCAATCGCGAGATTCCCGGCGGGACATCGCGTCCAACTCCGCGACATGCAGGAAGAACAGGTCGTCGGGGTGGGCGATCGTCCCGGCGGCGGCGAACTCATCTCCGACTTCAAGCAGGACACTGCGCACAATGCCCATGGCGCGCACAGCGAAGAACTTGGGGCTTTCGCGGGCACCCATCAGCAGGCGGACCCGGCGGGCTGCGCCGCGTACCAGTTTCTCCTTGATCCCCCCGCCGCGTTGACGGCGCGCCTCGGCTGCCAGGCGTTCAATCGCCTCTTCGGCAACTCTCGCGCCCTTCTCGAACAGCACGTCGGGGGCGAACTCCGGCTCGATCTGCAGGTAACTTTGCAGGATATGCATAACAGGTGTCGGGTCCTCCCGCCAGCGCGGTTGGCCGAGGTCGATCTCGCCAACCCCGCGCATACCGTACTTGTCCATGAAATTCTCCATGGCAGACTGGGCAGCTGCGGGGAGAGTTCCATTCCGGTAATGGGACGTAAGCGCCGGAGCGTCCGTCATGCGGAACACCTCCGCCGCGGCGGTATCGGCCCGGATGATGGTCGCCGTCTCCCACAGTTCCAGGTCCATCTCGGTGGTGATGTTGCGTGGCAGGCCGCGGGTCACTTCCAGAGCCAGCATCGAAAAGCCGTGGTCGCCAGCGTCATTGTGGGGCAACAGGTGGCCGATCAGGTTAAGCGAGGCTATTGCCGGTGCGAAGATCGGGATAAAGCGCGGCAGCAAGGTCGGAAGGGCGTCGGCCAGACCGCCCTGGGCGCCCATGAAGGCGGCGAAGTTCGCCAGCCGCTCGAAGCGGTCCGCGCCAGGGGCGATCTGCACCGTCTGCAGGTACTCTTCGAGGACGGCGTCAAAACAGCGTCGCGCTTCCTCGGGCCGGAGCATAGTCCGGACCACCTTCGGGATGATTGGCAGGAAAAAACCAAGCAGAAGACGTAGGGTGCTGAACCTGAAGCGGCCCCGTCCTGCGCCCAGTCGCGGGTCAGCGACGAGCTGACGCAGAATCTGACCTATGCTCGGCTCGAGGAAACCCAAGAATCCGCTAAAGATACGATTACCGATCGGGTTGCGGATGAGGTCACTGATCTTGACCCAGATACGCTCGCCTGCCACCCCGAACACATCCTGTTCTTCGTACCTGATCTTTATACCCAACCTTTTCCCCATGCCCAGGGCGACGCGCAGGATAGCTTCCTGCCCGAGCGGGGTCATCGGCCCCATAAGCCCCTGCACAGCCCCGAACGAGAACCAGACAATGAGCGGGTCGAACGAGACCCGCGGAACGGGGAACAGCGAGGTGATCGGGCGCGACTGCAGGAGGAATAGTTCGCCACCCGCGAAGGCCCATTCAATATCCTGCGGCGCACCGTATGCTTCCTGGATCTGCCGGCCAGCCGCGGCGAGCTGGCGAACCTGCTCCTCAGAGAGCGTCTGCCGACCCGCGGCCTCTTCCCGGACGTTTTCCACGCCCCCGCCGGCCTTGCCGCGTGTCGACATTTTCTTGGCCCCCAGGGTGATACTGTGGATCGCTCCGCTGAGCGAGTCGACCATGAAATGATCGGGCTCCACCAGTCCCGAGACGAGCGCCTCACCCAGCCCGAAAGTCGCATCGATGACCGATTCGCTCAACAAGCCGGTCAACGGGTTGGCGGTGAACAGAACGCCCGAAATCTCGCTCGGCACCATTACCTGCACGATGACTGCCAGCGCGGCATCTTCGCCCGGGATGGCATTTCGCAACCGATATGCTATCGCCCGCGCCGTCCACAGGCTGCTCCAGCAGTCGACGACTGCTTTGAGCAGCTGTGCCTCGCCGACGACGTTCAGGTAAGT
>Ga0209746_1000556_pt1 | contig 19037 bp, 19 predicted proteins | sample BarGraNGADG00211_3_FD_184496 | JGI IMG/M metagenome (GOLD analysis project Ga0209746, IMG submission 184496) | Arctic peat soil microbial communities from Barrow, Alaska - Barrow Graham LP Ref core NGADG0011-211 (SPAdes) (version 2) | ecosystem: Environmental > Terrestrial > Soil > Wetlands >... | reverse complement strand
CGGCCCCGGCGGCGCGGAACGTGGCGGTCCGCCACCGTCGCGCCTGGCCGAGCGAGATTACGTCGTTCGCGAGGTCGTAGCGCCTCGCGATGCCGTCGAACATCGCGGCGACCTCGTGCGGCTTCTTGTCCAGGCTGGCGCGGCTCACCGGCCCATCGTGTCAGGTGGTACGCGCTCGCACCGAATGCGGCCTGGTGCCCCGCGGGACCTACCCTGATCCCGATGACTGCCGAGATGACTGCGACGTCGCGGACCGCGCTGCACCCTCTGGTCGTGCGCACGGTCGCCATCGACGACCCCGGCGCGCTTCTCGACCTCGTGCCACGGCACGAGGCGCTCGCCTGGGTCCGGCGGGGCGACGGACTGGTCGGCTGGGGCCGTGCCGTGGAGATCCGCACCCGCGGCGCGGCGCGCTTCGCCGAGGCCGAGCGCGACTGGCAGGACGCGCTGCAGCACGCCGTGGTCCGGGACGAGGTCGGGCTTCCCGGCAGCGGGCCGGTCGCCTTCGGGTCCTTCGGCTTCGCCGACAACGGAGCGGGTGTCCTCGTCGTGCCGCGCGTGGTGGTCGGCCGTCGCGGCTCGACCGCGTGGCTCACCACCATCGGCACGGCAGCCCGGATCGGCCCGGCGCCGACGCTCGCCTCGGTCCTCGACCCGCCCGAGCCGGTGCTCTCGCCGGGTGCTGTCTCGTTCACCGACGGTGCGCTGACTGCGGCGGGCTGGCGGGACGTCGTCGCGCAGGGTGTCGCGGCGATCCGCGCCGGCGAGGTGGACAAGGTGGTGCTGGCCCGCGACGTCAACGCGACGGCCGACCGGGAGATCGACCCACGTTGGGTGCTCAGCCGGCTCGCGGCGGACTACGAGTCCTGCTGGACGTTCAGCGTCGACGGGATCGTCGGTGCGACGCCCGAGCTGCTGATCCGGAGCGACAAGGGCCTGGTCACCTCCCGCGTGCTGGCCGGCACGATCCGCCGAACCGGTGACGACGACGCCGACCTCGCGCGGGCGGCCACGCTCGCGCACTCCTCGAAGGACCTCGAGGAGCACGAGTACGCGGTCGCCTCGGTGGCCCACTCGCTCGAGCCGTTCTGTTCCTCGACGAACGTCCCGGACGTCCCCTTCGTGCTCCATCTGCCCAACGTCCTGCACCTCGCGAGCGACGTGACCGGGGTGCTGGTGGGCGGCCCGGAGCACAGCCCGGTGCCGTCGAGCCTCGGACTCGCCGCAGCGCTGCACCCGACGGCGGCCGTGTGCGGCACCCCGACCGTCGCGGCGCGCGCCCTCATCTCCCGGATCGAGGGGATGGACCGGGGTCGCTACGCGGGCCCGGTCGGCTGGATCGGGGCGGACGGCGACGGCGAGTGGGGCATCGCGTTGCGGTCGGCGGAGCTCGACCCAGGCGACCCGCGTCGGCTCCGGCTCTTCGCGGGTTGCGGCATCGTCGCGGCCTCGGACCCGGCAGACGAGCTGGCGGAGTCCGAGGCCAAGCTCGAACCGATGCGGAACGCCCTGGCCATCAACTGACTCGGCACGCGTCGCTCAGCCGGAGACGCTCAGAGCGAGTCCGCGCTGACCGTGGTGACCGGGATCCGCTTCGACTGACCGTCGCGCGAAACCTTCAGGTTGAGCGTCGTACCCGGTTGCGTGTTGGCGAGCACCTGCATCAGGCCCGACACGTCCGCGACCTTGGTCCCGTCCACGGCCGTGATGACGTCGCCGACGGCGAGTCCGGCCTTCTCCGCGGGTGAACCCGGCTGGATCGCGCGCACCTCGGCGCCGGCCTGGTTCGCGCCCCGGGCGGTGTCGCCGACCGAGGCGCCGAGGTAACCGCGCGACACCGTGCCGGTGCCAGGCCCCGGCGTGCCCTGCGGCGCCTGGTTCGTGCCGCCGCGCATCCACTGCCTCATCGGGTTCGGCATTCCGCCGCCGTTCTGCCAGTTGCGTCCGGCCGAAGCGGACACGCTGCCGCGCCCGTCCCGACCGGCGAAGTACGCACGTTCGTGGAAGAACACCCCGGCCGCCACCGCGGTCAGCAGCACGGCCAGGATGGCCGCGAGCGCCGCCGCGCCGGCGACGAGCGGCCAGCTCGGGCGCAGACCGCCGTGGTGCACGCCGGGGGCGGCGGGGAGCGCCACGGGCGGCGGCGGCTGCCAGCCGCCGCCCCCGGGAGCACCAGGCGCCGCGCCTGGGATCGGCTGCGCGGGCGGTGCTGCGGCGCTCACTCGTGCCACCGGCTGCGTGACCGCCGCTGCCACCGGCTCGCTGGCCGCTGCCGCTGCTGCCGCCGCGGTGCCGTCGGCGTCCGGCGCGGCCGCGACACCCTTGGCGGGGACGTCCGGCGTGCTGCGCTGCTCACTCATGTCCAGCTCCATTTCGTGCCTTCGTCGACGCGGCGGTTGCCGCGGGGTTCAAGTCGAGGGAACTCAGAGGCTGTCTGCCCGCGCGGCGAGCGTCACCGTGAATTCACGGGTCGTGCCGCCCCGGATCACCGTCAGTCTGGCAGTCTGGTTCGCCGTCCGCTCGCGGATGGCCGCCGTGAGCGATTCCGCGCCGGAGACCGGTGCGCCGTAGATGGCCACGATCACGTCGGAGACCTGGAGACCGGCCCTTGCCGCCGGCGAGCCAGACGTCAGGGTGTGGACGACGGCGCCGCGGCGCGTGGTGCCGTCAGACGTCGCCGTGCCGTCCGAGAGCGATACGCCAAGATACGCGTGCTGGGCATGCCCGCTGGCGGTCAGCTGCGTTGCGATCTCGTGCGCAAGGTTGATCGGGATCGCAAAGCCGAGTCCGATCGACCCGGACTGCGAGGAGCCGGTCAGGGTGGCGATCGACGAGGTGATACCGATGACCCGGCCCTGCGCGTCGAAGAGCGGCCCGCCACTGTTGCCCGGGTTGATCGCGGCGTCGATCTGGATCGCGTTCGTGACCACGCTCGCACCGGTCACCTGAGACGTCGAGGACACAGGTCGATCGATCGCCGAGACGATGCCGACGGTCACGGTGTTGTCCAGGCCGAGCGGGTTGCCGACCGCCATGACCGGTGCGCCGACGGCGACGGTTCCGCTGTCGCCGAGCACCGCAGGGCGGAGGTCAGCGGGCGGGTTCTTCAGCGCGAGCACCGCCAGGTCGGTCGAGGTGTCCTGACCGACCACCGTGGCGTCGTAGAGCCGACCGTCCGAGAGGCTGATCTGCACGGTGCCGCCACTCGCGTCAGAGACCACGTGGTTGTTCGTCAGTACGTGGCCGGCAGTGTCGAGCACGAAGCCCGAGCCTTGCGCCTCGCCCATGCCGGTGGTGACGTCGATCGCGACGACGGAGGCTCGCACCGCCGCGGCGACCTTCTCCCAGTCCGGGTTCGTGGCGGTCGACCCCGTCACCGGTGCGGCGACCACGGGCGTGGTGTTATCTCGGCTCACGGTACTGGTCACCGTGCGGGTGCTGCCGAGGTCGAGAGCGCTGACGAGTCAGGCGGTGCCGGCACTGGCGAGGATCGCCGCCCATGCCGCGGCCGCGACAACCGGCTTCCAGATGGCGCGCGGGCGCGGCGCCGCAGCCACGCCGCCTTCCGATGGCGCAGGCGGCAAGGGTGGCGCCGGTGGCGCGGTCGGGAATGGCAGAGCGTCGGGGCCGGTCATCTCGGTCGGGGCGGGCACTGCGGGGGATGGCGCGTGCCACGCCCCGGCCGAGAAGGTCACCTCAGGGACCGGATCCTGGCTTGGCACTATCGGTGCGGTATTCACGGTTTGCTCCCATCGGCGATGGACACCATGAAACGCGCCCGGGCTGGGGAACCCCTTGGCGTTGCCTGTGAGTGTGCTGAGAGTCCTCCGTCACGTGTCGAGCGCTGCTGCGACCGCGGCCGCGATGCGCTCGTGCATCGCCTGGCGTTGCGAGCGGTCCACCGCGACCTCGAGCACACTCAGGTCGCGCGGCGGACGAGCCAGATGCGCGCGTAGGTCCTCGAGGTCGGTCACGAAGGCGTGCGCCACGCCGAAACCGGCGCACAGCTGCGCCAAGCGCGCGCCGTGCGGGGTCGCGAAGACCCGCTCGAAGACCGGCGGGGCGGCCTCGCCATGCTCGAGCGTCGCGAAGATCGACCCGCCATCGTCGTTCGCGACGATGACCTGGAGGTCGAACCGTTGCTCGTGGGTGCCCCGGAGCAAGCCACCGATGTCGTGCAAGAACGTCAGGTCTCCGAGCAGCGCGCGAACCCGCCGCTCGGGCAGTGCGATCGCCACGCCCGCCGCTGTGGAGATCGTCCCGTCGATGCCGGCAAGCCCGCGATTCGCGACGACGAGCGGGGATCGTGCGACCGACCACGGGCGCCCGGCAAGATCGAGGTCGCGGATCGGGTTGCTCGAACCGACCACCAGGACGTCGGCCGCCTCCAACGACGCCGCGACCACGCGCGCCAGGGCCGGACCCGCGACGACCGCCTCCCCGGCCCGCCGCTCGGCCCCGTCAGCGGCCTCCGCGCGCAAGGCCTCGTCGATCGCGGTCTCGGCCCGCACGGCCGCCGCGATCCAGCGAGTGAGCCAGCCGGATCCCGCCGACGGCGTCGGCATCAGCCAGGCGCGCTGGATGGTCCGCAGGACGTGCGCCGCACCGCGCGGGGCCTCGGCCCACAACGCACCATGCCCGATCGCGATGACTTCGACGTCTCGGCGCGCGAGCAACTGCTGGACCGGGCGGGAGAGCGTCGGGCGGCCGACGACGATCGCGCGGCGGATCTCGCCGCCGAGGTCCTCGCGTCCGAGCAGGATGCGATACGGCCCGATCGCGAGTCGGCCGGTCCGGGCACCAGAGCTCGGCTCGGCCAGCAAGGGCCAACCGTGCGCCTCGGCGAGCTCGCTGGCCGCCGGCCCCGCGCCATCGCCCGCGACCACCACCGTGTGCGGTTCCGCGGTGAGCACGAGGTCCTCGACCTCCGCCGTCTCGCGCTCGACCGCCGTGAGCCCGGCCTCGGACGCCATCGGCCAGGCGCTGTCCCCCGGGGTGAGCGGGTCGCGGAACGCGACGTTGAGGTGCACCGGTCCGGGTGGGTCGCCGTGCGCGCCGACGGCAGCCGAGACGGCGCGCGAGAGCAGGCTGCGCAGGTCGAGGTCCTCACCGTCCCGGCCGGTCGCGGCCGGGACGTCCGCGGCGAGCCGGACCGCGGAAGCGAAGATCCCCGGCTGGGTGGTGGTCTGGTTCGCGCCGACGCCGCGCATCTCGTGCGGCCGGTCAGCCGAGATCACGATGAGGGGGATGCCGCTGTGGTGCGCCTCGAGCACCGCCGGGTGCAGGTTCGCCACGGCCGTCCCCGAGGTGGTGACGACGACCACCGGGCGGATCTCGCCGCGGGCCGCGAGACCCCGAGCGATGCCGAGCGCGAGGAAGCCGGCCGAGCGCTCGTCGATCCGCACCTGCAGGCTGATCGCCGGGATCTGCGGGCTCGTGCTCGACCACGCTGCGTCGTCCGCACCACGGCTGTTGTCGGCGGCATCGGCGAGCGCATACGCCAGTGGAGCGCTGCGCGACCCCGGCGCGAGCACGGCGTCGCGCACGCCGAGTGCGGCAAGCGCCTGGACGATCACCCGGGCTGCGCTGACCGAGGGATTCGCCTTCATCTCGACTCCTCCAGTGCGGACACAGCGCTGACCCGTTGCCGCCAGGCCGCCACGACGCCCTCGTCGGGAAGCGCGGCGGCGAGGAGCCGCGGCTCGGGTGCGAGACGACGCACGGCGATCTCGCCGCCGATCGGTAGCAGCGGCTCGGAGACGAGGTCGCGCTCGAGCAATGCTGCCGTCGCCAGACCGCAGGCGTACCGCAGCTCGGGAAGGGCGGCGGCGAGCGCAAGTCCCGCCGCGAGGCCGATGGAGCTCTCCAGCGCCGAGGAGACCACGACCGGGAGGGCGAGGCGCTCCGCCAGCTCGAGCGCGGCACGCACTCCCCCGAGCGGCTGGACCTTGAGAACGACGATGTCGGCGGCCTCCGCCCGGACCACCGCGAGTGGGTCCTCGGAGCGCCGGATCGACTCGTCTGCGGCGATCGGCACGTCTACCGCGCGACGCACCGCAGCCAGCTCCGCCACGGTCAGGCACGGTTGCTCGACGTACTCGAGACCGCGCGCGGCGCGTTCGAGACGGCGGATCCGGTCGATCGCCGTCGGCACGTCCCAGGCCCCGTTCGCATCGATCCGGATCAGACCGCGCGAGCCGAGCGCGCGGCGGACCGCGGCTACCCGCTCGAGGTCGTCGGATGGCGACTGACCGGGCTCGGCCACCTTGACCTTCGCGGTCCGGCAGCCGCTCTCGGTCACGATCCGCTCAGCCAGCTCGGGACCGACGGCCGGAACGGTCACGTTCACCGGGATGCTCGACCGCACCGCACCGGGCCAGCCGGTCTCCGCGGCCTCGCGGGCGGCACGCCACCAGGCGAGCGACTCGGCGTCGTCGTAGTCCCAGAACGGCGAGAACTCCCCCCACCCCGCCTCGCCCTGCAGCAGCACGCCCTCGCGTACCGTCAGCCCACGAAACCGGTTGCGCAACGGCACCGAGAACACCGTCGAGGTGGTCACCCCTCCACCGTAGTTTGGCGCGGCCCCGTTCCTGCGGTGCCACGCGGCGCAGTGTGGGCGCCCGACGCAACCGGCGCACGGGGCGCGACGGGATCACCGACGCGACCGGGCGCGCCCTACAGTGAGCCGCATGAGCGCAGCACCCGCCTCGGTCTCCGCGACCTTCGACCCGACCCGCTGGCGGGCGGTGGACGGCTTTGGCGGCCTCACGGATGTCACCTACCACCGCGGGGTGGAGCGAACGGCAGACGGTGAGCGCGACCTCCCGGTCGTGCGGGTGGCCTTCGATCGCCCCGAGGTGCGCAACGCCTTACGGCCGCACACCGTCGATGAGCTCTACCGCGCCCTCGACCACGCGCGGATGAGCCCAGACGTCGCGGCGGTAATCCTCACCGGGAACGGTCCGAGCCCGCGGGACGGCGGCTGGGCGTTCAGCTCGGGCGGCGACCAGCGGGTACGCGGCCGGGACGGGTACAACTATGTCGACGACGGCGGGCCCGGCGAAGTCGCGGCCGGGGCGGCCGGGCCGCCCAGCGCCGGGTACACCGACTCGCCGGCACGCGCGGGCCGGCTGCACATCCTCGAGGTCCAGCGACTGATGCGCACCATGCCCAAGGTGGTCATCGCCGCCGTCGACGGCTGGGCCGCGGGCGGCGGGCACAGCCTGCACGTGGTCGCCGACCTCTCGATCGCGTGCCGCGAACACGCCCGTTTCGTGCAGACGGACGCGAACGTCGGCTCGTTCGACGCCGGGTACGGCTCCGCCCTGCTGGCCCGCCAGGTGGGGCAGAAGCGCGCTCGGGAGATCTTCTTCCTGGCCAGCGAGTACTCCGCGGACGACGCCGAGCGGTGGGGTGCGGTGAACGAGGTCACCGAGCACGCCGACGTCGAGAACCTGGCCCTGGAGTACGCCCGGATCATCGCGACGAAGTCGCCTCAGGCGATCCGGATGCTGAAGTTCGCCTTCAACCTGGCCGACGACGGCCTCGCCGGCCAGCAGGTCTTCGCCGGGGAGGCGACCCGACTCGCGTACATGACCGACGAGGCTGCCGAGGGGCGAGACGCGTTCCTCGAGCAGCGCGCGCCCGACTGGTCGGGATTCCCCTACTACTTCTGAGCCCGGAGCGCCCAGCCCGCCGTCAGGAGACGGTGAAGGAGCCGGTGCCAATCGGGACCAGCTGTATCCACGTCTTCCCCGGCGCGAGCAGGACGGCATCGACGCCGGATGCCTTGAGCTTCACCGGCGCATCGTCCGAAGCCTTCGACCAGGTGACCTTGATCGTCTTACCGCCGGTCGCAAGCAGGCCCTCGCCGGAGCCGATCATCACCGTCTGGGGCACGTGGGTGCCGGCCGGGTCGATGTACTGGGTGTTGACCACATTGACCCGCATGATCAGGACGTTCTGCGCGGAGAGCCGCGCGCCTGCGGCGGACATAGCAGGTGCGGAAGCTTCGGAGCGAAGCCACGCCGAGTCGGCCGCACTCCAGGTCCACGAGGGATGGCTGTAGCCGGACATCGTGATGCTCAAGGCGTGGGCAGGCGTGCCGAGCACGGCCGCCGTGGCAAGGGCCGCCGACCGCGCGAAGGTGAACTGCGGGGGCGGCGACGCCTTGTGGCTCGCGTCGGCCTGGTTGAGGAAGGTCGACGGGGTGCCGTTCAGGTTGTGCGGCGCGGGTCGGCTGTGGGTCCGGAAGAAGCCGGCGCTGCCGGTGTCCTGGCTCAGCACCTGCAGACCGGCGGCGCGCACGGCGTTGACGAACGGCGCTTCGCCGCCGGAGAACACCACGAGGCACTTGAGCGGCGCCGTGATCGCGGGGTCCATCGGGCGGACCGAGCGGAGCGGACCGACCTCGCCCGGGATGGTCGAGTGGAAGACGGCCACGTACCGCGTGACCCCGCCCTCGACGACTTCTTCCCAGACCATGTCCGCGGCCTCGAGCCCGGTCTGCGGCCGACCCTCACGCGGGTTCTCGATCTTGATCGCGAGTGCGGGGCGCTCGACCAGCTTCGCGGTCACAACTCCGGTCAGCGGCCAGGTGACCGGCACATCCGGCTTGGGCGGCGTCGTCTTGGACGACGCGAAGGTCGGCGCGACGGTGACCGGTGGCGAGGTCTTCGGCAAGCCCTGGCTGCACGCGGCGAGCAGCAGGCCAGCCACCGCGACCAGGCTTATCGCGGTCGATCGACGGCACCCACTCGCCGACGTCCGGCGCGCTCGCGCACCGGACGTCGGCGCGGTCGCCACGATGGTCAGCTTCTTGGTCATGGCGCGGTCTCTCCTTGCAGCGGGTCGCACGGGTACGGACCACTGTAGATGCCTCTTACCCTAGGGAGGTGCCAACGCAGCTGGTTCGGCTGGGGACAGAGCCCCCGCCACTGGACGACCTTCGGCGTGCGCTCGAGCGCGCTTTGTGCGTCGATGGCCTTGCGCTGACCGTCGCGACCTCGGGGTCCACCGGGCGCCCCCGCGAGGTCGCGCTCAGCACCGAGGCTCTCCGCGCGTCCGCGGCCACCTCGGCGCAACGGCTCGGCGGTCACGGCGGATGGCTGCTCGCTCTGCCCCTTCGGCACATCGCCGGCATCCAGGTTCTGGTCCGTTCGATCCTCGCCGGCACCTCTCCCGCCGTGCTGCCCAGAGCGGAACCGTTCACAGCCGCGGCCTTCGCCGACGCCGCCGCGACACTCCGCGCGACGCGCTGCTACACATCGCTCGTGCCGACGCAGCTGCACCGGTTGCTGACCGGCGAAGCGCTCGGCACCGATGCACTTCGCGCCTTCGACGCCGTCCTCGTCGGCGGTGCCTCGTGCCCGCCGAGCCTGCTCGAGCGGGCACGCGCCTCGGGGATCCGCGTCGTGACCACCTACGGAATGACCGAGACTGCCGGTGGCTGCGTGTACGACGGGGTGCCGCTCGACGGGACCCGGGTCGAGGTCGACGACTCGGGCAGGATCCGGCTGACCGGTCCGACCCTGGCTTCGGGTTACCTGATCGATGACGACGCGCTCGCGCGCGGGGAGCTCCGCGACGCGATTCCTGGCGACGAGGGCACGGCATTCGAGTCCCGCGCAGGCGTGCGATGGTTGCGCGGCCCGGACCTCGGCTCGCTGGACCGCGACGGCCGGCTCGTCGTGTCGGGCCGGGCGGACGACGTGATCGTGACCGGAGGCGTGAAGGTGGCACCGGAGCCGATCGAGTCGATCCTGGCCGAGGTGGCGGGCATCCAGGAGGCCTGCGTGGTCGGGATCGCCGACCCGTTGTGGGGCGAGCGCGTCGTCGCCGTTCTCGTCCCGCAGCCCGGTGCCGCCATCCCGGGCCTGGACGACCTGCGGCGACACGTGACGGAACACCTCGGGGCCGCGCACGCGCCGAGCGATGTCGTCGTTCTCGACGCACTTCCGACCCGTGGACCTGGCAAGGTAGACCGGCAGGCGACGGCGACCGTCGCCGCCGAGCGGCTCGACCCGACGCACTGACGCGCACGGGGGGATGACGCCGGGACCGCCGGCGCACCAGGGAACGGGCGGAGCAGCATGGCCAGCACGCGTGAGTGGATCGCCGGAGCACGCCCGAGGACGCTGCCGGCCGCCGCCGCCCCGGTCCTCGTCGGCACCGGCGCAGCAGCAGCGCTCGGGTCGGCGTCGATTGCACGCGCCCTGCTGGCCCTCGGGGTCGCGCTCGCTCTCCAGGTCGGGGTCAACTACGCGAACGATTACTCGGACGGGGTCCGGGGTATCGACCTCAACCGGGTCGGTCCGATCCGGCTGACCGCATCCGGTGCCGCCGCTCCGGGCCAGGTCCGCACCGCCGCGATGGGGTTCCTCGCGCTCGGCGCCGCGTCGGGCCTCTGGCTGGTGATCCTCAGCGGCCACCCATGGCTGCTCGTCGTCGGCGCCCTCGCAATCGCCGCGGCGTGGTTCTACACCGGTGGGGCCCGGCCGTACGGCTACCTCGGCCTGGGCGAGGTCGGCGTCTTCGTGTTCTTCGGCCTCGTCGCGGTGCTCGGCACGACCTATACCCAGGCGGACCGGGTCTCCTGGATCGCAGCCCTCGGCGCTGTCGCGATCGGGATGCTCGCCAGTGCCTTGCTGATGGTCAACAATCTGCGGGACATCCCGACCGACGCGCTCACCGGCAAGCGCACGCTCGCGGTCCGGATCGGCGACCGAAACGCTCGCTGGTGCTACGCGGTCTTCCTCGGTGTGCCGATCGTGCTCGGCGCGCTGTGCGCGTTCGGGAAGCCGTGGTCCCTGCTCGTCCTGCTCGTGGCACTGCCAGCCGGGATCGCGGCCGGCGCGGTGCTCCTTGGCGCACGCGGGCGAGCGCTGGTCCCCATTCTGTCGATGACGGCTCAGCTCGAGCTGGCCTTCGCGGTTCTGCTGACGATCGGGCTCTCGGTCTAGGCCCGGTCGGTGGAGCAGTGCCGCCCGGAGTCATCCGCGGCGGATCCGGTGATCGTCCCGTCCCCGGCGGCGAGCCCCTCGGCCGCCGCGTCCTCGGCTGCGGTGTCCTCGGTTGCGGCGTCGGCGTCGATCCCCGCCGTGAACCGCCGGCCCTTGGCCCGGCGCCGCTCGGCGCGCTCCGCCATCTCGTGTACGGCCGCGGCCCGCTGCCGCGGCAGCAACAGGTACGACAACGCCCACGCGGCAACCGCCGCGACGGCAACGAGCAGCCAGCCGCCCATGCCGAACCACCAGAGCAGGAGGACGCAGACGCCGAAGATGCCGAGTCGCGTCAGGGTGTAGGTGAGTACTCGCACCGGTCCAGGCTAGGCCCGCGGACTAGTCTTCAGGGGTGAGGTATCTACCGCTGTTGCTCTCTCTTGGCCTGATGGTCTTTGCGCTTGCTGAGTGCGTCCAGAGCGACGACGAGGAGCGGGCCGGTCTGCACAAGGGCATCTGGATCGTCCTCATCGTCATCTTCCCGCTCGCCGGGTCGATCGCCTGGCTGGTGGTGAGCCGGTCGCACCGGACCGCGCGCCGGCCGAGGTCCGGCTGGGGTCCGGCCATGCCGCCCGCGCCGACGGCCCCCGACGACGACCCAGAATTCCTGTGGCGCCTGGAGAGCAATCGACGCCGCGCGGCCACCGGTTCGGCCGGGACGACGCCGCCGCGCGAATCGCGCCCGACGGGTCCAGCCGCGGACGGGCCGGCCAGCCCCGGTTCCGACCGGCCGCAACCGGAGGTTCCCGATCAGGGCGACGGCGCGAGCTAGCTCGGCAGACCGCTGTAGGCGTGCTTGCCGGTGAAGAGCAGGTTGACCCCGGTGAAGTTGAAGATCACGCACGCATAGCCGACCAGGACGAAGTAGGCAGCCCGCCGACCGGTCCAGCCGCGAGTCGTCCGAGCGTGCAGGTACGCCGCGTAGATGACCCAGATGACGAAGGTCCAGACCTCCTTGGGGTCCCAGCCCCAGTACCGGCCCCAGGCGTGCTCGGCCCAGATCGCCCCCGCGATGAGCGTGAACGTCCACAGCACGAAGCCGATCGCGTTCAGCCGGAACGCGAGGGCCTCGAGCTCGCGAGGCGTCGGGAGGGCGTCGAGGAAGCGGAAGAACCGCGACTGCAGAGCGGGCGAGCCGGTGTCGCGCGAGTCCTTGAGCAGTTGGAGCACGCTCGCGGCGAAGGCCACCGTGAGGACCCCCGCGGCGATCGTCGCAACCGAGACGTGGATCAGCAGCCAGTAGCTCTGCAGGGCCGGCTGCACGCCGTCGGCGGCAATGTAGAAGACGTTCAGGCCGAGGCCGAGCGCGAGCACCGCGATCCCCGTGACGATCGCGCCGAGGAAGCGGACCTCGCGGCGCAGCTGGGTCAGCAGGAAGACGGCGACCGCGACGAACGACCCGACCAGGGTGAACTCATACATGTTCGCCCACGGGACGCGACCGGCCGCGATACCGCGCAGCACAATGCTCGCCGCGTGGAGCAGGACGCCCAGCATGGTCGTCGACATCGCGATCCCGACTGCCTTGCCGCCACGCGACCTGGTGCGGTCGTCGGCGAGCTTCGCCAGGTCGATCGAGAACGCCACCAGTGCGATCGTGTACGAGCTGGCGGCAGCCCACACGAGCATGGTGCTCAGGTTGCCGATCTCCACGCGTCTCCCCCTCAGGCCGTCGCGGTCGGTGTGCTGGCGCTCGATTCCTCAGACCCGATCCCACGGATCGCCGCGAGCACCCGCTCGACCTCGGCCCCGAGGCCGAAGTCGTCGCCGCGCGCAAGCGCGGCAGCGGCGACAACTGTACGGCCGTCGGCCCGCTGCGCCCGCACCCACAGGCGCCGCCGCGGTGTGAACAGTGACACGGTCACCCCGGCGAGCGCCGAGAGCGCGAAAGCCAAGATCCACGGCAGCGCCGGGTCGCGCCGCAGGTCGAGGGCGACGTACCGGGGAAGCGTGGTGAAGGTGACGGAACCCTTGCCGTCCGGCAGCTGCACGGTCTGACCCGGCTCGATGAACAGGGTCACCGGCTTGCCGTCCGCGGCGGTGAGCTGAGTCATCCGGCTGGAGTCCAGCTGGTAGACGTTCTGCGGGACACCGGAGTCGAGGCCGAGGTCGCCGGTGAAGACGGTGAGCACGAGCAGCGGGCTGAGCGGCTGCGGGAACACCGAGCGCGCGCCCGACGCGTCGACCACGGCGGTCGGCAGCAGGAAGCCGACGAAGCCGAGCTGCGGCCCGGTCGAGACGTCCGGCACCTTGATGACGCCCCGGGAGGTGTAGACGCTGTCCTGCGGCAGGAACGGGACCGGTCCGGAGAATGCGAGCTGACCGGCGGCGTCGCGCACCTCGACGTTCGGTGCGTACCCGTTGCCCTGGAGGTACACCTTGGCGCCGCCGACGAGGAGCGGCTCGTTCACCCGGATCGTCCCCGCGCGCTCCGCCCGACCGGGCTCGCGAACCGTGACATCGGCCTGGAAATCGCGGGGCTGGCCGGCGGCGGTGAACCGGGCGGCGAAGGAATCGAGGGTGAGCGAGAACGGCACGAGGCTCGCGGGCTGGAACGCGGTTCCCGGCTGGAACGTGTCGTAGTCGACGACGGCGTTGGCGAATCCGCGGCCCTCCACCACGATTGCCTGGCCGCGGTAGCTGAAGAACTGGCCGGCGGCGACCGAGATCAGCAGGCCGACGAGCGCGACGTGGAAGAGCAGGTTGCCGGTCTCCCGGAGGTAACCGCGCTCCGCCGCGACGGTACGCGTGCTGTCCGCGCCCGTCGCGATCGCGACCCGGAAGCGTGGCAGCACACTCCAGGGGCCCCGGAGCGCCCGTGCCGCAGCCGCGACGACCTCCTCCGGGTCGGCGTCGACGGTGAGCTCCTCGTGCACCGGGAAGCGATCGAATCGGCGCGGGACCCTGGGCGGGGCCGCACGTACGGCCCTCGCGTGCACGCCGATGCGCGGGATGATGCAGCCGACCAGCGAGATGAACAACAGCAGATAGATCGCCGCGAACCAAGGCGCCGCGTAGACGTCGAAGAAACTGAACCGGTCGAGCCAGCGCCCGGTCGCCGGGTTCTCGCGAAGATACTGAGCGACCCGTTCCGGACTCTGCGCGCGTTGCGGCAGGACCGAACCGGGAACCGCGGCGACCGCGAGGAGCATCAGCAGCAGCAGGGCGGTGCGCATGCTGGTGAGCTGTCGCCAGACCCACCGCAGCCAGCCGCGCAGGCCGAGCTGAGGGACGGCGACCGGTTCCGCGGGCGCGCTCACAGCACCGGCTCGAATCCGCTGATGAGGCCCTGAAGCGAGTGCACCCAGGTGCCCCAGAGCCCACTGACGAGGGCAACGCCGACGAGGACCAGGAGCGCACCGCCCAGACGCATGATGAGCAACCGGTGGCGCCGCAGCACAGCGAGAGCCCGGCTGGACCGCTGGAACGCGACGGCGAGGACGAGGAACGGGATCCCGAGGCCCAGGCAGTAGGCCACCGCCAGCACGGCGCCGCGGACCGGGTCGCCGCCATCGAGCGAGAGCGAGAGCACCGCGGCGAGGGTCGGGCCGATGCACGGCGCCCAGCCGAGCCCGAAGACGATGCCGAGCAGTGGAGCGCCGAGCAGTCCGGCCCCCGGGCGGACCTGCATCCGGCGCTCCCGCTCGAGGAACGGTACGAACCCGACGAACGCCAGCCCCATCAGCACGACGACCACGCCGAGCACCCGGGTGATCACGTCCTGCCAGGGCCTCAGCGCGAGGCCGACAGCGCCGAAGGCCACCCCGAGTGCGACGAAGACGACTGTGAACCCGAGCACGAAGAGAGCGACGCCCAGGAGCATCCGGCTGCGCCGCCGGGCGCCCTGCTCGCCGAGCTCCGCGCCGGTCATGCCGGTCACGTAACCGAGGTAGCCAGGGACCAGCGGGAGCACGCAGGGCGAGGCGAAGGACACCAGTCCGGCCAGCAGCGCAACCGGGATCGCGAGGAGCAGCGCACCGTCCATGACGACCTGCGCGGGCGAGCCGGACATCAAGCCCCCGTCGGTTGGGCGGCCACGAGGTCGTCGACGAGGCTTCGCAGTGTCGAGGCATCGGCTCGGCCCAGGATGCGCGCGGCGACCCGTCCGTCCCGGTCGAGGAGGACCGTCGTGGGGACCGCCTGGACCGGGACGACGCCCTGCAGGGCGGCGACGGCACGCCCGTCGCGGTCGTCGATCGACGGGTACGGCACGTGGAAGGTGCGCTCGAACGCCCGTGCGGCGCCGGCGTCGTCGGTGCCGTTGAGCCCGATCACCGTCAAGCCCTTGGCGGCGTAGTCGTTCGCAAGCCGGACCAGGTCCGGGGCTTCTGCGCGACACGGCGGACAGGCCGCGTACCAGGTGTTGACGAGGACGACGTCGCCGCGCTGCGCGGCCACGTCCACCGAGCCGCCGCCGAAGTCGGTCCCGGCCAGCTCGACCGGCTTCCCACGGTCGCCCGCCGCCCAGGTCTTCACGGTGCCGTCGCCGGAGACGTACCCGGCATTGCCGGCGTCGGCGCCCCGGCTGCGACCCGACGTGGCGGAACAGCCGCCGACGGCGAGCAGCGCGACGAGCGCGGTGGCGACGAGTCGAGCGCGGCGGTTCATCGGCTCGGGCTCACGCCCCGGCCACCTTGGCGGCCCCGGGAAGCAGGTCCGCCGCGGGCTCGGCGTACTCGATCCCGGTCAGCGTGTCGTCGTCGAAGTGGAGTGTCGTGAGCGAGGCCAGAGCGCATTGGCGCTTGCGCGGGTCGTGCCAGAGGCGATGGTCCTCGAACGAGAGGCGGGCGACCCAGATCGGCAGCTGGTGGCTGACCAGCACGGCCTCTCGACCGGCGACCTGGGCACGCGCCGCGTCGATCGCGGCGGTCATCCGGGACACCTGGACGGCATACGGCTCACCCCAGGACGGCAAGAACGGGTTGCGAAGCAACGGCCAGTGTCGGGGGTGCCGCAGCGAGCCGTCTCCAACACCGAACTTCATGCCCTGGAAGTAGTTGTCCGCCTCGATCAGGCGCTCGTCGCTCTGGACCTCGAGGCCGAACGCGGCGGCGATCGGCTCGGCTGTCTGCTGGGCGCGCTCAAGCGGTGAGGAGATCACGGCGTCGATCTCGCGGGTGGCGGACAGGAAGCCGGCGACCCGCTGCGCCATCGCCTGTCCGCGCTCGGAGAGGACGTAGTCCGGGAGGCGGCCGTAGAGGATTCCCTCCGGGTTCTGGACTTCGCCGTGCCGCAACAGGTGGATCGTGGTGGACGCCATGGGTCCAGTGTCCCAAACGCGGCGGTGTGGTCCGTCCAGCGTCCGTCTAGCTCTCGCGGAGCGCTTCGCCGATCTTCGCCATCAGGTCACCGAGCGCGCGGAACTGCTCGTCGTCGAGTCGGTCGACCAGGTGCGCGCGCACCGCCTCGACGTGCCCGGGGGCCGCTTCCTCGAGTCGGTCGAAGCCCTCCCGGGTCAGCACGCAGTTCACGCCGCGGCCGTCGTCGAGGCAGCTCTGCCGTTCGACGAGACCGCGCGCCTCCATCCGGCGCACGGTGTGGGTGAGCCTCGAGCGGGAGTTCACCACCTCCGCGGCAAGCTGGGACATCCGCATCGTCCACTCCGGTGACTCCGAGAGCTGCACGAGGACCTCGTACTCGCTCAGCGACAGGCCAGAGTCCTGCTCAAGCTGTCGGCCGAGTGCGTTCATCAGGCGAGCACTGGCATCAAGGTACGCGCGCCAGTGGACCTGCTGCTCAGCGGTCAGCCAGCGCGTTCCCATCATGGCCCGGGACGACATGCCACGAATTTACCTCGGCGGTTCCCGGCCGGGGGCCAGTTCGCGAAGCGGGTTGCGACGCGGGTTGCGCGGCTGGTCGGGAATAGATCAGGTCACCCTGGTCTTTAGTTGAGTGTTCAATCATATGGCGCCCGATCGGTGCCCCCTGACAGGAGTCCTGATGACCACCCCCATCCCCACCCCGCTGACCGCCGGAACCTGGACCATCGACGCTCCGCACAGCGACGTCGCCTTCACCGTCCGCCACGCCGGGATCGCCAAGGTCCGCGGACGCGCCACCCGCTTCGCCGGCCAGATCGTCGTCGGCGACAGGGTCGAGGACTCGAACGTCACCGTCACGATCGACGCAGCGTCCGTCTCGACCGGCGACGACGCGCGCGACGCACACCTGCGCACGGCTGACTTCTTCGAGGTCGATCAGTACCCGGAGTGGACGTTCACCTCGAGGAGCGTCGCCCCGTCCGTCGACGGCTTCGTGATCGCGGGCGACCTCACGCTGCACGGAGTGACCCGCCCGGTCGAGCTCGCCACCGAGTTCAACGGTGTCGCGGACGACCCGATGAGCAACCGCCGGGCCGGGTTCAGCGCGAGCACGCAGATCTCCCGAAGGGACTTCGGGCTCACCTGGAACGCGGCGCTCGAGACCGGCGGCCTGCTCGTGTCCGACACCGCGAAGATCGAGCTCGAGCTCTCGGCCATCCTCGCGGCCTGAGCGCCTTCCGAACCACAGTGGAGCGTTGTGGCACGCGCGCGCGGCGCGCCTGTGCCACAACGCTCCACTGTGGCGCTCGACTGTGGTGCGGGACCTAAACACCTGGATCTGGGGCCGAGCCCTCGCGCGCGAGGGCTCGGCGCAGTCGCGCCTCATCGATCCGCCAGAAGCCCTGCTGCACGCCGTCGACGGTCACCACCGGGATCAGCTCGCCGTAGTCGACGGTGAGCTCGCGGTCGTCCGCGATCGATCGTTCGACCCAATCCTCCTGGAGATCCGAGCACACGGATCGGACGATGTCTCGGGCCGGGTCACACAGGTTGCACCCTGGACGGGTGTACAGCACCACACGTGCTGCGGACGGTCCGGCCATGACGCCAAGCCTACCCAGGCTCGTTACAGTGGAGGACGTGCCCAAGTCGAACCGGCCCGCCAGGGGCGCCGCCGCAGACACGGCGGCGTTCTTCGACGTGGACAACACGATCATCCGCGGCGCCAGTTCATTCCACATCGCGCGCGGACTTCGCCGCCGCGGCTTCTTCACGACCCTGGACATCGTGCGATTCGGCTGGCACCAGGCGCGCTACCTGCTCTTCGGCGAGAACAAGCAGCAGATCGACAAGGTCCGCTCCCGCGCGCTCTCGATCGTTGAGGGGCGCTCCGTCGCTGAGATCGCGGCGGTTGGCGAGGAGATCTACGACGAGGTGCTCTCGCTGCGCATCTACCCCGGCACCCGGGCGCTGCTCGACGGGCACCTCGCCGCCGGTCACCAGGTGTGGCTCGTGACGGCCAGCCCGCGCGAGATCGGCGAGCTCATCGCCCGCCGGCTCGGCGCAACAGGGGCGCTCGGCACCATCGCCGAACACAAGGACGGCTTCTACACCGGCCGCCTGATGGGCGACCTGATGCACGGCGAGGCCAAGGCGGAGGCGGTTCGCCAGCTGGCCGCCCGCGAAGGCCTGGATCTCGCCCGGTGCTACTCCTACGGCGACTCGACGAACGACGTGCCGATCCTGTCCGTCGTCGGTCACCCGTGCGCCATCAACCCCGACTCGCGGTTGCGCCGGTATGCGGCATCCGTCGGGTGGCCGATCCGTGAGTTCCGCGGCCGACGCCGGGCTGCCCGCCGAGGTGCGAACACGGCGGCCGCTGCTGTGCTGCTCTGGGTGCTTGCACTCGTCTGGCGATCTCTCCGGCGGATGCTCCCCGGCCGCTAGCCGGCCGCGAGCCGGTTCGCTCGCTGCGCGAGCCGGTTCGCCCGAAGCCCTCACGATTCCCCAGAAACGACTCAGGCCCGGCATGCGCCGGGCCTGGTCTCACTTCTTGTTGCGACGTTGGTGACGCGTCTTGCGAAGCAGCTTGCGGTGCTTCTTCTTGGCCATGCGCTTGCGGCGCTTCTTGATGACGGAGCCCACGGGTCCTCGCAATGTCGATGGGATGATCGCGCGCCGCGCACCTCGTGCGCCCGCGCCCGGGAAAGTCCGCTGCCCAGCCTACCGCGTCTAGGAGGAGAGTCGTTCGCCGTCGATGACTGCTGTGCTCAGG
>Ga0209746_1000554_pt1 | contig 19091 bp, 18 predicted proteins | sample BarGraNGADG00211_3_FD_184496 | JGI IMG/M metagenome (GOLD analysis project Ga0209746, IMG submission 184496) | Arctic peat soil microbial communities from Barrow, Alaska - Barrow Graham LP Ref core NGADG0011-211 (SPAdes) (version 2) | ecosystem: Environmental > Terrestrial > Soil > Wetlands >... | reverse complement strand
AGGTAATAATAACTTGATTACATTTGGATTAGCGAGGGATGAAACAATCAGAAAGAACAAAAGCAGGAAAAACATAATATCATTCAGAGACGATGTGCTTACTTCCGGTTTAAAATGTCTTTTTCTCCTGATAATCATTTTACAATGCTTTTACGACTTCGTTTACCTGCCTCTGCATATCTATCGAATACCGGTCTATCATCATCTGTAGATAATGATAACAGCTATACGCAATCACTCCTACAATCAATCCTGTACCGCTGCAAATCATTTTCTTATACAATCCGCCGGCTATGATGCCAATACTGATATTATCAGCAAGCGATATGTTATAGAAGATCTTGATTACACCCGCAATAGTCCCTATGAATCCTAGCATTGGGGCAATGCCTGCGATAATACCAAGATAACCTGTGTTTTTTTCCATCTCGGAAATCTCGATGTTGGCCGTGGCTTCCATATAATTCTCGACATCCTTTGGGGTTTTTCCTAATTGGCTGAGACCGCTTTCAAGAATTCTCCCGATCGATGTATTGTTATTATTTCTGCAGTGTATCAATGCTTCTTCAGTTCTCTTATTTCTGATTTCCCCGATGATATTATAAATAAGGTCTTCATCAACAACAGCACTTCTTCTGATATAAATAAACCTCTCGATAAAAAGGTATATGCTGAATATTGACAGAAGAAGAATCGGGATCATTATAAACCCGCCCTTCATGAGCAATTCAGCCACATTATTTACTGCATTCGTGTCTTTTAAATGTGGTTGATTAATAGCAAGTAAAATGTAATTGTAAAGCATTTTTATCCTTTATTTAACCATCAAAGTTATTCATTGTACAAAGTCATGGAAGAACGATAATTTGATTTTTTTAGTATAAGCAGATTATTTATTAACAATTAAGGGGAGATAACTCAAACAAACAAATTGTACCAACTCTTTAGGAAAAACCTGTGATAACTATTAAATTTGGGTTTTTTACAGGATAACTGCAAATTACATTGATACCTCAACAGGCAAATTTGGACATATTGAATAATTTTTCTCTTAAGATTTCGTTTTGAATAATATTACCACTAATAAAAACAGACATGACAGCAGTCCTTTTTCTTATAACACAAACTTTAGACACTCTGAATAAAACTATTGCGGCTGCTCCCTCGCTGCCCGTCCAACAGGCGCCTGATGTGACAAAAATGATTGATATTATTATGAAAGGCGGTATTATTATGATACCAATAGCCTTGCTTTCCATAATAGCTATTTATGTTTTTATTGAGCGTTATTTAACTATCAGACGTCATATCAGTTCAGATGTTGAGTTTATGAACAGAATTCATGAATATATTCTGAACGGACGAACTGATTCGGCTCTTGCACTCTGCCGTAATACTGCAAAACCTATCGCCAGAATGATAGAGAAAGGGATTTCCCGCCTTGGCAAGCCTATAAAAGAAATAGAAGAAGCCATTGAGATTGCCGGCAAGTTTGAAGTTTATGACCTTGAAAAAAATATAAATATACTTGCTGTAATAGCAGGTATCGCACCTATGTTCGGTTTTCTGGGAACCATAATCGGAGTTATAAAAATATTTTTTAATATTTCGATGACGAGTGATGTAAGCATAGGGAGTGTTTCCGCCGGGCTCTATACCAAAATGGTTACCAGTGCAGCGGGACTAATTGTGGGTATACTTGCCTATATCGGTTACCATTGGCTTAATATAATATTAAACAAAGCTATTCACCAGCTTGAGTGGAATGCAATGAATTTCATTGATTTGTTAAAAAGCCCCTCAAAATGATAGACCTTCGTAAGAAAAAAGACTTTACTGCTGAAGTTTTCACTTCTTCAATGAACGACATAATGTTCTTTCTTATGCTGTTCTTCATCATTATCTCCACACTGCTGAACCCGAGCATGATAAAAGTTTCACTACCCAATTCAAGGAGCAGCCAGACTATTCAGAAGAAGGAGATCAACCTTACGATGACTAAAGAAAAACTTTATTATGTGAATAATACACAGGTCACTTTTGAGTCGCTGGAATCGCAGCTGAAAACTGAACTGACACATTCTCCTGATGCTTTCATCATGTTACGTTTCGATAATACTCTTCCTATTCAGGATCTCGTGAATGTACTTTCTTTAGGAAACAGGTTAAATTCAAAAATGATTATTGCCACTGCAAAACCCAGGTAGGTATAAAAAAGGTAATACAAAACTTTGGTTTTTGAGAAAACATATTCAATGAGATTACCAGAACTTGCCGATATCAGCTCTGCACATTCAAGGATTAAATCATTTGTACATCGTACTCCGGTTATGAAGTCTCAGAAATTAAATGAGCTTTTTAACTGTGAACTCTTTTTTAAATGTGAAAACTTTCAAAAGGTCGGGGCATTTAAGTTCAGGGGAGCTACCAATGCAGTCCTCTTGATATCCCCTGAGGAAAAGCTAAGAGGTGTGGTTACACATTCGTCAGGGAATCATGCCGCAGCTCTTGCACTTGCAGCCCGGATGAACGGGATAAAGGCAAATATAGTAATGCCGGAAAATGCACCAGTTGTTAAGAAAAATGCCGTTACCGGTTATGGAGCTGAGATCACCTACTGTAAACCCACTTTACAGGCCCGCGAAGAGACCACCCGTATGATAATGGAAAAGACGGGTGCAACACTAATTCATCCTTACGATAATTTCAATGTTATATGCGGACAGGGGACTGCCGCACTTGAACTTCTTGAGGAAAAAGGTGACCTTGAAATAATTATAGCTCCGGTCGGAGGAGGCGGCCTGTTGAGCGGCACTTCAACCTGTGTAAAAGGTATCAATAGAAATATTCAGGTTGTCGGAGCAGAACCAATCAATGCAAATGATGCATACATATCATTTACCACCGGGATACTGACACCTTCAGTTAATCCACTAACAGTGGCTGATGGACTTCTCACCTCTTTGAGTGAGCTTACTTTTTCAGTTATCAAAAAGAACGTGGATAAGATACTTACTGCCAGGGAGGAGTCAATAATTGAATGTATGCTTCTCATATGGGAAAGGATGAAGATCATTATAGAACCATCATCAGCAACAGTGCTCGCCATTGTTAAAGAAAACCCTGATTTATTCAGGGGCAAAAAAATTGGAATGATTATCTCTGGCGGGAACGTTGATTTCAGAAAGCTCCCGTTTTAATTTTTCTTCCGGAAGTAGGCTATTATAGGATAATGATCGGAATACTTCACCTTTAATATCTCAAAATAGCTGTTTATGAGAGAGTTATCATACAATATGTAATCAATCCTGTTTGGAGGATAGTTTCCTTTATATGTGAATCCGGCACCATATCCTGAATTAACAAAGGAATCATAAAGCCCACTTCGTATCTTACGGTAAGCATATGATACAGGAGTATCATTAAAGTCCCCGACAACCATAACCGGGAAAGTGGATTTGTTTATCTGAGCTTTTACAATCTCTGCCTGAAGGGCTCTCTTTACAAATCCCTTTTTCAGACTGACTGATAAACCTTTTACCTCCTTCATTGTCTCCTTATCGTCTGAGGCTGTCAGTTCGTCAATGAATGAGCGTTCCATCCTTTTCAGCCGGAATGACTGCAGATGGTTATTGTAAATTCTGAAGGTATCTTTCTGTATCAGGACATCTGTATAAATTGAAAGGCTTGAAGAACCGGGATGGATTATTTCTCCTTTTGTGACAATTGGAAACCGGCTCAAAGTGATGATCCCATAATACCTGTTTTTCCCGCTTCCTGAAAGTTTCATATGAGAATAATATTTCCCGCCCAGAGCCTCTATTATAAACTTCTCTTCAACTGCAGGATAGCCTGACACATAAAACTCCTGAAGGCAAATGATATCAGGCTTTTGAGCTTTTATGAATTCTATTACTTTTTTTTCGGAAGTAACACCATGGTTATTCTCAAAATAATTAAAGAGGCGCACATTGTAGCTGAGGACTTTAAATGTGTTTGTCTTATTTCCTGATGGTCTGGTGAATTGTATATAATTAGATATGTGGTTAAATCCGATTACAATTACAACTACCGAGATAAGAGCCTCAAACCTTAATAACATAGCCCAGATAATAACAAATATAATATTTATCAGCAAAAGATAAGGATAGGCAAGACCAAAAAAAGCCGGAAGCGCAAAGTCATCAGGACTGATAAGCACTGCCAGATAAGCTATAAGTAGACTAAAAGCAAAGGCTACATTTACAGCCAGAAGAATTTTATAAAGGATCTTTCTCAATTACAATAATTTGTGATTACGAATTTACCAGTATTTAGGAAAATTACTGTGGTAAAATTCTGTTTTTTGACAAGAGGTTGAAATAGTTATACAAATGGATAAATATCTGAGATCAATTTTTCTTCTGGCTCTCATTAAAAAGAGTCTCCTTTTCTTCTTTTGTCAGACTATCATATCCTCCCTTGGATATTTTGTCAAGTATATTGTTGATTTGCTTCTGGTGGTCTGTTTTTACCTTGTTATACTCATATTCAGTGGCAACTTTTTTATGAGTGACTTTGAGTTTTTTCCTGGGCTTAAAAATCGTTACAAAAAAATCGATTATCTTATTGAATCCTTTCCCTAAATCATGTCCATGTCTTAAGTTTATTGTATAGATATACCCGAAAAAAGCTCCACCTATATGGGCAAGTTTCCCCCCTGAATTTACAGAAAAGTCCATTATTGAAGTCAGAACAAATATCGCCAGTGCCATGTATTTGATCTTTATCCTTCCCAACAAAAACAGTTGTACAGTATAATCCGGGACATATGCAGCAATCGCAATAACAATGGCCATAACAGAAGCTGAAGCTCCTATTGCAACCGAGTCAGATACTACACCTGTAAATGCCGGGAAAATATTAAAAGAAAGAATGTAGACCATTGCTCCACTTATCCCGCCAAGAAGATATACGGCCACAAGTTTCCTCCCATCGAGATATTCAAGGAATATCCTGCCAAACCAGTATAACCATAACATATTGAATAGAATATGCCAGATATCTTTATGGGTGAACATGTATGTAATTAATGTCCAGGGCTTTATCAGCAAAGCATTTAAGGAAGCAGGAACTGAAAAGAGATCAAGAGTTTTTCCGGAGATTTCAGGATTATTGAGCAGAAAGCCGATAACAGCAATAAGAGTAATCAGAAAAAATACTACAATATTGATGTAAATAAGCCTGGTAAGGTTACTCCCATTTCTGAAAGTCAGCTTTATGTCGTCCCAGATCCCCATCAATATAATGTATTTGTTGTTTTTCTCCAGTACCTTATAAGAATATAACCAAATAACATTCCTCCCAGGTGTGCTGCATGTGCGATATTGCTTCCGGGCTGTGTTACAGCAAGATAAAGTTCCAATGCTCCATAACCTGCTACAAGATACTTGGCCTTGATAGGTATTGGAGGAAAAAGAAGCATAAGCTGAGTGTTCGGGAAGAGCACTCCGAAAGCGAGAAGAACACCAAAAATTGCACCAGAAGCACCAACTGTGGGTGTATTAAGAAGTAACTGAAGGCTTTGCATGTCTGGTGCGGTAAATACTTTTCCCTGATGAAAATAAGCTGTTCCTTCATTTAATACAACCTGGAGGTCACCGGGACTGAGGTTCTGTACCAGGTGGTTGTATTGTAAGAAGATTACAGATTCATGTGTAAAAGCTGCACCTAATCCGCAGACCATATAGAATATGAAAAACCTCTTTGGACCCCACACATTTTCCAGTACCGGTCCAAATATAAACAGCGCATACATATTGAAGAAAATGTGCCAGAAATTTCCATGCATGAACATATGAGTGACAATCTGCAGAGGCTTAAATTGTTCTGACTTTGGGAAATAGAGTCCTAGCAGGCTATTTAGATCAATACCCCAAACGCTATTAGCTGCATAATATGCTAATATCATTATTACATTTATCATTATGATATTCTTCACCACAGGTGGTAATCCCAAAATGCCTCTGCCGTATCCGTTCATCTATCAGTTTTTACATTTTTAAGTCTTCAATTGTCGGGCCAAAGCTATTTATATATTTTTTTCAGTCAAATTGTCATTTTAATTATTCTTTACTTTTTTACTCAAAAAAGCTATTAATTGTCAGTATTTCCCTTATGATTACTTTGAGTGGTTTACTTTGTGGTCCTTTGTGTTGTGCGCTAAGGATTTCACGAAGGTTCACAAAGGTTTGTAAACATGCTCAATGTCCGTTTCCTATTTAAATCTTTTATCAATTTCCTCCAGGGTAATTATATTTATAACAGGTTTCCCTTTAGGAGAATAATTTGGCGACTGACATGCAAAAAGTGTATCAAAAAGATCTTCCATTTCGCCCTGGCTCAGCACTTTCCCATATTGGATTGCTGAAGCACCAGCCATAGCGGCCGCAATCTTTTCCCTGGCACCTGTTGAGGGTTCTGCCTGTGTATTTTTATAATCCTCCAGTAAAATCTCAAGCATTTCAATAGGATCGGAAGAACCACTGTCAGAAGGCCTTCCATTGATTGTAATTTTATTTTTGCCGGAATGTTGAATATTAAAACCAAGTAATTCCAATTCACTTTCGATTTCTTTGAGAATAATATAATCGGCAGGATTTAGCTCAGCAGTCATGGGGAACATATCTACCTGACTTATCGCACGGTTATTGCTGAGGGATTCGAGGTACTTTTCGTAAAGGACCCTTTCATGGGCCCTCTTCTGGTCAATAAGCATAAGACCAGATTTAACCGGGCAGACAATATATTTATTTTTTATCTGGAAGAATTTTCTTTGCGACTCCCTGATCCTTTCGAATTGCTCCGGATTGTCGTTTTCTTTTTCAAGAGCTGAATAGAGTTTTTCCCAGTTTGCAACGTTCTCTTTCTCAAACCTTTCAACAATTCCCGATTTTCCATACGATCGTTCTTCGCCTTCAAAGGGATTAAACCGGGGATTGATCTCGATTTTTGGTTGTTCGGGTATTATGTTCGATGACCTCATCACCGGGATATCTATAAGGGCTTCATTTTCAAAATCAAGTGACGGTACTATATTGAATCGGCCCAGTGCTTCACGCACCGATGCCATCAGGATCTGCCAGATTGATCTTTCATCCTCAAATTTTATCTCGGTTTTTGTAGGATGAATATTTATGTCAATAGATGCCGGATCAGCTTCCATGAAGATGAAGTATGACGGGATTGCTTCAACAGGAAGAATATTCTGGTAAGCCTCTACAACTGCTTTATGGAAGTAAGGGTGCTTCATAAAGCGGTTATTCACAAAAAAGAATTGTTCTCCGTATGTTCGTCTTGCATTCTCAGGTTTTCCTATAAATCCCTTTATTTTGATCAGGCTTGTTTCTGTCTCAAGTGTGATGAGATCCTGGTTGATTTGTTTACCGAATACTCCTATTACACGTTGTCTCAGGTTTCCTGACAAAAGGTTATAAATCTCACTGTCGTTGTGATGGAGAGAAAATCTTATATCGGGATGAGCTAATACGATCTTCTGAAATTCATTGACAATATGTCTGATTTCAGTGTTATCCGATTTTAGGAATTTACGTCGTGCTGGTATATTGAAAAAAAGATTTTTAACTAAAAAACTTGAACCAACAGGGCAACTGCATGGTTCCTGAGTTTCAACCTTGGAACCGTTTATTACTACCAGGGTTCCGGTATCACTATCCTCTCGCCGGGTTTTAAGTTCAACCATTGCTACAGCGGCAATCGAGGCAAGTGCCTCGCCCCTGAAACCTTTTGTGGTAATGGCAAATAGATCCTGTGCTGTTGTGATCTTTGATGTAGCATGTCTTTCAAATGATAACCTGGCATCAGTTTCAGACATTCCTGCTCCATCATCAATAACCTGGATCAGGGTTTTCCCGGAGTCTTTAATAATAACCCTGATATTTCTTCCTCCTGCATCAACCGAGTTTTCGATAAGCTCCTTTACTACAGAAGCAGGCCTTTGTATTACTTCTCCTGCAGCTATCTGGTTAGCTACTGAGTCGGGCAAAAGCTTTATAACATCAGGCATCAATAAAAATATTTAAGCAAGATACAGCAAAGAATTGATTGGTATACAAGTTCGTAAAAAGAGCGGTGCATCCTTTATTTAAACAATTTTACAAATATATAAATAATTGGTACATAACTTTTGAGAATAGACTCAGTGAAGGTATGTGATAACTATTATGATTATTAAAGTTCAGATGATTATCTTTGAATAAATTTCCGGGAAAATGAAAAGGTCGTCTATCTGTTTAATTGTTATTTTTTTATTTATCAGCTCAGGATGTTCTCATAAATCAGGAGAAAATAATATTAAAGTAATGACTCTTAATATAAGATACGACAATCCGGGTGACAGTATTTATGCCTGGCCCGAGAGGGCACAACAGATATGTAATTTTATTAAAGATGAAAAGCCTGATATTTTTGGCACACAGGAAGTTCTATGGAATCAGTACATGGTTCTCGATTCAGTTCTGACTGCATATTCCTCAGTTGGAGTTGGACGTGACGATGGGGTCAGGGGAGGGGAGATGAATCCCCTTTTTTTCAGGAAGGAAAGATTTGATCTGGTCAGAAAAATCACTTTCTGGCTCTCCGATACTCCTGAAATTCCGGGTTCCAGAGGTTGGGGAGCTTCGCTTCCGCGTATTGTAACATGGATGGAGCTTGTTGACAAGAATAGCCACAAACATTTTTTCTGCTTCAATACTCATTTTTCACACGATTCCGATTCAGCAAGGTTAATGAGCTCAAAAGTATTACTTAAAGAGGTCAGTAAAATTGCAGAAGGATTCCCTTTTGTTATTACTGGTGATTTTAATATGCCTCCGGCCAGCGCCGGTTATTTAATCTTAACCGGACTCTATGAAAGTGTACCATTGTTAAAGGATTATTACATTATCACTGAGAAGAGACCTTTGGGTCCGATATCTACATTTAATGGTTTTTCCGATAAGCCGAAAACCGGAAGGATTGACTATATTTTCGTTAGGAATGGCATGAAAGTTCTTGATTATAGAACTATTATCAAAAAAGAACATGGGATCTATATCTCCGATCACTGGCCTGTTGAGGCTGTTATAGCACTCGACTAATCATCGACATTACTATACTTCAGGCTGTTTTCCTGTATCTTCTTACTGCGAGACTTGTTGAACAAACCGCAATAACAATAAGCGAAATTATTTCCCTGCTTACGTCGTGGATTGTTGAGCCCTTAAGCATTACCATCCTGTTAATTTTCATAAGGTAGGCAACAGGATTGATCATATTAATATCCTGTGCCCAGCCTGGCATGCTCTCATAAGGTGTAAAGAGCCCGCTCATCAGCATGAATATTATCATACAGAAAAAAGCAATAAACATAAACTGTTGTTGAGTTCCCGAGAAGGTGGAAATAAACAGAGCAAGTCCAAGTACTGCTATAAGAAAAATAAATGCACACATAAACAGGAGAGCAATACTTCCTACAAAAGGTATATTGAAAAAGATTTTGCCAATTATCAGACCAAGCGACAGATCAATCAGTCCTATAATAATGAAAGGCACCATTTTTGCTATGATGAGCTGATGTTTTCTCACCGGTGTTACGTTTAACTGTTCAATCGTGCCAACCTCTTTTTCCCTCACCATGTTAAGTCCGGCCAGAAGGAATCCTATTACCGTTACCAGGAGTGTTAGTATTCCGGGAAGCATATAGTGCTTGTAATTAAGCATTTCATTATACCAGTACCTGTTAGTGACCATAATCTGAGGAACAGGCACTACAGGAACTGAATTGATATTTTCAGTCAGGATATTCATATTATAATCGCGTATCACACCACTCAGGTATGCCCACGAAAGTTGTGCAGTTGAAGCATTAATAGCATCCACAGATGCAACCAGTTTCCCTGCCTTTCCTGTTCCAAGATTCTCTCCAAAGCCTGATGGGATATTAAGTATCAGATCAAATTTACCCTTGTGTAAAAGGTTGTTAGCTTCATTCTCAGAGAAAGTTGAAAATGTCACTTTGAAAAAGGTCGATCCCTCAAGTTTACTGATCAATCCCCTCGATTCAGAAGACAGATCATTATCAATAATGCAGAGTTTTACATGTTTAATCTCGAATGTAACTGCAGGTACCAATAATAGCATTTGAACAATAGGTACACCAAAAATGGCCTTTGAGATAAACTTGTTACGGAAGATCTGGAGGAACTCTTTTCGTATCAGATATAATATTGTTCTCATTGTCAAACTTTTTTCTTTTTACGTTTTGCCCCCCGACCCCCCTAAAGGGGGGCTAAATCTCACTCTATTAGAGGGATTAATTACTTTTTCTTTTGGTCACTTAATCTACTTTTGTCTTTTTACTTTCTTTGTCCACCGTAGCTTTAGCGAAGATGGATTGTCTTTTATCTTGATAATTACTCAAGCCTGACTTTAAATTTTCTTACACTTATCGCTATGAAAAGTATTGTCATTGAAAGAAGTACGAGAGTTTCCTTCCAGACGTACAGAAAGCCTGTTCCTTTAATCATAACACTTTTAATTATGGTAATGAAGTATCTGGGTGGCAGCAAATAGCTGATCACGCCATATACTTTAGGCATGTTTTCGATAGGGTAAATGAAGCCTGAAAGAAGGATTGTAGGAAGCATCATCCCGACCAATGATATAAAAATTGCCTGTTGCATGTTGCCTGATACTGTTGAAATTAGTATACCTACCGACAAGCTCAACATAATGTATAACATTGATTCTGCCAGAAGCAAAACAATGCTTCCTTTGACAGAAAGCCCGAATACCAGCCACGAGAGTACAAGTATAAGGATAACATTAACAATGGATAGAAGGAAGTAAGGCACTACCTTGCCAAGTATAATCTGAATAGGTCTGAGCGGAGAGACAAGCAATACCTCCATGGTTCCGAACTCTTTTTCGCGGGTTATTGTAACAGATGTCATGAGGGCACATATAAGTATGAGTATCATTGTTATAACACCTGGGACAAACATGTGCTGACTCTTAAGCTCAGGGTTATAAAACATTTTTACCTCAGGTTGAATGAGCATTGAATTATTACTCCTGATACCGGAAATATCTGCATTGAAGTCAGATATTATAGCCATTGTATAATTTGTGACAAGTGTAGCAGTATTTGGTTCTGATCCGTCCGCTATTATACTGATGCTGGCTTTTCCTTCATTCAGAAGTTTCCTGGCAAAATCCTTTTCAAAAATTATTACCTCTTTTGTCTTACCCTTCCTGAATATATCTTCAATCTCGTTGTAACTTATCAGGTTTTCAGTACGTTTAAAAAACCCTGAGGAGATTATTTTATCTGTCAGTTTCTGTGTCGTTTCATCTTTTGAAAGATCAAGAAATGCTACTCCTGCATTCTTTATATCAGTGCTTACTGCAAAACCAAATATAAGTATCTGTGCGACAGGGATCCCGAAAATGATAAAAAGTGTCCTGTAATCCCTGAAAATATGAAGGAACTCTTTTTTAACAAAACCCAGGAATCGTTTCATCTTCTAATTATTAACTGGCCGTGCTATCTTAATAAATACGTCCTCAACCGTAGCCGCATTATAGAGTTTCTTTAGGTTTTCGGGTGTGTCAAGGGCAACAATTTTACCCTCACTCATAATTGAGATCCTGTCACAATATTCAGCTTCATCCATGTAATGTGTTGTTACGAAAACTGTAATACCTCTTGCAGAAGTTTCATATATCATTTCCCAGAATTGCCGGCGTGTGATCGGGTCAACGCCCCCGGTCGGTTCATCGAGAAAAACTATTTTAGGTTCGTGAAAAACAGCTATCGAGAATGCAAGCTTCTGACGTAAGCCCAGCGGTAGATCAGCAATCAATTTGTTTCCATAATCCTGGAAATTCAGCTTTTCAAGAAGATTATCCGTTCTTTCTTTAATAAGTGACTTGCTCATTCCATATATCCCGCCATAAAGCATAATATTTTCCTTTATAGTAAGATCTTCGTATAATGAGAATTTCTGACTCATATATCCGATCTGTTTTTTAATCTCTTCCGGCTTCTTTGATGCATCAACTCCTGCAACTATTACTTCTCCTGATGTAGGAGATGAGAGGCCTGACAGTATTCTGATAGTTGTTGTTTTGCCAGCACCGTTGGCGCCGAGGAATCCAAATATCTCTCCTTTGAAAACATCAAATGAAAGGTTGTCATTTGCAACAAATGTTCCGAATTTTTTTATCAGATTCTTTACAATTATTACCCGGTTATCCATTGGCTGGCATTTTACATTAGTTCAAGGAATCTGTCTTCAATGCCCGCCGATGTCTCTTCAGCAGTAACATTGTTTAGTCCTGCTTCGTGAAGAAATTTAAACAATGACTCATTGATACGGTCATCAGTGAAAGTTACATGAACTGAATCTCCAAAAGGATAGGCTGTAACTGTATCCGGATAATTCCTTAATGCAGTGATGAGCTTATACTTCTCACGGGCTTTTATCATAAACAGCTTTCTGCTGAAACCATCGCGGATCTTTTGTGGCGGAGCAACCGAAAGTATCGTTCCCTTTTGAATAAGTGCTACCCTGTCGCATCGCATTGCTTCATCCATATAGGGTGTTGATACGATTATGGTTATGTTGTGCTGCCGGAGTTTGGCGAGCATAGTCCAGAATTCGGACCTCGAAACAGCATCAACTCCTGTTGTGGGTTCATCCAGAATAAGCAGCTTAGGTTTATGGATCAGAGCACATGAAAGTGCCAGTTTCTGTTTCATACCACCTGAAAGTTTACCGGCCAGCCTTTTTTTGAAAGGCTCAATATGAGAATAGATGTCAGAAATAAGATCATAGTTTTTCTTTACAGTGGTTCCGAAAACTGTCGCATAAAAATTCAGGTTTTCCTCGACAGTGAGATCCTGGTATAGACTGAACCTTCCCGGCATATATCCAATATTTTTTCGGAGTTCCCTAAACCCTGCAACACAATCCATTCCCAATACCTTCATTTCCCCCTTATCAGGACGAAGGAGCGTTGCAATAATCCTGAAAAGAGTCGTTTTGCCGGCACCGTCTGGACCGATGAAACCAAATATTTCTGATTCATCTACCGAGAAAGTAATCTCTTTCAGAGCCTGGGTTTGTCCAAACGCTTTACTTAAATCTGTTGATTCAATAACTTTTTGCATCTGCATATAACTATCAGAATTTAGCTTCTCCGGGCATTCCTGATTTTATTTTTCCATCATTTTTCACATCTATATTTATCGCGTACACGAGTGTTACACGCTCCTCTTTCGTCTGGATGATCTTTGGAGTAAACTCAGCTTTGTCCGAAATATAACTAATCACTCCCGGGAATGAAGTATATCCCTTTTTCCCATTGTCAATTCTGACTGTGCATTGTTGTCCGATTTTTATACCGGCAAGCTGGGCTCCGCTTACATATACTTTTAGTTTCATAACAGAAAGGTCAGCAATCTTAACAAGAGGTTTACCGGCTGACGTAATCTCTCCAGCCTCAGAATATTTTTCAAGTACGGTCCCATTCAACGGGCTTAAGACAGAACTCCTTTTGATTTGTTCAATCAGAGTCGTTTTTTTCGAGTTTGAAACTACAAGTTCTGCTGCAACAGATTCCTTCTGAGTGTTATTTGAAGCTATCTGTTTCTGAAGTACTGCAACTTGTCCGGTAAGATCATCCAGCTGTTTTTGTGTTGCAGCATCGTCCGTCAGCATCTTTTTAGTCCTTTCTATGTTAATATTCAGATTCATTATCTGCTGATTCAGAATGTTATTTTGAGCATTAATAGAACTTATGCGTGTCCTTATGCTTTTCATTCCTGCATCTATCTCTGCTTTCTGGAGATGGAAAAGGGTTGTGTCAATGAGCGCAATTTTTGCACCGGTAGTGAGCTGTATTCCTTCAACAGGTTCAAGCTGCAGGATGCGACCATTAGTTTCGGCTGAAACAATAACTTCAGTAGCTTCAAAATTCCCAAATGCATCGGCTTTGTCGGTTTGGTTTTTGCAACCGGCTGACAAAATTGCGGCAATTATTATTAATGATCTGGTTTTCATGATGTTATAATGTTTGTATTACACTGTATTTATATTTTCTTTAATCTCCGGTTTCTTTGCCCATACCCCTTTATTTGCCCCCCATCTCCCTAAAGGGGGGCTACTCTATCTCCTTCCCACTAATATTCAGATACTCAATTTTTGTCATAGCCAGATTTATTTTATGGATCTCATAATTTATCACAGCCTGCTTTTCCGAATTAAGCTCGTTTAGATAATCTGTTGCAGTACTAGTGCCATTCTGATATTGTGATTCCGCAGATGTAGTTATTCTTTTCCTGAGAGTAATAAGTTCCGAATCTGATTCAATTAGTGTTTTCAGACTTAAAATTTCAGAGGCTTTTAATTCAAGAATCCTCTTCAGGTTATCTGCCAGGTCATTTTTTCTGTTCTCCAGGATCCGTTCCTGATAAGTAATTATTTGTTTCTCGTTCTTAGCTTTGTTCCAGTCGAAGATATTCCACTTTATACTGGCCCCGAGCATATAATAGGAGGCAAACTCATTTTTAAAGAAATTGGTTCCCGGAGGGTTTCCGTATCCGAAAGTGGCAAATCCAACAGCTTTTGGCATTCTTTTACTTTCGATCACTTTCATTCCTGCTGCAAGCTGTTCCTTTCTCAAATCGAACAGTTGCAATTCCGGTCGGGAAAGTTCCTGCTGAAGATTTTCCGGCAGTGCAGGTTGAATGAATTCTGTTGAACTATCAATTTGATCTCCGGTAAGATCCGATAGAATTTTAAGAAAAGATATTTTTCTTATCTCATTTTCAGCCAGTTGCTGCTCAATTTTTATCTTTTCCGAAGTGAGCACATCAGAGTCAGACTTTAAAATAACTCCATTATTAATACCTGACTGCACTGAAGCAATTCTTTTTTTTATAATTTCCAGATAGTTATTCAGCAGATCTTTTTGTCTTCCAAGAAGCAAAAGGTTAAAATAATAAGTGTTTATTTGTTCGCGGAGCTTATAAAGGTCAGTCTCTGTTTGTTTTTCATTTACGTTCATGTCAGCTTTTTCAAGAGCTCTGGCACCCTTTATTGCTCCGCCATCATAAATAACCTGGTTTATATCGACTGTGACTTTATATTGTTCATGTGGAAGAGGTTTTATGGCATTTGCGATCCCCGGTATCGGAAGATTACCCAGTACGCTACTCATATCAATTACTGATGAGTTGTATATAAAACTTCCGTTTGCATCGAGTGTTGGAAGCCATCCTTTTGCCAGATTTTCATCTTTAAGTCTTGAAATATCAGTATACCCTATTTTTTCACCAGACAAGGCATTGGTTGTATAAGCCTTGTCGTAACATTCTCTAAGAGTCAGAATCTTCTGGGCAATGAGTTTATTTGCTCCGAAAAATAGTATTATAAATAATATCAGTTCTCGTCTTTTCATTTAGATAGATTTATATTCTTATATTTTAGGCACTTCAAATTCCAGGCACTTTAGGCACTTATTATTTGGTTATCGCTTTAATAACAAACTCAGCTGCAAACTCTTTTCTCTCCTCAATATACCTGTCGAAATCGACGTCCATATTTTGAAAAATACCCTCAAGAATTCCTCTTGCTGCAAACGGGAATACACTCATTGAAGCTATGGTTGTCATAATCTGGGGAAGGTTTTCTTCTGTAATATTGTATTTATCCAGCTCATTTTTATGCTGGCTTTTGAGAAGTGTCCATATTTTTCTGAATTCGATAGTACTGAGTAGTTTTTTGATACGTGCAGGGTTTCTGTTTATTTCATTTAGTATGAAACCAGGAAGACGCGGATTGTCCTTCATAAATGATATATGGGCATTGAAGAAGAATCTTATTTTTTCTTCGAGAGTTAAATTTTCGTCGAAAACAGGTGCAAATTTTGAGAACATTCTTTTGGCAATTTTCTCGAATACCTTGCTGAAAAGCTGATCCTTTGTACGGAAATAGTAATGCAAAAGAGCTTTGTTTATCCCGGCATGAGTTGCAATATCCTGCATTCTGGCTCCGTCCATTCCCTTTTCAACGAACACATCAGTTGCAGCTTCAAAAATCTTCTCTTCGGTCATTTTATCATTCTCTGTCATATATTTAACTATTTGGTTTAACTATTAGGTTTAACCTAATGGTCAAAAGTATAATGAATTTTTGAATTGCACAATTATTTTCAAAAATATTTGCATTATTAATTAATAATATTCTATATTTGCAATATATAAACAACTTATATATAAAATTATGATACCAACAGACCTTATCAAAGGATCAATAAAGACAATTGTTCTTCAGCTTTTAAAAGAGGAAGGACGAATGCATGGTTACGCTATTACCCGAAAGGTGGAGGAACTAACCAAAGGGAAAATAAAACTTACATACGGAGCATTGTATCCTGTTCTTCATAAACTCGAAAAGGATGGCTCTCTCGTTACTGCTTCAGAAAATTTTAATAACAGAATCAGAATCTACTATACCCTGACTCCTAAAGGTCATACTGTAGTAGCTGACAAAATAAATGAACTTAACGAGTTCATCGAATCTCTTCAGCGAATAGTTGATGCCAAACCCGGATTGAGCCATGCCTGAACTGAGTCTGCATCATATTGATCAGATCAGCCGTGACATCAGCATGCAGGAGATCACATTTTCCCATCTTCTCGAAGATCTCATTGATCATGTCTGCTGTGATGTGGAGGATGAGATGCAGTCTGGCTTAAACTTCTCTGAAGCCTATCAGAGGGTTAAACAAAAAATGGGATCGCGAAGACTTAAGGAAATACAGGAAGAGACACTTTATGCAGTTGACACTAAATACCGATATATGAAAAACATAATGAAAATTTCAGGCGTTGCAGGCACAATCTTGTTTGGCTTTGCAGCAATGTTTAAAATTCAGCATTGGCCCGGTGCCGGAGTCATGATGACCCTTGGAGCTCTGATCCTGGCATTTATATTCCTGCCTTCAGCCCTGAATGTCCTTTGGAAAGAGACTCATAACAGAAAAAGACTTTTCCTGTTTATTTCAGCATTTTTTGCAGGGATGTTGTTAATTATAGGGACTCTCTTTAAAATTCAGCACTGGCCAATGGCAGGTGCAATTTTAACCCTGGCTTCAGTATCCGGTATTCTGTTTTTTATCCCGGCACTGGCTCTGAGCAGGTTGTCGGATCAGAAAAACAAGAATAAACGGCCAGCCTACATTCTTGGGGCCATTGGCATTGTACTTTTTGTTGCAGGCATGCTATTTAAGATGCAGCATTGGCCACTCGCAACCCTGTTTATTGTTTTCGGGATAATCCTTCTGGTCTTTCTGGCTTTTCCACTGTTTGCATGGCTTACCTGGAAGGAGGAAAGTCATATTAGTTCCATGTTCATTTTTCTGGTCATCGGATTGCTATTAATTGTTGTCCCCGGAGCCATGATAACCCTGAACCTGCAGCATTCATTCCAGGCATTTTACTATCCTAATAATGATCAGCAGAATGCATTATATGATTACTTATTCAGGAATAACAGTTCTCTGATCAGCAGGTATAAAGACTCCTCAAACTATCATGAGATGGAACAGTTGCATTCAAGAACTAATGGAGTTCTTACAATTATCAGCAATATCGAGGAAAAAATGGTTCAGGAATCGGAAGGTGAACCGGGCAAGCCTGCCGTGAGCACCGGTCAGATAAGTCAGACTAAAACCGGTCAGGAAATTTTATACAGGGAGCTTTCAAGACCGTTCGACCAGGGACCTGCGAAGGCATTTCTTATACCTGGATGTAGTACCCGTAAGGAACTTTATGCTTCAATGGCAGAGTATGTAAATTACCTGACCAGTATAACTCCTGCAGAAGATTTGCTGAGATATAAAAAAATGCTTGATGCAGAAATATTTCTGCCTTCAGGAAACCCGGAAAAAGGTGATATGTCTTTAATGTCAGGACTTCATTCTCTTAGAATTATGAAAAACGGGCTGCTTACAGTTGAAGCAAGTGTATTAAATACAATTGCAAGTCATAGATAAACAACTAAATACATAAGATTATGAACCCCACATTTTTTACAAATCTAATGATTGATAGTTTAATTTCATCAAAATGTGGGCTCCATAATACCTTTAAACTCAAAATTATATTATTATGAAACAAAAGATATATATTCTCGGAGTGATTGCAGCCATTATTATTTCCACCGGAGCAATACTCAAAGTGAACCATTGGCCGGCAGCTGCAATTTTGTTAGTTACCGGAACTATGATACTGGTCCTGCTCTTCTTTCCGGCTGCATTGATTAATAATTACAAAGCTGAAGGCAACAGTCAGAATAAGTTGCTTTATATAGTAACATTTATTACATGCTTTGTTGTATTCACAGCAATGCTTTATAAAATCATGCATTGGCCCCATGCCGGCATCGCACTTCTAATTGCCCTCCCTTTCCCGTATATTGTTTTTCTTCCTGTTTTTCTGACGGTTACCTCGAAGAACAAGAATTTCAACATTTATAATACAGTATTTGTATTGCTTCTTTTGACACTGAATTCTGTATTCTCGGCACTACTTTCATTAAATGTTTCGAGAGATACCATTGTTGACAGTTTTAACATTTCACGGAACTATAACAACATAGAAGCCGCTATGGTTCAAAAACCGATAATTGGCAAAGAATCGGCAGTTAATATAAAAATTGATGAGATATTGAAAATTGCAAATAATTACCGGGATCTGATATTAAAACATGAAGGAATGACTAGCGAACAATGGAAAAATAATCCGGAGACCTTGGTTAAGGCAGAATCCCCGAATATTGCGGCATCTGTATTGTCAGATAACGGGGAGATGACCCCCGGAATGAAGCTCGACAAGGCCATCACTGAGCTTATTGATCTGATGAAGCAAACCAAAGGCTTTGAAGATACAGCCAAAGCTCTGCCTTCAATTCTGGATCTGGATGAAGAAAAAGGGAAGGATGACGCCGTGAATTTCTATAACAGGAATATCTTTGTCCCTCTTT
>Ga0209746_1000553_pt1 | contig 19092 bp, 17 predicted proteins | sample BarGraNGADG00211_3_FD_184496 | JGI IMG/M metagenome (GOLD analysis project Ga0209746, IMG submission 184496) | Arctic peat soil microbial communities from Barrow, Alaska - Barrow Graham LP Ref core NGADG0011-211 (SPAdes) (version 2) | ecosystem: Environmental > Terrestrial > Soil > Wetlands >... | reverse complement strand
TCCACTCGCCGCGCCCCCTACCGAGGTCGGAACGGCATAGCGCGCGATTGTGCAAGCTCCGCCCGGATGCTCAGGGGGTGCGCGGACCAGCCGGCCAGGCCGACCGGCTGCACGGTCGACGCGCGGTCGGCCATCCAAGACTCTCGCCGTCGGGGTCGAGGCCAGCCCAGCCGACGTGCTCACGGTGTTGACCGAGTCGAGGTCGACTCGTCCTGCTGCGGGCGATCCGCCGAAACGGTTCTGGGCCCGAACGGCCGGAAAGCGCGAGGCAGACGCGCATCGGGCTCGCGAGTCGTCACGCTCAGCGGCACCCGGCTCGGATGGGTCGCCGCCGAGGGCGTCGGTTTCTCCGACACCCTCGCTGCGACCGGCAAGGTGCTCCGAGCCGACAGCTCGGCAGGCCATCTCGTCGCGGCTGACAAAGGTGAAGCGTCCGACCGTCGTTCGTCGCAAGTCCGCTGCGACGGCACTTCCGCGGCCGAGCTCGTGCACGGCGATGACGCCGACGCGCGAATCTGACAACTGAAAGGCATCGCCATGAAGAAGACAGGCATCATCAACCGGGACGTGTCGGCACTTGTTGCCCAGATGGGCCACCTCGACGCGCTCATCATCTCGGACGCCGGGTTCTCCGTTCCTCGCGGCGTCGGGTGCGTGGATCTCAGCCTGGCGGCGGGCCGGCCGACGGTCGACGAGGTCGTGGCGATGGTCGCGCAGGAGCTGGAGGTGGAGCGCTTCCACTTTGCCGACGAGGCCGCCGAGGGATTCGCCGACAGAGCGGCCGACATCGGGGGTCTCGTGCCCAACGCGGTGGCGACGAGCATGCCGCACGCCGAGGTCAAGCGGCTGGCGTCCGGCGCCCGCGGAATGATCCGCACCGGAGATTGTCGCGCCTACGCCAACGTCATCCTGATCTCTGGAGTCGTCTACTGAGCCCGGCCGACCGGAGCGGCTGCGTGTCACCTGCGGAGATCCTTCGCCCGCCAGAACAGCACCGCGAGGTCGACCGTACGTACTCCCCGACCTAGCCGAGGTCCAGCAGCATTCTCGTGTTGCCGAGAGTATTCGGCTTCATCCGAGCGAGATCGAGGAATTGCGCCACGCCCTCGTCGTGCGATCGCAGCATCTCCGAGAACACGGCCGAATCGACCGGGGTGCCCTCGATCGGCTCGAAACCGCTCCGGCCGAAGAAGGTCACCTCGAAGGTGAGGCAGAACAGCCGTTGCAGCCCGAGCCCGCGCGCCCGGTCGAGCAGGTCCTCGAGCAGCGCTCGCCCCACCCCCTGACGGCGCCAGTCTGGGTGCACGGCCAACGTGCGCACTTCCCCCAGGTCCTCCCAGAGGATGTGCAGGGCGCCGCATCCGATCACAGCGCCCTCGCCATCGACCGCCACGAAGAACTCCTGCACGGCCTCGTAGTAGCCGATGAGCTCCTTGGCCACCAGGAGTCGGCGGCGGACGAACGGGTCGACGAGCGTCTGGATGGCCCGGACATCTGTCGGGCGGGCGGACCGGATCGTGAAGGGTGCACTCGTCACAGAGCCACCGTAACGGTGGGTGGCGAGTGGCGATCACTCCCACTCCGTGCCTGGCTGGATGACGGGTGCCATGACGTGACAAGGTCCAGCCGAGACGACAGGGCAGGCGCGCGGATCTCGCTCGGTCAGGCCTCGTCCTCAGCGTCGTCTCGACCTCGCCGGCGGTGCGTCCGACGGCTGGAACGTGGTGACCGAGGCGATCGCGGCACCGTCGTGCTCGTGTTCGTGGCGCTGCACGTCGGTCAGCCGCCTGACGGCATGGGACCGCTGCTGACCGGATGCCTCATGACCGCTCTGGTCAGGTCGCTCGACGGCCCGACCGGTACGGCGCTGAATCCCGCACACGACCTCAGACCTCGCCTCGCGCAGGCACGGCTCCCGATCCGGGCCAGGGCCCGAGCGACGGGGCGGACCCGTGGGTGCCGGTCGTCGGGCGCATCGTCGGCGGGGTCGCTCCATCACGTCCGCGCCCGGGCGACGGCGCCGGCACCATCTGCGAAGATCGGACCATGACGACGATTGCGGTGACAGGTGCCTTCGGTAAGGCGGGACGAGCGGTGGTGGCCGACCTGCTCGAGCACGGATACGACGTGGCGGCAACTGACGTGACCGGCCCCCCGGGATCCGACGCCGGCCTTGGCGTGGATCTCGTCCTTGCCGACCTCACGGAGTACGGGCAGGTCGTCGAAGTGCTCGCGGGCGCTGACGCCGTCGTGCACCTGGCGAACATCCCGGCGCCCGGCCGCACGACCGCCCCCGAGACGCTGAACCGGAACACCACGATCAACGCCAACGTCTTCCTCGCCGCCGCGCGGTTGGGGTTGCGCAAGGTGGTCTGGGCGTCGAGCGAGACAACACTCGGCCTTCCGTTCGAGACGCCGCCCCGTTACGCACCGGTGGACGAAGCCCACTTCCCCGTCCCGACGAGCACCTATGCGCTCTCGAAGGTCCTGGGCGAGGAGACGGCACGCCACGTGTCGGCGTGGTCCGGGATCCCGTTCCTCGGGCTACGACTGTCCAACATCCACCGACCCGAGGACTACCCGGCCGTACCGGGCTACTGGGCCGATGCGCGGTCGCGTTGCTGGAACCTCTGGGGCTACGTGGATGTGCGCGATGTGGCGAGCGCGTTCCGGCTGGGGCTGGAGGCCGACACGGAGGGCTCGCAGAATCTCATCATCGCCGCGGCCGACACCATCATGAACCGGCCGTCTGCCGAGCTGCTCGCAGAGGTCTTCCCCAGCGTCTCTCTCACCCGTGAGATCGGCGAGTTCGAGACCCTGCTGTCCATCGACGCTGCCCGCGAGCTCATCGGGTACTCCCCCGCGCACTCCTGGCGCGACCACGTCGAGGAACCGTTGCGCTGAGGACCGGGCCGGCCGAGGTGCGCGCCCGAGAGCCCAGGCGCGGGCGCGGGCGCGTCAGCGGTCCACCCGAGCGCTGCCGCCGGCAGCGAGCTTGAGGACCTCGGCCTTCGTGGCCATGCTCGTGTCACCGGGGGTGGTCATCGCCAGGGCCCCGTGTGCGGCTCCGTACTCGACAGCGATGTGCAGCGGCTGACCGTCGAGCAGGCCGTAGACCAGACCTGACGCGAACGAGTCCCCCCCACCGACCCGGTCGAGGATCTCCAGCCCGCTGCGGTGGGTGGCCTGCACGACGCCGGTCTGCCGCGACCAGGCGAGTGCGCTCCAGTCGTTGACCGTCGCGCTGTGCACGGTGCGCAGGGTCGTGCCGATGACGGCGAGGTTCGGGTAGGTAGCGGCCGCCGCCTCGATCATCGCGCTGAACGAGTCCACCTCGAGGTCCGACAGCCGCTCGTCGACCCCATCGACCCGGAAGCCCAGTGAGGCGGTGAAGTCTTCCTCGTTGCCGATCATCACGTCCACGTGCCGCGCGAGCTCCTTGTTGACTTCCTGGGCCCTGGCCTGCCCGCCGATGCCCTTCCAGAGACTGGGCCGGTAATTGAGGTCGTACGAAACGACGGTGCCGTGCCGCTTGGCCGCGGTGACCGCCGCGAGGACCGTCTCGGCGGCGCACTCGCTCAGCGCCGCCATGATGCCTCCGGTGTGCAGCCAGCGGACGCCGAGGTCACCGAACAGGTGGTCCCAGTCGACATCCCCGGGCTCGAGCTGGGACGCCGCAGTGCGGCCCCGGTCCGAGACCCCGACGGCCCCGCGCACACCGAAGCCACGCTCGGTGAAGTTGAGGCCGTTGCGCACCCCACGACCGATGCCGTCAGAGGGGACCCACCGGATCAGCTGAGTGTCCACGCCGCCGGTCAGGATCAGGTCCTCGACCAGGTGACCGACCTCGTCGTCCACCAGGGCCGTGACGACCGCCGTGCGCAGCCCGAAGACGCGGCTCAGGCCCCGGGCGACGTTGTACTCACCGCCGCCCTCCCAGGCGCGGAAGGACCGAGCGGTGCGGATGCGACCCTCGCCGGGGTCAAGACGCAGCATCACCTCGCCGAGCGCCACCGCGTCGTAGCGGCACTCGGCGACAGGCCGGATGCTGACTGCGGCTGCGTCGGTCATGTCGGCTCCTCGGGGTGCCTCAGGGCCGCGCAGATCGCGGCTCGGCGGTGGTCAGCTCGACCGCGGCTGCGGTGAGCCGGGTGATGCCCGCGAAGTCGCGGGACGCGATTAGGTCGCGCGGCACCATCCAGGAGCCACCGATCGCCAGCACCGCGGCGAGCCGGAGATAATCCTGGACATTACCGGGCCCGATGCCGCCCGTCGGCACGAAGCGGACAGCGCCGAAGGGCGCCGAGAGCGCAGCGATCGCCGCGGCGCCACCGGAGATCGCGGCGGGGAAGAACTTCACGGTCGTGATGCCGAGCTCGAGTGCCGCTTGGATCTCGGTCGCAGTAACGGCGCCCGGCAGTGCCATCACCCCGTGCTCGCCGCACCGCTCCACCACAGCCCTGCTCAGACCCGGAGAGACGATGTAGCGAGCTCCGGCGGCGACGGCCCGGTCCACCTGCTCGACAGTCAGGACGGTGCCGGCACCGACGATCATGTCTCCACGATCGCTCATCGCTCGGATGGCGTCCTCGGCGGCAGCCGTGCGGAAGGTGACCTCCGCGACGGGAAGGCCGCCTGCGACCAGAGCCGCCCCGAGCGGCCCCGCGTCGGCTGCCGAGTCCAGAACGACGACGGGGACCAGGCGGGTGGCACCGAGCGCCGACAGAACGTCCATCGTCCCTACCTCTATTTCGCTAGGCGGAATTCTTGATTCGGACTACGGAATTCAGCATGGCACGATCGCATCGCCGACTCAAGCTGTGCGGCCCACTTCCGGAAGCGACAGCCCGGCCGGGAGCAGCGACGGCAGGACCGCCGTCATCTGCTGGTGCAGCCAGGTCACGCGGTCTGTGGTCATCCGCTCGACCGGTGCCGTGATGCTCACCGCAGCGACCGCCGACCCGGAGCGCAACAGCGGCACCGCGAGACAGCTGATACCGGGCTCGTTCTCCTGCTCCTCGGTGGCAAACCCGCGCGCGCGCGCCTCGACGATCGTCGACCAGACGTGGTCGACGTCGATGGCGGGGCCGCCCGCGTCCCGGACGTAGCCGGCGAGCATCGCACGATCCGTCCCCCGGTAGGCCAGCAGGGCACGGCCCAGCGCAGTCGTCACCGCCGCGCTGCGCCGGCCCACTGCGGACCACACCCGCACCGAGCGCTCCGGCTCGACCTTGTCCAGGTAGACCACGTGCACCCCACTGAGCACCCCGAGGTGCACCAGCTCCACCGTTGCACCACACAGGGCCACGAGGGCCGGGTGCAGCAGCACGGGCAGATTCTCATCGCCCATCCAGTCGTCGGCGAGCCGCGTTGCCGCCGGACCCAGGAGGTAGCTGTCCGATCCCGGGTCCTGGGTCACGAAGCCGCGGAACCGCAGCGCCGCCAGGGTGCGGTGCACCGTCGTCTTGTTCAGCCGCAGCACCGCGGCGAGTTCGGCCAGACGCACTCCCCGGACGCCGGCGTCGGCGAGAGCCTGGAGCACCAGAAGCGCCCGATCGACCGCTTCGACGGGCGAGGTCGCCGGACCGGGTCCGCGGTCAGCACGTGTACTCACCACGGCACCCCGCGCCGGAGCCACCACTGCGCGCCCTCGCGCTGGACCCGGACGTCGGACCGACGGTTCGCGAATTGCGCGCGGCGCGGCGCGAGCGACCTGGACATGCATCCAAGCCTAGGAGGCTCGGCCCCCAGGACGACACCCCGGCGTCGTTCCGAGGGCGCGGACAGCCATCGTCGGCGCCGCGGGGATGCCGGCCCCGAAGCGCCGGAAGCCTCCCCGGTCCTCGGCCCGGTATGCGGTATCCTGCGTGCTTACGCGTCGGTGCTCGAGCACACCGTGCCGGCGGTCGTTCGTCACGGCGATCGCGCAGTTGGAGGACGAGTGACGCAAGGACAGGAGCGGGCACTGGCTGCCCCTGCAACCTTGACCGAGGTTGCACGGCTGGCTGGTGTGTCCGTGGCAACGGCATCCCGCGTGCTCAACGGCAGCGCGCGTCGGCCCACCGGAGTGATGCGTGACCGCGTGCTCACCGCCGCCGCACGCCTGGACTACTCACCGAATGTGGCTGCCCAGGCTGTCGCACGCGGCCGGACGAACATCGTCGGTCTGGTCGTCCACGGGATCTCCGACCCCTACTTCGCCACCATCGCCGCCGGCGCCATCCGCGCCGGCGACGACAGCGGAATCGTCATGTCGATCATGGACACCGAGGGCAGCCCGGTACGCGAGATCCAGTACGTCGCGGCGCTGCGCCGGCAACGTGCCCGCGCCGTCATCCTCGCCGGCTCACGCCGAGGCAACCTGCGTCTGCAGCGCGAGCTGCAAGAAGAGATCGCGTTGTTCCTGGCAGGCGGCGGACAAGTCGCGATCATCGGTCAGCAGCTACCCGGAGCCAACACGGTCCTGGTCGAGAACCGGGCCGCGGCGCGTGACCTTGCCGAGACCCTGTGCACGCTCGGCTACCGCTCGTACGTGGTCCTTGCCGGACCGACGAACCTGCGCACGTCCACCGATCGCCTCGCGGGCTTCAGGAGTTGACTTGCGAAGCACGGCATCCCGCTCGCCGCGAACCGGGTCGTCACGACCGACTTCACCCGCGACGGCGGGTACCGCGCAGCCGAGGCCTTCCTCGCCGGCGGCCTGCAGGCCGAATGTCTCTTCGCGGTCAACGACGTGGTGGCGGTCGGTGCGATGGCCGCGCTCCGGATGCACGGGATCCATCTCCCCGACGACATGGCCGTGGCGGGGTTCGACGACATCCCGACGCTCCGCGACGTCGTACCCCACCTGACGACGGTGCACATCCCGCTGGAGGCGCTCGGCACGCAGGCCATGGCCCTGGCGGTGGCCGCGACGGTCGATGGCGCGGGGGCACTGGTCAAGCGATTCGGCGGGAGCGTCGTCGTTCGGGAGAGCACCCCGGGCCTGCGCTGACGGGTCGGCTGACGCCGGCATCGAGATCCACACCGGTCCGGTGTTGACGACGGCCGCCTGGGAGCGACACGATGGCGGCAAGCGTTTACCGCACGGCAGCGAGGTGTGCTGCTCCCGCGCGGATCGCCTCGTCCCTCGGAGGTCAACGACATGCTGCTGCGTCCCGGACTCACGTCAATCACCCACCGTCAGCTGAGCCCGCTGGAGGTTGTCGCCCTCGCTTCCGAGGCGAACCTTGAGGCCATCGAATGGGGAGCCGACGTCCATCTGCTACCGTGGTCGACCACCGCGGCACGCTACCTGGCGGCACGGTGCAGTGACGCCGGGATCGACTGCCCGTCCTACGGAAGCTACTTCCGCGTCGGCCGGGACGACCCCGACGCCTTCGACCCGCTGGCACGGACCGCAGAGGCACTCGGCGCGCGACAGGTCCGCACCTGGGCCGGGACCGCCACCTCGGCGGTAGCGACCGCCGGTGAGTTCGCAGCAGTGGTCGACGGGACCCAGCGCATCGCGGCGAGAGCGGCCGACAGCGGTCTCGCGATCGCCTTCGAGTTTCACGACGGCACCGTCAACGACACCGCGACCGCCAGTCGCAGGCTGATCGAGGCCGTGGACCGCCCGAACGTGCGCACCTACTGGCAACCCCCCGTCGGCATGTCCGACGACGACGCCGTCGCCCAGCTCGCCACCATCATCGACATCGTCACGACGGTCCACGTCTTCTCCTGGGACGACGACGGGACGTGGTTGGCCCTGGCCGACCGACAGCGGATGTGGGAACGGGTCGTGCAGGTCCTCGAAGCATCCGGTCGGCGCCGTGACCTGCTGCTGGAGCATGTCCAGGAGCACGATCCGAAGGTACTGCTCCGCGACGCGGCCGTGCTGACCGGATGGTGCTCGGGCGCTGCACGCGCCGGGAATGCGGGATGAGGCGGCCCCGCGCCGTTCTCGCGATGGACCGACGGAGCCAGGACTGGCTCGTCACGGCGCAGGGCGTGGCGCAACTCGCGCAGCTCGTCGACCTGGACCCGCAGGAGGTCCTGACCGAGTTCGACAGCCGACGCGCGAGGGAGCTGCTGGGCCAAGCAGAGGTCATGATCACCAGCTGGGGCTGCCCGCGGATCGACCACCGCGTGCTGCAGATGGCGCCGGCGCTGCGCGCGGTGTTCCATGCTGCGGGGACCGTCAAGTCTCACCTGACCGACGAGGTGTGGGAACGCGGGATCCGCGTGGTGTCCGCGGCCGACGCCGTGGCCGTCCCGGTCGCCGAGTTCACCCTCGCCGCGATCCTCTTCGCCAACAAACGTGTGCTCGCGTCGTCACGCATGTACTGCGCCGAGCACTCGCTCGATGTGCGCGCGCGCCTGCCCCGCAACACCGGAAACGTCGACCGACGTGTCGGGCTGATCGGGGCCTCGCGGGTAGGACGGCGAGTCGCCGCCCTCCTGGAGCCGTTCGACCTCACGGTCATCATGGCGGACCCGTATCTCGACCCGGAGGACGCTGCCCGGATGGGCGTCGAGGTCGTTCCCCTGGAGGAGCTCCTGCGCAGCTGCGACGTCGTCTCCCTGCACGCACCCTCGACGCCCGCCACCCGTCACATGATCGGCCGGGAGGAGCTTCGGCTGATCAAGGACGGTGCGACTCTCATCAACACCGCTCGCGGCGCTCTCGTCGATCAGGACGCCCTGGTCGACGAGCTGGTCACCGGACGGCTCGACGCCGTCCTCGACGTGACCGACCCCGAACCGCTCCCTGCGGACTCGCCGCTGTACACGCTGCCGAACGTGTTGCTTACACCTCACGTCTCCGGCGCGTTCAACCCGGCCGAGGCAGGTCGCCAGCTGGACCTGGTGATCGCGGAGCTGGAGAGGTACCTCGGTGGGCTGCCACTGATGCACGAGGTCACACCGTCGAGCCTCGGCGTCATCGCGTAGGACAGGTGGAGGCCGACTGTCGCCGTTCAGCCCGCTGCGAGCCGCCGAGCTGCCGCAGTCGCCAGCAGGAAGAAGGACTGCGCCTCCACGGACGTGCCCCGGTGGTCGAAGCGCGGCGCACCGCACACACCCGTGACGAACCCGTGCACGTCGACGTTGCGACGCGCGGCCGCCAGGAGCGAGCGGCCCACCTCCTCGTAGGACGCCGGCAGCCACGCGTCCGCGACGCCGGTGAGCGTCGCGTAGGCGAGCATCTGGGCGAGGTTCGCCTCGCTGAAGGTCGACGGGTCGTCGACGACGTTGTGGAACAAGCCGTCAGCGGCCCGGTGGGCGAGGCAGGCGTCGATCACGGTGCGCGCGTGTGCCGCCGCCTGCTCGGCGAAGTCCCGGCTAGCGGCGTCCGCGGTGCCCCGCGCGGCGAGGATCCGGAGGGACCGGGCGATGCCCGCCGCGACCCAGCCGTTCCCGGTGCCCCAGTGCAGGGGGTGCGTGACCCGTGCGGAGTCCTCGTCCCAGCGCCAGCCGTACATGCCGGCCGACTCGTCGAACAGCCGGGAGCGGTGCCCGGCGAGCTGCCCGGCGGCCTCCTCCACGTGACCGGCCAGGACGAGCAGCGGCACGACCATGTAGACCGTGTCGACCCAGCACTCGTGCGTGCCCTCGATGTGGAAGACGGTGCCGTCCTCGGCGCGTGGCGCGTCGTGCCGGATCCATTGCAGCTGCCGCTCGTACGCGTCCGCCAGGCTGGCGTCGCCGCTCCGCTGAGCCGCCCAGAGCACCGCCTCGCCGGCCGCGCCGCAGTTGACGATGCCGTGGTCGTCGATCTCGGCGAGCTTGCCCGCCGCCGTCTGTCGGGTGACCGCATCCCGCGCCATCGCCTCGACGAGGTCGTGCTCGCCCAGGTCGAGCAGGGCGTGGCTCGCCACGCCCTGCTCCCACGACTGCCGCTGCATGGCCAGCATGGCCGTCAGGACCCGGCTCTGGTCGGCGTCGAGCGCCACCGCTCGGTCCGCCTGCGGGCCCGGCCGAGCCGCCTGCGCGTTCGTCACTGCTTCACCGCACCTTCCATGATCCCGCCGACGATCTGCTTGCCGGCGGCGAAGAACACGATCAGCAGGGGCAGCGTGGCCACAAGCGCCCCGGCCAGGACGCGCGAGTACACGACGAACTGACCCGCGGCCAGTGTGCTGAGCGCAACCTGGACCGTCGGGTGCTCGCTGCCACCGAGCACGATCAACGGCCACTGGAAGTCGTTCCAGGTCGCGGTGAAGCTCAGCAGCCCCAGTACCCCGATGGCCGGCCGGATGATGGGGAAGATCACCGAGCCGTAGGTGCGCAGGGTCGAGGCTCCGTCGATGCGGGCCGCCTCGATCAGCTCGTCCGGCACCGCGTCCACGATGAACTGCCTCATGTAGAACACGCCGAAGGCGGTGACCAGGCCGGGCACGATCACGGAAGGCAGCTCGCCCTGCCAACCGAACTTGGTCACCAGGATGTACAGCGCGACCGCACCCAGCTGGTTCGGAACCGTCAGCGTGAGGATCACGACGACCATCAGCGCGTTGCGGCCCTTGAAGCGCAGCTTGGCGAACGCGAAGCCGGCCAGCGAGCAGAAGAAGACGACCGAGACCATCACGATGCTCGAGACGATGAGCGAGTTGACCAGCGAGCGGACGAAGAACACGCCGTCGGTGCCGAACACGTAGTCGAGGTTGGTCATGAGCTGGTTGCCCGGCACCACGTTCGGCGGGATCTGCGCGAGCTCCTTGTCGCTGCTCGACCCGATGACGAGCATCCAGTACAGCGGGAAGACCCCGATCACGATCGTCGAGATCAGGGCGACGTACGTCAGGGGACCGGCCGGGGTGTCGTTCGGCGCGCGGAAGATCCGGCGTCGACGCCTCGGCGCAGTTTCCGGGGCGTGGGTCTTCTGGGCGACGGCGCTCATTTCCCCCTCCCAAGTCGGTTCGTGAGGAAGGCGTTCACGGCGGCCAGCGCCACGATGATGACGAACATCACCCATGACATGGCAGCGGCGTACCCGAGGTTGAGGTCCTTCCAGCCGGTCCGGTAGATGAGCAGGGCCACCGTCTGGAACTGGTGCGCGGACCCACCGCTCGCGGCTGCCGTGTTGCTGTCGAACAGCAGTGGCTCGGTGAACAGCTGCATCATGCCGATCGTCGCGATCACCGCGGTGAAGACGATGGTCGGGCGGATGAGCGGCACGGTGAGGCTCCAGAACTGGCGTTGTGGACCGGCGCCGTCGATCGCGGCGGCCTCGTAGATATCGCGGGAGACCGACTGCATGGCTGCCAGGTAGATGAGGGTCATGTACCCGATCCACCGCCAGTCCACCATGATCGAGATGGCGGTCCACGACGACCATCGCTCGGCGCGCCAGTCGACCGGGTCGAGGCCGATGGCCTTCAGGAGCTGGTTGGCGATACCGTACCTGTTCGCGAACACCGCGCCGAAGATCAGGGTCGAGGCGGCGATCGGCGTGATGTAGGGCACCAGCACGCCCATCCGGAAGGTCGTCGTCGCGCGCAGCTTACGGTTGAGCAGCCCAGCGAGGATCAGCGCGATGAGCAGCTGCGGGATCGTCGCGACGACGAAGATGCCGAAGGTGTTGTACAGCGCGTTCCAGAAGTCACTGTCACCGAAGAGCTTGCGATAGTTCTGCAGGCCGGCCCAGCCATCAGCGGCCGGGTTGTCGAGGCGCCAGGTCCGCAGGGAGACGACGCCGTTGTAGATGAGCGGGAACAGTCCGAAGACACCGAACAGGACGAAGAACGGGGAGATCAGCACGTAGGGCATGTACTTCACGTCCCACTTGCTGAACCTGTTGCGCCACACGTGCTCGTCGCGGACGCTGGGCGAGGGCGTCGGCGGTGCCTCGCGGGGCCCCGCACCGGCCCGGCCAGTCGTCGTCGTCATGGAAACTCCTTGCCGTGGGTGGACATGAGCTTGACCCCACCGACTGGCCCTGGCGCCGAATGCTCTCGGCACCAGGGCCAGTCGGGTCGGTCAACCAGGTGGCTCAGCTCGTAGCTGCCTTCTTGGCGTCGGCAACTGCCAGGGTCCAGCCGCTTTGAGCATTTAGCTTGCCCTGCATGACCTGCGTCAGGGCGTTCTCAACGGCGGTGCGTACCACCCCACTCTTCAGGCCCTGGTACTGCTGGGTGAGTTTCTTCGCGGAGGTCGTGAAGATCACACCGACCGGAGCGTTGTTGAAGAACGGGTTCTTGAAGTTGAGCAGATCCGGGTTGGCGTACAGCGCGGGCTGCGCAGGAAGCAGTCCGGCATTCTTGAAGATGGAGATCTGCGAGTCGGGAGAGAGGAGGTACTTGATGACGTCCCACGACTCCTGGATGTGCTTGCCCTGCTTGGGGATCATGAAGAACGAGCCACCCCAGTTGCCACCGCCACCGGGCATGTCCGCGATGTCCCACTGACCGGTCGTGGCCGGTGCCAGGCTCTTGATCCGGGCCAGCATCCACGACGGGCAGGCGAGAACGGCGTAGTCACCGTTCTGCATCCCGGCGCTCCACTCCGGCGTCTCGGTCGGGATGTTCGCCGACAGGTTCTTGGCGATGATGTCGGTCGCGATGCCCCAGGCGACCTTCGGCCCCTGGTCCATCGTCAGGGTTTCGTTCGTGTCGAAGTAGCCGACCTGCTGCTGACGCATCGCGGGGTTGTAGATGTTCACGCCAGAGTCGACGAACTTCTTGCCGCCCGAGCCGGCCAGGTACTTCTCGCCGGTCGCGATGAAGCCGTTCCAGGTGGGCCACAGCGCGGAGACCGCGGCGCGGTCGGTGGGCAGACCAGCTTTAGCGAACAGGTCACGGCGGTAGCACATCGCGAGGCCGCCGACGTCGTCACCGATGGCGAACTGCTCGCCGCTGGTCGCCGTACCCGACTTCCAGTCCCAGTCCAGGAACTTGGTGTTGTAGTCCTTGGCGCCGAGCGTGTTCAGGTCGACGAACTTGTCGGCCTGGCCGCGGAACTGGACGATGTAGCCCTCGTCGCTCATCGCGATGTCGGGCGCGCCCGAGCCTGCGACCAGGAACTTCTGCAGGTTCTGGTGCTGCGTGTTGTAGTCACCGTTGTTGATCTTGATGGTGATGTTCGGGTGGTCCTTCTCGTACTGCTTGATGAGCGGTGCGAATCCGAACTCGCCCCAGTTGTTCAGGGTGAGAGTGATCGGGGCTTTGCTGCCGCTGGGGCTACTGGTGCTACCGCCGGAGCAGGCCGTCAGGCCGACGAGCGATGCAGTGGCCACAAGAGTGGTAGCGATGGCCATACGAGACGATGTGTTACGCATGCGATTCACCTTTCGAAAGACGACTTTGTCCTTGGAGATCGTTCAGTCCTGGATGATGAGCTTGGGGGTGAGATAGCCCCGTACAGCCTCCGGCCCACCCTCGGACCCGTATCCACTTTCCTTCAGTCCGCCGAAGTAGGTACTCGCTCCTCCGAGAGTGAACTTGTTGACACCCACCATCCCCACCTCGAGCGCTCGGGGCACCACGGTCGCGGTTTCGACCGAGGAGGTGAACACATACGCGCCAAGACCGTAGGGAAGCCGGTTCGCCTTGGCGATGACCTCGTCCCTCGTGGAGAACGGGGCGGCGGCGGCAATCGGGCCGAACGGCTCCTCGTTCATGATGCGTGCAGTGTCCGGCACGTTCGCCAGGACCGTCGGGGCCCAGAAGAAGCCCTCGGACCCCACCGCCGAGCCACCGAGCAGGAGATCCGCCCCGGACTCGACCGCGTCGTCAGTCAGCTCCGCGATCGCCGTCCGCCGACGTTCACTGGCCAGCGGCCCCATCGAGGTCTCCGGATCGAGCCCGTCGCCGACCCGGAGCTTGGCGACGAGGTCGGCGAACCGCTCGACGAAGGTGTCGTAGATGCCGCGCTGGACGTAGAACCTGCTCGGCGAGCCGCAGGACTGGCCGCTGTTGTGGAACTTGCCGCCCACCGCGCCCGGCAGGACCTTGTCGAGGTCGGCGTCGTCGAAGATCAGCACTGGAGCATGCCCACCCAGCTCGAGCATGCACGGCTTGACCTCCTGGCCGGCGAGGGCAGCGAGCTGCCTGCCGACCGGGATCGAGCCGGTGAAGGAGACCTTGCGGATGAGCGGCGAGTGGATGAGCGTGCCCGAGATATCGGCCGGCACCCCGAACAGCAGGTTCACCACGCCGGCGTGGACACCGGCGTCCACGAACGCCCGCACGGTCTCGACGCCGCTCGTCGGCGTCTCCTCCGCGCACTTGATCACCATGGTGCAACCGGCCGCGAGCGCAGCGGCGATCTTGCGGGCCGGGACGCAGACCGGGTAGTTCCACGGCGAGAACGCCGCCACGGGTCCGATCGGCTCGACGAGCACCAGGGTGCGCTGGTTCAGCGGACCCGTGGGCACCACCGTGCCGTACAAGCGCTCGGCCTCCCCCGCGGAGAAGTCGATGATGTCGGCAGAGAAGTCGACCTCGCCGAGCGACTCGGCCAGCGGCTTACCCTCCTCGAGCGTGAGGAGCCGGGCGATCATGTCACGCCGCTCACGCAGCAGTGCCGCGGCGCGGTGGATGATCTCCGCGCGCCGCTCGGGCGGTGTCGTCCGCCAACCGTGGAAGGCTCGCGCCGCGGACTCGGCTGCGCGCTGCACGTCCACGACCCGCGCCAGTGGAACCAACCCGATGGGCCGACCCGTCGCGGTGTTGATGACCTCCTGGGTGCCGCGACCGTCGGAGCCGAGCCACTCACCGTCAATCAACAGTGCCAACGAACCGGACGGGAGCGTCTGCATCCCCATGACCCCTCGCTCTACCTTGAGGCTCTACCTTGAGCTACCGATCTGGCGTCGAACACCGAATCCCGACGTTCGTGCTGTCGGAAAGGCTACGTCGCCCAGAGTGTGCTTAGCAAGCGTTTACCGCAACGGGTCGATCATGGTGGAACGGCGACCCGTCCCGGCGTAGTCTCGCCAAGGAAAGCGGTCCTCCGAAGCCGTCCTGACCGCCGACTCCCGGTTCCGCGGTGTCGCGGCACCCTTCCTGCACGCGACCTGAACCGGGGACGCACGTCGGGCACCACATGCCCGATCGAGCACACAGCACGGACGGCTGCGGCGACCAGGACGGTGGACGACACCCGTGCAGCAGACCAGCAGACCTCTGACCGTGCTCGCGATGCGCCCGGACCTGCCGGACCGGCTCTTCGACAACCGCACCCGCGCCCGGCTGGCCGAGGTCGCGCGGGTGGATTTCTCCCACTGCCTCACCGAGTTCGAGTCGCCCGACGCGCGTACCCAGCTGACCGATGCCGAGGTCCTGCTCACAGGGTGGGGCTGCCCGCGGGTCACGGAACGGGTCCTCGACCTTGCTCCCAGGCTGAGGGCGGTGGTCCATGCCGCAGGGACGGTGAAGGGGCACCTCGACGAGGCGTGCTGGCAGCGGGGACTCGACGTGTCGACCGCAGCGGAGGCCAATGCATTCCCGGTCGCGGAGTTCACCCTGGCCATGATCCTGCTCAGCGGGAAGAGGACGCACGGGGCCATCCGGGTCTACCAAGAACGCCGATCGCTCCCCGACCTGATCACCGAGTTCCCGGACATCGGCAATTACGGTCGCACGGTCGGCGTCGTCGGCGCCTCGCGCATCGGACGCAAGGTTGCCGAGCTGCTTCGACCGTTCGACCTCCACGTCCTGATCAGCGACCCATACCTGACCACCGCAGCCGCGACCGCTCTCGGCGCGGAGCTCGTCGGGCTCGACGACCTCTTACGACGCAGCGACATCGTGTCGCTGCACGCACCGTCGATCCCGTCGACCTATCGCATGATCGACGCGCGGGGGCTCGGCCTGATGAAGGATGGTGCCACCCTCCTCAACACGGCACGGGGCGCCCTCGTGGACACCGACGCGCTGATCGATGAGCTCACCGACGGGCGGATCGCGGCGATCCTCGATGTGACGGACCCGGAGCCAGTCCCCCCTGACTCCCCGCTCTACACCTTGCCCAACGCGATCCTGACACCCCACCTCGCGGGTGCGGCAGGCAACGAGGTGGCCCGGCTCGGCGCGTGGGCGACCGAAGAGATCGCCCGGTGGGCCGCAGGGCAACCCTTCCGCTCACCGGTCCGGCTCTCCTACCTGGCCACCATGGCCTGATCGGTCACCCCCGACCACCCCGTGCCCGGCCACCCCGCGCCCGACCGATCCTGCGCCCGACCGATCCCGCCGTCCACGCCGAGGCAGGTCCCAGAACCGTCTCTTGACGCGATCGGTGGCCTTACGTACGCTGTGGAAAGCGTATTCCCGCCCGGTCGGCATTGCCGCCGACATACTGGGCACGCAACTGGGTTCCACTACCTCGGAGACACTATGGCGTCGTCGGCCCTGCGCATCGCGATGAATGGCATCACTGGTCGCATGGGCTATCGCCAGCACCTGGTGCGGTCGATCCTGTCGATCCGCGAAGCAGGCGGTGTCGAGCTGCCCGACGGCACCCGCGTCCAGGTCGAACCGATCCTGGTCGGCCGGAACGCGGACCGGGTGCGCGAGATCGCCGCGCGGCACGGTCTCGAGCACTGGACGACCGATGTCGACGCCGTCATCACCGACCCGAGCGTCGACATCTACTTCGACGCACAGGTCACGTCCCGTCGCGCCGCGGCTCTGACCGCCGCGATCAAGGCCGGCAAGCACATCTACACCGAGAAGCCCATCGCCGAGACGCTCGACGAGGCTGTCGAGCTCGCCCGGATCGCCCGCGACGCCGGGATCACCGCCGGCGTCGTGCACGACAAGCTCTACCTGCCCGGCCTGATAAAGCTCCGCCGGCTGGTCGACGAGGGCTTCTTCGGTCGCATCCTTTCCCTGCGTGGCGAGTTCGGCTACTGGGTCTTCGAGGGTGACGTGCAGGCCGCCCAGCGGCCCAGCTGGAACTACCGCAGCGAGCAGGGCGGTGGCATAACGGTCGACATGTTCTGTCACTGGAACTACGTGCTGGAGGGCATCCTCGGTGACGTCAAGGCCGTCACCGCGAAGGCGGCCACACACATCCCGACCCGCTGGGACGAGCAAGGACGCGAGTACGTCGTGACGGCCGATGACGCCTCGTACGGCATCTTCGAGGTCGAGACGCCTGCCGGGGACCCGGTCATCGCACAGATCAACTCCTCCTGGGCGACCCGGGTCTACCGCGATGAGCTGGTGGAGTTCCAGGTGGACGGGACCCACGGGTCCGCTGTGGCGGGCTTGACGAAGTGCGTCGCGCAGCACCGCTCGCACACACCCAAGCCGGAGTGGAACCCGGACCTGCCGGTCACCGAGTCGTTCCGTGACCAGTGGCTCGAGGTGCCCGACAACGCCGACCTGGACAACGGCTTCAAGGTGCAGTGGGAGGAGTTCCTGCGCGACGTGGTCGCCGGGCGCGAGCATCGGTTCGGCCTGCTGTCCGCTGCCCGCGCGGTGCAGCTCGCCGAGCTCGGCCTGCGCTCCTCGGCCGAGGGCCGCCGGATCGAGATCCCCGCGATCACGCTGTGACCGGCGATCTGTCCCGTCTGTCGCTCAACACCGCGACGACCAAGCTCTGGACACTCCCAGAGGCCGTCGAAGGGGCCGTCCGGGCGGGTCTCGGTGCCATCGGGCTGTGGCGAGACCGCGTGGCCGAGGTCGGGCTCGCCGAGGCAGCTGCCCGGGTGGCCGACGCCGGGCTGCGCGTCTCCTCGCTGTGCCGCGGGGGCTTCCTCACCGCACCCGACGACGCCGGGGTCCGGGCTGCCCTCGACGACAACCGTGCGGCCGTGCTCGAGGCGGCCGCCCTGGGCACCACGACCCTGATCATGGTCGTCGGCGGGTTGCCTGCCGCGAGCGGTCCTGGCGGCCGCGCCCGGCCCGACGGCGACCGTGACCTGGCCGCCACCCGCAGGCGGGTGGCGGAGCGGATCGGTGACTTGGTCCCGTTCGCACAGGACCACGCTGTCCGCCTCGTCCTCGAACCGATGCACCCGATGTTCGCCGCCGATCGCGGCGTCATCTCCACCCTCGGTCAGGCCCTCGACCTGGCCGCGCCGTTCCCGGCCGAGGCGGTGGGCGTCGTCGTCGACACGTACCACGTCTGGTTGGATCCGGACCTCGAGCGGCAGATCCTCAGGGCTGGCGCCGAGGGGCGCCTAGCCGGCTACCAGGTGTGCGACTGGGTGCTGCCCCTCGCAGCTGACACCTTGCTCTCCCGCGGCTACATGGGTGACGGATATGTCGACTTCGGCACGATAGGCCGCTGGGTGACCGCCGCGGGGTACACGGGTGACATCGAGGTCGAGATCTTCAACCAGCAGGTCTGGGACACCCCCGGCGACGAGGTCCTCGAGGTGATCAAGGAGCGGTACGTCCGCCACGTGCTGCCCGGGCTGCGGGCCGGCTGACCCAGGGACGACCCGCGAGGCATCGGTCAGAAGACGTTCCGGTGCTCCCGAAACTCACGCCAGACGTTCTCGAAGAAGTCGTCGTCCTCGGGGATCGGCCGCACCGGACGCCAGGTGAGCCCCACCCGCCCGGCCGGGTCATCCACTCCCGGGACGGCGGCGGGACCGGAGGCCGGAGCCCACCAGGCAGCCTCCTGGACCTCGTCGTCGAAGGCACCGCCATCGAGCCGGAACCGGAAGGCCTCCGGCAGGTCGAGCTCCGAGTCCGCATCGGGTCCGTGACCGACGTGCGGCAGCGAGCCGGCGGGGTCGGTGTAGAGCACCGACCCACGCGACCGTCCGCCGTGCGCGACGTAGTCGGCCATCGCCGAGAGGTACACGTAGGCCGTGGTGAGGATGTCCCGCACAAGGAAGGTTCGGTCGACGGCTCGGCGCGACCGGGCGTCGGCCACGACGAGGTCCTGGTAGCCGGCGAGCCTGGCGTGAACCTCAGCGAGGGCCTCCCCGATGGACTGAGCGGACCGTACCGGACCTGCCTTCGCGCTCATCAGTTCGCCGACGTCGCGGAGCATGTCGCCGGTGTTGTCCGGCGCCCCGGCGGCTGCTCGGTCAGTCGCGCCACGCAGGAGACCCAGCGCACCGGAAAGCACCGGGCCCGCCGCAGCCGCGAAGGCCGCGATGTCGACAGGCTCGCCGGTCCGCCGTGCTGCGATTAACTGTGCCGCCCGGGT
>Ga0209746_1000550_pt1 | contig 19100 bp, 14 predicted proteins | sample BarGraNGADG00211_3_FD_184496 | JGI IMG/M metagenome (GOLD analysis project Ga0209746, IMG submission 184496) | Arctic peat soil microbial communities from Barrow, Alaska - Barrow Graham LP Ref core NGADG0011-211 (SPAdes) (version 2) | ecosystem: Environmental > Terrestrial > Soil > Wetlands >... | reverse complement strand
TGTAAATTAAATCTTATGTATCAGAATTTTAAATCGTATTTAAAAAACGAACTGACCAATATCAAACAGGCCGGTTTATATAAAAACGAACGGATTATTGTTTCGCCACAGGGTGCGGTGGTTCGTGTAGCTGATGGAAAAGAAGTGCTGAATTTTTGTGCAAACAATTACTTGGGCTTGTCCAATCATCCCGCGCTAAAAGAAGCAGCCAAAAAAGGGTTGGATTCACATGGTTATGGCGTTTCATCAGTGCGGTTTATTTGTGGTACCCAAGATATTCACAAACAGTTGGAAACTTCAATCGCTAAGTTTTTCGGAACGGAAGATACTATTTTATATGCTGCCTGCTTTGATGCCAATGGTGGAGTTTTTGAACCGCTATTGAACGAGGAAGATGCCATTATTTCTGATGCATTGAACCATGCTTCGATTATAGACGGTGTCAGGCTTTGTAAAGCGCAACGATACCGTTATGCCAATGCTGATATGGACGATTTGGAAACCCAACTGAAAAAAGCTCAGGCTCAACGATTTCGATTGATTGTGACTGACGGTGTTTTTTCGATGGACGGAAACGTAGCGCCATTGGATAAAATTTATGCATTGGCCGAAAAATATAATGCAATGGTGATGGTAGATGAATCGCATTCGGCCGGAGTAGTTGGACAAACCGGACGTGGTGTTACCGAACGGTATAATTTGCGCGGAAAGATTGAAATCATCACAGGAACACTTGGCAAAGCTTTTGGTGGCGCAATTGGAGGATTTACAACAGGTAAAAAAGAAATTATTGACTTGCTGAGGCAACGATCGCGTCCTTATTTGTTTTCCAATTCTATTCCGCCTATGGTGGCAGCTGCAGGAATAAAGACGTTCGAAATGATGGACGAAACGAATGAATTGCAGGAAAAACTTCATAAGAATACTATTTATTTTGTAGAACGCATGAAAGCAGCCGGATTCGATATAAAACCAACCGAATCAGCCATTTGCGCTGTGATGCTTTATGATGCTAAACTCTCACAGGATGTGGCTGCCCACTTGCTCGATGAAGGAATCTATGTTATCGGATTTTATTTTCCGGTTGTTCCGAAAGGACAAGCACGCATACGTGTCCAGATTTCAGCCGCTCACGAACAGGAGCATTTGGATAAATGTATTGCAGCTTTTACCAAAGTGGGGAAAGAACTTAATGTGATAATGTAAAAATGTGCTAATATGCCAATTGAAAGATAAACCAATCAACTGATGAACCAATTAACCGATGAACTGATGAACACCAATAAACCAATCAACCAAATATGAAAGCACTCGTAAAACTTCATCCCGAAAAAGGGATTTGGATGGAAGATATTCCTATTCCACACGTTGGTATCAACGATGTCTTAATCAAAATAAAGAAAACTGCTATTTGTGGCACCGATCTTCATATATACAAATGGGATGAGTGGTCACAACGAACCATAAAAACTCCGATGACAATTGGTCACGAATATGTTGGAGAAATAGTTGACAAAGGGCGTGGGGTAAAGAATATTCATATTGATGACCGTGTGACAGGTGAAGGTCATATTGCTTGCGGACACTGCCGAAATTGCCGACGCGGGAAACTGCATGTTTGTGAAAATAGCGTTGTAGTGTGAGTAAACCGCGATGGCGCTTTTGCCGAGTTTTTCTCGCTACCTGCCGAAAATGTGGTGCATTTAGATGCACGCATTCCCGACGAAATTGCTTCCATCATGGATCCATTCGGTAATGCTACTCATACTGCTTTATCCTTTCCCATGATTGGCGAAGATGTGCTGATTACCGGTGCAGGACTGATTGGTATTATGGCTACGGCTATTTGTCGATTTGCCGGAGCACGGAATATTGTGGTGAGCGATTTAAGCGATTACCGTTTGGAAATAGCTAAAAAAATGGGAGCAACGCTTTGTATTAATCCCAACAAAGGCGAAACCATTGAAGGAGCGATAAAAGATTTAAACATGCACGGTTTTGATATCGGGTTGGAAATGTCCGGTTCGCCTATTGCTTTCGAAAGTATGATTGAAAACATGTACAACGGTTCGAAAATTGCTTTGTTGGGAATTCTGCCCAACACAACAACTGTACAATGGGACAAAATCATTTTCAAAGCATTGACTTTGAAAGGAATATATGGTCGTGAAATGTGGGAAACCTGGTATCAGATGGAACAAATGCTGATAACCGGAATTGACCTTATGCCTGTTATTACGCATCGATTTGAAATTGATGATTTCCAAAAAGGATTCGACGTGATGGAAAGCGGCGAATGCGGAAAAGTGATTTTGAATTGGTAGAAATCCGCTCAAAATTAAACGAAATTCTTTAGAATTCGATTGTTGAATAGTTAAATGTTTATTTATATGATTGAATTATAGAAATCTTTCTTTAATTCCTTTGTTGATACCAAATTTTTTTGTAATTATGCACTTTTAAAATAATGTTACTATGTTTGTGTGAAATTAACTTAAATATTGAGCTTTTGATAGGAAATTAGAGGTCACAATAAAATTCAATGATACACTAAGAAAATAGCAGCCAGAAAATGTATTAATAATTTCAAACAATAGTTCTGGGTTAGTAATACCCTGGAAATCAAATATTAAATTTATTAATTTAAATAATACAGTATGGATACAGTTTCAGAACTTATCAAAAATCTTGCCGACCAACATGGTCGAAGCAGATATAACCTGTTGCCGATTTTGCAGGGAGTCGTTGAACAAGAAAAGTATTTGTCTGAATCCTCAATGATTGAAATTGCTAAGGAGCTTGAAATACCTGCTTCCGATGTCTACGGCACTGCCACCTTTTATTCCTTTTTGGAATACAAAAAAATGGGTAAGTACATCATCCGTGTTTGTAAAACCATTACCTGTTCAATGAAAGGGAAAAATCAAGTTTTACTGGCTATTGAGGACATGTTGAAGATCAAAGTTGGTGAAACAACTCTCGATGGAACATTTTCATTACTACAGACTAACTGTCTGGGCTTTTGTCATAAAGCTCCAGCTATGCTAATAAACAATGATGTTTTTACTGATCTGACACCTGAAAAAGTGAGAGAAGTTTTGAGTCAGTATCTTAGCAAAAAGCAGGAAGGAGGACAAAATGGAAACTAATCATCAACTTAAAAGAGCCGATTTCATTTTTAAAAATGAAAATGATTGGGAAGAAGTATTGAAAAAGAATATAAGCCGATTGCCAAATGAGTTAATTAACGAATTGATTAGCTCTGAATTAAAGGGTAGAGGCGGAGCCGGCTTTCCTACCGGATTGAAATGGAAACTTTCTGCAGAAGTGGACAGTGACACAAAATACGTGATTTGTAACGCCGATGAAGGCGAACCCGGAACATTCAAAGACAGGGAAATATTATCGTTGGTGCCATTTAAAGTATTAACAGCTATGGCTATATGTGGTTATGTTGTAGGAGCAAAAGAAGGATATATTTATCTGCGCGGAGAATATTTCTTTTTGAAACCGGAATTGAATAAAGCCATTAGTGAATTCGAGCAGTATTGTAAAGAGATAAATCTTGATTTTACCATTCGCATCTTTATGGGTAGCGGAGCTTATATCTGTGGCGAGGAAACTGCGCTTTTTGAATCGATGGAAGGTAAACGGGGAGAACCTCGTAATAAACCACCTTATCCTGCTCTCTCGGGTTACATGAACAAACCAACAGTAATCAATAACGTTGAAACACTGGCACATGCTTATACTATTTTTACCTATGGCGCTAAGCGATTTTATGATTTAGGCGTTCAATATTCCCGTGGAACTAAATTATTTTCTGTTTCGGGTGATACTCCAAAACCGGGAATTTATGAACTTGAACTCGGAATGAGTCTGGCTGATTTTGTAAATGATTTTGGAGATGGTGATTCCAAAGCAGTTCAAGTAGGAGGCGCTTCAGGCTTTTTGGTTCCCCGTAAACGATTTGCAGAAACAACCATTGGTTATCAAGGCAAACTGGTAGGAATTTCGCTTCCAACAGGTGGTTCCATGATGCTTTTCAATAGTTCCCGCTCTATGTTCAATGTATTGGATAATTACCTTGAATTTTTCCGGGAAGAATCATGTGGACAATGTACACCTTGCCGCGTTGGTTGTCAGCAGTTACTGAAAGGAATTAAGGCTGTAAAGAGCGGCGAAAAAAGTACTCAATATCTTGATAAGTTATTGACATTAGCTGAAACGATGCAATTTACTGCTAAATGTGGATTGGGTCAATCAGTGGCCAATTCATTTTCGTCGATTGTTGAAAATTTCAGAGAAGAAATGATTTACTAACGCTGTAAAATAGTCTTGTCATGGGAAAAAATATCAAAATAACGATTAATGGAGAAATAGTCGAGATAAATGAAGGAACCTCCATTCTGGATGCTGCTCGTCAAGTAGGCGTAATAATTCCAACGCTTTGCTATCACAAAGATTTATGCGTTGCTGGAAATTGCAGGGTCTGTGTTGTAGAAATTGCAGGGCAAAAAAGATTGTCACCCTCTTGTGCCACTCCGTGCGAAGAAGGAATGGATATTTTCACCAACTCCGTAAAAGTGAGAAACTCCAGAAAACATATCATCGAATTATTGCTTTCGGAACACAATGCGGACTGTACCCGATGCTATAAAAATGGGAAATGTGAGTTGCAAAAATTAGCATCCGACTTTAAAATCATGTCTAATGATTTCATTCCGCTGGTTCCTTTTAAGAATTACACCATCGATATGTTTTCTCCTTCCATCATTAAAGATGATAGCAAATGTATTCGTTGTCAACGATGTGTGAGAACTTGTGCCGAATTACAAGGCGTTAATGCATTGACTGTAGCTTATAAAGGCGATAAAATGAAAATAACCACCTTCTTCGAGAAAGCCATGAATGATGTGGTTTGTACCAATTGCGGTCAATGTGTAATACATTGTCCTACAGGTGCTTTGGTGGAAAGAAATTATATTGAAGAAGTATGGGCAGCAATTACTGATAAAGCAAAACATGTGATTGTTCAAACTGCACCTGCCGTGCGAGTTGCTTTAGGTGAAGAATTAGGATTTGAATCGGGAACGAGAATAACCGGAAAAATGGTAGCCGCCCTGAAACGATTGGGGTTTGATGCCGTAATGGACACTGATTTCACTGCCGACCTGACCATTATGGAAGAGGGAACTGAATTACTTTCACGACTGAAACGAGCTTTAGTTGATCACGATCCGGGAGTGAAATTACCAATGGCAACTTCTTGTTCGCCGGGATGGATAAAATACATCGAACACATATATCCCGATTATTTAGGACATTTGTCAACTTGCAAATCGCCACAACAAATGTTTGGTGCATTGGCCAAAACCTATTACGCTCAGGCACGAAATCTACAACCGGACAACATAGTTTCTGTTTCGATAATGCCATGTACGGCAAAGAAATTTGAAGCTAATCGACCTGAAATGAACGACAGTGGTTATCGGGATGTGGATTATGTACTGACAACTCGTGAATTAGCCATTATGATCAAACAGGCTGGCATTGATTTTATGAAACTTGACGATATTCATTTCGACAGATTAATGGGCGAATCGACTGGAGCTGGTGTTATTTTTGGAGCTACAGGTGGTGTAATGGAAGCTGCACTCCGAACTGCTTATGAATTAGTTACAGGGCGTGAAGTGCCTTTTAAAGATCTAAATATTTTGCCTGTTCGTGGAATGGAAGGCGTTAGAGAAGCATCTATTTTAATCGAAAATCCGCTAAAAGAATGGGCATTTTTAGATGGTGTTGAACTGAAATGTGCAGTCGCGCATGGTCTTGTCAATGCGAAAAAAGTAATGGATTCAATTATTTCTGGAGAAGCAAATTATCACTTTATTGAAATTATGGCTTGTCCCGGAGGATGTTTAGGAGGAGGTGGTCAGCCCATTCCAACAAGTCCCGAAATTAGAGCCAAACGTGCGGCAGCCATTTATGCTGAAGATGAAGGTATGCCAATCCGTAAATCACACCTGAATCCGGAAGTTTTGAAAATCTATAAAGATTTTTTAATCAAGCCATTGGGTGAAAAATCGCATCTTCTATTGCACACAAAATACACGATCAGAAAAAGTTTTTAAATTAAAGAAGTCCTGCAGAAAACCGGGACTTCTTTAATTTGTGAAACATATTGAGGGATAGATTCAGTTCATTAAACATTTCTTACCTGAATTCTTGAAACTCTTGTCAAGTTGTAAATCCCCATCCAATCGGATAGATAAAGATGATTAGATGCTGAAGGTAGCGCATTGATTAGCAGAATGTTTCATCCCATTTCTTTTATTATCAGGATTTTTTAATCCGCTTGATTTGTGCAAACGGTTTAATTTATTTGGAACTGATCCCCGCAGTTTGTATCTGCTCGATTCAGAACTCTCAACACCCGTTTTTGCTGCCCCCTTACTGTTTATTTGGTTTTTTGTTTAGAAATAAAATAATTTGAGCCGCAAACGGATGACAAAATTCCGTTTGCGTTTTTTTTATTTTCTTATAATTGATTGTTATACAAATATATATTGAATTTCTAAAAAATTTGTATAGGAAAACACACAAATATTTATCAATTAAAGAAAAATTTCCGTAATAATTAATTACCTTTGTCTTGAAATTAAGTTCAACGGAATTTTTGCCTTAAATCAAATTTTCTTATTGAACTTTTCTCTTATTTGTCTGAAAATTAATAATAAAAGTTATGGATACATTAAATTCAACAATCGTTTCCGAAACCATTCTCGATGAAATAGTTGAAAAACACAAGGGAAAACCCGGCATGTTACTTACTACCCTTGAAGAAGTTCAGGAAGTTAATCCTTTGAAATTTCTTCCACATGAGACCCTTTCGGATGTTTCAAAAAAACTCAGCATTCCTCTTACACAGGTTTACAGTGTAGCAACTTTCTATTCATTTTTCAATCTGAAGCCACAGGGCAAACATTCGATAATTGTTTGCCGGGGTACAGCCTGTCACACCAAAGGTTCAAAAGCTCTGCTCGAAGAAGTAGGACATATTTTTAATTATCGCTTTGACGATTCTAATGATGAATCGTTTTATACAACTCCTGACAACGAATTTACAATTAAGACTGTTGCATGTTTCGGTCAATGCGCTCAGTCGCCTGTTATTTCAGTGGACAATATTATTTACAGTAATGTAAACTCACTGAAACTATTAGAAGCCATAAAAAAAATTCAGAGAAAGAAAACTAAAGAATAATAAATGAATAAATCTTCCAACATTTTATAATTTAATCATGAAATCAAACGAACTTGAAATAATAAAACAGCAAAACCTATGGCGGATAAAGCCAACCACACCAATGGTTTTGGTAGGTATGGGTACGTGCGGAATAGGTAACGGTGCTGACACTCTATACACACAGCTTCAAAATAAAATTACTGCAAACAATTTCGAATGTTTTTTAAAACCTGTAGGTTGCTTTGGTTTTTGTGCCGAAGAACCTCTTGTAACTGTTTATCAGCCGGGAAAACCAATGTTGGTTTACAGCAAAGTAGGTGAAAAAGATGCTGAACGGATCGCCGAAGGCCTTATTTCAGGAAATATCTATCTCAAAAAAATTCTTTGCAGAATTGATGATTGGGATCATCATACTGCCTTTTTCAAATATGGAAAAGGTTTCGAACAGATACCCCATTGGGACGAAATTCCTTTTTATAAAGGGCAGAAAAAAATTGTTTTGCGAAATGCAGGTCTTATCAATCCTGAATCGATTGAAGATTATATAGCAGTAGGGGGTTATCGGGCATTAGCAAAAGTATTGGGCATGCAACCCGAAGAAGTTATCGAAGAAGTAAAAATTTCAAACCTGCGCGGAAGAGGCGGAGCAGGTTACCCTACCTATAAGAAATGGAAAATCATGTCTAATAAACAGGCTGATCAAAAATACATTATCTGTAATGCCGACGAAGGAGACCCCGGTGCTTACATGAACCGCAACGAAATTGAAAGTGACCCTCATTCGCTGATAGAAGGCATGATGATAGGAGCCTATGCAATGGGAGCTTCAGAAGGAATTGCTTACGTCCGTGCTGAGTATCCGCTTGCTGTAAAACGGTTGAAAATTGCCATCGAACAGGCAACCGAACTGGGTTTAATGGGCGAAAATATATTTGAAAGCGGCTTTAGTTTCAAACTCGAAGTGGTAGAAGGGGCAGGGGCATTCGTATGCGGAGAAGAAACTGCTCTGATTAAATCTATTGAAGGAAAAGCCGGTCGCCCCACACCCCGTCCGCCCTATCCTGCTGACACAGGATTGTACCGTAAACCCACCAATATTAATAATGTTGAAACCTGGTGTAATATTCCTGTAATATTTGAAAAAGGAGGAAAATGGTTTACCGAAACCGGAACAGAAAAAAGTCCCGGAACCAAAGTTTTTTCATTAGTAGGTAAAATTAAAAACACAGGATTAGTGGAATTACCTCTCGGTTCAACACTGAATCAGTTTATTTTTGAAATTGGTGAAGGTACCGGAACCAACAAACGTGTAAAAGCCGTTCAGACCGGAGGGCCTTCGGGTGGTTGCATTCCGTTGGAACTTTTTTCCACGCCTGTTGATTACGAATCGCTTACAGAACTCGGAGCTATCATGGGTTCGGGTGGAATGGTGGTGATGGATCAGGATAACTGTATGGTAGATGTTGCCAGGTATTTCCTTGAATTCAGTTCATCCGAATCTTGCGGAAAATGTACTCCATGCCGCGAAGGTTTGGCACAGGCACTTGCAATACTTACGAAAATTACAAAAGGACAGGGAAATTATAATGACCTGACAACTCTCGAATTACTAAGCACAACGATTAAAGATACTTCAATCTGCGGTTTAGGTCAAACTGCTACGAATCCTATTATTACCACTTTACGATATTTTCGGAACGAATATGAAGAACATATTCAGGAAAAACGTTGCCTTGCAGGAGTTTGCGAATCACTTTATATGGCATTATGCGAAAACAGCTGCCCGTTGCACATGAATATTCCGGGTTATATCGAACTGATTAAAGAAGACCGGATTGAAGATGCTTTCGAGCTAACACTTCGCGACAATCCGATACCGGGTACGATAGGACGTATTTGTCATTTCCATTGTCAGATGAGATGTCGCCGTGATAAGATTGACGAACCCGTTTCACAGGGTGAAATCCACCGTTATCTGGCTGACACTATGTATTTACTTGGTAAAGAAAATCAGATTTACAATAAACTTTTAAAAGAAAAACTGCCTTTAACAGGAAAACAGATAGCCATCGTAGGAGCAGGTCCTGCAGGCTTGACAGCAGCATTTTATCTGGTACGGTTAGGACACAAAGTCGTGATATACGATGCATTAACCGAAGCCGGTGGTGTTGTTCGTTTCGGCATTCCACAATACCGCCTGCCTAAATCGATTCTGCTTAAAGAAGTTGAGTTGATAAAAAAACTCGGCGTTCAGTTTATGTTCAATCAGAGATTAGGAAACAATCTGGATTTCAACTATCTGACAGAAGAATATGATGCAGTTTATCTCGGAATCGGAGCATGGAAAGAAATTGGCCTGAATATTCCGGGTGAACACGCTAAAGGTGTATTTTCAGGAACCAATTTTCTGAAAGATCTTGCATTAGGAAAAGAAACAAAAATAGGCCGGAAAGTGATAATAATCGGTGCAGGAAATGTAGCTATCGACGTTGCCAGGAGCATCTGGCGTTTAGGCAGGAATGTGACTGTTGTTTATCGCAGGGAAAAGTGCGACATGCCCGCCAACAGAATTGAAATATCTGAATCGGAAGCTGAAAAAATCAGTTTTCGATACTTATCGGCACCCGAAGAAATACTGACCGATAAATCGGGAAAAGTTACCGGAATACGAATACAACTAATGACCTCCGGCAGCATTGATGTTTCAGGACGCAGAAAACCCGTTCCAACAGCTAAATATGAAGAAATCTCCTGTGATACGGTAATTCTTGCTGTAGGAGAAAGAGTTGACTCTGAACAATTTATACAATACGGAATTAAAGTAAAAAAAGATGGTCGATTAATCATAAACCCGTTCACTCATCAAACTTCTGTTCCAAAAGTATTTGCCGGAGGCGATGCTGTTACCGGACCTTCGACTGCAGCCCAGGCGATGGGAATGGCCCGCAAAGCATCAGAATCAATTGACTTCATTCTGATGAAAGAAAAAAGATTCCACTTGCTGTTCAGAGACTTTAATTATAGTAACAAAGTGCCATTAAATCCGAAGATGAGTCCGAAAAATGTGGCCTATAAACTGGCAGTAGGAGAAAGAGTCGGCAATTTCCATGAAGTAGATGGCGGATTTACAGGTGAACAGGCACGAAACGAAGTAAACAGATGTCTGAGATGTGATGTAAAGTGTGAATAAGACTCTTTTATTCCACTTAGGAGAAATTTAAGAGGATATACTTATATTTTTAACAACAATCATGATAAAAACATTATTAACAAATTAAAACGCTTTCCAATTTATTCTTCCTGAAGTGGGAAGGGATGAAGGAGGCTGCAATATATTATGAAAATTACGATAAACAATCAACCCTTAGAGGTTAACGCAGGGACTACTATACTGGAAGCCTGCGAGTCAGCAGATTTTAATATTCCGACTTTATGTTACCTGAAAGATGTGTCGAACAATGCTTCATGCGGTGTTTGTGTAGTCGAAGTGAAAGGTGCCCGTTCTTTATTGCGTTCATGTATAACGAAAGTTACCGAAGGCATGGAAATCTCGACCAACACCGAGCGTGTGATGGATGCCCGTAAAATGAATGTAGAATTACTTTTAGCAAATCATCCACAGGATTGCCTTATTTGTGACCGCAATCTGAATTGTGAGCTGCAAAATCTCACATACATGTTCGGCGTTGCAGGGAAACGCTTTGTTCGTACACGAAAACAATACATGGATAAAGATGAAACTTCACTTTCACTTGTGCGCGATCCTGAAAAGTGTATTTTGTGCGGACGATGCGTGGCTGTTTGTAGCGAAGTTCAGACTGTTAAAGCCATCGATTTTGCCGGACGGGGAATTAAAAGTAGAATTTCGACTTATCTCGACCAGGGTATGGGCTTAGTAGCTTGTACCAATTGCGGACAGTGTGCATTGGTTTGTCCTACAGGTGCGATAACCGAAAAAAGTTCGATTTCCGAAGTTTGGGAAGCCATTCACAATCCTGAAAAAGTGGTGCTTGTTCAAACTGCTCCTGCTATCCGCGTGGGAATAGGCGAAACAATGGGAATGCCCTCCGGTAGTCTTGTTACAGGTAAAATGGTTGCAGGACTGCGCAGGTTAGGCTTCTCAAAAGTTTTTGATACCAATTTCGCTGCCGACCTGACGATTATTGAAGAAGGCAATGAGCTGATAAAAAGAATTAAAACCGGCGGAACACTGCCAATGATTACTTCCTGCTCGCCGGGTTGGATTAAATTTATCGAACATTTTTATCCAAAATCGTTAAGTCATCTTTCCACCTGTAAATCACCGCAGCAAATGTTCGGTGCTGTTGCCAAAACGTATTATGCCGAAAAGACAGGTATCGATCCGCGGAATATCGTGGTTGTTTCAATTATGCCTTGTACGGCAAAAAAATATGAAGCGAAGCGACCGGAAATGGATGGTGCTTTCGAATACTGGAAAGACAAATTAAATCTCGAAGAAAATGAAAGTTTTTTCGATGTGGATTATGTATTGACAACACGCGAATTGTCGCGCATGTTTAAAGAAACCGGAATTGATTTCACACATTTACCTGAAGAAAATTTCGACAGTCCGCTGGGAGAATCTACCGGAGCAGCTGTTATTTTCGGGGTAACCGGAGGTGTTATGGAAGCTGCATTGCGTACAGCTTACGAAGTATTTACCGGTAAAACATTATCTTCTGTCGATTTTAAAGCAGTCCGCGGAATGGAAGGAATAAAAGAAGCTGAAGTGGATATGGACGGAACAAAAATAAAGGTGGCTGTGGCTAATACACTGAAGAATGCAAGAATTATAATGGACGAAATAGAAGCAGGAACTTCCCCCTACACCTTTATCGAAGTAATGACCTGTCCCGGTGGTTGCCTGGGCGGCGGTGGCCAGCCTATACCGACCAACGCCTTCATCAGGCAGAAACGGGCAGAATCAATTTATTTCGAAGATGCGAACAAAGGAATCCGAAAATCGCACGAAAACCCCGAAATTGCTGCTATTTACACTGATTTCCTTAAAGAACCGCTTGGTGAAAAATCGCATCATTTGTTGCATACCCATTATTATTCAAAAAATAATACCTTTTAATAGGAAGTAATTGTTTTGTTATTGCTTTCAACCTGTAAAAATATCCTGTCTGCCAATCGGCTGGCAGGATATTTTGGTATTTCAGTATGAACTTCCGTCCAATTGCGACCCGTGTTATTTTTCTATTTGCATAAATAGCATTCTCTATTTTATGCTGTGTGTTGACACGGTTTACAAAACCGCGCCAGCGGGGGAATACACACTCTATAATTGGATCTGGTAGTGTACCCCATAATTATCGGTTCCTTCGCCAATACCTTTTGGGTTATCACCCGTTTGGATATCCATTTCGATGGTAATTATAGTTCCTTTATCACCTTTAAGTATTCCTTTGATTTTAGCATGGTTCGATGCCGTTTGTGTAGTGTATGTGCCTGTCGAAAAACCTAATGAGTTAGTATGCTCAGTTTGTGATACACCACCATCGGTATATATTCCTGTATATTGACCTGTGAAGTTCTCACTAGTAACCGGATTATATGCAGTTAAAATGCCTGTACCATAGCTAAATTGTGCTGCAAAAGTCATTTCAGTTCCGTCCTTTAATGAATACATCTTACCTGGAAGCATCCGGACTGTTTTCACGGTGGCGCAGCCTAATAGAAGTATTAGTGGACATATTAATAAAAGTTTTGTTTTCATTTTTTTAAAATTTTATTTGCTACCTGTCTGGCTTTTCAGTGTCGCCCCGTTTTTTCAAGTGGTTTCTGGTCTCCACTTATTTTTTGTGTCACATTAGGTGGCAAGCCTTTATTTTGACCGCTGTGTTTTTTTTAAGTTGTTCTGCATAGTTCCCCTTTCACCTACTTCGTTCAAGTTTATTAGCTGCACAATATGCGTAGTTCAAGTCTGAGCGAAGCGGAGACTTGGACTGATAATCAGTTCAGTTTGTAACTGTTTTATATTGAAGTTTAAAACTTCATTTATTTCCAGTCCAAGTTACGACTTCGTCTAAACTTGAACTATTCAGTGTGTGCAAACTTGGACTAAATAGGTATATCATATCCAAGAGCTTGGATAAAGGGCATAATAAAAGCATTCTTTGTTGCTTCTTCAGTTTGAATTTGGTCTTTGAGTCTTACTACTCTTTCACCAAGTTGTTTGATTTGGTCTTTGAAATCCATGATTTTTTATTTTTAGTATTGTTTTTTTTCAAGGTTTGGAGAATCGTTATGTATCACCTCCTTTTTTAAATTTATTCTGTTTTTCGTACCTATCAGATATAAAACCCGTCGCTTGGAGCAAGATTATTGTATATCCATGAGTACATGTGTTATTGGCAATATTCCTTTCTTGCCTTATAAGCATCTGAATTACCTAACTCCCCGGCTTTGCTAAAATCTAAACATCCACTATTCTTTTGACCTAATTTTATCTTTGCCTCTCCCCTGTAATAATATAAATCTGCATCTTTTGCGTTAATACTTATAGCCTTATTATAATCAGTAATTGCCCCTTTGTAGTTTTTTAGAATGTACTTTGTTTGCCCTCTGTATAGAAAAGCTTCTACATCCTTGGGGTCAATCTCTATAGCTTTAGTATAATCGGCAATTGCCCCAATATGGTCTTTAAGAAATTCCTTTGCAATTCCTCTACTATTGTAAGCCAAAAGATATTTTGGGTTAAGTTCTATGGCTTTAGTATAGTCAGCAATTGCCCCCCGGTAGTCTTGGAGGTCTTTCTTTGCATACCCACGCATAAAATAGGCCTCTGAAAATTTTGGGTCAATCTCTATTGCTTTAGTAAAGTCGACAATTGAACCCGTGTAGTTTTCGACATTGAAATATGTAGCAAATTGTCCGCCGTGGCTGTCTTTTTACACTTGGCGGTAACCCATAATAAAGGAAATTTTCAACTTCCAAAATAGATACAATCCGTTTAAATTTCCAGCTTGCCTGCGGCAGGCAGGCACAAGTTACGCTAAAGCTAAACTCATGCGCTATGCAGGGGCTGTCAATTCAAATACTTTTTACTCCATTTACTGATAATGAACCACTTTCAAGTTCTTCAGCCATAACAGGAAGTAAAAGTTCAATATTATAATTGTATACACTCTTTTCTTTCCAAAATACTTGAAGCTGTTGACGTGCTTCTTCATTAATGAAAATGTCATTTTTGTTAGTCATTAAAAGCATTGCTACATCTCCATTATTCTCAGTCACAACGAACAAGAATTCATCCTTGTCTTGTTTTAAACTTTTCCTCCAATAATCTATATGTTCTTTTAATTCATATTCGAAAAGGTCGTAACTCATTTCTCCACTCTGAAGTAATGCTTTGCGCAATTCATTTTCAATTTGAGATTTCATTCTGTTCGTAAATATTTACCATTGTTATACTTCATCTTCAAAATAGGTTTGATCTAGCCTTAAAAAGTTATAATTCAGTTATATTGAGGAAATTTCATTCGGAGAACTGGTCAGTTCAGTGGTACTCTGAATTCCGGTTGCCACTTCGGGAAGAATTCCTAAGCGAATATAGATAGGATGGATACTTTTTTTGATTTCAGGAAGTTTTCGCATAAAGATAAGTCCACCCACGATACAAGCCACACCGCCTATTAAAAGCGTATTGGGCGCACCCACTTTGCTGGCCAGTGAACCGGCCAATAAGCTGCCGAATGGGGCCGTTCCCATAAATGCCATGGTGTAAAAACTCATAACCCGGCCTCGCTTGTCATCATCCACAATTGTTTGCAAAATGGTATTACTCGAAGTCATTTGCATTAACATTCCAAAGCCGGTGATAAGCAGTAACCCCAGCGAAAGAATGAAATTATGCGATAAAGAAAAGGTAATCAGCCCGAATCCAAAGATAGCTGCAAACCACGGTATGAATTTCTCCAATCCTGCCACATTTTTTCGGGACGCCATATAAAAAGCTCCAATCAAAGCACCTATTCCGGTAGCTCCCATCATAAAACCAAAAGTATGCGGACCACCATGCAGTATTGTTTTTGCAAAAACGGGCATAAGCACTGTGTAAGGCATTCCCATCAGGCTGACTAATGCCAGCAACAAAATAATGTACCGGATAGGAATAAAACCGAAGGTGTAACGAAAGCCTTCTTTCATGTTTTGCATCACATTTCTGTTCTGAGGCTTTGCTTCACGGGGAGTTATCTTCATCATAAGCAAAAAAGCGATGACAAAAATATAACTGATTCCGTTAATCAGAAAACACATTCCTTCTCCTGTAAGTGAAATTAAAATACCGGCAATGGATGGCCCGATTAATCGGGCACTATTTACCATGGAAGAATTCAAAGCGATGGCATTCCCCAAGTCTTCTTTTTTCTCAATCATATCCACTACGAACGACTGTCGAGCCGGCATATCAAAGGCATTGATGATACCAAGAAAAACACTTAAAATGGCTATGTGCCAAACGCTGATTGATTTCTCGTAAAACAGTAAAGCAAGTACCAAAGCCTGTATCAATGCCAATGTCTGTGTAATAACTAATATCTTATGACGATTCCATCGATCGATTAAAACACCGGCAAAAGGTGAAATTAAAAAAGTTGGAATCTGACCGGCAAAGCCCACCAAACCTAACAAAAATACAGAACCGGTTATCCGATAGACCAGCCATGGAACGGCAATGCGTTGAATCCATGTTCCAATCAAAGAAATGGTTTGACCATAAAAGAAGAGACGATAATTACGGTAATGAAGTGAGCGGACGATAGCATTTAAGCCCAACAGACTAATGATTCGGTTTTTGAAAGATTTCTTTATCATACAAATATGAGCCCGACACAACACATAATTTTAAACTATGAATTGTGAATAATAAATTATGAATTTAATGCCAGGTTCCCAATATTAATCCTGCAAGCGATAGAAATACCAGGTAGAATCCGGCATCGATCAGGAACAAGCGGAAAGTGCGTCCCACAAAGATGTAAGTTACGCCAATGGCAGTCGAAATCCAAATTAAACTGACCATTAAACCGAAAATGAATCCGGCAATCGGGTTTGAATTCTTCCCGATCAATACAGCAAGACCGATCACTGCAATCAAATGAAGTAAAGCCGTTAATCCGAATATAAGTGCAGGATTGCCATGGTTGTTAGAGTTGTAGGGCGTTTTTGAATCTTCTGCCCAAACCTTTCCAAAAAGAAGGTTGGAATGCCACAACGAACCAAGTCCAAATGATAAAATAGTAATAATTATAACTGCTAACCAGTTGATTCCTGAGAATAATGATATTAAATGCATACGTTTTGTTTTTTTACTTATCCAATGACGTTATGTCATCGGATAAGTAATTGGAAGAAAATTTTTTATTTTCCGATATTTTTGTTTTTAAATGTAGAAATATCGATTACGCCCTGATTGTCATTGTCGAAAGTGATATATACACTGTCGCCAAGGTTCGTTAACGGGAAATCATTCGAAATTTGTGATGAACCGATAAAGACTTTCGGGAAGTTTTTCAGCATGAAATAATAGTAGGTATTTCCGTTTTTTACATCGCCGTTTATGCGGGTAATAATGGATTTTATTAAATTCTTTTCGGTTTTACTTTTCGTGTTGATTTTATTTCCGCTTTGGTTAAATGCATTTTTGAAAGCCATTAATGCTTCTTGTAAGGTATTTCCAACGCCCACTATGGTATAATCTTCAATGGCGACCATGGCATACATTTTCACTAAACCGCCGTTGTCTTTCAGAGTCATCACGTAAGTAGGGATATTGTTGATATTATAGGGAATAGGCATTGAAGCCGAGAATCCTTTTTCCTGTACTTTCCCTTTGGCTGAATTTTGAGCGGCATTTTCAGTAGCTCCGCTTTGTTTATACCAAACGGCTTTTTTCGTTCGCGTGTTTACCAACACAAAACCGACAGTCGATTCATCGGCACCCACTGACGTCAAACCCGTGTACCAATAGGCATTTTTGTCGTCACCATACACCATCGAAACCTGTTCTGTGATTTTGAGTTTACCTTCGTTGGAAAAATTCCAGTAACCTTTCACAAAATTTCCCCAGTCATTCAATTGAGTTTCGATAAACTCACCCGGTTGAATGCGATCTACCCATGCCGGCGTGTTTTCAATTGAATATTCTTTGATTTCACCGGTTTGTGCATTTACAATTACCACACCTTTAGCATCATCACCTGCAAAACCAATCGTTTTTTTGAATTTAGTTACCACCCAATAAGGAATTCCCGAATCGTCTATCTCGAACGAATAATCGGTCAAACCTACATTCCAATAACCATGAAAATACAAATAGCGTTCCAGGTTATCGAAGAAATATGCTTCCGATTGGTATTTGATATACACTTTTTTTCCGTTGATTTCCTGTACCAATTTCACATCGCGTTCGTTGCAGGCATTCACCATCACATAACCATTTGTTCCCTGCATGTTCTTTTGCCATTTAAAGAAGCCGGAGTGTAAAAGCGGTGCTACCCAATACAGATCGTTATTCACTTTTTGAATATTAAAAGCACCCAGCGTTACCTGACTTCCAAGTGCTGATTGTGATCCAAGCACTTTGTCACCCAGCAATTGTGCCAACGATTGATCCACTACCCGAATCTTTTCAATGGAAATAGGCAACATGTGGCTCGATAAGTTCGATTCGGTTTCCACTTTGCCAATCAAATTCCGATATTCATCAGTGCGGAATAATGCCCAACTGGTAAGAAAAGGAACAACAGTGATGTAAATTACTAAAATAGCTAGCAGTACAAATGATACTTTGCCCGGTTTGCCGATTTTTAATGACGGAGTATTGTTCTGAGATTGAGTGATACTAAACGGATTATTCAGTAAAATCCAAATTCCGATTAAGACAATCAGCATGATTGCGAAACCCGTAAAGCCGTAATTAACAGTCGGCATATTCATATATACCAGTATGAATCCGGCAAGAAGCACTAATAATAGATTTTTTAATTTTTTCATGTTGTGGAGAATTAGATAATTGTTTATAAGCTGTAAAAATACTATGATATTTTTAGTTTACAATAATAATGTCATAAAAAAGTCTTATATTTTATTTAAATTGAAATGATGAATAAATATAGATTTCAATTACCACTTTTTTTCATTAATTCATTCCCAAAAAATTATTATAACTCAACAGAAAGTAGTAATTTTGCGGTCTCTAAGAAAATTAGATTATTAAACAATATTATGGCAGAAAAAAAATTGAATTTATTGGCTGATTTTCCATCGGTTAGCGCACAACAATGGATGGATAAAGTCATAGTCGATCTCAAAGGAGCTGACTTCAACAAGAAGCTCGTTTGGAAAACCAACGAAGGCTTCAACGTGTTGCCTTTCTATCGTGCAGAAGACATTGCAGGCTTGCAGACTAAAGATGCAGCTCCGGGTGTTTTCCCATTCGTACGCGGAACAAAAGCCGACAACGAATGGTTTGTTCGTCAGGATATCGTTGTGGAATCGGCTAAAGAAGCCAATGCTAAGGCGTTGGACATTTTGTACAAGGGCGTAACATCATTGGGTTTCAAACTGAAAAAAGAAGAATTAAGTGCTGACTACATCGCTACTTTGCTCGAAGGCATTGCAGCTGATTGTGTTGAACTCAACTTTGGAATTTGTGTAAGTGCGGCTGCTAATTTGGCTACTATTTTGACCGACTATTTCAAATCGAAAGAGTACGACCTAAAAAAACTGCAAGGTTCTATCAACTTCGACCCGATGAACCGCATGTTGCAAGTCGGCAAAGAATTGACCAAAGAAGAAATCACTGCAAAAGCAAAAGCTA
>Ga0209746_1000549_pt1 | contig 19126 bp, 14 predicted proteins | sample BarGraNGADG00211_3_FD_184496 | JGI IMG/M metagenome (GOLD analysis project Ga0209746, IMG submission 184496) | Arctic peat soil microbial communities from Barrow, Alaska - Barrow Graham LP Ref core NGADG0011-211 (SPAdes) (version 2) | ecosystem: Environmental > Terrestrial > Soil > Wetlands >... | reverse complement strand
TCAATGTTGAAACGATTTGAAAAGTAATCATTCGAGGTCTCTCGGGCTCGGAAAAACTGCATGGGGAGACTCACCATATTCGACACCGCGACATCCAACGCTGAGTTGGTGACAAAGACTCGCTTGCCTGAAGTCCATTGATGCAAATCAGTGGACGACTCGACCGTGTAGCCCGTCCAAGGTCGGACTCGCAGTTGAAGGGTGATCGGTTGCGCAAACGCCGGGCCGGTCCATGCGACAAGGAGCAAACAAACGAACGCTCCGCTCAGGAGGATCATTGCTGTTTGGAGCACGGTTCTTTGTGAGTTCATATCTGGTGGTGGTGGTTTGCTGCCTAACTATGTTTTGTGTTGAATGATTTCAGCCTGTCAGGTTTCACGGTTTCGACTTTATTTCCAGCAAAGGTTTTTGTCCACCGGAATTAGCGGAGTTGCGAAGGGAGCGACCGCTGTTGCCTGTCTAATTTCCATTGTCAGTGTTTCCTGATTAAACCATGCGCCGGGGAAGTCAAGCGGCTATTATCGCCCGGCTGAAAACTTGTTCGCCGCCGGGAAACTTTAATCTTCATCCACGATTTTCACCGCCCATTCGGGATACGGCTTCGCGCCCATCGTCGCGCGCCAGAGAATGCGGTTCAGCACATCTTCGTTGCACCGGTCAGGTTGTTCCAGCGGCAACCGCACGGAAACGATGGCGTCCTGGCGCTGTTGCGAATTGAAAATACTTTTCAGCGGCGAATTCATCTCGTCCAGCGGCACGTTGTTCGTCACGACATCGTAGGCGGTGTAGTCCGGTGTGTTGGTGAAGCAGTCGAACATCGGCGTGGCCGTGGCGTCCATCTGGTTCATCGGCGGCAGGCCGAGCATCAGTTCCATCGTGCGCAGCAGGCTGGTCTGGTTGTATTGCGTGCTGACGACCGCGCCGCGCCGCGTGAACGGGCTGATGACATAGGCCGTGGTGCGGTAGCCGCTGACGTGGTCCCAGCCGTTCTGCGGGTCGTCCTCGATGGCGATGATGCAGGTGTCCTTCCAGAATTTGCCGTGGCTCACGGCCTCGACAATCTGCCCGAAGGCGAGGTCGTTGTCGGCGACCTGCGCGGCGGGCGTGGGCTTGCCCGCGCCGGTGCCGCTGGTGTGGTCGTTGGGCAGCCAGAGAATCGTGAGCGCGGGCAGGTTGTCGCGCTGTTCGTATTCCTTGAGTGATTTATTGAAGAACGCCGCGCGCCACACGTCCGGCACGGCCAGATCCCAGCCGACGAAGTTCGGAACTGTGAACGGCCGCAGCGCCTCGAGGTCGGGTTCACTGGCGTATTCAATCGTGCTGGCACTGGTGGTGAAATCCCTGTAAGTGTCGGCAAAAGTAATTTTTCCCTTCTGCGACGGATTTTTCCAGTGCTTGGCTGACGTGGTGAATTCGCCGAAGTTGACGACGCTCCGGCCATGCGCCAAGGCGTCGTCCCAGATGAAACCGGCCGGCGAATACGCGAGCGCGTCGCGTCCGCCTTCGCCATCGCCGCCGCAGGGATAGCTGCGCGGCCAGCCGGCAAATTCGCGCTCGACATAATCCGTGGCAAGGCCGCTGTCGGTCCACTGGTGGCCGTCCGCGCTCAAGATGCCGGAGCAGTAGGTGTTGTCGAGCAGCGCAAATTCGCGGACGAACTTGTGCTGGTTCGGCGTCACGCGTTCGCCAAAGATGCACAGGCTGGCGTCGCCGTTGCCGGACTTCACGTCGCCGAGCACCTGGTCATAACTGCGGTTTTCCTTGATGATGTAGATGACGTGCTTGAACACGCTCGGTTCGCCCGCGCGTTCCGGCACCGGCACGGGCGAACGGGCAGGACGCGGCGGCAGCTTCGCCTGCGCGAGCAGCGGATAACGGAGATTCGCCAGCGCTTTTTGCGTGAACGCCACCAACTCGTTCTTCGCCGGAACCGGCACCAGCGAGAGCGTGCCGCAGTATTGATGCGTGTTGAAACCGAAGCCGGTCGCGCCCTGCCGGCCCTTCTGCGTCTTCGTGGTGATGTCCTTGAGGTTCGCCACGCAAATCTGATTGTGCTTCACATCAAACGCAATCGCGCCGGGAAACCAGCCGACGGGAACCAGCCCGAGCAATTTTGTTTCGCGCGGCTGAAATTGAAATACGGCGACGGCGTTCTGCGTGCCGTTGCAGACAAACAGCTTTTTCCCCGACCGGTCAAACGCCACCGCGTTGGGCTGCGCGCCGAACAAATCGCCGGGATTCTGCCGCGCGCTGAAGGTTTCCACGACCTCGTCGCTGCGCGTGTCAATCACGCTCAACGTGTCGGCGCCCGCGCTCGCCGCGACGACCCAGCGGCCGTTCGGCGAAAGCGCCAGCGCGCACGCGTGCGGGCCGGTGATGATTTCATGGTGGGGCGAGGCTACTGACGAGCCGCTGGTAGCCGTCGGCAAAGATCGGCTCGCGGGGACGCTCGCCCCACCCACCACCACCGGCTGGGCGAGATCAATCACTGTCACCGAGCCTTCGCTGGCGATGCTCCGCGCATCCACACGAACGCGCGTGCCCTGTCCCGCCGGCCCGGTGATGCTGCCGCTGTCAGGACGGCGGCCACCCCAGTTGCTGACATAAATTTTGTGCCCGGCCAGAACCACGTCGAACGGCGCGACGCCGACATTCCATGTCCGCAAAACTTTTCCCGTCGCCGCGTCCATTTCGATGAGCCGGTTGGAAAGGTTGAGCGCGACGTAAATTTTTTTGCCGTCCGCCGAAACCGCAATGCCGGCGGGAATTTCCGCCTTGCGGGACGGCGCGGCGTCCGGCGGCAACGGAAATGAAGCCAGCCGCGAAATGGTCTTGTCATTGGCGACGCTGAAAACCTTGAGGTCACCGTTGACGTTGGAAAGATAAATCCGCGAGCCGTCGGGCGAGAAGGCGAGGCCGGTGAAACTCACCTGCGCCTTGTTGTCGGGATTGAGGATGAGCGACGTGACCGGCTTCTGTTCGCCCACCGCATCCGGCGGCAGCGGCACACGCTGGAGAATATTCCCCATCGCCGGATCCAGCGCGACCAGTTCATGCGTCAGCCCGGAGGTGACAAGGATTTTTCCATCCGGGCTTAACGCCAGCGCCTGCGGCCGCATGCCCGGCAGTTCAATCAATGTGCCGGCGGGCGTGACGATTTGATTGACCGGCGTGATGAGCGAACTGCCGTCGCGCCCGACCGGCGCGGTCGTGGCTGGAAAATTGCCGGCAAAAATTTTGCCAAAGCCGAAACAAGCCAACGCAACGAGGCCGGTGCGGATGAAAAGATGGTTTTTCATTTCAGACGATTTTGAACAGCAGACGCCCGCCACAGCTAGTGACGTTACAGTGAATTTTTATGCGACCGATGGATCCAGCCGTTTGTCCAGCACGAGATACTTGCGGACGTAATCCACGACAGAGTTTTCGAGCGATGTGATGGGCGTTGAATATCCGGTGCCGTGCAGCCGCATCAGATTCGCCTGCGTGAAATACTGGTATTTGTCGCGGATGTTTTCCGGCATCTCAATGAATTTGATATTGGGCTTCTTTTTCAGCGCGACGAAAACCGCGTTCGCCAGATCAATCCATGTCCGTGCGCCGCCGCGGCCGATGTTGAAAAGTCCGTTGGCTTTCGGTGTCGCCGCGAGATGCAACGTCATCGCCACGCAATCTTTGACGTAAAGAAAATCGCGCTTCTGCTCACCGTCCTTGTATTCCTTGCGGTAGCTCTTGAACAACTGGATGACGCCCTTGCTTTGCACCTGGGCAAAACTTTTGTGGACGAGCGAGCGCATGTCGCCCTTGTGATCTTCGTTCGGGCCGAAGACGTTGAAATATTTCAGCCCGACAATCTTGTTCAGAAATCCGGCGCGCTTGGCGTGCAAATCGAACAGATGCTTTGAGTAGCCATACATGTTCAGCGGACGCAGCGTGTCGAGCTGCGCCTCGTTGTCTTCCATGCCCGCCGAACCGTCGCCGTAAGTCGCGGCGGACGACGCATAAACAAACCGTGTCTTGTTCGCGAGGGACCAGACGGCGAGGTCTTTGGTGAACTCGTAATTGTTTTTGATGAGATAAGTCGCGTCCTTTTCGGTCGTGGCCGAACACGCGCCCAGGTGCAGCACCAAATCGAATTTTCCCAGCGCGCCGCTTTGCAAACGCGGCAGCAGCGCCTCGGCCTCGACGTAATCGGCAAAGCGCAGCGGCGTGAGGTTGCGCCACTTTTCGTTCGTGCCGAGGATGTCGCAGACCACGATGTTATCGCAGCCGCGCCGGTTCAGCGCCCAGACCAGCGCGCTGCCAATAAAGCCCGCGCCGCCGGTGATTAAAACTCGTGAATCAGAGAAATCGTTTGGTTTCATGTTACCATCCTAAAACATGGGCGAAAATTAGCGGCGCGACGATGGTGGCATCCGATTCGATGATGTATTTCGGAGTCTTCACGCCGAGTTTGCCCCAGGTGATTTTTTCGTTCGGCACCGCGCCGGAATAACTGCCGTAGCTCGTGGTCGAATCGCTGATCTGGCAGAAGTAACCCCAGAGCGGCACGCTGGTGCGCAGCAAATCCTGATGCAGCATCGGCACGACGCAGATCGGGAAGTCGCCGGAAATGCCGCCGCCGATCTGGAACATGCCGAGCGTGCTTTTCTTCGTGGCCGTGCGCGTGTAAAACTCGGCGAGCCACGTCATGTATTCGATGCCGGTGCGTACGGTGTGGACGTTCTTCACGTCGCCACGGATGACGGCGGCGGCATACATGTTGCCCAGCGTCGCGTCTTCCCAGCCGGGCACGACGATGGGCAGATTCTTTTGGGCGGCGGCGAGCATCCAGGAATCTTTCGGGTCAATCTGGTAATACTTCTCGTATTTGCCGCTGCGGAGAACCTGATAAAAAAATTCGTGCGGGAAATAGTGTTCACCTTTTTTATCGGCGGCGGTCCAGACTTCGAGCATGGCTTTTTCCATGCGGCGCATGGCTTCGCCTTCGGGAATGCAGGTGTCCGTCACGCGGTTCATGTGGCGGTTGAGCAAAGCCTGTTCATCCTCCGCCGTCAGCGAGCGATAGCCCGGCACGCGTTCGTAGTAATCATGCGCGACAAGATTAAAAACGTCTTCCTCCAGATTCGCGCCGGTGCAGGTGATGAGATGAACCTTGTCGCGGCGGATCATCTCGGCGAGCGAGAGTCCGAGTTCGGCGGTGCTCATCGCGCCGCCGAGCGTGATCATCATGCGCCCGCCACTGTCGAGGTGCGCGACGTAGCCCTTCGCGGCGTCCACGAGCGACGCGGCGTTGAAGTGGCGATAATGGTGCTGGATGAAGCGGGAGACCGGTCCGCCGGAGATTTTAGGCGCTTGTTTTTTTGCCATGATAGATTTGTAAAAATTTGTTCTGCTAACGATACGGATGCGAACGCGATTGCCAATATAAAATTAGGAATCCGCGAATTAAGCAAACGAACGCGAACAAGACTTCTGCCAGATTCAATTCGCGCAAACTGGCGAAATTCGCGGATTTTTTAATTGGCCGGAAGGAGCAGGATTATTGCAACATCACCAAATCCGGCTGCGCCAGCGAAAGACCGCCTTTGACATTGTCCGTGAATTGCGCGCCGATGACGACATTGTTGACGCAGGTGGTGTTGTTGACCCGGAACGCCGCGCCGCCACAGTTGCTCGCCGTCATGTTCGTGAAGGAATTTTGCACGCACTCGGTCATTGGTGCGGCTTTCAAGCCATGCGGCGTCAGTTGATCAACGTGCGCCATGAACACGCCGTAGTGATGGCTGTTGCGGATGGCAACGTCTTGAAATTGATTTTCACGGCTGGAGCGCATGAAGATGCCCAGACCGTTCGCCGCCAGAACGGCGTGGCTGATGACGTTGTGATTGAAAGCGAGGTCGAGCGAAATGCCCGCGCCAGGATTGTCGTGGAGAAAAAGTTCCGTGAACACGCTGTCCGTCGTGAGATAACAGGCGAGGCCGTCGAACTCGTTGTCAAACGCATCCAGGCCGCGCACCATCAACCGCCGCACGCCGAGCGTCGTGACCAGGCCGCCGGAACGGCAGCGCGCGGCGGTCACCTGTTCCACCGTGGAATCATTCACGCCTTGCACGGTGATGCCGTTGTTGCGAATCTGCGAACCTTCGCCTTGCAACTGCCAGAGTTCGCGCTGTTGATGCTGGCGATTCCCGTCAATGAAAAGGTTGCTGACGCGCAGGTGCCTGACGGTTCGCGGCGGGTGATTGACCGGTTCGCCCATGATGATCACCGGACAATTCGCATCATCCGCCAGACTTAAAACGGTCGCCGCGCCGCTGCCGCGCAAGGTTTGATGATCGCGCCGTAAAACAATGGGTTGCTGCACGGCAATTTTTCCCGGCGGCAAAACGATTTCCCCGCCGGTTTCCGGCAGGGCATCCAAGGCGCATTGAATCTCCGCACCGGTCATACCGGCCCGCAAGGTGACCACCATCGGTTCCACAACCGGCAGCACGGGAGAAGTCAGACACACAGTCGAAGAAATGAACAACCCGATGAACGCTGCGACCTTTCGCACCGCGCGCCAGCTTCCAACCTGATTGAAGTTCGTTTTCATAAGAACGAGACCGTTGCGGTTGACCAGTGTGCTTGATTCAATGTCGGCCAATTTAGGAAATCGTCCACTAAAAAAATCTAATTTTCTTAATTATTTTTTTATCGGAACGGATCGCCGGTTCCTCGACGGAATTATCCGGCGGCCAATTTCATTTCCGATTTCCTAAAAACTTTGAAGCGGTTATGCTCCGCTCGATTTATGGCGAATCTAAAACCCGCAAATTCATCCACGCCCGCCGCCCTCGGCTACACCATGCCCGCCGAATGGGAACCGCACGCCGCCACCTGGCTCGGCTGGCCGCACAACGCCAGCGACTGGCCGGGCAAATTCGAGGTCATTCCGTGGATTTACGGCGAGATGATCCGCAAAATTTCCGCCGGCGAAAACATCCGCCTCATCGTCCGGCACCAGAAAGATGAGCAGTTCGCACGCCACATTTTTCAACACGTCGGCGTGGACTTGCGGAAAATCCAGTTCGTCATTCATCCCACGAATCGTGGCTGGACGCGCGATACCGGGCCGATCTTCGTCAGAAAAGCGGAAAGCGGAAAGCGGAAAGCGGAAACGGCGATTGTCCACTTTCATTTCAACGGCTGGGCGAAATATGACAATTGGCGCAAGGACACCAAAGTTCCCGAAACCGCCGCGCGCATTCTGGGCAAAAAACTGTTTCACGCCGAATGTGGCCTCCCAACTCAAAACTCAAAACTCAAAACTCAAAACTTTGTGATTGAAGGCGGCGGCATTGAATTGAACGGGCGTGGCACGTTGATTTCCACCGAGGAATGTTATCTGCATCCGAAAATTCAGGTGCGCAATCCCGGCCTTGGCAAAAAGGAAATCGAGACGACGCTGAAAAATTATCTCGGCGTCAAAAATATTTTCTGGTTCGCCAAGGGACTGGCCGGCGATGACACGCACGGCCACATTGACGACATTTGCCGTTTCGTGAACGCCAAGACGCTCGTGCTCGTGCGCGAAAAAAATCCGCGCGATGAAAATTACAAACCGCTCGCGGAAAATTGGGAGCGCATCCAGGATTTGCGGCTCGAAGACGGCGGCAAGCCCGAAGTCGTGGAGTTGCCGATGCCGTCGCCGCTGTATTTTGACGGCGTGCGGCTGCCGGCGAGTTACGCGAATTTTTACATCTGCAACGCCGCCGTCATCGTCCCGACGTTCAACGACCCGAACGACCGCGTCGCGCTCGGCATCTTTGGCGAACTGTTCCGCGACCGCCCCGTCGTCGGCATACACGCCGTGGATCTGGTCTGGGGTTTCGGCTCGCTGCACTGCCTCACGCAACAGCAGCCGGCGTGAAACTTTTTGAACAACAAAGAAACGAAGGAACAAAGCGGCGTTTGGACTTCGTTACTTTGTTTCTTTGTTGTTCAATCCAGATAAAGCTCGACGCCAGCCTGAACGCAGGCTAAATTCAGGCTATGAAAGTCGCCAGCCATCCCCGTTTCCGAAAACAAAAGCCCGGTTCGCAATCGCAACTGTTCACGTTGAGCAATGCCAAGACGTATCTGGGCCGGTTGGTGGAAAAAGCCAGCCGGGGCGAAACGGTTTATATTGTTCGCGGACATCGGCGTTTTGTTTTGCAGGCGGTTCCCGAAATCGAGCCGATCCCCGTGCGGCCGGTGGGTTATTTCGCCAGCGCGCACAGCAAGGCGGAAATTCAGGAAGAAAATCGTCTGGCCAAAGCCTCGGTGATCCGCGCGCCCAAAGACCTGGAATAAAAAAGGAACGCCGTGAGACAATGGGACATTTTCATGTTTCCGTTCAGCAAGGAAAAGCGGCATCCCGCCGTCATCATTTCCAATGACGAAACCTGCCAGAATCCCGACATTGAGGAAGTCAACGCGCTGCTTTGCACCTCGGCCAAAGTGAATCGCGGTGCGAAATCCACGGAGGAAGTTTTGGACGAGGCCGACGGGCTGGATTGGAAAACGATGGTGCGTTGCGACAAAATTCATCTGCTGCCCAAGGCGCGCTTCGACGACAAAAAAGGCAGTGTCACCGAAGAACGCCGGTATTTGATTGCGCGGAAAATGGTGGAAGTTTTAAGGCTGCCAATTCATCGCAGGTAGCCAGTTTGGAGTTCACGCTTTAGCGTGCGCCCGAACAAGCTAAAGCTTGAACTCCAACGCGCCGGTTCACTGCACTGCCTCACGCAGCAGCAGCCGGTGTGAAATTCTTCCGTGCGGAAGAAAATCGCTTCGTGCGGGCGATTTGCCGGTCTGTGCGGACAATTTCCCTCTCCGTGCGGCAATAAATCGTTCCGTGCGGCCATTTTCCCGTCCGTGCGGCGAAAATTCAATCCGTGCGGGCAATTGGTCGTTCCGTGCGAGCCAGCTTTCCGTCCGTGCGGACGAAAACCCATCTGTGCGGCCATTTTTCGATTTGTGCGGGGAATACCCGACCAAAACATCAGGTAATTCACCTTGCGACGCCCGTTTTCCGGCCTGCGACGGTGATTTTTGACTTGCGACTGGCGTTCGCCGACCTGCGACGGCCTTCCGGCCAGTTGCGACGGGATTCCGACGACCTGCGACGCCTTGCCGCCGGTTTGCGACGGCGATTTTCGACCTGCGACGGGTGTTTGGCGGCTTGCGACGGCTATCCGCCCGGTTGCGACGCCCTTTCGGCGACTTGCGACGGCAAATGAATTGTTTCATCGCCTCGCCACAGCGGGGAAAAGCGGTAGAGGGCTACCGCAGTCCAAGACGCTGGCGCGTTGGCCGGTGACTCCCGAAATGCGCGAAGCGTCTTGGACTGCGCCAGTCCTCTGGCGCTTTCGGGCGGCGCGGCGAAAACGGAGCGCGAGTTGTCCCAACTCGCAGCACGGATTGCTGGCATGACTACAGGAACTTGTTCCGTCGCACCTCGGAATGGTCGCGCGCTCCGGTTGCGCCAAGACGCGACCGCCGCCGGTGTGATTTTTTCTCGACAAAATTTTCAGCGGGCGCAAAATCACAAATCATGAAATAAGAAAATTAGAAAAGATGAAATGCTGGACAATATATCGAAGTGAATCATCAGCGATTTCTGAAAGCATGCTTAAAAGGCTATCCCTTCTGCTCATACTGATAGCCGGGCTGTGCTTAATGCAGACTGACCACGCAATTGCGCAAAACTTCACGACCCTCTATGATTTCACGACGCTAACCAATTCTGAAAACAGCGGCGGAGCGAATCCTGAAGCCGGACTAGTTCTATCAGGCAGCACCTTGTATGGGACGACAAGGTTTGGCGGTAATTCCGGCAATGGCACGATTTTCGCCGTTAACACCAATGGCGCGGCTTTTTCAAACCTGTATTCTTTTACGGCATTCGATCCGGATATAAATACCAACAAAGACGGTGCTCACCCCAAAGGCGGATTGATCTTAAAGGGCAATACATTGTATGGAACGACCTATGATGGTGGAAATGCAGGCAGTGGAACAGTTTTCTCTATCCAAACTGACGGATCGGGTTTTACAAATCTTTATTGTTTTAGCGGTAGTAGCGATGGAGCTTACCCGACCGCCGGTTTAATCTTATCGGGTAACATTTTATATGGAACAACGTTTGGTGGCGGCAGTTCGGGCGGTGGCACGGTGTTTGCCGTCAACATCGACGGCACGGGATTTACAAACCTTTATAATTTTACTGACGGCAACGATGGAGGCAATCCGCAGGGAGGTTTGATATTATCGAGTAACATTCTATATGGAACAACCGTCAATTATGGCAAGTTTGGCTATGGCACAGTGTTCGCCGTCAACATTGATGGCTCTGGCTTTAAAGTTTTACATAATTTTCTTTTCGGCGGAGCTTATCCACAGGCTGGTTTGATTTTAGTGGGTAATACCTTGTATGGAACTACGGCAGCTTTCGGTGGATTGGGCTATGGCACGGTATTCGCCGTCAATACCGATGGTTTTGGCTTTTCAGTTCTACACGATTTTGCTGGTGGCAATGACGGAGATTATCCGCAGGCTGGTTTGATTTTAGTGGGTAATACCCTTTATGGGACGGCGACTTTTGACGGCGATTCAGGCGATGGCACTGTGTTTGCCATCAACATAGATGGGACAGGTTATACGAACCTTTACAGTTTTACAGGCGGCAGTGATGGGGCCAATCCGCTGGCTGCTTTGATTGTATCGGGAAGCTCTCTGTATGGGACCGCAAGCCAAGGTGGCATTTCGAACGCCGGAACGATATTCAGTTTATTCCTAGGGGCAGTCAACTCGCCACAACTGACAATCATTCTTTCAGGAACCAATGTTGTTTTGACGTGGCCGACCAACACCACCGAGTTCACGTTGCAAACCACCACAAACTTGATTCCACCAAGGGTCTGGGACATCGTAGCCACAACGCCGGTCGTCATCCACGGGCAGAATACAGCGACCAATACCATCTCCAGCACACAGATGTTTTTCCGGCTTATTTCAAACTGATCTACACCGCCGCGACGCAACGACCGCAAATGGTCGGATGCTCGGCGTTCTGGCCTATGTCGGTTTCCCAATGCCAGCAGCGTTCGCATTTCTGGCCGTCGGCTTTCATGCTTATAAGCGTCTTTGTGCCGTCGGAAAATTCAATATCCAATCCAGAAACATTGAGCAATTCGCGCAAATCTTCTTTCTGATCTGCTGCAAACTCCATATCGCTTCTTGGTCCAATAAATTTCAATTTCGCTTCAAGCGCTTTTCCAAGCGTTTTGTTTCTTCGGGCATCTTCGAGTGTGCTCAAAGCCTGGACTCGCAACTCAAACAGTTTTTTCCAAAGTGCTATTTCAGATTCAGAAATTGAAAAATTACTTTGTCTGAATTCAGATTCGTGAACGGAATTCACATTTTTCCCCGGCACAAATTCCCACGCTTCGTCCGCCGTGAAGGCCAGGATCGGCGCGAGCATCTGGCACAGGCCGGTCACCAGCCGGTGCAGCGCGGTCTGCGTGGAGCGGCGGCGCGGCGAATTCGCGGCGTCGGTGTAGAGCCGGTCTTTGATGACGTCGTGATAGACCGACGAGAGTTCCACGGCGATGAACTGGCTGAGCTTTTGATAGACGACGTGGAATTCGTATTGGTCGTAGGCGGCGAGGACTTCGGCTTCGAGCTTCGCAAATTCGCCAAGAATCCAGCGGTCGAGGCCGGTCAATTTTTCGTCGGGCACGGAATGTTTCGCCGGATCAAAATCGTAAAGGTTCGAGAGCTGGTAGCGCATCGCGTTGCGGATGCCGCGATAAGTCTCGCCGACTTTGTTGATGCGTTCCTCGCTCACGACGATGTCGCTGCGGTAATCCTGCGACGCGACCCACAGCCGCACGACGTCCGCGCCGTATTTTTTGACGTAGGCTTCGGCGGTCTGCGGTTTTTCGTAAGCGCCCTGCTTGCTCTTGGAAATTTTTTCGCGGTCGGCATCTACCATGAAGCCGTGCGTCAACACGGTCTTGAACGGCGCTGCGCCATTGCCGGCGAGCGACAGCAGCAGTGAGGACTGAAACCAGCCGCGATGCTGGTCGCTGCCTTCGAGATAAACGTCGGCTTGCCATGGAAATTTTGAATTTTGAATTTTGAATTTTGAATTAAATTCAGGTCGTCGCATCAAAACTGCGCGCGAGGAGCTTCCTGAATCAATCCACACATCGAGCGTGTCGTTGGACTTGGCGACGGCTTCCGCGCCGCTCCAATTCGCAGGCTTCACGAGCGCCCAGAGTTCGCTGGCGGATTTTTCAAACCAAACATTCGAGCCGTGTTTCTCGATGAGATCGGCGGCGTTGCGGACGATTTGCGCGTCGAGAATCGGTTCGCCTTTCGCGTCGTAAAACGCAGGAATCGGCACGCCCCAGGTGCGCTGGCGGCTGATGCACCAGTCGGGCCGCGATTGCACCGCGCTTTTGATGCGATTGACGCCCCAATCGGGAATCCATTTCACGCGATCAATCTCGGCGAGGGCTTCCTGCCTGAATGTAGCAGCGGACGTGAGTCCGCTCTGATCTTTCCCGGCATTTGAAATGAGCGGACTCACGTCCGCTGCTACATGATCTATTTTGATGAACCATTGATCCATCGCGCGGAAGATGACGGGCGTTTTGCTGCGCCAGCAGTGCGGGTAGCTGTGATGATAATTCTCCTGATGCAACAGCGCATGGCGGACGCGGAGCTCGTGCAGCACAGCTTCGTTCGCGTCGCTTTTGCCGTGTTTTTCGAGAATGGATTTACCAAGCATCTCGGCGGGCATTTGCTGCTCGACGGGCAAGTCGTTCGTGTGGGCGAATTTTCCGTCATCATCCACCGGCGAATAAATCGGCAGGCCGTTTTGGCGTCCGAGATTGTAGTCGTCGAGGCCGTGACCGGGCGCGATGTGAACGAAGCCTGTGCCGGTGTCGCTCGTGACAAATTCGGCGGCGAATAATTTTCCGGTGCGATGGCAGAACGGATGCTGGTATTCGAGCTTCGCCAGTTCGTCGGCGCTGAACGGTTGTTCCAGACATTCCGTCCAGCCGCATTTCTGCGCAACGACCGGAAGCAGGCCGCGAAATAAAATGTAAATTTCCCCGCCGACCACGACTTTGACGTATTGAAGCTTGGCGCTGTAAGCGACAGCGAGGTTCGCGGGCAGCGTCCACGGCGTCGTCGTCCAAATTACGATGAAAGTTTTTTCGCGACCGATGACGGGAAATTTCACGAACACGCTCTGGCTGACGTGATCGGCGTATTCGACTTCGGCTTCGGCAAGAGCGGTGCGACACGGGATGCTCCAGTAAACCGGCTTTTTGCCGCGATACACAAAACCCTTGGCCACGATGTCGGCGAACAGGCGGAGTTCATCGGCCTCGTATTCCTTGTTGAGCGTGAGATACGGATTTTCCCAATCGCCGAGCACGCCAAGGCGTTTGAACTGGCCGCGCTGGAGATCAATGTATTTGCGGGCGTAGGCGTCGCAAGCTTGGCGGATTGTGGCGGGATCGGCAGACGTATCGCCGGCTTTGCGCATGTCTTGCGAAACTTTGAATTCAATCGGCAAACCGTGACAATCCCAGCCCGGCACATACGGCGCGCTGAAACCGCGGAGAGTTTTGTATTTGACGATGATGTCCTTGAGAATCTTGTTCAGCGCCGTGCCGATGTGGACATCGCCGTTGGCAAACGGCGGGCCGTCGTGCAGGACGAATTTTTCTTTGCCCGCGCGCGACGCCTGGATTTTTTCGTAAAGCTTCGCGCTTTCCCATTTTTTCAAACGCTCCGGCTCGCGCGTGATGAGGTCGGCCTTCATCGCGAAATCCGTGCGCGGGAGATTCAAGGTGTCTTTGTAATCAGTCGCCATTTTGGAACGCAGACGTTAGCAGCGGGAAAAATAAGTGTCAACGAACGCAACCTGCGGAATTGACTGGCCGGTAAAATAAAAAACCGGGCCAAGCGGTCAGAAGATGACCGAGAGGCCCGGGGAATTCAGAATGAGCACAGCGTAGGATTACGGAGAACTCGCGCTTCAGTCAGTGCTTGCGACCGGAGCCGAAATTTTAAAAGATCAAGTTGCGATCCCGGGTCAACCATCCGTCCTGCAACTATGAACATTAAATCATAGGTTCTTATTTTTGTCAATGTCTCAATCAAAGTATTAGTATATGTTTTGACAAACCGGCCGCCTATTAGAAAACGGGTTTTCCACCCGATGCCATAAATTTTATTTTTTTTGGCGGCAGACCGGCGGCGGTTGAAGTGACAAGCCGGTTTAAAAAAGCGGATAAAGCGCTTTAATGCAGAAGGTTTAGCATCTGTGAACAACTTGTGAATAAAAGTTAATATGTTATCCTCGAAACATTGGCGACGATGACATAAAAAAGGTGTCGCAATTCAGAGTTGTGCCGGACGGTGGACTAAAGTGTTTCTTCAAGTGAAGGAGCACCGTAGAAAAACTGATTTAAACCGCTTGAAGGAAACTATTTGCGTTAATTTAAAAGGCGATTAAACGGTGATTCAGGTAAAACAATTTACGTTTTCGCTTGAATAACTGATGGCCGGGCGGTTGACTGGCACGCGCACCTCGCTAAAAAGCCGGTCGGCAAGCGAAGTGAATAAACCATTTAAATTTGGGTATTTTCGGGAAACTATGCAGATTTCTGCAGAAAAAATTTGGCACTCGGCGCAGGATCATCTCCGCGCCAAGTTGAGTCGGGACACCTTCAACATGTGGTTCGCACCACTGCGTGCAAGCGCGGTGGACGGACAGCACCTGACCATTGAAGCGCCCAACGAGTTTTGCGAGGTGTGGCTCAAGGATAATTATCTTGGGCTGATGCAAGACGCCGTGGCGGTTGCCGCCGGCAACAAGCTGCAAGTCAGATTCAAGGCGGCCAATCCCAATGGCACCGCCGTCACAACCCAAGCGGCAAAGCCAGTTGCGCCCGCGCCCAAGGTCAAAGCCGAAACAGCTTCGGAACGCGCCGGGGCCATCAACGGCGATTTGCTTTTCAACCCGAAGAACACCTTCGACACCTTCGTGGTCGGCAACAACAACAATTTCGCCTACGCCGCCGCCAAGGCCGTGGCTGAAACACCCGGCAAAGCTTACAACCCGCTGTTCCTTTATGGCGGCGTCGGCCTGGGCAAAACCCATTTGCTCCAAGCCATCGGCCAGCAGGTCGTCGGCAATCGGAAAAGCGCGCGCGTCGCCTACGTTTCGTCCGAAAAATTCACCAACGAATACATCGAGGCGATTCAGAATAATAAGCTCGTCGCCTTCCGAAAAAAATACCGCCAGAGCGAAGTGCTGCTGATTGACGACATCCAGTTTCTCGCCGGCAAGGAGCGCATCCAGGAAGAATTTTTTCACACGTTCAACGCCATGCACGAAGAGCACCGGCAAATCGTCCTGACCTGCGACCGGCCGGCCAGTGAAATTCAAGGACTCGAACATCGCCTCGTCTCGCGCTTCGAATGGGGACAGACCGCCGACGTGCAGGCGCCGGACGTGGAAACGCGGCTCGCCATTCTCAATAAAAAGGCGCAGTTCATGGGCGTCGCGCTGCCGGAAGACATCATCAATTTCCTCGCCACGCGCATCCGCACCAACATCCGCCGGCTCGAAGGCGCGCTCATCCGCGTGGCTTCCTACGCCTCGCTCACCGGCAAAAAGCTGACGATTGAAGTGGTTGAAAATCTGCTGCGCGAAATTTTGCACGAAGAAGGCCGGATGACCATCAGCATCGAAGTCATCCAGAAAAAAGTCGCCGAACACTTCGACATCCGCCTCGCGGACATGACCAGCAAACGGCGCCCGGAAAACATCGCTTTCCCGCGCCAAATCGCCATGTATCTTTCGCGCCAGATGACCGAAAGCTCGCTCAACACCATCGGCGAAGCCTACGGCGGACGCGACCATGGCACCGTTCTGCACGCCTGCCGCCTCGTCAAAGACCGCATGGAAGTGGACTCCAATGTCCGGCAAGTCGTCAACTACCTGGAAAAGCAGTTGATGCGCTGAAAAGTTTTTAATTCTTAATTTTGAGTTTTTAGTTAATTTGCAGCGCAACTAAAAATTCAAAACTTAAAACTAAAAACTTCCATGCCAGCCATTGAAGTCAGCAATCTCACCAAGGCCTTTCGCACTTACAAAAAGCAGCCGGGATTTTCCGGCGCGATCAAAGGACTTTTCCACCGGCAATACGAGCAGACCGTCGCCGTCAACGATGTCAGCTTTAAGATTGAACCCGGCGAACTCGTCGGTTTTCTCGGCCCAAACGGCGCCGGCAAGACCACCACGCTCAAGATGCTCGCCGGTTTGCTTTATCCCACAAGCGGCACCGCCAAAGTTCTTGGTTACACGCCGTGGGAACGCGCCGATGGTTATCGCCGCCAGTTTGCGCTGCTGCTCGGCCAGAAAAACCAGCTTTGGTGGGATTTGCCCGCGCGCGAATCGCTGGAGCTGAACGCAAAAATTTACGGAATTCCCGCCGACCGTTTTGAACGCATCGTCGCCGAAATGAGCGAAATGCTCACCGTCCGCGACAAACTCAACGTGAACGTCCGAGAACTTTCCCTCGGCGAACGGATGAAAATGGAATTGATCGCGTCGTTGCTCCACGAACCTAAAGTTCTTTTTCTCGACGAGCCGACCATCGGCCTCGATGTGATTTCGCAGAAGACCGTGCGCGAATTTATCCGCCGCCACAACGCCGAACGCAAGACGACGATTCTGCTGACGAGCCATTACATGGCCGACATCCAGGCGCTGTGCGAGCGCGTCATCATAATCGATCACGGAAAAATTTTCTTCGACGGCAAGTTGAGCGAAATCGTGGACCGCTTCGCTGATTTCAAATTCGTCACGATCCAATGTGACAAGGCGAATGAATACCCGGCGGAAAATCTGGCGCGTTACGGCGAGGTCGTCGAAAAAACGCCCGGTGCCATCACGCTTAAAGTCAAACGCGACCGCGTCATCCCGACGTGCAAGGCGCTTTTAGACGAATTGCCCGTGACGGACATTGATATTCAGGAAGTGCCGATTGAAGACGTGATCCGGCAGATTTTCGCGCGATAAATTCATGAGGCTGATTATTTTCATTTTGTTCATGGCGCTGTCTTTCGGCGCGGCAGCGCAGATAAATTCATTTGACCCCGAATCCGCCTACGCGCCGCACGAGATCGAAGGCTGGCGGGTTTTGGTGAACCAGAAATTGCTCGCGGAAACAAACCTGTGCGAACGGATCATGAAAGTCCTGTCGGCGCAGCTTTATCAGATCACACGCGTCGTGCCCGCGCCGGCGCTCGCCAAAATCCGGCAAATCCCGATCTGGGTGGAACTCGACGACCCGCTGTTTCCGGGGATGTGCTACCACGAATCGCGCGACTGGCTGGAATCGCACGGCGTGAACCCGGCCAAGACGGACGCTGTGGAACTGGCGAATGCGAAACATTTTTTGAACTGGTCGCTGGAACAGCCGTGCATGGCCCTCCATGAACTATCGCATGGTTATCACCACCAATTTCTGGGCGACGATTATGCCGGTATCCGGCATTGTTACGAACACGCCCGCGCCGCCGGGCTTTACGAATCCGTCCTGCGCGCCAACGGCCATCACGAGCGCCACTACGGCATGAACAACGCGAAAGAGTATTTCGCCGAATCCACCGAGGCGTTTTTCGGCACGAACGATTTTTATCCATTTGTCCGCGCCGAGTTGAAGGAATATGATCCGGAAATGTATGCCCTGCAATGCGAGGTCTGGGGCGTCAAACCTTGAACCGGCATAAATTTATGGATCAATTTCTCCAAGCCGCGATAGATGAAGCCAAAAAAGGACTGGCGGCAGGCGGCATCCCCATCGGCTCGATGCTGGTGCTGGATGAAAAAATCATCGGGCGCGGTCACAACCAGCGTGTGCAACACCGGAGCGTCATTCACCACGCGGAAATGAATTGCCTCGAAAACGCCGGACGACTCAAGGCGTCGGTTTATCAGAGGTGCGTTTTATATTCCACACTTTCGCCGTGCCCGATGGGCAGCGGTGCGGCGTTGCTCTACAAAATTCCACGCATCGTCGTCGGCGAAAATAAAACTTTTCAAGGCCCGGAGGAATACGTCCGCTCGCAAAGTGTGAAAGTGGAAGTGCTGCAAGACCCAAGTTGCATCAAGCTTATGCGCGATTTCATTACCGCACGACCGGAGCTGTGGAACGAAGACATCGGTGTGTGAACGAGCCTGCCGCATTGGCCTTACTTTTTTCGAAAGCGATGACCTTCAGTCAAGATGAACGCGCATGAGTTGCTTATTTCTGATGGCTGATTTGGGGCTGGGTTCAAAAAAAGGAGAGGCAGAAATTTAGAAAATAAAAAAGCCGGAGAAAATTTTCTCCGGCTTTTTTTTGAAAGACTGGCGGCAACCTACTCTCGCGGAAGCTATACAACCACTACCATCGGCAAGACTGCGTTTGACGGCCGTGTTCGGAATGGGAACGGGTCGGACCGCAGCTTTATAACCACCAAATTGTGAAGGCAATTTTCAATTTTGGTAAATGCTTAAGCATTCAAGCCAAAAGGACTGCCAAAATTTAAAAGATCTAATCTGAAAAAATCAGAAATTCATTGAAAACTATACACAGGAACAATAGGAACTACAACTCGCGAGTTAAAATTGCTCTTTCAATAAATTGAAAAAAAGCAATCAAGCCGCACGACCGATTAGTATTGGTCAGCTGAACGTCTCGCGACGCTTACACTCCCAACCTATCAAACGGGTAGTCTGCCCGTGGTCTTTAGGGGGCTTATGCCCCGGGAAACATTATCTTGGGATGAGCTTGGCACTTAGATGCTTTCAGCGCTTATCTCTTCCGCACATGGCTACGCAGCGATGCCCCTGACGGAACAACTGCCACACCAGAAGTGCGTCTAACCCGGTCCTCTCGTACTAAGGTTAGAACCCCTCAAGTTTCCTGCGCCCACAGTGGATAAGGACCGAACTGTCTCACGACGTTCTGAACCCAGCTCGCGTACCGCTTTAACCGGCGAACAGCCTGACCCTTGGGAC
>Ga0209746_1000546_pt1 | contig 19243 bp, 18 predicted proteins | sample BarGraNGADG00211_3_FD_184496 | JGI IMG/M metagenome (GOLD analysis project Ga0209746, IMG submission 184496) | Arctic peat soil microbial communities from Barrow, Alaska - Barrow Graham LP Ref core NGADG0011-211 (SPAdes) (version 2) | ecosystem: Environmental > Terrestrial > Soil > Wetlands >... | reverse complement strand
CCTCGCGGACGACAAGCCCCCCGCCCCTCTCCCGGTACTGGTCAGAGAGCCTGTTGAGTATCTCGCGCACCGCGCCCTGCTCGATCCCGGTTATCTCGGATATGCGGCCTGTCGAGAGCGGCTCGGGGGAGACGAACAGCAGTGCCTCAACGACGGCGAGCTTGTCCGAGTCGGGTGGGGGCTCGGGTGGCGGCTCCAGCACCTCCGCCGCTCCAGGCGCGGCCATGTCCCGCACAACGGGCGTTCCACCGGGCGTGACCGGGGTGGCCTCCGCATCTGGGGGCTCATCCGTGACCGGCTCCACCCCTCCTGCAGGCCCGCTGCCGGCCCCTACCCAGTACTCCGATGCCGGCAGGCGCTCCGGGCTCTCCGGGCTCTCCGGCCGCTCCATGTCGTGGTTTTCGTCAGGCGGCACTGGGATTCTCGACCTCCCGTCTCTTGACCTGTATCTCACCGAACAGGCGCCGCTGGGACAGCGTCACCTCACCTCGCTTGTACAATTCCAGGACCGCGAGGAATGTCGCTATGACCTCGAGCCGCGAGTGGCACTCGGCCACGAGTCCGCCGAAGGTCGTCGCGCCTTCCACCCTCAGGCTCCGGCGCACCCTGTCGATGTGCTCGGACACCGAGATCTTGATGGGCGCGATGTAAGAGGTGTCCACCCTGCGCACCGCCCGCTCGGTCAGCAGGTCAATGAGGGCCAGTGGAAGGCTTTCGACCGACACGCCCTCGAACGGGTCCGGGTACAGGTCGGAGTATTCATCCGCCAGCTCCTTGAGCGAGGGCATGTACCAGCCATGTTCGGCGTATGCTTCCTCCATCCACTCGGAAGCCGCCTGGAACTTCTTGTACTCGATGAGCCTCTCGACAAGGAACTCGCGAGCGGTCTCCGAGTCCTCCCCGGCCTCGGCCTCCTCCTCGGGCGCCGGCAGCAGCGAGCGGGTCTTTATCAGCAGCAGGGTGGCCGCTATGAGCAGGAACTCTGTCGCCGCGTCCAGGTCCAGCCTGGTCGCCGCCTCGAGGTGTTCGATGAATGAAGCCGTTATCTGGGCTATGGGCACCTCGTGGATGTCCAGCTCCTGCCTGGTGATGAGCTGGAGGAGCAGGTCGAAAGGCCCCTCGAAGACCTCTATCTTGATCTCGAAGCTCAATGCAACACCTCAGAGCGAGCCGATGTTCATGGCGCGCCTCGCGCGCGCCAGGGATTCGTCAACGATTGGGTTGACCGCGGCGGCCCCCGAGGCCAGGATCTCGGCGACTATCCCGGGGGTCTCCGCAAGCCGCCTGCGCCTCTCCCTGAAGCCCTCGAGCTCAGCTCCTATGCGCCCGGCCAGTTCGTCCTTGCAGTCGGTGCAACCGATCAGCGCTTCGGAGCATTCCGAAGCGAGGCGCTCGAGCTGCCCCTCGGGATACGACCTGTAGAGCTGAAAGACGCTGCATACCTCGGGGTGGCCCTTGTCGTCCCTGCGGGCGCGGGCGGGGTCGGTGATCATCTTCCTGACCTTCTGCCGTATGACCTCCGGCTCGTCCTCCAGTCCGATGGTGTTGTCGTAGCTCTTCGACATCTTGCGCCCGTCGGTGCCGGGGATCCTTGGCGCCTTCGAGAGTATCGACTGGGGCTCGGGGAAGGTATCCCCGTAGAGCGAGTTGAACCGCCTGGCGATCTCACGCGTCAGCTCGAGGTGGGGCACCTGGTCCTCGCCCACCGGCACCAGCTCCGCGTCGACAGCAAGGATGTCGGTGGCCATGAGAACGGGGTAGCCGAGAAAACCATACGTGTTGACCACGCGCGCGTCGAGCTCGCGCAGTTGCTCCTTGTAGGTGGGACAGCGCTCCAGTTCGCCGAGCGGGATGACCATCGAGAAGTACAGCACCAGCTCCGGGATGGCCGAGACATCGGACTGCCGGTATATGGTGCACCGGTTCGGATCGAGACCCGCCGCGAGCCAGTCGAGGACCATCTCGGTGGTGTAGACCCCGAGCATAGAGGTATCCCTGTAGCCCGTCGTGAGCGCGTGCCAGTCCGCCACGAAGAAATAGCAGTCGTGGCCGTCCTGGAGGTCGATCATCGTCCTCAGGTTCCCGTGGTAGTGGCCCAGGTGAAGCCTCCCGGTGGGCCTGTAGCCGCTGACTACCCTGTTCTTCAAGCGGACTCCTCGTAATTTCTGCTTTGCCTCAGAAGACGTTAATGATTTGGCGGACGGTACCGAAGATCAGCTTCGACACCACGTTCTGGATGGGCCCGAATATCGCTCCGCCGGCGAAAAACACCAGGACAAATACCAGGATGAACCCGTACCGGGCGAACCGTTCGTACGCCTCCTGGGCGCTGGGAGAGAGAAAGTACTCCAGGACGTGGGAGCCGTCCAGCGGCGGTATCGGAATGAGGTTGAATACCCCGAGGAAGATGTTGATCACAGCGACGTAGAACAGCAGGAAGGCGAGGTCGACCCACCAGCTGGCCTTGTTGACCACGACCAGATTTCCACTTTGGTTTATCACGAACTGCAGGTTTAACAGGAGACGGAGGCCGACACCCACCCCTACCACCACGATGGCTACGGCGAAGTTCGTCAACGGCCCCGCGAGCGCTACCTCGACCATGCCCCTGCGTGGTTTCTTAAAGAAGAAGGGGTTGACCGGCACCGGCTTCGCGTAGCCGAACGTGAACTGGCCCCTGCTGAGCAGCGCGAGTCCTATCGGCAGCAGGACGGTCCCAATAGGATCGATGTGGGGCACGGGGTTGAGGGTCAACCTTCCGGCGGTCATCGCCGTGTGGTCGCCGAGCCGGTCGGCGGTCCGTCCGTGCATGTACTCGTGCAGGACCACGCCGATTAGCAACCCTATTAAAGTGTAAGCGATGCCTTGCCAGTCCAATCCTTACCCCTGGCCGAGTGGTTTACCCGCCAATTGTATGTTTCGCCCCTTACCTGCACAATGCCGCGTCCCGCGCATAATGGGCGTTTACGCCCGCGGGTGTGTGCTCGCGTAGACCTTCTTCAGGTGCTCTCGCGTCACCTCTGTATATATCTGGGTGGTGGCGATGCTCGAGTGCCCCAGCAGTTCCTTGACGACCAGGAGGTTGGCGCCGCCTTCCAGGAGGTGGGTGGCGAAAGTGTGCCTGAGCCCGTGGGGGGTCACCACGTCTTCCAACCCGGCCTCCCTCGCCCTGCCCTTGATTATCTTCCAGCAACCCTGCCGCGTGAGCCTCTCTCCCCTCATGTTCAGGACAAGCGCCCGCGGGGCGCGCATCTTCGACAGGCGAGGCCGTACCTCGGTGACGTACTCGTCGAGAACGCCCGCCGCCTCCCTCCCGAACGGGACCATCCTCCACTTGCCGCCCTTGCCGTGGCAGGTCACCAGCCTTTCCGCGAGATCGACGTCCCCGAGGTCTAGCCCCACCAGCTCGGATATCCGCATCCCTGTCGCGTACAGCAATTCGAGTATCAGCCGGTCCCTGACCCCCCTGTCGTCGCCGCCCGGCGGGGTGTCCAGCAGCCTGTCCACCTGTTCGCGGCTCAGCGCGCGCGGGAGCCTCACCGGCATTTTCGGCGACAGGAGGACGGTCGACGGGTCGCCCTCGCGGTATCCCTCGGTCACCATGAACTTGTGAAAGGTGCGCACCGAGCTGAATGCCTGGGCCAGCGAGCGCGAGGACAGGGCGCCTGACCGCGGGGCCGAGAGCTCCACGGCGAACCCGGCCACGGACTCGCGGGTTATGTCGCACGGCTCATCGATGCCGCTTGCCTCGAGGTACAGAAGGTACCTGACCAGGGTCCGCCTGTACGCCGCCACGGTGTTCTCAGAAAGCCCCCGCTCCACCCTCAGGTAGTTCAGGAACTCGCTGGCCGCGCGGGAAAGCGGGGTCGGCAGGCCTTCCTCATCCGGCGCGTGCCCGGCGGCCTGGCGACCATCGGAACGAGCGCCGGGAGCCCGGCCGGGCCGCGCGCTCATCTGCGGGCTTCCCCCCCGAACTCCGAAAGTTCGCCCTTGAGGTACAGGCTCGCGAGCGACAGGCCTATTATGCTCTTGGCGTCAGACAGCCGCCCCACCGTTATCATCTCCAGCAACTCGTCGAGGCCGTAGCGCTCTACTGTCAGGAACTCGTCCTGCTCTGTCTCGCCATAGGCTTCGGCCAGCTCCATCGCCAGATATACGTGGAAATACTCATCGGCATACCCGGGCGAGTTGTAGAACTCCGCCAGCTTGATGAGCCTGCCGGCCGAAAGGCCGACCTCTTCGGCCAGCTCGCGCCTCGCGCAGGCCTCGGGCGCCTCACCCCGGTCGAGCTTGCCCGCAGGTATCTCCAGCAGTTCGCCCCCGATGGCGTTCCTGTACTGCCTGACCATCACCACCGTCCTGTCTGGCAGCAGCGGCACCATGCCGACCGCGCCAGGGTGAGCGACCCTTTCCCATTCGACCGTGCGCCCGTCGGGGAGCCTCACCTCGTCAACGAAGACCTTTATGACACGGCCCTCGAATGCTTCCCTGCTCGACATCACCCGATGAGCGGCGCCCCCGTCGGCCAACCTCAATCGCCTCCTATCTCCGCCGCCAGCAGCCCCGCGGCCCCGGCGGCCATGAAGAACTCGGGCTCCTCCTCAAGGGTCCGGCCCATGACCGTGGGCCTGTACCCGCAACCTTCGAGGAGCCCGATCACGCCTCTCGCGTCTACCTCGCGCAGGTCGTGCCTCGCGCCTATCCCGGAAGCCTCCACCTGGGACCATACCGTCTCCCGCCTGTCCGGCTCCATGACGGGTATCCCGACCAGCGCCCGCGCAAGGGCCCCGTGGCGCAGCACGGCCAGGGTGTGGTGGCTCAGGCCGCGGTGCCGGGCGCGAACGTCCCCGAAGGCGATGCGCGCCACGCCCACCGGGGAACCCCCGAGGGAAGACGTCGCGTTTATTATCGCGGCCTGCTCCATGCCGCTGAACCCCAGGCCAGAGCCGGTCCCCACAATTCCCGGGCCCATCACCGCGACGACCGCGTCTGCTCCGCAAGCCGGGCGGCAGGAGGCCAGCGCCCCGTAGACGTTGACGGCCTCGTAGTCCCCGCCGAACGCGTGACCGCAGGTCATCGTCGCGTATATGTAACCTTCAGCCTTCAGATGCCTGACGGTGTCGCTGAACGCGAGCGGGAGCGAGCCTCCGTCGGTCATCAGGTAGACAAGCCTGGAACCCGGCCGCGCCTCCTTGTAGGCGAGCGCCGCGGGAAGCAACTGGCTGTGCAGCGAACCCGCTATCACCGGTATCCCCTCCAGCGCGTCCCCGCACCGCGCGGCGTCTTCACCGGCGGCCCGCTCCTCGACGGCCTCGACGTTAAACTGCAGCGGCGTGTAGCGGAGCTTCATGATGTGCCCTTCCGAAGGCACGGAGAGCGACTCCCTTGACAGGTTCCACAGCACGAAGTGGTACCCCCCCGAGCCCAGCCCCAGCTCGACGGCCGTGGTATTGGCGACGACCCTGTCGCCGGTGGCCACCGTGCCCACCAGCTCGTCGAGCACGATGCCCCTGGCTTTCTCGCCCGGACCGAACTCCAGCTCGGCTTCGCAGATGCCGGCTCCGAGCCGGTCAACGGCCGTGACCTTCGCGTGCCTGTAAGTGCTCAAGTCCTGCCGCCCGAGCCGCCGGGACCGGGGTCCGCTCCGCCGGTCGCGAGCCGAAGCATGAGCCGCGTTACCGCGAGCATGTCCGACATGTTCACGGACTCGCACAGGCTGTGGGCATCCTCTATCCCGATGTTTATGTTCAGCATCTGCATCCCGGCGGCGTTGAAGACGTTCGCGTCGCTGCCGCCCCCGCTGGTGATAAAGAAAGGGTCGACGCCGCAATCGCGCATTGCCGCAGTTACCTCCCTCAGGTGAGGCGAGTCGCGGTCGATCCTGTAATGCTGGAAGGACCTCGTCCTCTCGTGCTCGAGCTCGCACCCGTGCCGCGCCGCCGCCTCGCGGAACACCTCGAACATCTTGAGCGCTTCGGCCGAGAGACGCTCGTCCGAAAGGCTGCGTATCTCCCCGGCGACCTCCGCAGTGTCCGGCACGATGTTCATCGCCCGGCCGCCCTTTATCATCCCTATGTTGGCTGTGGTCCCCTCATCCAGTCGCCCGAGGTCCAGTCCGGCAATCGCGTCCGCAGCGCAGGCTATGGCGCTCACCCCTTTCTCGGGCTCAACGCCCGCGTGAGCGGCCCTCCCTTTCAGCGCGAACCACATCATCTCGTGGCTGGGCGCCTCGGTCACGATGCCGCCCACCTTCCCGGAGCCATCCAGCACCAGCCCGGCCCTGCCGCCAACCTGCGACAGGTCCATCTGCTTTACGCCGGCGAGCCCCAGCTCTTCCTGGACGGTCAACACGACCTCGACAGGCCGCCGCGCCGCGCCATCTCTCACCAGCGCTTCGGCCGTCGCCAGTATCGCCGCTATACCGGCCTTGTCGTCTGCACCGAGGATCGTCTCTCCGGCGCTCGAGAACCGGTCTTCCCCGCGCACCGGGACGATGCCCCGGCCGGGCTCGACTGTGTCGAAATGGGCGTTCAGCACCAGGGTTTCCCCCGGGTCGGCACACCGCGGGTCTATCCTGGCGATGAGGTTGCCCGATCCCCCTCCGGTCTTCTCCCCGGCGTCGTCTTCGATGCATTCGATCCCCAGGTCCGAGAAAAAGCCGCGGATGTAGCGTGAAGCGCTCTGCTCGAAACGGGATACGCTGTCGATCCGGACGAGGTCGAGGAAAAGAGAGTAGAGCCGCTCCGGGTCTACCTCGCAGCCGGAGGTCATTTGGCGGCCTGCACTTCCCCGTTGCTCTCGACTACCTGGAGGTGCGAATCGGTCAGGCGCTGCCTCTTTATCGCCGCCGCCACGAACTCGCGGAAGAGCGGGTGCGGCCTCAACGGGCGCGACTTGAACTCGGGGTGGAACTGGCAGGCGACGAACCACGGGTGGTCGGGCAGCTCCATGATCTCGACCAGCCTGTCATCAGGCGACAGCCCCGAGAAGACCACCCCGGCCTCCTCGAGCCTGTGCCTGAGCGCGTTGTTGACCTCGTAACGGTGGCGGTGGCGCTCGTAGATGACCGGCTCGCCGTACGCCTCGGCGGCGCGGGTGCCGGGTGTGAGCTTGCACGGGTAGAGCCCGAGCCGCATGGTGCCACCGAGCTCGTCTATCTCTTTCTGGTGAGCCATGAGGTCTATCACCGGGAACGGCGTGGTCGGGTCGAACTCGCTCGAGTTCGCCCTTTCCATCCCGACGACGCCCCTGGCAAACTCGATCACGGCGCACTGTATCCCGAGGCAGAGGCCCAGGAACGGGATGCCGTTCTCGCGGGCGTACTTGATAGCCATTATCTTTCCCTCGATGCCCCTGACCCCGAATCCGCCGGGCACCAGGATGCCCTGCATGTCCTTGAGCATGTCGAGGCACTTCTCGTCCTCGAGGGTGTCCGAGGCCACCCACACCGGCTTGACCCGCACGTCGTGCTTGACACCGGCATGGTTCAGGCTCTCGACGATGCTTATGTACGCGTCCGGCAGGTCGACGTACTTGCCGACTATGGCGACCTTGATCTCGCCTCCAGGGTTCCTTATGCGGTCGACCAGCTCTCGCCACTCGTCGAGCTCGGGCGCGTGGCCGCTCAGCCCCAGGTGTTGGACCATGTAGTCGTCGAGCCCTTCCTCGTTGAGCATGAGGGGGACCTCGTAGATGGTTCCGGCGTTCACAGCGGAGACGACGGCCTCCCGGTCGGTGTCGCAGAACAGCGCGATCTTATCCTTGACGTCGTTGTTGATCGGGCGGTCAGAGCGGCAGACGATCGCGTCGGGCTGGATGCCGATGCTCTTCAGCTCCTTGACGCTGTGCTGGGTGGGCTTGGTCTTGAGCTCCTGCGAGGTCTTCAGGTACGGGACCAGGGTCACGTGTATGTAGAAGACGTTCTCGTGGCCGAGGTCTTTCTTGAGCTGGCGGATCGCCTCGAGGAACGGCTGGCCCTCGATGTCACCGACCGTCCCGCCTATCTCGCTGATCGCCACGTCTACCCCGTCCTCCTCGACGAGCTTGAGTATCCGCCTCTTTATCTCGTCGGTGATGTGGGGTATGACCTGCACGGTGGCGCCCAGGAACTCGCCCTTGCGCTCCCTGCTGATGATGGTTCCGTACACGGTCCCGGTCGTGACGTTGCTCTCGCGCTGCAGGTTGACGTCGACGAAACGCTCGTAGTGCCCTAGGTCGAGGTCCGTCTCGGTGCCGTCGTCGGTCACGAACACCTCGCCGTGCTGGAAGGGGTTCATCGTACCCGGATCCACGTTCAGGTACGGGTCGATCTTCTGCATGATCACGTTCAGGCCCCTGGACTTGAGCAGGAGACCGATCGACGCGGCGGTGATCCCTTTTCCCAGTGACGAAACGACTCCGCCCGTCACGAAGATATGCTTGGTCGGCATCAGACTACCTCCGGATTCTGTCTCGGACCGCTCCAGCCCTTAATTATAGTTGGCCCCGGCCCCGGTCTCACCTTTTCTTCCCAGGCCGTCGAGCCAGGAAAGCGCCCGGTTGCCCTCGATGACGCTCGAGAATGACACTTTTTCTGACAGCAGGTTCAGGGCGGCGAAGCCCGCCAGCAGACCGACCCGCCACCACAGGCCGGCGCCCGCCGCAAGGCCGAACCCCACGGTCGCGCCGAGCACGTTCGAGCCGGCATCCCCGAGCATGAACCTCTCCGCGAGGTCCCCGGGCATCAGCACCAGCGCCGTCGCCGCAACGGAAAACATGTACGGCACGAGCGCGTCGCCGAGCCGCCATCCAACGGCTATCGACGCCCCGAGCGCGGGAAAGAAGACCTTGAGCGCGCGCCCCGGCCGCATGTCGAGGAGGTTGAAAAGGTTCGCCGCCAGCGCGATGATCGCGCCGTTTATGAACAGGTCCCATACGTGGGCCGATATGGGGAAGGATGCCGCGACGGCGATCAGAAAACCACCCAGCGCCTTTAGGAAGCCGGTCGTCAGTTTCCCCCGCAGCGCGGACCTCAGGTGTCCGACGAACCCGCTCGTCCCCCTGTCCCCCAGCAGGTCGTCGAGAAGGCCCAGGAAACCCATTCCCGTCACCAGGACGAGCAACCCCTCGCCGGCGCCGTAGACGTGCCGTAGCCCGTGCCCGCCCAGAAGCCGCAGCAGGACGTATGCGGTGACGAACGTCGGCACGAACAGGAATCCCGCCGCCGTGGGCACCTCCAGGCCGGCGTAGTTCACACGCTTGAGCGCGGGTGAGGCGAGTATCGGAGCGGATCCGGCGAGAAACAGTATCGCTATCGCGAGCGAGCAGAAGAAACCGGCAAGGGTCAGCACGTCAACGCCCCGGGGAACGGCCGGCGGGTCTCTCTGCCCGCCTCGAGATAGCCCCCAGGATGCTTCCGAACTGCCTGCCCCTGTGGACGAACCCGGCAAAGTCCCGGGCGGTCTCGCGGTGTGACATGGCGGTTTCGACTTCCACGACCCGAAGGCCCGCCCTCAGGGCGTCTATGGTCATCCCGACCTCCACCCCGAAACCCCCGTCGAAGGGGGCCAGCAGCTAAAAGGCGTCGCGCGTCATCGCCCGCTGTCCCGACAGCGGCGACCTCATGCTCACACCGCCGAGCCGCGCGATGCCCCACCTGGCAAGACCCTGCGCGAACCCGAACCCTCCCCTGGTCAAGGGGGGCGGGAAGGCCGCTATCGCCAGGTCGGCAACTCCGTCTACGACGGGCTCGAGCAGCTTGCGAGCCTCCGAGGCATGCCGTCCAAGGTCACCGTCGACCATGAGCAGCAAGTCGAAATCGAGCCCCGCGAGGACCCTGTTGAGCGATCCGCCCTTCCCCAGGTTCTCGCCCTGCGCGACCACGCGGGCCCCTGACAGGGCCGCCCGTCGAGCGGTCCCGTCGGACGAGGCGTCATCTATCACCACGATGTCCCGCATGGACGTGATGCCGCTCAAGGCCTGGACCGTCTCTCCGACGATATCGGACTCCTCGTAACACGGTACCGCCGCGAGTATGTGCATCTCGCCCGCCTACATGACGACGGGGGCGGGGATGAGGCGGTCGGCCGAGCCTCCGGTGCCATAGCTGCCGCCCCTTCCCGACAGCGCCATCACCATGGCGGTCTGGCCGGGCACGGTGTTTATGTGGTCGGCCGTGGATATTCCGTTTGCCTTGTAGGTCTGCAGCACCTTGTCGTCGGTCTTGTCCCCTCCCACCCCGATGAGCGGGAACCCGACGGCGACCAGCGCCTTGATGAGAGGGACGTCGCTCTTCGCCAGTTCATCCGGGTCGGCCTTTTCGTCCGACGAGAGCATGATGCCCCCCGAAAGCGGTCCGGTCAGAGTGCCGTTCATCTGCAGGACCCCAGACTTCTCGAGCGCATCCAGCACCGCGGGGTTGGAAGCTGTCACGAGCTGATTGGCCACCTCCGAGTACACCCTCTGCCTGAGCGCCTCTGCGTCTGCAGGCATCTGGAATATCTGCGCGAGGCTGTTCAGGACCTTGACGTCGGAGTACACCTTGGGATCGGCCATCTCGATCGAGACCGGGACGTTGCCTCCCGCGGAGGCGATGGCCTTCTTCGTCGTCTCGGCGTCGGCGCCGTTGGCGCCGGCGGTGTCGATGAGGGCCAGAGAACGGCCCACGAGCGCATTGGAGATGAGGTACGGACTTACCTGGGAGGCAAAATCCTCGTATGTCGTCAGCTCCTCGTGCAGCTGGTTGTTCTTGTCCTTGATCTCACCGAACGTCTTCTTGAGCGAGGTTATCTGTGACTTCTGCTCGGCGATGAGGCCTCGTTCGACCAGGGTGGTGCCGAGCAGTATGCCGATCCCCAGCGCCAGCAGGACGGCGACCAGCGAGATCACGTGGTATCTCATGTCAATCAAAGGATTCACCCCGTACTAGATAAGGTGCTGCAGTTTCATCAGCCAGACCTGCAGCCGCATCGCGATCAAGGAGAAGAACTGCCGCACCGGCACCGAGAGCGCGACGATTATGACCACCACGATCAGAGCCGCGACGACCATCAGGGCGAGGTGCCAGGGCCTCAGGCGCTGCCCGTATATCTGGCCCAGGCCTCTCGCGTCCATGAGCCTCGAGCCGATCCTCAGCCTGACGAGGAAAGTGCTGGCCATGCCCCTGCGGTCTTTCTCGAGAAAGTCGATGAGGTTGGTATGCCCGCCTACGACCACTATGAGCTCGGCTCCTTTTTCGTAGGCTATCAGCATGGCGATATCCTCGCTGGTGCCCGGGTAATGGAAGGTCGTGTACCCCAGGCCCAGCCTGTCGATCCTGTCCCTCCCGGGAGCCCTCCCGTCCGGATAACCGTGGACCACCAGCTCCGCGCCACGACGCAGCGCGTCGTCCGTGATGCTGTCCATGTCCCCGACCACCATCGCCGGCTTGTAACCCATCTCGAGCAGCGCGTCGGCGCCGCCGTCGACGGCGACCAGCACCGGCTTCATCTCCCTTATATAGGGCTTCAGAGCCTGGAGGTCGCGCTTGTAGTGTGGGCCGCGCACCACCACCAGCACGTGCCGTCCGGAGAAACGGGTCGCGATGTGCGGCAGCTCGACGCTCTCCAGCAGTATCGCCTTCTCGGCCTCGAGCAGCTCCATGGTGTTCGCGGCGAAATCGCCGAGGTGCTTGCCCAGCCTGAGCTTGCTCCGCTCGATGCGCTCCTCGATCTCGTCGAGGGTGAGAGGCGTCCCACGGGCGATCTCCTCCCCCTCCCTGTAGACGACGCCGTCGGACACGCTCAGCGTCGTCCCCTCGCTCACCAGGTCGAAGATGACTTCACCCACCTCGTCGACGATGCCAATGCCCGAGGCGATTATTATCAGGGGTCCGAGGTTGGGATAAGCGCCGGTGATCGAGCAGGCCGCGTTCACGACGAGGGCGGGCCTCGTTTCCACGATCGATTCAGCGGAGACCCTGTCTATGTCGGTATGGTCGATCACCGCTATCTCGCCCGGCTTTATTCGCTTGACCAGGTTCTTGGTCCTCTTGTCGAGCCTGGCCGTCCCTTCTGTTTTTTCGCCCACCGGGTTCTTCGCGACTTCGTCCACAACCATCTTCACGGGGGCTCACCACCTTCCCCGCCGAATCGCTCAATCATCTTACACTAACCGTGTTTCCTCGTGCCGCCGGCGCGGGCCAGCAGGTCCCGAGCGTGCTGGGTCGTCGCTTTCCGGCCGCTCGAGTCACCCAGCATCCGGCACATCTCCTCTAGCCGGGCGTCAGCGTCTAACGGCTCGATCCCAGTGCTCGCGCGCCCGCCATCGTTGTCCTTGAAAACGCGGTACTGGTGGTCGGCGTACGCGGCTATCTGCGGGATGTGGCTGACGCAGAACACCTGGTGGTGCGCCGTCAGCCGCTGCAGCTTATGCCCGACTTTGCCAGCGGTCTCGCCGCCGATCCCCGCGTCGACCTCGTCGAAGACCAGCACCGGTATCCTGTCGGCGCCTGCCAGCACCATCTTCAGCGCGAGCATGACACGCGACATCTCGCCGCCCGACGCTATCCGCTGGAGCGGCATCTCCGGTTCGCCTTTCTCGGAGCTGAATAGGAACTCGACCGTATCCGACCCCGACGGGCCGGGAATCCCCGACGGCACACCATCCACTCTACCGCTCCCCGATGCCCTTACCTCGACCGCGAAGCATGCGCCGGCCAGCTCCAGGTCTTCGAGCTGCTCGAGCACCTTGCCCGAGAGTGCGCCCGCGGCCTCGCGCCTTGCCCCCGACAACGCATGCGCCAACCTTTCGACCTCCGCCTGCTCGCTCGCGATCTCGTCGTCGACGACCCGCAGCCTCTCCCCACCGGCATCCATGGCGGCGAGCCTGGAAACCGCGTCATCGCGGTAGGCCAGAGCCGACTCGAGCGAACCGCCGAACTTCCTGGCGAGGCCCCTGAGCGCGCTCAGCCTGGACTCGACCTCCTGATGCCTGGACGGATCGGTGTCCAGTCCTCCGACGTAATCCGTTACGGCGGACGCGAGGTCCTCGACCTCGTAAGCGGAGGCCTCGAGCCTCATCGCCAGCGGCTTCAGTGACGGGTCGTGCCCGGACATCCTCTCCATCGCAAGCTGCGCCTCGACCAGCATCTCCCTGGCCGACGCCGGCGAACCCTCTTCCGCAAGCAATCGGCGCACCCGCGTTCCAAGCTCGGCCAGCTCGGTGACGTTGCGGAGCTTGACGGCCTCCCGCTCCAGCTCCTCGATCTCGCCAGGGGAGGCTCCGGCCCCGTCGATCTCGGCTATCTCCGACCCCAGCAGCTCGTGCTCCGCGGTCCCGTCCAGACCCGCGGTTATCGATTCTCTTTCCCTGCGGAGCGAGCCGAGAAGCCTGTAATGAGCTCCGTAGTCTTCGACCCGTGCAAGCTGTTCCTTGCCCGCGAAGCGGTCGAGGTACTCGAGGTGGGTCCCTGTCTTGAGCAGCGCCTGGTGCGTGTTCTGGCCGTGCACGTCCACCAGGAGGTCGCCTATCTCGGCCAGTGCGGACACCGGGGCAAGCCGTCCGTTGACGGTGCACCTGCTCTTGCCCTGGCGCGACACGGTGCGTCCGATGAGGAGCTCGATCTCTCCGGGCATCAGGTAACCGGCGTCCGTCATCACGGCGGCGATGTCGGCGCGCCCGGAGAGGTCGAAGGCGCACGAGAGAGTCGCCCGCTCAGCCCCCTGTCGGACCTGGAGGCTGTCGGCCCGACCCCCGAGCAGGAGGCCTATGGCTCCGACCAGGACGGTCTTGCCTGCACCGGTCTCTCCGGTGAGGGCATTGAAGCCTTGCGCGAACTCGACCTCTACCGAATCGATCAGGGCGAAGTCCTCGACCTTCAGGTATGAAAGCATCACCCCTCCACACAGGCCTCGTCCGTCGGCGGGCTCATGAACTTGCGCCTGAGTGTCTGGTAAAACGAGCTGCCGACCAACTCAAGTATCCTGACTGTCGTCTCCGTCGCCGCAAACTCGATGGTGGAGCCGGGGGTCACCTCGATGTCCTCCCGGCCGTCGATGCTCAACGCCAGCGGCTCGGGTTTCTCCTCGACGACCACCGTGACGCGGTCGGCGGCGTCGAGCACCATCGGCCTGCTGAACAGCATGTGGGCGCATATCGGAGTGAGCATCAGGCACCTCAGTTGCGGGGTCACTATCGGCCCGCCGGCGGAAAGCGAGTAGGCGGTCGAGCCGGTGGCGCTCGATATGATAAGGCCGTCGCCGGAATACCTCATGAAGAACTCGCCGTTGATGTAGGTGGACAGGTGTATCAGCCTCTCCCTGACCAGCTTTCCGATAACTATCTCGTTCAGGGCCCGGAATTCGCGGCTGCCGGTGTCGGAACGCACGGTGCACCCGACCGGCATCCTGGGGCTTACGATGTACCTGCCGCCCAGGACATCCTCGAGAGCTTCCTCGGCCTTGTGTATCTCCGCCGCGGTAAGGAATCCCATCTTCCCGATGTTCAACCCGAGCAGCGGGATGTCTGTTCCCCAGAGGACATCCACGGCGTGCAGCATCGTGCCGTCGCCCCCGAGCACGACCGCCAGCGCGACCTGCCCGGTGAGCTCGCTCAGCACTGTCGTCGGCAAGTCCAGGCCGAGTGCACTGGCGTCACTATCAAGCAGTGCGTGCTCGAGCCCCCTCCGTCTCATCCACGCCGACAGGTCGAGCACCATCTGCCTGATGTCCGGCTTGTCGATGTTGGGAATTATCAAGGCCTTTTCGAACGCCCTGCCCACCCTCTCTGCCATCAGACCTCCGATGTCACCGTTTTCCCGGGGCGCCCGACCCCTCACCCGCGGAGAGCGGCGCCATGCCATGCGCGGCTGCGACCTCCCGGTCTATGTCCTCGCCCGAGACCGTTGAGGAGCCACCCCTGGCTATCCTGATGAAGAACTCGATGTTTCCCTTGGGTCCGCGAAGCCTGGATGCCGCTAGCCCTACCAGCGAGAGCCCCTCCGGCGCCAGCCAGGCCGCGAGCGACCTCAGCACCCCGGCGTGGACGGAAGGGTCCCTGACCACGCCTCCCCTGCCCACCTGCTCGCGCCACGCCTCGAACTGGGGCTTGACCAGCGCCACGATCTGAGCGTGGGAATCCAGCGCCGCGGCCACAGGACCTAGAACCTTTTCTAGCGAGATAAAAGAGACGTCGATGGTAGAGAGGTCCGCGCTGAACGGAAGGTCGCCAGGAACCAGGTAACGAGCGTTGCAGCCCTCGATGACCGTGACCCTCGCGTCGTTGCGCAGCCTCCAGTGAAGCTGGCCCTTCCCGACGTCCAGCGCCGCCACGCGCGCCGCGCCCGCCGACAGCAGGCAGTCGGTGAACCCACCCGTTGAGGCGCCGACATCCAGCACGTCCATGCCCCGGACATCGATACCCAGCTCTTCCAGCGCTCCCTCGAGCTTGAGCCCACCGCGTGACACGTAAGCGCTCGCCATCGGATCCACGCTTATTGCCTCGGAGCCGGAGACCTGGGTGCCCGGCTTGACCGCGTGGGTCCCGTCGACCGAGACGAGGCCTTCCATTATGGCTGCCCTGGCAAGCGCCCTGCTCTCGAACAGCCCGTTCTCGAAAAGATACGAGTCCAGCCGTGACTTCATCTGCTAAGCTCTATGCGCTCCTCGATCGCCAGCGATATCGATGCCGCGGACAGCCCCACTTCGTCGAGTAGCTCGCCCGTGCGGCCGTGTTGCACGTAACTGTCGGGAAGTCCGAAGGACACCACCTCGCCAGTGAACCCGCAGCCGGTCGAAGCGCGCTCCACGGCGCACCCGAACCCCCCTGAGAGCACGTTGTCTTCGAGGGTCACCAGCAGCTTCCTGCCGCACGATACCTCCCCGATGAATCCGCTGTCGATGGGCTTCGCAAAGCGCGCGTTCACCACCCCGGCCGATATGCCGCGGCCCTCGAGCTCGTCCGCGACCTGCAGGGCGCGCACGGCCATGTCGCCGAGGGCCAGCAGGGTCACGTCGCTGCCTTTACTGAGCGCCTCCCCCCTCCCCTTCACTATGGGGCCGGGGAGCTGTTCGCCCAGAACGGCCGCTTTGCTCCTCGGGAACCTGATGGCGACCGGCGCTTCCAGCTCGAAAGCGAACTTGAGCATGCTCGCGAGTTCGCGCCCGTCACCCGGCGCCATAACGGTCATGTTGGGCATCATCCCGAGATAAGACAGATCGAAGTACCCGTGGTGTGTCGCGCCGTCCTCGCCTACCAGCCCCGCCCTGTCGACCGCGAAGACGACCGGCAGTGACTGGAGGCAGATCTCCTGAGAGAGCTGGTCGAACGCGCGCTGCAGGAACGTGGAGTAGATAGCGACCACGGGCCTGAGGCCGCCCAGCGCCAGGCCCGCGGCGAGGTTGACCCCGTACTGCTCCGCGATCCCGACATCGAAGAAGCGGTCGGGGTAAAGCCTCGAGAACCGGTCGAGCCCGGTGCCCAGTTTCATGGCGGCGACCACCGCCACCACGTCTGGCTGACGCCTCCCCACCTCGAGCATCGCGTCGCCGAATATCTCGGTGTAGGTCGCCTCGCCGCCGTTGCCCGGGACCACACCGGTGTCGCTGTCGAATGAGGAGATCCCGTGGAATATCTCGGGCCTCCGCTCCGAATAGTGGTAACCCCTGCCCTTCTGTGTGATCGCGTGCACCAGCACCGGCCCTTCGATGTCGCGCGCCTCCTTTATGGTCTGCTCGAGCTCTTCTATGTCGTGGCCGTCGATCGGTCCGACATACTTGAGCCCGAGCGACTCGAACAGCATGCCGGGCAGCAGTGCGTGCGTTATCGAATCCTTGAGCTGGCTCGCGACCCTGTATATGCCGTCACCGAACGCGGGCATGGTCTTTACGAGCTCCTCGAGCTCATCCTTCAGGTGGGTGTAGCCCGGCTTTATCCTCAGGCGTGACAGGTAAGCGGCTATCCCGCCGACGTTCCTGGATATTGACATCGCGTTGTCGTTCAGGATTATCACCAGGTTAGATTCAAGGTGGTGGCCCGCCTGGTTCATGGCCTCGTATGCCACGCCGGAGGTCATGGAGCCGTCGCCGATGACGGCCGCCACCGCGTAGTCCTCTCCCAGCACCTCGCGCGCCAGCGCCAGCCCCAGCCCGTAGCTGATGGAGCTGCCGGCGTGCCCGCTGTCGACCACGTCGTATTCGCTCTCCGAGCGCCGGGGGAACCCACTGATGCCGTCGTGTCTCCGCAGCGTGGCGAATGCTTCCCGCCTGCCCGTGAGGATCTTGTGCGCGTACGCCTGGTGACCCACGTCCCAGATCACCTTGTCCCTGGGCGTGTCGAGCGACCGGTGGATCGCTATCGCCATCTCAACAGCGCCGAGGCTCGAGGCGAGGTGGCCACCGGTCACGCTCGTTGTCCTCACGATCAGATCTCTTATCTCTGTCGCCAGGCACAGCAGCTCCTCCTGGCTGTCGAGTTTGCGGAGATCGGCGGGAGAGTTAATCCTGTCTAAGACCAAATACTCCATGCCCTCACTTCGGACGGTTTGATTTCAGAGTCTCAGTGCGACGGACGGCTACGAAACCGCAAGTAGTACGATTCATTTTACAGAACGCCTCCGACACGTACAAGGATTCTGCGGGGCGCCGCCGCTCTCGCCTGGCGCCGCTGGCGGGGGCTTCCACGCGCGGGGGCGAACCAGTTGCTATGCTAGAATTACCGCATGGATTCTCCCAGCAAGCACGTCCTTTACCTTGCCCGAAAAATCGGCGCCCGTAGAGCCGGAAGCGACGGCGAGGCAGCCGCCGCTTCTTACGTCATGCGTCAGATGGGAGATTTCTGCGACGACGTGGAGCTGGAGAGGTTCTCTTCATGGCGGTCGGACCTGCCGCCGCTGGCGGCCATCTATATCACCGGGGTAGTCGCCTACATGCTGTTCCCTCTCAGCTACGTAGCGTGTTTCCTGTTGGGCGTCGCGGCGTTTCTGCTATTCCAGATGGAGACCTACACCTGGGCCGTCGTGTCGAAGCTGTTCCCCCGCAGCCCCGCGTCAAACATAGTCGGCCGGGTGCATCCCGCCGGCGAACGGCGGCAACTGGTCGTGCTCGTAGCCAACTATGACACGGCCAGGTCTTCGCCGCTGGGCAGGCCCCGGGCAGCGAGAGCTTACCGCGTCATCTACATCGCGTCCTTCATCTGCCTGACCCTGATAGGGATACTGGGATTGATAGGCATCTTCGGCTCGGTCGCAAAGTTCCACGGGAACTCGCTGTTCACCCTGTGGGTCATCTTCTCGCCCTTTGCGGCTTACCTGTTGGTCATTTCCGGCATCATGCTCTGGGGTGAGATATTCGGGCGCTTCTCGCAGGGCGCGAACGACAACGCGTCGGGCGTGGGCGTCATGCTCTCGGCGCTCGAATCGTTCGCGGAGAACCGCCTTCAGCACGCGGAGGTCTGGGGGGTCGCCACGGCAAGGTCGTGGGCGGGGGGTCGCGGCATGGTCGAGTTCATAAAGCGCCACCCCGCGCAGGTCAAGCGTGCATGCGTTATCAACATAGACCACGCCGGTCGCGGTAAAACGGTTGTCTTCAAGCGCGAAGGCCCTATGTTCGGCTTTTCGCCTAATCGGCGCTTCAAGCGCCTCGTACTGCTCGCCGCTTCGAAGACGCCGAACCTGGACGTTGGCAAGGGCCGATGCAGGGTGAAGAAGAGCGACGCGATGGTCGCGATGGTCAGGTGGGTGACCGCGATAACAGTGGGCGGGGCAGACCGCGGCTCCTACGAAGGCTGGCGCCGAGCTGATGACGTCTACCACAAGATCGACCAGGAAGCGCTGGATATGACGCTGAAACTGGTGACGGCGGTGCTCAAGGAGATCGACGCATCGGAGGGCAGGAAGCAGGCGCCGATATCCTCTGAGCCGACCGCAGAGACCGAATCCCTTTGACAGGCGCCACCTGCGAGGTACTCCAGCACAAGAGCGAGAAAGTCCCTCGAATAGCACTCCACGCCACACCCGGTGTTTCCGACAGATTTATATCCGTGCTGGAGTGAGGGAATCTCCCGAGCAGTAATCAGGCCACACATGGTGTTTCCGACGGATTCTTACCAGTGCTGGAGCGAGGGAGGGAGTCTCCCGAGGAGTAATCCGCAGCTTCGTACCGGCTTATGGAGCATTGTCAGCGAAGCGAGGACATCGACGAGGGGGACCCGTCCCGAGCAACATCCCCAGCGGCCACGAACGACCGGACTAACGCACGAAAGAGACCTAACCCCAGGATGTGTGCGGTCA
>Ga0209746_1000543_pt1 | contig 19284 bp, 18 predicted proteins | sample BarGraNGADG00211_3_FD_184496 | JGI IMG/M metagenome (GOLD analysis project Ga0209746, IMG submission 184496) | Arctic peat soil microbial communities from Barrow, Alaska - Barrow Graham LP Ref core NGADG0011-211 (SPAdes) (version 2) | ecosystem: Environmental > Terrestrial > Soil > Wetlands >... | reverse complement strand
TCGTCATCCAGAAAAACATCGCGCATGGCGGTTTTGATCTTCAACTCCCGGGCCAGGGCATGGGCCACGGTCGTGGAGGTGGTTTTGGAATCCACAAAAAAAAGTCCCGCCTTCTTGACCAATTGCAGCACCCGCCGCATGGCTTGGGGATCGGAAGTGAGCAGCGATCCCATATGGTTGTTCAGCCCCCGGGCATAAGGAACAACCGCCTGGGCATTTCGCAGCAGGTCCGCTATCTCGCCGGCACTGGAGTCGACCAGGACAAATTGGTCGCGCGGGTGGTGGTTGGCCGGGTCCTTGGGTTGCATGGGCAGGTGGATGATCTCTTCCAGTCCATAGCCGTGGATCTTTTGCGCTTCGCTCCGCGCATAGGGTGCAGCGGGGATAATAGCAGCGGTCAGGGGGATGCCCAGCTCGTGCAGCTGGTCGGAGATCAGATCGGCGTAGCCGATGTCATCGATGATGAAGGCCAAGCGGGGTGTTTTCGTAGGCCTGGTCCTGGCCGCGGGGGCAGCGGGCATTTCGGCCGGCCGGGGCTGAACTGCAAGCCGCTTGCTGAGCAGAATGACATGGGTCAGCCTTTTGTCAAAGAACACCTGGACCAGATACAGGATCTGCTCCTTCATGCCTTGAACTTCGCTCAAACGGTACAAGCCCCGGTATTTTTCCACCAGCCGGCGCAGGTCCTTGTTCAAGGGAGCATAAAGAGGTTCCGGCAGATCGATCTTCAAATGGGTTACCCCGTCCCGGTCCCTGAAAAAATCGCAGGGGATTTTCCCCCGGGTCAGCATCCCGGTCAATTCGCGGTCGAATTTTTCAGCGGCCAGCATTTTTTGCTGCAGGCGGATTATTCTGCTGAATATGAACGAATATTTCCCTGAACGATAATCAAGATATTCGAGCGTGACCACCGTGGACAGGGCGATGACTCCAAACAGGAAAAATGAAAGCACGGCGGCCCTATGATTGGGTTTTTTAAGCACTTTTCTTTTCGGTTTCATTTTTTTTTGCGAAGGCAGATTCTATCACCTTTTGCTTAACCAGCGCAAGGGATCCAGGGGTTTCAGGTTTTGCCGGATCTCGAAATAAAGAGATTTGCCGTAAAGGCTGCCGGAATTACCGGCTAGGGCGATCACTTCGCCAGCCTGGACGCGGTCACCCAGCTTTTTTTTAAAAACGTCGCAGTGGCCGTACAGGGTATGGAAATTCCCCATGTGCTGAATGATGAGCAGGTTGCCGTAGCCCTTGAAATAATCGCAGAAAATGATCTCGCCGCCGCCGACCGCCTTGATCTCGTCCGATTGCCCTGGCTTGATCTCGATGCCGTTGTTCATGGTATAGGTATTGAAGTGGGCGCTCTTTTTTTTCCCGAAGCTGGAAATGATGTTCCCTGGCAGCGGCCAGGCCAGTTTGCCCTGCATCTGCTTGAAATCGACAAGATCGGTCACGGTCAGCGCCGGTCGCTGATTCAGGAACCGGGTCAGGTTTTCCCCTTCATTTTTCAATTCCTCCAGCAGGCGGACATTGAAATCCCGCTGGCGGTTGATCTTGGCGATCAGGTCCAGCTTCTCCTGTTTCAAGCCCTGCAGGCGCGACAGTTTGCCGGACTGCTCATTTCTCAAGCTGGCTTGGCGATCAAATTCAACCTGCAGTTCCGCCTTGATTTTTTGCAGTTTTTCAAGACCCAGGCGGATCTCCCTGATGGCCATGACCCGATTGTCCATCAGGGAAACGATCAGCCGGTAGTTGCGGAAGAACTGGTCGAAATTGCCGATATTGATGAAAAGTTTCACGTAGCCCAATTCTCCCATTTTGTACAGGACCCGCAGAATGCGCCTGACATTGTCCTGCGAGGAGCGGATCCTGGCCTGCAGGATCACTTCCTCTTTCTGCTTGCGGGCGATCTGTGCCCGGGTGTCGGCCATTAGCAAACCGACTTTGTTCAATTCAATGACCACCGCTTCGGTCTGCAGTTCCAAGGCGTAAATGTCATTCAGAATCGAGGACTTGTCCTGCTTGCTGGCTGCAAGCTTGGCCGAAATTTCCTGGATCTTAAGGTTGATCTCGCGAAGTTTTTCCTGGCTGCCGGCAAATACCATGAACAGGGCAGCAATGAGCACCACGAGTTTTTTTTTCATTTTTTGCGAAAAATATAGATCAGGCCGCCGGCTATTCCCAGTAGCAGGTTGAACGCCAGGTCCAGCAGGGAAAAGGCAATGGCCACCGAAGCCGGATAGCCGTAATAGGTGAAGATCTCGATCAAGAACAGATCGCGGACGCCGATGCCGTTGATTGAAACCGGTAAAGAGAGGATGAACAACATGATGGGGATGGAAAAAAAATAATCCAACAGCGGGATGCGTCCCAGTTTCAATGCCTGTCCGATCAGGTAATAGTGAATCACCACGTTGAGCTGCAGCAGCAGCGCCCAGAAAAAAACCTTTCTGGACAGGGCGCGATGATTCACAAAATCAAGGATGATGGCGTGAAATTTATCCAGTTTGTCGAGGATTTTCCTCAGCCAGGAATAGCGGCAATTAAGCCCCGCTAAAAATCCGCGTGGGAGTTTCTTCCAGACCAGCACCAGCAGGAAGATCCCCAGCAGGCTGACCAGGAGCGAGACATAAAGCAAAGGCATCTTCTTGATGAAACGGATCTTCAGCAGCGAGGCGAACAAGGCAAAGACCAGCAAGGCCAAAATGCCGCTCATGCGCTCGTAAACGATGACGGCCAAAGAAGCCGTCGCTCCCTGCTCGATGTGGCGCGTATCGCTGACCCGCATCACATCGCCGCCGAAGCGGGTAGGCAGAAAGAGATTGAAAAAACTGCCCACCAGCAGCGAGCGGACCAGCTGCGGGATCGAAAAATCGGCTCCATACCCGTCAAGGATCAGTTTCCAGCGCAACGCCGAAAACAGAAAGCCAAAGGCGTGCAATCCGAAAGCCAGGGCCGCCATGGGCCAGAGAACATCCTTGAGGACCGAGAAGATCTCATGAGGGCGGGCAATGACCAACACAAGATAGAACAACAAACCGAAGCCAAAAACGATTTTAAACAGAAAAAAGATATTCTTCCGGTTCATGTGCGCTTGCGGGGATGGAATTTTTTATAGGTGCTGAGCAGATCGGCAAAATTCAAAGTGGTATACTTTTCGGTCGTAGCCAGATTGGCATGCCCCAGTAGTTCCTGGATGACCCTCAGGTTCGCGCCTCTCTGCAGCAGGTGGGTGGCGAAGGAATGACGCAGCAAATGGGGATGCACATGTTTGCCGGAATGGGTCAGGCCGCGATAGACCTGCGGCAGGATGCGCTCTACCGAACGCTGGCTCAAGGGCCCGCCGCGGGAATTGACAAAAACCCGGTCACCCGCACCGTGAAACTCGGCCCGCCGGCGCTCCAGGTAATGGGCCATGACCGCGGCGGCTTGCTCGTGGAAAGGAACGATCCTCTCCTTTTTCCCCTTGCCCATGACCCGCACCAGCCTTTCGGCGAAATGAATATCATCGGCTTGTAGTCCGGTCAATTCGGAGATGCGCAGGCCGGTTGCATACAAAAATTCAAACAGGGCCTTGTTGCGCAGCTCCAGGAAAGTTTCTTCGGGCAGGGCATCCAGGAATTCCTGCATTTCGACTACGGTCAGGATCTGGGGAATTCTTTTGTCCAGTTTCGGCGTGCCGATGCCGTCAAAAGGATTGTGTGCCCGCAATCCCTTTCCCACCAGGTAGGCGTAGTAGGATTTGATGGCGTATATTTTCCGCGCCACGGTGGCCTTGTTTTTACTTTTCAAATAAAGATGGGCGATGAAGTCGCGGATATTGTTTTTGCTGACCGGCAACTGCTGTTCCGAAAAATAGGCGCAGAACTGCCGGATATCGATGGCATAGGCTTTGAGCGTATGTACGGAATATTTTTTTATTTCGCGTAAATACCCGATATAACTGTCTAGATCGCGGATCTCTTTATCCATTGTTCCAGCGCCTCGCCGGCTCTTTCAGCTTTCAATTCCTTTTTTCTTTTCTTGTCGCGGCATTCCACGCCACTGTCCGCCAGCAAGCCAAAGGTGAATTTGCTGGGCCGGAAATCCTGCCAACCGGCATTGGCGATATAGGCGAGCAGCGCGCCGATGGCAGTGGTTTCCGGCAGCGGGTCACGGCGTGAACCTAGCGCATCCCGGCCGGCAAAAAGGCCGCAGAGCAATCCCGAGGCGACCGATTCTACATAGCCTTCCACTCCGGAGATCTGGCCGGCGAAATAAATGCGGCCATTTTTTTTGCATTGGGAAAATTGGTTGATGATCAGCGGGGCATTGATATAGGTGTTGCGGTGCATGCGGCCGAAACGCTCGAACTCGGCGTTTTCCATCCCGGACAGGGTGCGGAAAATCCGTTTCTGGTCTCCGTGCTTCAGGCGCGTCTGAAACCCGACCAGCTGATAAAAATTTTTTTTCAGGTCGTCCTGGCGGAGCTGCACCACGGCATGGGGCCGGGCTCCCGTGCGCGGATCGACCAGGCCGACCGGTTTCAGCGGCCCGAAAGCCAATGACTGCGGCCCGCGACGGGCGATCTCCTCTACCGGCAGGCAGGCCTCAAAAAAAATTTCCTTTTCAAAATCCCGGACCGGTTCCGGTTCGGCTTCGACCATGCTCTTGACGAACGCGTCGTACTGCTCCTTGTCCAGGGGGATATTCAAAAAATCGGCATCTCCTTTTTCGTAGCGGGAAGCGGCGAATAATTTTGAAAAATCGATGCTTTCGGCCCGGACTAAAGGAGAAGTGGCGTCAAAAAAATAAAGGTTTTTGCGCATGGTCAGGCCGGAAAGCGCCTGGGCGAAAGCGGGACTGGTCAGAGGCCCGCTGGCAACGACCAACGGCATATCGCCGTCCGGGATCGCCCGGATCTCCTGGCGGATGATGCGGATCCCGGGCATGGCTTCCAGTTCTGCCGTGATGCTCGCAGCCAATTGCAACCGGTCGACCGAAAGACTGCTTCCGGCCGGTACCCGGGCCTTTTCGGCGCTGCGCAAAAAAAAGGAATCGAGCATTTTCAGTTCCCGCTTCAACAAACCGGAAGCGGAAGTGATCTCCTCGGAACCCAGGGAATTGGAGCAGACCATTTCGGCCAGGGAATCACCGCCGTGGGCCTCGGTCATCACCTGCGGCCGCATTTCATAAAGGTCGACAGCCAAACCGCTTTTGACGGCCTGGTATGCGGCTTCCGCTCCCGCCAGCCCGCCGCCGATGATCGTGATTGTTTTTTTCACCCTTTTTGTATGAATTTGCATTCCGGATATCCGCTGCAGCCGATAAAATGGCGGCGGGTCTTGCGCGAAAACCTCTTGGTCAGGGGTTTGCCGCATTGCGGACAGGCGCCAAGCTCTTCCTCGCTTTTTTCTATATGCTTGCAGGCGGGAAAACCGGAGCAGCCGATGAAGTATTGCCTGGTCTTGGGCGAATATCTCTTGACCAGCGGCTTGCCGCATTGGGGGCACAGCTTCTCCTGGATCTCGTCCTTGCTGATCTTTTCATTGTTCAGCGTGACGCGCTCGGTATACCTGCATTGCGGATAATTGGAGCAGCCTACGAACCAGCCCCTGGTTTTCAAGGAATATTTTTTAACCAGGTTGCCGCCGCAATCCGGGCACTTGCCGCCGGTCAGCATCTCCACTTTCTTCGCGCTTTTTACTTTTTCCAGGTCGACCGCCAGCTTTTTGTAAAATTGGTCGATCCCGGTCACCCAGTCGAGTTTGCCCTCGGCGACCAGGTCAAGCTCTTTTTCCAGGTCGGCGGTAAAATTGTAGTTCATGATGTCCTGAAAATTCTCTTCCAGGTACTCGACCACGTTGATGCCCAGATCGGTGGGCACGAATTTCTTTTCCTCGTTGTAGACGTATTCCCGCTTGTTCAGGGTCTCGATGATCTTGGCATAGGTGGAGGGGCGGCCGATGCCTTTTTCCTCCAGCACTTTGACCAGGGAGGCCTCGCTGTAGCGGGGCGGAGGCTTGGTGAAATTCTGCTTGTCGTCGATTTTGAGCAGTTGCAGGATCTCTTTTTCCTGCAGCAGCGGCAGGATCGTCTGCTCATTGTCGTTTTTCAGCATGGCCAGAAAACCCTTGAATTTCACGACCTCACCCTTGCAGACAAACAAATAGGACCCGTTCTTGACGTCGAACTGGGTCTCTGCGATCTCGGCGTCGGCCATCTGCGATGCAAAAAATCTCTCCCAGATCAGTTGATATATTTTCAGTTGGCACGGGTTCAGGTCGGCCTTGATATCGTCCGGGGCATGGAAAGGGAAAGTGGGCCGGATGCATTCATGGGCGTCCTGGATCTTCGCTTTTCTTTTGAACACGTTCGGGGTGGCCGGGCAGAACTCTTTTACCATCCCGTTCGCTATGAATTCACGGGCCTGGTCGCGGGCCTGGTCGGAGACGCGGAAGGAGTCGGTGCGCATGTAGGTGATCAATCCGGTGGTTTCGCCGCCATGGATGTTTAAGCCTTCGTAAAGCTGCTGAGCCAGCTGCATGGTTTTTTTCACCGGGAATTTGAACCGGCGAAAAGCTTCCTGCTGCAGGGTGGAGGTGATCAGGGGCGGAGGCGCTTTGCGTTTTCTCAGTTTTTTCTGTATGCGCTCCAAGATGTATTCGCTCGATTTCAATTCGGCCAGTACCTGGTCACAACTGCTCTTATCGGGGATCTTGATGTTCTTGCCTTTGAATTTTTCCAGCTTGCTTGTGAACGAGGGTTGCTGCGAGCCAAGCAATTCCACGGAGATGGTCCAGAACTCCTCGGAAACGAAAGCCCGGATCTCCTTTTCCCTTTCCACGATCAATTTTAGGGCGACGGATTGCACGCGGCCGGCTGAAAGCGGACCGCCGATCTTCCTCTGCAGCACCGGGCTGATCTTGTACCCGGCCAAACGGTCCAGCAGACGGCGCATCTGCTGGGAATCGACCTTGTGCCCGTCGATTGCCAGAGGTTTTTCCACTGCCGCCAGGATGGACTGGCGAGTGATCTCGTTGAAAAGCACGCGAAAAATATGCCGGTTGTCCGCCTGCAGGATCTGCTGCAAATGATAGGCGATGGCCTCTCCTTCCCGGTCGGGATCAGAAGCCAGGAAAATTTTGGCCGCGCTCAGGGCCTGCTTGCGCAATTCCTTGATCACCTGGGCTTTCCCGGGCAGCTCTTCGTAACAGGGTTTGTAGTTGTTCTTCAGATCGATGCCCAGGACCGCGGCCGGCAGATCGCGGACATGCCCCATGGAGGAACTGATCACGAAATCGTCGCCCAGATATTTTGAAATCGTGTGTGACTTGGCCGGGGATTCGACAATCACCAATGTTTTTTTAGCCATTATTTATCCTGCGGTAACCATCCGCTTCTTCCGTTACCAGGTTCTTCAGAACCAGGCCCATCATAAGTGAAATAATCTCGGCAGTTGACAGATGGAGGGTTTCCACCAGAAAATCGATACCTTTTACCTCATTTTCCCCGCACAAGTCAAGTATTTTTTTTTCTTTTGCCGTTACAACCGGCTCCAATTTGTTCGGCGCCGCAGGCTCCAGACCGAATTCCTCCAGCAGGTCGGAGGCACTGGAAATCAGCTTGGCTCCCTGCTGCAGCAGGTAGTTCGTCCCCTGGCTCAACGCCTGGTCGATGTTGCCCGGGACAGCCATGACGTCGCGGTTCTGATCGACAGCCAGCCTGGCCGTGATCAGGGAGCCGCTGCGCATGGCGGCTTCCACGACCAGCACCGCCTGGGAAATCCCGGCGATGACACGGTTGCGAACAGGAAAAAGAAAAGGACGGGGGACCACATCCAGCGGAAACTCGCTGATGATGCCGCCGTGCTCGATGATCTTCCTGATCAGGCCGCTGTTGCCGGGTGGATTCAGATGCAGCAGCCCGCCGGCATTGACGCCGATGGTATCGCCATTTTCACGGATCGCTGCCCGGTGGGCCATGGAGTCGATCCCGTAAGCCATGCCAGAGACAATCACCAGCCCGGCCCGGATGCACTCGGGCAAAAACCTGTTTATGACGGACTGGCCATAGGCGCTGCCGCGGCGCGACCCCACCACGGCCAATTTGCTTTTGGCCAAAACTTCCCGGTTGCCGGTAAAATAAATGAAATCAGGCGTGTCAAAAATTTCGTTCAGCAGCGGCGGGTAATCCCTGTCTTCGTTAAAAATGATCTGGATGTTATGTTTTTGGGACCGGGCCGCTTCGCTTTCGGCGCCCGCCCAGTCGTGCTTGCCTACGGCCTTGATCTCGGCCGGGGCCAAGCCGGTCAATTCCAGCTGCCGCGGTCCCAGTGAAAAAAAATCAGCGGCCTTGACCTTGCTTTTCAGCAAATACTGCCTGGCCTTGGGATTGTTGATTGTCAGCAGGTGAAAAGCGATCCTTTTTAACTGCTCTTCATTGAAATCAGCCATTGCCCTCGAATCTTTTTTTCAAGTTCTACGAGGGGATGAATTTCACGATCTTGGTCGGAGGAATGATCATGGGCTGGCGGTTGATGGGATTGATCACCCGTTTTTTATTTTTCTTTTTGATGATCAGGGTTCCGAATTTGGAGAGCACGATTTTTCGCCCTTTCCCGAGATTTTCCAGGGCGACCTCGATGAACAGGTCGATAAAATTGTACGCTTCATATTTTTTTATGGAGATTCTTTTGGCTATATCCTCAGCCAGATATTTTTTATTCATGTCGACCTCCTGCTTGTGAGTAAAGATTTAACATACGGAAAATGAAAAGTCAAGTATTATGGAGCATTTCAAACAGTTGTGCCCTGAGAATCCGAAAAGCGGAGCAGGATTTTTCGATCCGGGCAATTGACTTTTTCACCCTGAATGATTATATTTTAATTGATGTAGTCAGGCAAACGCTTGTTACGGCAGGTGATTTCCGACGAAAATTGCCAATATGCTTGGTAAATATGAATAGAAATATTCTTTAGAGGAAAAGAAAGCATGAAGGAAAATGTATATTTCATCCCCTGCGCCGACAAGGAAGCTGACGAAGAGGTCTGCCGGAAGCTCGAAAAGGCCATCACGACCAACGACCTTTTTTCCGTTATCCAGGCCAGAGACATGGTGGCTTTCAAAACCCACTTCGGCGAGGAAAAAACTGAAGGGTTCGTAAGGCCGCTGAATTTTAAAATGATGGGCGCCCTGGTCAAGCAGCTGCAGGCCCTGCCCTTTTTAACCGATACCGCCACCTTGTACAGCGGCATGCGCAACCAGGCCGTCAGCCATATTGAACTTGCCCAACGCCACGGTTTTGGTTTCGAAAACACCGGGATGCCGTTGATCATGGCCGACGGCCTGACAGGAGATGAAGAGCTGGAAGTGCCGATCCCGGGAAAAATATACCGAAAAGTCAAACTTGCCTCGCTGATCGTCAAGACCCAGGCATTGGTCGTGGTTTCGCATTTTACCGGCCACGTGGCCTCGGGTTTCGGCGCGGCCCTGAAAAACATGGGCATGGGCTGCGCCAGCCGCCGTGGCAAACTGGCCCAGCATTCGACCGCCAAGCCCTCGGTGACCAAAAAAAAATGCACCGGCTGCGGCGCCTGCGGCAAGTGGTGCCCGGTCCAGGCCATCACCATGGCGGAGCATATCGCCCAGATCGACAAGCTGGTATGCATCGGCTGCGCCGAATGCCTGACGGTATGCCGCTTCGACGCCATCGGCTACAACTGGTCGGAAACCTACGAACAGCTGCAGCGCAAGATCGTCGAGCATGCCTGGGGCGTGGCCGAGTCCAAGAAAGGCAAGGCGGTCTACATCAATTTTTTGAACCGCATCAGCAAGGACTGCGACTGCATGGGCGGCTACGAAAAGATCGTCCCCGATATCGGCGTGCTGGTCTCCGCCGACCCGGTCGCCCTGGACGCCGCCTCGCTGGACCTGGTGGAAGAGAGGGCCGGCAAACCCCTGACCGCCCTTTCTTACGACATTCCCCACCGCGTGCAGATCGACTATGCCCGGGAGATCGGCTTCGGCAACCCCGATTACCGGATTTGCGAAATCCCCTGAAAGTTCTCCCGGCGGGCACAAAAACAAAAAAGTAATTGAATTTTTAATTTCGATATGTTATAAAATAATTTCGAGTTAGTTAAAGGAGAAAAAAATGAAGATAGAAAAGAGAAAAAAAGGCAACGTCACCATTTTCGACCTCAAAGGAAAAATACTCTTCGGCGACGGAATTGACGAACTCCGGCAATCGATCAACGCCTCGATCAAGGAAAACGAAAAACAGCTGATCCTGAATTTCGCCGAAGTTCCTTACCTTGATTCCACCGGCCTGGGCGAAGTGGTCCGCTCCTATACCACCCTGAAAAAAGAAGGCGGGGCGGTCAAGATCGAAAACCTGACCAACAAGGTCAAAGACCTGATGATGGTCACCAAGCTGATCACGGTCTTTGAAACCTTCAACGACGAGAACGAGGCCGTCAAGAGCTTCAATTAAAATTTGCCTCGGTAAGTGGATTGCGAAAGCAAAGACGCGGGGCTTTCCTAGCGATACGGTCAAGGACATTTCTTTTCTAAACTTTTTAAACGCCTTCCCGGGCTGCACTATGCACTCTGCAGCCGGGGACATTTCCCCAAAACGAGAGAAATAATCCCATGTGCGGAATCTGCGGTTATTACCAATTTGAAAAAGAGGCCGATGCCGGCACCCTGAAAAAAATGAATGACCAGATCATTCACCGCGGTCCCGATGATGAAGGTTTCTTTCAAAAAGACGCCGTCGGGCTTGCGGCCCGGCGCTTGAGCATCATCGACCTGACCACCGGCCATCAACCGCTCTGTTCGCAGTCGGGAAACTCCTGGATCACCTACAACGGCGAGGTATACAATTTCCCCGAATTGCGCCGTGAACTCGAGCAGCGCGGCTATACTTTCCGCAGCCAAAGCGATACCGAGGTAGTGGTCGATCTTTATGAGGAATTCGGCCTGGAATTCGTCAAAAAACTGCGCGGCATGTTCGCTTTTGCCATTTATGACCAAAAAAAACGCCGGCTGCTCCTGGCCAGGGACCCGATCGGTAAAAAACCGCTGTATTACTGCCTGAAGAAAAACGGCAACCTGGTTTTTGCCTCGGAGATCAAATCCATCCTGCAGTACCCGGGTGTCGACCGCGACGTGGACCCCGAGGCGCTTGATTTTTTTTTGACCCTGGAATACATACCGGCGCCCTATTCCATCCTGACCGCCGTCAAAAAACTGCCGGCCGGGCACCTGCTGGTTTACGAAAACGGCAATACCGTCGTCAGTGAGTATTGGGATGTCCAGGCGACCGAGTGCGCCCATGGGTTTGCCGCCGCCCGGGAAGAATTTCTCGCCCTGCTCGAGGAATCGGTCCGCATGCGCATGATCTCCGACGTGCCTTTGGGGGCATTCCTTTCCGGCGGCATCGATTCCAGTGCCATCGTGGCCACCATGGCCAGGATCTCTCCCATTCCGATCAAGACATTTTCCATCGGCTTCGAGGAAAAATCATACAGCGAATTGCCTTTTTCGCGCCTGGTGGCCGAAAAATTCAAGACCGATCACCAGGAAAAAACACTGCACGCCGACATTCAGGCCCTGGTCCTGCAATTGGCCGGGATCCTGGACGAACCATTGGCTGATTTTTCCAATTTCCCCACATTCCTGGTCTCGCGCCTGGCCAGGGAAAAAGTGACGGTGGCGCTGTCCGGAGACGGCGGCGACGAGATTTTCGGCGGTTATGAACATTACCTGGCCCAAAAGCTGGCCCGTTTCCTCGACCCGGCACCGTTACGCCCCCTGCGGGTGCTGGCCGGCCAGGCCATGCGCTTGCTGCCGCCGTCGGAATTGAAAAAGGGACTGGTCAACCGCAGCAAGCGTTTCAGCGAAGGCTTTTGCAATTCGCCGGCCAACCGCCACTTTCGCTGGATGCTTTTTCTGACCCGGCAGCAAAAAAAATGCCTGTATTCCCCGGCTTTCCAACAGGAAAGCTTCATGCAGGACCTTCCCCAGCGGGAGCCGTTCCGCGGATTTTTCAAGCGCAGCCGGCAGTTTTCCGGGATCAACCAGGACTTGTACCTGGACTTGAAAACCTACCTGACCGACGACATCATGGTCAAGGTTGACCGCATGAGCATGGCCGCCTCCCTGGAGACCAGGGCCCCGCTGCTCGATGTCAAGCTGGTGGAATTTGCCTTTTCCCTGCCCCCGCAATGGAAAGTAAAGGGAACCACGGGCAAGTGGTTTTTCAAAAGAGCCATGGCCGGCATTCTGGATCAGAAAATACTCGACCGCCAGAAGCAAGGCTTTTCCATTCCCATAAAAAATTGGCTCAAAGACGAGCTGAAGGAGCTGATGCTGGAAACCCTGACAGAGAAAAAAATATCCGACCTGGGCTTTTTTAACCCGGGCTACGTGCAAACCATGATCCGGGAGCACCTGCAAAACCGTGAGAACCATTCGCACCGGCTGTGGGCCTTGATGCAGTTCCATCTTTGGCATGATCATTTCGGCAAAAAATAGATGGCGGCCGCTGACGCCCGGCCCCATGTGACCCCCTCATGCTGCAGACATACCTGATCGTTCTGCCGGTGGTCTTTCTGGCCGGCTTGGTCGACTCCATCGCCGGCGGCGGAGGCCTTCTCTCCGTTCCCGCCTACATGGCAGCCGGGCTGCCGCCGCACTTCGTGCTAGGCAACAACAAATTCTCATCCTGCTTCGGCACCCTTTTCGCCAGTCTGCGCTACCACCAGCACGGGCTAGTCGATGTCCGTGTGGCCCTGGTCAGCGCTTTTTTCGCCCTGGTCGGGTCTTTCCTCGGCAGCAGCGCCGTGCTGCTGCTGCGCCCGGACTTTCTGCGCATTCTGTTGATCATGCTGATCCCCCTTGTGGCCGTTCTGACCCTGGCCAACCGTTCCCTGGGCCAGGAAGACCATTCGCACCTTCAATCCAAACAACGGAAATATTTCCTGGCCGCCCCGGCAGCTTTGCTGATCGGTTTTTACGACGGTTTTTTCGGACCCGGCACCGGAATGTTCCTGATCCTGTTTTACACGCTGGTGCTGAAATACGATTTCGTCACGGCCAACGCCAACACCAAGGTGGTGAACCTGGCGTCCAATGTCGCGGCCGTGATCACCTTCATGATTAAAGGCAAAATCATTTACGCCATCGGCATCCCGGCCGCCTGTGCCGGCATCGCCGGCAACCTGCTCGGAGCCAAGCTGGTCATCAAAAAGGGGAGCACGATCATCCGGCCTATCTTCCTTTTCACTTTGGCTTTGCTGTTCGCCAAAATCATCTATGACATGCTGGCGGCCGGCTGAATTTTAAAAACCTTTGCCAGCAGACCGGTTTGACCCTCAAGCCGAAACATGGATGATTTTTTTCGTCCCCAAATCCATTCGCAGCAGGTAAGCGTTGGCACAGAGGCGGCCACTTACGGCGGCCAGAGCCGCGGCTACCACTCCGATCAGGCCGGTGCGCGATACGGCCAGCAGCAGGACCGCAGTGATGACGACCACCTCGATGGCCGTGGCCATGGTGATGGGACGTGTGCTTTTGCTTTTGACGAACAAAGCGCGCTGGAAAGCCAGTAAAACTTCCAGGGCCGGGATAACGGCAAAAATGCGGATGGGGACGACGGTCAATTGAGCGAGCTCCGGCGACAGCCCGGAGATATCGCGGAACCACAAGGTGACAGCGGGAGAAAATGCGATCAGCACCAGGAGCCCTGAGCTCGCCCCCCCGAGCAGCCAAGCGAATGAACGCAGTTTTCGATAGCTCTCATCACCTTTTTTCAGCAGGGCTATGACCGCTTCCTGAAAAGAAAGGCCGGCGCTACGGAAGATGAAGATCAGGGCGTTGTCCACCGGCAGTACGGCCAGCTACTCGATGGGCAGACGGCCTTTGCCCATGAAAAATGTCATCAAGGGGTAAACCGCCAAGCCTAAGACCGAGGTCATGGCCAGGGGAAAATAGAAGGCGGCCAGCTCGCGGTTGTTCAATAGCTTTGCCCCCTCAGCCACATGGACGGCCAGCAGCCTGCTGACCAGCGGTCCGGCCATGACGCGGCTGGCCAACGCTTCCATGACCACTCCCGCCGACAGGGCGACCGTGCCCACGCAGGCGCCGGGCAGGCTGGAAAAAAGATAGAGCAGCAACGCCGTCGCCGTCATGGAGCCCAGGCGCACCACCGTGCCATAGGCCACCCGACGCGGCATGTGGTTGCCGATGAGGATGCCCTGGTAGAAGCGCCGGTAGCCGATGGCCGCCGGCCAGGGGAGAAGGAGGATGGTGGCCCGGCGCGTCAACTGGGCAACTTCCAGTGGCATGCCGATCAGCCGCTCGGTCAGCCAGTAAAACAGCGGCGGGAACAGGACCAGGAGCATGGCCAGGGTGATCAGTAGGTTCAAAATGTTGTTGAAGCGGCGCAGCTTGAGGTAGGTCCTGCGGTCCTTGACCAGCACATTGGCCGCGCTAAGCATCATGATGATCGGCGACTCGAAGAACATGCCCAGCGAAAAGGCCACGCCGAAGGCGGCCAGGTTGAACTTGGCGTCGGCCAAGCGGGCGATGACGGCCGCGATAAATGGCCCATCTACCCCCATCATCAGCCAGGTGGAGAATAGGGGGAGCCAAAATAGCGCGATATTCCTGCGGGTCAGTTCGGGATGTTGGGGATGCAAAGCCAAGGATAGCACGGCCGGACGGGGCTGACAAGAGGAGTCACGGCGTTTCTCTAAAAGCAGTTCCGGTTGACATCCATGGAGGGCTGGTTTACAATTTTTTCGCACTGCCGTTGCAAAACAAATGAAAAAAACAACATTGCTTTTCGGACGCCTGCTCTTGGCCTGCATCTCCCTGCCGGCATGGAGCCGCCTTTGGGGAAAACTCATGCGGCTGCGCAGACCCCGCTTCCTGGCCCAGGCGATGGTCCGGCGCTTCCAGAAACACTACCGGATCAGTATGGAAGATTTCCGTGGAATACCGGCCGATTACCCTTCGCTCTCGGACTTCTTCCTGCGGCCGCTGCACACCGACAAAAGGCCGCTGCCGGTTGACGAACAATTCCTGCTTTCGCCGGCCGACGGCAGATTGAGCGAACTGGAACTCATCGGCCACGACCGCTGCACACAGGTCAAGGACTGGACCTATCCACTCAGCCTCCTGCTGGCCGAAAAGATCGATTTTTCTGAAAAAATGTATCTGGCCACGATTTACCTGTCGCCCAGCAACTACCATCGCTTCCATTACCCGCTTTCAGCCCGCATCAGCGGCTGCTTTCACGGCGGGACCCGCTTGTTCCCGGTCAATGATTTCTCCGTAAACCGGGTCAAGCGTCTCTATATCCGCAACGAGAGGCTGGTGACCCGATTTGACCTTCCCGGCAGCAGGTTCTACCTGGTTGCGGTAGGCGCCACCTTCGTCGGCGGCATCGGCATGGCTTATCTTCCAGCGGGACTGCCGGCAAAAAATGATTGGCAGCAACTGGATATTCCGGTGCGGCAAATGGCCGAGATGGGACATTTTGCCATGGGCTCGACCATAATCTTGTTGTTCCCGGCGGCGCGGGTGGAGAAGGTTCTGGCTGAAAAAGGCAAAACGGTCCGCGTCGGCGCCCCCCTGTTTAAAATCAGGAACTGAACCGCCCGCCGGCAGATCGCATCAGCGGTAACCGGCCTTGTTCAGGTCGGCCAATGAGGTGAAAGGGTAGGGCGGGCGCAGGTAGCCGGCCAGGAATTTGTATATCTTCAAGCGGATCTCCTTGGCCAGGCGGGTATCGATGCGGTCAAAGCTGTGGCCGCCAGGGGCTTCATTGAAGATTTCATACTCGAATTTCTTGCCTTCGGCCTTCAGCGCCTGGATCAGGTGCTCCACTTCGATGGAATAAACATCATCATCGTTTGTGTTGGTATGAATGAGCAGCGGCGTTTGCAGCTTCTTGACTTGCCAAACCGGTGAGCGACGCTGGTATTCCTTCACATTTTCATTGACCGTTTTGCCGATATGAAATTCGGCTGAATACTCCGCCGGATAATCTGGGCTCTGGTAGCCCAGACGCATGATCAGGTCGCTGACCGGGACCCCGGCGAACGCCACCTGGTAGCTTTCGGGATGGGCGAAGATGTTCATCAGGGCGATCAGCCCGCCGTGACTCCAGCCGACGATGCCGACGCGCTTGCCGTCGACGAATTCGTAGTTCTCTACCATGTAATCACGGCTGGCTTGACAATCATCGACCTCCAGGCCGCCATAATCGATCTTTTCATAGAAGTCCTTGCCGTAGCCGGTGCTGCCGCGATATTCGGGCGCGACCACCACGTATCCCTGTGCCAGCAACTCGCGGATGATGTGGGTGTGGTAGGTGGTGAAATTGGCGTGGACACCGCCGTGGGGCAGGACCAACAGGGGGTATTTGCGGCCGCGGTCGATGCCCTTGGGAATGAAAACATATGACCAGAATTTGACCGGGTTCTTTGCGCCCATGGCCGTGGGATTTTTGATATTGGCCGGCGGCGGCCCGACATGAAACACCTTGTCGATCAGAGCCACGTCCCCGACCTTCTGGTACCAGAGCAGGTCATCGACGGCTTTTTCCAGCTGGTCCAGGCGGTGGTTCAGCGACTCGAAACTCCGCCGGATAAGCTCTTTTTCATCCTGATTCACGGTCGCGGGATCGTTTTGCGCCGCCAGCGGCAGGAATGGCGAGAGAATCAGGCCCAGGACCACGGTCAGGATTAACGAGTGATTTTTTTTCAGCATGAATCCTCCTTGGAAGACCAACGCCTGGCTGTATTGTAAAAAAACCCAAGGCGAAAAGCAAACCCGGCTACGACTCGACCTTGTCCCCGGCGACCTCAGGGGGCATCATAAGAAGCAGCAAGGCATCGGGTGAACACTCGAGAACTTCGTGCTTTTCTCCGGGTTCGACCACCAGCAGGTCGCCTTTCTTCATCTCCAGAGTCTGCCCGGCCGCGGAAAGTTTCATGCTGCCCGCAACCAGCAGGAAATATTCGACCATGGTCCGGTGCAGGTGTTCCTTCCCAAATGGCGAAGTGCCGAACTTCACGCCCACCTGGATAGGCAGTCCCGTTTCAGCCAGGTACCAGCCTTCTTTTTGCAAAAGTTGCCGCAGCATCCTCATGTCGCTACCCTCCGCCGGACAGATTCATTTTCGCAACCGGCCTGGCCAGGGCCAGCACGAAGAACAGCCAGCTCCGGCTTTGCTTTTTGGGCTCGGCCATGAAGAGATTGACGGGCGGTCAGGAGCGGGGCCCGCGCAGGACCCTGGCCGGCAGAGTGATCACGGCAGTCAGCAATTCAAAAACCGCGCCCACGGCAATCCCCAGGAGGCGGAAAGGCAGCATCAGCAGCCAGACCAGCGGATACAACAGCAGGGCCAGCAAGGCCAGCGGCCAGCAGATGACCAACAATATCAACCATAACAAGAATTTGCTCATATGTTTCTCCTCGGCGCAAAATGCCTGGGAGATTTTTTTACCACACTGTGCTAGAATTTACAAATACAAAATGACCAAGCCATTTTCAATTCAGAACCTGCTGGTTGGAAAATTGAGCGCCGGCATCAATCTTTTTCAGGGAGTGGCAAGCTGCCAGGCCAACCTGTTAGCCGAATTCATCAGCCGGCAGGCGGCTGCCATTCGCGTTTCGCACCTAGGTTCCCTGCCGCCGGGGTTTGCCTGTTCCCGCCGGCTCTACCAATCCTTTCATATCGATCCGACCAAGCACCGCCCGTCATCGGAAGCCCTCTGGCGCCGGCTACGCGACAAAAACGACTTTCCCGCCGTCAACCCGCTGGTTGACCTGACCAACCTGCTTTCGCTCAAATTCCAGGTCTGTTTCGGGCTGTACGACCTGGAAAAAGTGCAGGGACCGGCAGTCATTGTCCTGGGAGATGAGAATGACCACTATCAGGGAATTCGCAAAGAGAACCTGAATTTCCAAGGCAAGATCGTACTGCGCGATGAATTGGGCGCATTCGGCAATCCTTCGTCCGACTCGCTGCGGGCCAGCGTGAACGAAAACAGTCGGGAGGTCATGCAAGTTCTGTTTTTTCACCCGGACGATCCGTTACGGGAAACCCTATTGGCTGAAACTGCCTCGGTTTTCAGCCAGTTTGTCACCATGGCCGAAAGCCGGTCATTTTTCATCTGAAATGCCAGCAGCCCAAGAAATAAATCCAACAGGAGTGAGCATGCAAAACCAAAGAATCGCTGACAACACATCGGCTTCCGAGCAGAGATCATCTATCACCAAGGCCACTTCCATAACCGGAGAAATCAGCGGCCAGGGGGACTTGCGCCTGGAAGGCCGGATCGACGGCGACATCAAGCTGCGGGGATTGTTGTTCATCGGCGGTGAATGCAGCTTCCAGGGTCAGGCCGAGGCGGAGAATATCATCATCGAGGGCCGGGTGGAGGGCCGGATCGAGGCGTCGGACAAGATCGAGATCAGGGCCGGCGGCCAGGTGCTGGGAAAAATCGTCTGTCAGCAGATCGCTATCGCCGAAGGCGCTTTCCTGGACGGGGAAGTGCAAAGCCAGAATGGTCAACTTGTAGCACCTACCTATTTTAATGAGAAAAGAAAAGAACTGCAGACCGGGAACAAATAAAAACAGGGCAAGTATTATTTCATCCAGCTCAGTCCGCGGACCAAAAGGCCGCGACCGGGGAAAAATGCTGTACCAGGAGGAGAGATCAGCAACAGCCTTTTCATCGTCTGTCTCTCATTGTAGCACAAATACTTTGTACCGCGCCTATTGACATTTTGTCCGCAACGGATTAAACTAAACCAAAAGATCTTGGTAATCCAAATCAATCCACGAGCAAGCAAGGAAAATCCATGACAGAAAACAAAAACGGAACACAGCCATCTGCAAAAAATGACGAAGAAAGCTTTTCCGACATGTTCAAAGCGTCTACTCATCCGACAGCCTTCGTCAAAGTAGGCGAAGTCGCTGAGGGCAAAGTGATCTCCATAGGCAAAGACAATATTTTTTTGGATCTGGGCAGCCGGGCCGAGGGCATGATCGACAGTGAGGAATTCGTCCGCCAGGGAGCATCGGCCGTCAAAACCGGGGACAGGGTCCAGGTTCTGGTGACCGCTTTCCGGGACGGGATCTTCCATTGCACGTCCAGGCTGCGCCAGGCCGGCCGCAGCGACTCGCGCCAAGCCAAGGACTCGCCGTCTCTGGCTATGCTGCGGGAAGCATTCGCTGCCCGCATCCCGGTCGAAGGCCGGGTCAAGGCCGTGAACAAGGGCGGGTTCGAT
>Ga0209746_1000542_pt1 | contig 19329 bp, 17 predicted proteins | sample BarGraNGADG00211_3_FD_184496 | JGI IMG/M metagenome (GOLD analysis project Ga0209746, IMG submission 184496) | Arctic peat soil microbial communities from Barrow, Alaska - Barrow Graham LP Ref core NGADG0011-211 (SPAdes) (version 2) | ecosystem: Environmental > Terrestrial > Soil > Wetlands >... | reverse complement strand
CAAAGTCCGGGCGTTTTGCGATGACCTGCTGCATTTGTGGCCAGCACTCTGGACCTTTTTGGCTGTCGAAGGGGTCGAACCCACCAACAATGCGGCCGAACGTGCTTTGCGCCCGGCTGTCTTGTGGCGCAAGGGCTGTTTCGGTACCCAGAGCAAAGGCGGCGACGTGTTTGTCGCGCGCATTTTGACTATCGTTACAACTTGCCGCCAACAAGATCGCCATGTCCTGACTTTCTTAACCGATTCGGTGCAAGCTCATTGGAATAAACAACCAGCCCCTGTCCTTTGTCGTACCCTGTGAACGGTTACGAATTAAGTTTGCCCCCATCAAGTCGCGGGTCGACAAAGGTATGTAATCCGACGTGTGTGACCGTTCCCGGCTTGCCCGCGGCGATGTCGCGGTAGAGGTGAGTGATGACTCCCTGCGGCAGGTTGTAGGCCTCGATCTTGTTTTCCAGCGCCAGTCTGCCGAGCTTTGGTACCAGGTTCCAGTGCCCGCCCACCACCCGCCTGACCAGCCCACCGTGGGCCAGGTGGTTCATGCCACGATCCCGGCCGTCTCCCTGTCCAGCCGCGTAGACGATCGTGAGATCACGCGGCTGGCCGGTAGCCAGGAACCGCCTTTCCAGAGCCGCCGTCAACTCCTCCGGGTGGCCGATCCCTACGAACCCCCCTGCGGCGACCGTAGCGCCGTCAGGGATTAGGCGTGCAGCTTCATCGCAGGACACAGAAACTTCGGGTGCATCGCTGGCCTCCAGCAGAGCGGGTGTTCAGCTGACAGTGTATCCTGGCCGGCACAACAAACACGTCTACAATAGCCCAAAAATGGGCTCTTGACAAAGCCAATTCATGAGGGGTTAGCGCAGCGATTCGAAGGGCGGGAATAGCAGGGATAGTATGTGCAGGGCCATACGGCAGCAGCGGCAGGGGTGACGGCGAGGGGCGGCGGGGTTGAGCGGTCAAGGGGCGAGTTATTGGCGTCCGACTGCGCAGCGGTGGGTCAGGCGGTGCGCAGTGAAAGCGCTAGAGCCAGCAATAGGCGCTCATAGCACGACATGTGTCCGTCTGTACCGACAAACGAGCTTGTCAAGCGACCACAAAAACGTGCCCTCTATTCGGTTCTTAAGGTGCGAAATTTAGGCTAAGGGTCCGTAAGAGAATAAGCTCCCGGACTTCACCTGCGCCTGCCGGGCAGATACCGAAAGTTATACTTTTACGAGCCCTAAGCGTGCGAACAACGTCTTACGCAACTTGGCCCAGCCACTCTGTACCACCGCCTGTTCCACTTGCGCCAGACTGACAGCCATCCCCTCGGCCTGCAAGTGTTGGCCCAGCGTTTCGTTCAGATGAGCGGTGCTCTCACTGCTGGTCCTGGTCTCGCTGATCATTGCGCTGGCCAAAGTCTACAGCGCTGACGACATCGTCCGGCGTCTGGTCAAAGGACTCGATCTGGCTGTTTTGGCCATGCTTGGCCCGGAGCAGCCTACGTGAAGAGAATCTTCAAGCTTTCAGTACTTTAGCAGCACATCGCAGCCAATGCGACTTGTCGACAGGAATACGCGCCCATTTTACAGCACCTCGACGCGACCAAGACGAGATCCCAGAGACGCTTCGACCAAATATCCAACGCGCTACAACCTGTTACAGGCCGGATTGGAGGCGGGGGCGAGCAGCGCGACCGCCAGGATCTGGTAGGCCCAGAAAAGCACCGTGCCACCCGGCAGTTGCGCGAAGCCCAGGAAGGCCAGGTTGCCGACCAGGGTCTTGCCCAGCGTGCCGTCGAAGACGTTGAAGCGGATTGCGAAGAAGGTCAGCAGGAAGGTGGTGATCCCGCCGTAGAAAAGGAATGACGTCTGGACGAAGCGGCCGATGCCCGACTTGCCGCTATAGAAGCGCCACAACCCGGCCAGCCGCGGCAGGCGCTTTTTGCCCCAGCGCACCAGGCTCACGTCCTCGTCGATGACAAACTGAATCCCATTGGACATGGCTTCAAGACCGGTGAGCGCAACCATCCCCTTCATGGAGGCAGTCAGCAGATTGAGCAGCGCCTGGGCTATAGAGACGTGCCGCGGGTCCACCGCGGCCGGGACAGGCGGCACGCCGCGCACATTCGCGATAAGCAGGCCGGCGGCCATCGTGATCGTCAGCATGCCAAAGATCAACAGCATGGCAAAGGTGATGCGGCCCGAATCGCCGCGGCCACGGATGGTGATGTACCAGGTCACTGCCGCGAGCAGCGCACCCAGACCAAAGTGCACCAGCCAGTGCGCGTCATACGCATTCAAGACTGACAGCAATTGATCGACGCCCGATAACGCGGAGACCACGATGGTAAACACGTAATCCTGGATCAGGGTAACGGCCACTATCAGGCTCAAGGTTGGCCACAGATAGCGCATGGAAGCCGTGTAAGAACCACCCCCCCACATTGAAGATCCCCAGGGAGTACATGTACAGCCCTCCAAAAACCAGGTTTCCTAGCGCGATGACCGCGGCGGCAATGTACCCGTAATGTTGGAGGCCGTACGGATGCAGGGCCGACATCATTTCGCCGGCGCCGTAGTAAAAGGACGTGAAATAATCCACGCCGAACAAGGCCAGGGCGGCCAGCAAGCCGATCTGGCCGGCGCCATGGATCGCGGCGTGACCGGCTTTCTCACGCGGCGCGAAACGAAAGGCCAAAATGACAATGATGGCCAGGAGAATGACTGATATCATCTTTTACCTAAACTAAAGGGTGCAAACAATGGAGCATTGTACTCTCTTGTCCGTCAAAGCGGCGTCAAAACCATGCGCCTGGCGGACAAGGTATCGTCAAAGGGCGCGAGATCGGTTGGCGCGCAGATTGGCGTGTCAATTCTCCGACAAGACATGCTTCTGCGGCGTCAAGAAATTGTCAAAGTTGGTGTTCACGGCCTCAAATGCCCTTGACGCTGTCTTGACGTGCTAATATAATACTTGAGAGTGAATGCTATGACTTCGTCTGCCCTCCCTCCGCTAGTAGCAGAGGAAAATATCGTCCAAGAGAACGGCAGCGGCTCCGTATTCTACAAGGATATGGATGAAAGGTATTCGCGATCGTGGCGCACATGGCTGATTGGGCGGCCGCTGGCCACGGCCGACGCTCCGCATCAGACCATCGGTAAGATCATTGGGCTGGCCGTGTTTTCCTCGGATGCCATGTCGTCGGTGGCTTATGGTCCGCAGGAAATGATGCTGGTGCTGGCCCTGGCAGGAGCCGCAGGCTTTGCCTATGCGGTGCCGCTGGCGATTGCTATCGCTACCCTGCTTCTGATCCTGACCGTGTCGTACGAACAAACGATCCATGCCTATCCGGGTGGTGGCGGCGCGTACATTGTGGCACGCGACAACCTGGGGGAGGCCCCCGCCCAAATGGCCGGAGCAGCGCTGCTGACCGATTATATTCTCACCGTTGCCGTGTCTATCTCTTCATGCGTGGCCCAGATTGTCTCAGCGTACCCTTCGCTGGTGCCATATACCGTCGGGATCGCGGTCGCGATGGTGCTGTTGGTGATGCTGATCAACCTGCGCGGCGTGAAGGAATCCGGCGCTGTGTTCGCGCTGCCGACCTACTCCTTCCTGATCATGGCCTTCCTCACGGTCGGCTTTGGCCTGGTACGCTACCTGACGGGGACGCTTGGCGCCGTCGTGAATCCCCCACCGCTGGAGATGATCCACGGGGCACAGGTGGTTACCCTTTTCCTGCTCCTCAGGGCGTTTGCCAGCGGCACCACGGCGCTCACCGGCGTCGAGGCAATCTCCAACGGCATCACGGCTTTCCGCGAGCCAAAGAGCCACAACGCCGGCATCACGCTGATCTGGATGGCGGGCATCCTTGGCTCGCTTCTCCTTGGCATCACTTTCCTGGCACGGCAGATCGGTGCAATCCCGTCCGAACAGGAGACGGTGATCTCGCAACTGGCCCGGACGACTTTCGGGGATCGCGGCGTTCTCTATCTGGCAACCCTGGCCAGCACAACCCTGGTTCTGTTGATGGCAGCCAACACATCATTCGCCGACTTTCCGAGATTAGGAGCGTTGCACGCCGGCGACGGTTTCTTACCCCACCAGTTGATGTACAAGGGGAGCCGCCTGGTCTACTCACGGGGCATCGTTGCCCTGGCGCTCATCGCCTGCCTGCTGATCATTGCCTTTCAGGCCAGCGTCACGGCATTGATCCCGCTCTATGCGATCGGCGTGTTTTTGTCCTTCACGCTGTCTCAGGCCGGGATGGCTCGTCGCTGGTGGCGGGTCGGGCACCTGGCACCAGGCGAGGAGGTGGTGGATCCCGGTTCAACGCTGCGCTACGAGCCGGGCTGGAAAACTAAGCTGGTGATCAACGCGATCGGCTCTGTAGCCACGTTCATCGTGATGATCGTGTTCGCGGCCACCAAGTTCCGCGATGGCGCCTGGATCATTGTGCTTCTGGTCCCCATCTTAGTTCTCATCTTTTTCCAAATCCATCACCACTACCGAAACCTAGCCGCCAATCTGTCGCTGGAACTGTACGACGCAGCGCCACCTACGACCCGCCACAGGGTCATTCTGGCGATCGGCGGCGTCCACCGTGGCTCCATCACCGCGTTGTCCTACGCCCGTTCGCTGTCCGATGATGTCACCGCGGTGTTTGTTTCGATCGATCCGGCCGAGGCGGAGAGAGTCAGGCACAAATGGGAAATCTGGGGCGAGGGTGTCAGGCTGGTTGTATTAAATTCTCCCTATCGCCTCTTGATTGAGCCGCTGCTTGCCTACATCGAGAAGATTGCCGCGCAACGGCAGCCGAACGAGACAATCACGGTCATCGTGCCGCAGTTTGTGCCGAAGCATTTCTGGGAGAACGTACTGCACAACCAGACAGCGCTGAGCTTGCGTATGGCCCTGCTGTTCAGGCCCGGCATCGTCATTACCGAAGTGCCCTACCTCATACAATGAACCAGGTCGTGTTTCAGGGCAACTCTTCAGTGTGGTTGGGGCAGTCATCTGCCCTACGGGCCAGCATGACACCGCGGTAGTGAGCCTGCCTGGTAGTTAGCGACGGCGCCAGCCGACCGGTATCGACACCACTCGCGGCCAGTGAGTCCCGTTCGGCGCGCGCGTCGACGCCTTCCGAACCCATCAGGTCGGCATGGCTCTCCGACCAGAGCAGCGCCAGAATTGGGACGGCGACCGCCACGGCTAAAAGCAGGATCATGTGCACTGTCTCTCCCGCTTTTACCTTAGCGGAAACATAGAGTAAAGCTACACTGATGGGAACCAGCGCATACAGACCCCACCAGGATCCCCGTGTGTTCCGTTTCATTCGCATCTCCCACGAGCACCAGTACTGACAACACGCAATTGTACGCTTCTGCCCGTCAAAATGGGGGCAAAGCACCTATCTGAAAGGTCAAGGTTTTGTCTAATGTGATGTATTTGTGTCACGAGGCAAGACTATGAAATGGGTCACACGCTCACACGTTCACGTTGACCGTGTCGGCAGTGCATGACTCGCTCTATGCCTGGTGTCGTTTGCAGGTGGCGAAAGGCTAAGGCTGGTCGCCCGGTCCGATTTCACTCAAGCGCTGCGACCAGGAGAAGACAGCGCTGCTTATACGCTGATCCGAAACCAGCGGTGGTTCTTTGTTGCGCTCATCCAGATAGTTCGCACGTAGAGTACAACCGATGAACGAACGTCGCTCCGGTAACCCTTACCTGTAGTGTGGTGTCTGTTGCGGCGGCTTCCGGGCGTCTTTCTACTGGTCCGATGCCGCGCTATGGGGCCTACCCGAGTCATTGGCTGAGCAGGTGAACCCCTGGCTATGCTGCATGGCCGGCACCAACCAGCCCGTTCTGCGCTATCGGGCTCTTGAAGGCGTGGTTGGCTTGGCACCCATTGACATTTCTTTCACACTGGGCCCCCCGATTGACACGCGCAATTGATCGCGTTCTGGCCTACACTGGTTTACGGCGCAAGACAGCGCAGCGATTGCGTGCTGTGTCTCTGCGCCTGCTCCCGGTATGTAAGGAGGGCCGGCCGTATGGACCTGCTATTCGTGCTTCTGACGCTCGTTTTCTTCGGGGCGAGTTGGGGCTTGCTGCGGCTGTGCGAGCAGTTGCTGCGAGGTGAGTCATGAACTGGCTTTACATCATCGCCGGCCTGATTTCGCTGGCGCTTTTTGTATACCTGATCGTGGCCTTGCTCAAGCCAGAGGTGTTCTGATGACGCTCAACGGCTTTCTCCAGATCGGTCTTTACTTTGTGGTCTTGATCGCGCTCGTCAAACCCCTCGGCTCCTATATGGCACGCGTCTATGAAGGCAAGCCGGTGCTGTTGACGCGCCTCCTGGGACCACTCGAGCGGCTGATCTACCCCGTCTGTGGCGTGCGCCCCGAGGAGGAGATGCGCTGGACCACGTACACGGTCGCCGTGCTCCTCTTCAGCGCGGCCAGCGTCTTGCTGCTCTACGCTTTGCAGCGACTCCAGGGGTTGCTGCCGCTCAATCCGCAAGGATTCGGCGCCGTGGCGCCGGACCTGTCGTTCAACACCGCGACCAGTTTCACTACGAACACCAACTGGCAAAACTATGGTGGCGAGAGCACCCTGAGCTACCTGACCCAGATGCTGGGCCTCACGGTGCAGAACTTCGTCTCTGCCGCGACAGGCATGGCCGTGCTGGTGGCCTTTATCCGCGGTTTTGCCCGCCACAACGTTCAGACGATCGGCAACTTCTGGGTGGACCTGACCCGCACCACGCTGTACATCCTGCTGCCGTTGGCCCTCGTCGTAGCGGTGATCCTGGTCTCGCAGGGGGCGGTGCAGACCTTCAGCGATTACAAGACCGTGTCGCTGGCGCAGCCGACCAGCTACCAGCAGCCCCAAACCGATGCCAACGGCGATCCGGTAAATGACACGGCCGGCAACCCGGTGATGGAGACCGTGACCGTAAACGAACAGACGATTGCCGTAGGCCCCGCGGCCTCGCAAGTCGCGATCAAGCACCTGGGGACCAATGGCGGTGGTTTCTTCAACGCCAACGCTGCGCACCCCTTTGAGAGCCCCACGCCGTTGACCGATTTATTGCTGATCCTGTCGGAGACGATGATCGGAGCGGCGCTGACCTATACGTTCGGCAAGATGGTGCACGACACGCGGCAGGGCTGGGCGCTGCTGGCGGCCATGGTCGTCGTGCTGCTGGTAGCTGTGCTCGGGACCTATGCCGCGGAATCGGCCGGCAATCCGAGGCTGGCTGCGCTGGGCGTCGACCAGACGGCCAGCGCGCTCCAGCCGGGCGGCAACATGGAAGGCAAGGAAGTCCGCTTCGGCATCGCCCGCACGGCAATCTTTGCGCCTGCCACAACGGGCACCTCCACCGGCGCCGTCGATTCGATGCACGACTCGTTCACACCTCTCGGCGGACTGGTGACGCTGGTCATGATGCAGCTGGGCGAGGTGATCATCGGGGGTGTGGGCTCGGGCATGTATGGGCTGCTGGCTTTCGTCATCGTGGCGGTCTTCGTGGCGGGGCTGATGGTCGGGCGCACGCCCGAATACCTGGGCAAGAAGATCGAAGTCTACGAGATGAAGATGGCTTCGGTGATCATCCTGATCATGCCGATGGTCGTCCTGGCCTTTACGGCGCTGGCGGTCGTCACGGCTCCGGGCAAAGCCGGGCCGCTCAATCCTGGTCCGCACGGCTTCAGCGAGATCCTCTATGCCTTCACGTCACAGACCAATAACAACGGTAGTGCTTTCGGCGGCTTGACCGGCAACACGCTGTTCTACAACGTCAGCGGTGGCATTGCCATGCTGATCGGCCGCTTCTGGCCGATCGTGCCGACGCTCGCCCTGGCCGGGGCGCTGGCGGCCAAGAAGACGGTGCCGGTGGGCGCGGGGACGCTGCCCACGCACCGGCCGATGTTCATCGGCTGGCTGATCGCCGTCGTCATCTTGGTCAGCGCGCTCAACTTCGTGCCCGCCCTGGCGCTCGGTCCAGTTGTGGAACACCTGATGATGATTGGCTCTTGAAATCAATAGGAAGCAAGTTAGGAAGCAAGTGATGACGACACAACTCACAGGACACAAAGATACGGCGCAGGCGTTGCGCCGGCAATTGTACCAGCGGGCGATCGGCGATTCCTTTGCCAAGCTTGACCCCCGCTCGATGGTGCGTAACCCGGTCATGTTCGTCGTCGAGGTTGGCAGTGTGCTGACCACCGCGCTCTGGGTGCAAGCCCTGCTGGGTCACGGCGAGGCAAGCGCCGCCTTCATCGGCGCGGTAACCATCTGGTTGTGGTTCACCGTGCTCTTCGCCAACTTCTCAGAAGCGCTGGCCGAAGGCCGCGGCAAGGCCCAGGCCGAAGCCCTGCGCCGCACCCGCCAGGAGACACAGGCCAAAAAACTGCACTCGGCCCAGCGCGACGGTAAGTATGACAGCGTGTCGTCCACGGCGTTACGCAAGAACGACATCTTCCTGGTAGAGGCCGGCGACATCGTGCCCGCCGACGGCGAGGTGATCGAAGGCATCGCTTCAGTCGACGAGAGCGCCGTGACCGGCGAAAGTGCGCCGGTGATCCGCGAGTCGGGCGGCGACCGCAGCGCAGTCACCGGCGGCACGCGCGTGCTCTCGGACTGGCTGGTAATCAAAGTGACGGCCAGCCCAGGCGAGGGCTTCCTCGACCGCATGATCAGCCTGGTCGAAGGCGCCAAACGCCAGAAGACGCCCAACGAGATCGCGCTCAACATCTTGCTCGCCGCCTTCACGATCATCTTCTTGATGGTCTGCGTCACACTGTTGCCTTACTCGCTGTACAGCGTCGAGCTCGCCGGCCGCGGTACGCCGATTACCGTCACGGTGCTGGTCGCCCTGCTGGTCTGCCTGATCCCGACCACCATCGGCGGGTTGCTTTCGGCCATCGGCATCGCCGGCATGGACCGGCTGATCCGCCACAACGTGATCGCGCTCTCCGGACGGGCCGTCGAGGCCGCCGGCGACGTGGATGTGCTGCTGCTGGACAAGACGGGCACGATCACCCTGGGCAACCGCCAGGCGGTCGAGTTCATCCCGGTCAATGGCGTTACGTCCGAGCGGCTTGCCGAGCTGGCTCAACTCTCCTCGTTGCCCGACGAGACGCCCGAAGGACGCAGCATCGTCGTGCTCGCCAAAGAGAAATACTGGCTGCGCGGCCGTACAGTGGGCGCCAGCGCTGAAATGCCGGCCGGCATGCGCTTCATCCCGTTCACAGCCCAGACCCGCATGAGCGGCGTGGATCTGGACCACACCAGTATCCGCAAGGGGGCGCCGGATGCCATCGCGGCGCTCATCCAGGAGAGCGGCCAGAGCGTGCCAATCCAGATGACCCAGGCGGTGGAGACGATCGCCCGCAGCGGCGGCACGCCGCTGTCGGTGGCCTGCAACGGCGAGGCCGTGGGTGTGATCTACCTCAAAGATGTGGTCAAGGGTGGCATTAAGGAGCGCTTTGCCCAGCTGCGCAAGATGGGCATCAAGACGGTCATGATCACCGGCGACAACCCGTTGACAGCGGCGGCGATCGCCGCCGAGGCAGGGGTGGATGACTTCCTGGCCCAGGCAACGCCTGAGACCAAGCTCAAGCTGATCCGCGAGTATCAGACCGGCGGCCGCCTGGTGGCCATGACGGGAGACGGCACCAATGACGCGCCCGCCCTCGCACAGGCCGACGTAGCTGTGGCGATGAACACGGGCACGCAGCCGGCGCGTGAGGCCGCCAACATGGTCGACCTGGACTCGAATCCCACCAAGCTGATTGACATCGTCGAGATCGGCAAGCAGCTCCTGATGACCCGTGGCTCGCTGACAACCTTCAGCATCGCCAACGACGTGGCCAAGTATTTCGCGATCATCCCGGCGGCTTTCGCCACGACCTACCCGGTGCTGGACAGGTTGAATGTCCTGCGCCTGGCCACGCCGCAAAGCGCGATCATGTCGGCCGTGATATTCAACGCGCTGATCATTGTTGCGCTGATCCCACTGGCCTTGCGCGGCGTGCCCTACCGGGCCGTCGGCGCCGCCCAGCTCTTGCGCGATAACCTGCTGATCTACGGCGTGGGCGGCGTGATCGCGCCATTCATCGGCATCAAGCTCATCGACATGCTGCTGGTCGCTCTGCACCTAACGTGAGGAACTGGCAGCAGTTCAGCTGTCTCCCTGGGCCGGCGCGTTGCGCCGGCCCAGGGAGATCAAGAAAGGAAACATGAACATGGCTACAGACATGCTCAAGCAACTCCGGCCGGCGGTCGTTGCCCTGCTGGTCCTGACGGTAATCACTGGCCTCATTTACCCGGCGGTAGTGACCGCGATCGCACAGGTCGTATTCCCATCCCAGGCTAACGGCAGCCTCATCACCGTCGGTGGCAAAGGCGTGGGCTCGGCACTGATCGGGCAGCCGTTCGACGGCCCCAGCTATTTCTGGGGGCGGCTCTCGGCCACCTCACCCTACCCGTACAATGCCGCTAACTCGTCGGGCTCGAACCTGGGACCAACCAACCCCGCGCTGATCGACGAGGTCAAGGCGCGCGTTGACGCTCTGAAGGCCGCCGATCCGGGCAACACCCAACCCATCCCGGTCGACCTGGTGACCTCTTCCGGCAGCGGCCTCGATCCTGACATCAGCATTGCCGCGGCCCTGTACCAGATGTCGCGCGTGGCTAAGGCGCGGGGCATGGACGAGGCACAGGTGCACGCGCTGGTGACTCAGTACACCACGGGCCGCCTGCTCGGTATCTTGGGCGAGCCGCGCGTGAACGTGCTCGAGCTGAACCTGGCGCTCGATCGCCTGTCAAAGTGAATTCTGGCAACATCCTGGGAGAGGGCTGATGGCTAGCGAAGTTCGCCGTCCCGATCCGGATGAACTGCTCGCACAGGTGCGATCAGACGAGCAGCGCCAGAGGCGCGGACACCTCAAGCTGTTCCTCGGCTACGCCGCCGGGATCGGCAAGACCTACGCCATGCTCGAAGCGGCCCACCAGCGCCTGGCCGAGGAGATCGACGTGGTCGTGGGCTACGTGGAAACCCATGGCCGGGCCGAGACCGAAGCCATGCTGGCGGGGCTGGAGGTGATCCCACGCCGCCCGGTCGAGTACCACGGCGCGGTCCTGCCGGAAATGGACCTGGATGCGGTGCTCGCGCGCCATCCTCAGCTGGTATTGGTTGACGAGTTGGCCCACACCAACGCGCCCGGCAGCCGGCACGCCAAGCGTTACCTGGACGTTGAGGAGCTGCTCGACGCCGGCATCGCGGTCTACACGACCCTGAACATCCAGCACCTGGAAAGCCTGAACGACGTGGTGGCCCGTATCACGGGCGTGACGGTGCGGGAAAAGCTCCCGGACGGGGTATTCGACGAAGCCGATGAGATCGAGCTCGTTGACCTGCCGCCCCATGAACTCGTGCAGCGGCTGCGCGAGGGCAAGGTCTACGTGCCCGACCAGGCCGCCCAGGCTATCCAGCAGTTCTTTCGCCTGGGCAACCTCTCCGCGCTGCGCGAGGTGGCCATGCGGCGCGCGGCCGAGCGCGTCGACTACCAGATGCGGGCCTACATGCGTACACGCGCCATTCGCGGTCCATGGCCGGCCGCCGAGCGGCTGCTGGTCTGTGTCAGCGCCGGCCTCAGCAGCGAGCGCCTGGTCCACGAAGGCCGCCGCCTGGCCAACCAGCTCAATGCGGAATTGTTCGCGCTCTACGTCGAGACGCCCGACCACGCCCGCCTGCCCGAGGCAGCCCGTGCGCGGGTGGCGCACCACTTGCAGCTGGCCCAGGAACTAGGGGCCAGGATTCGAACACTGCCGGCCGATTCGGTGGCCGAAGGCGTGGTGGCCTATGCGCGCAAGCACAATGTCACCAAGATCATCGCCGGCAAGCCGCTCCGGCCACGTTGGACGGAATTCATGGCAGGCTCGGTCGTCGACCAGATCATCCGCAAGAGCCGCGACATCGACGTCTACGTGATTATCGATCCGCTGCCCGCCTCCAGGGCGGATGAATTGGTGTGGCGCCGCCCGCACGCACCCGGCTGGCGTTACGCGGCCAGCCTGGCGCTGGTTGCCGCCGTCACGCTCCTTGCTCAGCCGCTCTACAAGTTGGTCTCGCCCACCAACCTCGTCATGCTGTATCTGACGGCCGTCGTCGTCGCGGCCGTCTACCTCGGTCGCGGCCCTGCGCTGCTGGCATCGTTCGCCGGCGTGCTGGCCTTTGACTATCTCTACGTCCCCCCGCAACTGACCTTCGCCGTCGCCGACACGCAGTACCTGCTGACCTTTGTCGGCCTTCTTCTAGTCGGCGTCGTCATCAGCACCCTGATGGCGCGCGTGCGCAGCCAGGCGGATGCGGCCCAGCGCCGCGAGGCCCAGGCGGTCGAGCTCTCTGAGTTGAGCCGTGACCTGGCGGGCGCCGGCAACCTGGAAGACATCATCCAGGTGGTCCTCAGCCACGTAAGCGAGAGCTTTGGCCGCGACGCGGCCGTGCTCCTGCCGCAGGCCGATAGCCTGCAGGTCCGCGCCTTCACGCCGGGTTTCACGTTGGATGCAAACGAGATCGCGGTCGCCGACTGGGCCTTCAAACACGGCCAGCCGGCCGGGCGCGGCACTGCCACGCTGCCGGCCGCGCAGATCCGTTACCTGCCCTTGAAGACGGCGCGGGGTGTGGTCGGGGTCCTGGGGGTCAGGCCGGCCGAAGCGAACATGTTCATGGCCCCCGAACAACGCCGGCTGCTGGAGGTGTTCGCCAGCCAGGCCGCGCTAGCGATCGAACGCGCCCAGTTGGCCGAGCATGCTCGCCAGGCGCAACTGCTCCAGGCCACCGAAAAACTGCAGAGCGCGCTGCTCAATTCGATCTCCCACGAGCTGCGCACCCCGCTGGTAGCGATCACCGGGGCCTTTTCCACTCTGAAGAGCGACGAGGGCAAGCTCGACGACGCGATGCGCCGCAGCCTGATCGCCGATGGCCAGGAGGAGGCCGAGCGGCTCAACCGGCTGGTGGGCAACCTGCTCGATATGACGCGCATCGAGGCCGGCGCACTGCGCCTCAGGTACGAACCGGCCGAGGTACAGGACATCGTCGGCACCGCCCTCGAACGGCTTTCGAGCCGGCTGGAGGGCCGTGCGGTCACGGTTGACGTCCGCTCCGATTCGCCGACCATCCCGGTTGACCTGGTGCTCGTGGTTCAGGCGCTGGTCAACCTCATCGACAACGCCATCAAGTACTCACCGCCGGGCTCGCCCATCGACATCCGCGGGCGCGAAGCGGACGGTTGGGCGGAGATCGCCGTCTACGACCGCGGCAGTGGCGTGCGGCCTGAGGACCTGGAACATATCTTCGACAAGTTCTATCGCGTCCACCGGCCGGATAACGTCAGTGGCACCGGGTTAGGCTTGTCCATCAGCAAAGGGATTATTGAGGCGCACGGCGGCCGCATCTGGGCCGAAAACCGGCCCGGCGGCGGGGCGGTCGTCAAATTCACGCTGCCGGTACATTCGCCGCAGCCGGGAGCCTGACGGACAGCACTGCCGGCAAGGAGCAGAAGATGAGCGATAACAAATTGCGTGTCCTGGTTGTGGACGACGAGCCTGCCATCCGGCGCTATCTGAATACCGCCCTGAGTGCGCAGGGCTATGACGTCAAGTTGGCCGGCAGTGGTCGGGAAGCCTTGAGCGAATTCCTCAGCTACCGGCCTGAATTGCTGATCCTCGACCTGGGCCTGCCCGACATGGACGGGCTCGAGGTCTTACACCGGCTGCGCGAGTTCAGCCAGGTGCCGATCATCATCCTCTCGGTGCGCGACCAGGAGCCGGAGAAGGTCAAGGCACTGGATGAGGGAGCCAACGACTACGTCACCAAGCCGTTCGGCACCGGCGAGTTACTGGCCCGCATGCGCGTGGTGCTGCGCCGGCCCGCGCAGACCGGCGACCAACCGATCTTTGCAGTGGACGACCTGAGCGTGGACCTGGCGCGACGGCTGGTCACGGTCGCCGGGCGTGAGGTACAACTCACGCCAACCGAGTATGACCTCCTGCGCGCGCTGGTCGCCTACCCCGGCAGGGTGCTGACCCACCGGCAGCTAATGCAACGCGTCTGGGGCGGCGTTCACGATGATGGGGCGCACCTGTTGCGGGTGACGATGAGCAATCTGCGGCGCAAGCTGGAGCCGGACGCGACCCGTCCGCACTACATCGTCACCGAAGCCGGGGTAGGCTACCGGCTGCGCGTCTCCCGCTGATCCTCATCCGAGGCGTAGTACCGAGACACCGGCATGACCTGGCGGTAATGCGCCTGCCGGGCCGTCAGCGAAGGCGCCAGGCTGCCCGGCCGGATGCCCCGTTCGCCCAAATCCTTTTCCTCAGCCTGCGCGTCCACTCCCTGAGCGCCCACCAGGTCCGCGTTTCTCTCGCTCCATAGCCAGGCCAGCCCACACGCCAGAACTGCGATCCCGATCGACACTAACGTATGCCAGGTTTCCCCATGCCCCGTCGCCCCGTCGGCCACGAGGAGCAGCCCCAGGGCCACCGGCGCCACGATATATAAGCCCCACCAGCGGGGGCTCTTCCTGCGCTTCATACACCCCTCCGAAAGATCTCTTTCCACTCAATCTATTGTAGCCAACAGCGCGTCAAGGGAGGGGCAAAGTTCCGGCGCAGGAAGACAAGGATATGTCAAAGGGACCTTATCCGCGCAGAGTGTGTTAGAATAGGTGGCTATGACTGAGAACGCGCTTCGCATCCTGGTGGTGGACGATGAGCCCGCCATCCGCCGCTACCTGCGCATCACGTTACAGGCGCAGGGCTATGCCTTGTTCGAGGCAGACAGCGGCCACGAGGCGCTGAGCCAGGTGGTAGCGCACCGGCCCGACCTGATCATTCTCGACCTCGGGCTGCCCGACACCGATGGCGTCGAAGTCACCAAGATCCTCAGGGAACGGCTTGCTACGCCGATCATCATCCTCTCCGTGCGCGAAGGGGAGGCGGACAAGATCGCTGCCCTGGATGCCGGGGCGGATGACTACCTGACCAAACCCTTCAGCAGCGGCGAACTGCTGGCCCGCATTCGTGTCGTCACGCGCCGCCTCCAACAGAGCATGGAAGGACCGATCTTCAGCAGCGATGGGTTGGTGGTCGATCTCAACCGCCGCCTGATCACTGTGGACGGCCGCGAGGTGCACCTCTCGCCGACCGAGTATGATCTGTTGAGAGCGTTGGTGATGCAGGCCGGGAAGGTGCTCACCCATCGCCATTTGCTGCGCCAGGTGTGGGGCACTGGCTATGAAGGCGAGGACGACGTGTTGCGGGTGACCATCGGCCACCTGCGCCGCAAACTCGAACCCGATCCGGCGCGCCCGCGCTGGATCGTGACCGAGCCGGGTGTCGGCTATCGGCTGCGCGTGAGCGCTTGAACCCCGGCCCGGTCATTGGGCACAAGTGGAACAGAGCGCCGGCTTCCGCACGATCAAGCGCTTCGACCGGTATCGGAAGGCTATGGATTAAAGCCTTATATAACATGCGGAAATACTGCTCTGAAAGCAAACGCATGACGCGCACTGGCTGTAACTAACGGCTGAGGGGGATCGTGAAGGTGAAAGTGCTGCCCTGGCCCGGCAGGCTGCTGGCGGACACGCTGCCCCCGTGCGCCAGCACCAATTGCTTGACGATCGCCAGGCCCAGGCCCGCCCCGCCGGTCTGGCGGGCGCGCGACTTGTCGGCCCGATAGAAGCGATCAAACACGTGCGGCAAGTCTTCGGGGCGGACGCCGCTGCCCGTGTCGCAGACGGAAACTGACACCTCCCCGGCTCCTGCCCGCCCGAGCACCGTTATCGTGCCCCCGGCCGGCGTGTGCAGCAGCGCGTTGCTCAGCAGGTTACGCAACACCTGGCCGATCCTCGCCGGATCGACGTTCACCGGCGGCAGATCAGCCGGCATTTCCGCGTATAGCGCAACGCCCTTCGCATCCGCCTGCGGGCGCAAGATCCCCAGGGCCTGCTCGGCGATGGCCGCCAGGGCCGCCGGCTGCGGCAGCAGGGCCAGTTGCCCGGCCTCGACCAGCGCCAGTTCCTGCAAATCGGCCACCAGGCGCTGCAAGAGCATCGTCTCTTCGTACAGATTGTCGACCAGGCCCGCATCCGGCGCCACCAGCCCGTCGCGCGCTGCCTCAAGGTAGCCGCGCAGGTTGGTCAGCGGCGTGCGCAACTCATGGGCGATGTCCCCAATCATGTTCCGCCGCAACTGCTCCTGTTCGGCCAGACTGCCGGCCATCGCGTTGAAGGCGTTGGCCAGCTCGCCGATCTCATCCTGCGAATCAACGCTCACCCGCACCGAGAGATCCCCGGTTTTCAGCCGCCGGGCAGCCGCCGTCAGACGCTCGACCGGGCGCAGGATGCCGCTTGCCAGCACCAGCGTCACCAAGATCGCGGCCAGGCCGGCCATCAACGCGCCCAGCAAGACCGACCGGTTGAGGGCCGAGATAAAAGCCAGGTCAATCGGGTCTGGACCGGCGACCGGGTTGACGTAGAGCACGCCCACCCGCTTTCCTTCCCAATAGACGCCGGACCCCAGGCGCGCCCAACCCGGGCTGACAGGCTCGCCGGCCAGCTTGTGCTCCGAATCGCCGACCACCTTGCCCTGTGCGTCGGCCACCAGCACGCGCTGGCCGCTGATCTGCGCCATCCGTTCCACCTCGGGCTGTACGTCGCTCCAGCTAGAGCTGGCGCCGTAGACCTGGCTTAGAATGTCGGTGAAACGGCGGAAACGAATGGAGCCGGTCTGTTCGATATAGTGCTGGAAGTCGCCGGACGCGCGCCGGCTGGCCACAAAAGCCGTGACGCCCAGCGCCACGACGACCACCAGCCCGATCGCGATCAGCAAACGCAGACGCAGACTACGCCACATGATGGCCTTCAAAACGATAGCCCACGCCAGGCACCGTCCCGATGTAACGCGGTTTGCCCGGCTCGGGCTCGATCTTCCGGCGCAGATTCATCACGTGCACGTCGACGGTGCGCTCGATGCCCTCATAGTCGTGGCCGAAAGCCCGGTCCAAAAGCTCCGAGCGCGAAAAGGCCCGGCCTGGCTCGCGGGCCAGCGCCTCCAGGACCAGAAACTCGGTCGGCGTCAGATTGACGGGCCGGTTGCGCAGCGATACCTCGTGCCGGATAAAACTGATCGTGAGATCGCTATAGCAGACATCGGGCGGCGGCTCGCCATCCGCGCTGGCCGCCCGCCGCAGCACCGCGCGCACGCGTGCCACCAGCTCGCGCGGATTGAAGGGTTTGGTCACGTAGTCGTCAGCGCCTAGGTCCAGGCCGAGCAACTTGTCCTCGTCCGTGCTGCGCGCGGTCAGCATGATAATCGGCACCCGTGATTCAGCGCGCAGCGCATGGCAGACCTGCATCCCATCCATCTCGGGCAGCAGCAGATCAAGCACGATCAGGTCCGGCTGCTCGCGCCGTGCCACTTCCAGCGCCTCCCGGCCGTTGTAGGCGCACAGAACGGCATAGCCCTCTTTCCGCAGATACAGCGATACCAGGTCCACGATCTTCTTGTCATCGTCCACGACCAGCACAGTGCGACCCATATGATCCTCGGCAGGCGTTGTTGTCTTTCGCCTACCCATCATAGTCGCCATGAGTGTTCTGCGCAAAATAGCGAAACCCCGGGGTCTTTTCATTGTCGGATTGAGGACACACAAACAGAAAGGGCCGGCCTGCCCGGTTGGCGTGCGAGGTAGCGTGCGCCGGGTCCCCAGCGGACCCTGCGCACATCACCCTCACCGGCTGGCCGATTCACCCGCCCGGCGCCCGTCCAGACGCTTCACACAGACAATCCGGCAGCCGTGCCGTCGAGATGTTTCCCCGATCCGGCATCTGCCCATCAGAAGCGGGTTCATCCGGCCTCGAACAGGGTGTAGCATCGCGCCGGTCAATAAAGATCGTATAAAGGCCGCGTTGGCTTCCAGTTAAGATGCGCGAGGTGAGATCAGCCCCTTGCAGAAGGAGCTGAAGGACAACGTTAACTCGCCCATAAACATCCCCTAACCACTGCTTAACCCCCCGGCCCCCGAAACGTGCTATCGTGCACAACGTGAGAGCGGGAAAGACACTCGCTCACCAACGAAATGAGGTAGTGCACATGATTCCGCGAAAAATCGCTCTTTTCCTTGCCGGCCCGCTCGTGGTGGCCGGTGTGCTATTCAGCAGCGGGGCCTTTGGCTCAGCTGCGATTTCGGCTGCCCCGGCAGCCAATGCCCTAAAAGCCAAGACCGTCTTGACGACGGGCGCTCCGGCCACGGCGCAGCAGGCCGGCGGGCCGGCGGCGTCCACGCCAACCATCAACATCGCACCGGGCGCAGATGCCCAGAGCCAGATCCTCGAGTCTGTCTACCAGAAGGTCAATCCGTCGGTCGTAGAGGTCGTGAACCTGGCTCAGAGCGGGCGCGCGTCCACGGGCGGGGCGGTGCCCCAGGGCGAGGGCTCGGGGTTTGTCTGGGACAAGCAAGGCCACATCGTGACCAATGATCACGTGGTCTCCGGCGCAGATCAGCTACAGGTGGTCTTTGCCGATGGCACCCAGGTGGATGCCAAACTGGTCGCCACTGATCCGAACGGCGACATCGCCGTCATCCAGGTCGACCCGACGCTGGTGAACCTGGCGCCGGTCGAGGTCGGCGACATGTCACAGGTGAAAGTCGGCGAGACGGCGATCGCCATCGGCAACCCATTCGGCTTCCAGGGCACCATGACGCGCGGGATCGTCAGCGCTCTCGGGCGCACCATCCCGTCGCAGACCACCTACAACATCCCTGAGGCGATCCAGACGGATGCCGCCATCAACCCCGGCAATTCGGGTGGGCCGCTCCTGAACGAGCAGGGCCAGGTGATTGGCGTCAACGACCAGATTCAGTCGGCCAGCGGCAGCAATAGCGGCGTCGGCTTCGCCATCCCGATCAGCATCGTAAAGCGCATCGTGCCGGCGCTCATCCAGAACGGCGCCTACCAGCACTCCTACCTGGGCCTCGCCGGCACAACCTACAGCAAGGCCTGGGCACAGCCGTTGGGCCTGCCCGCAGATGCGCGGGGCGCATATGTCGAGCAGGTCACGCCGGGCGCACCTGCCGCCCTCGCCGGCCTGCGCGCCGGCAGCAACGACACCAGCGTGTTGCTCGGCCAAGGGAACAGCGGTCCGGTCTATCTGCAGAGCGGTGGCGACTTGATCACTGCCGTCAACGGACAGCCGGTGACCAAGATGGACGACCTGCTCATGTACCTGGAAGAGCAGACTTCACCCGGCCATGCCGTCAAGCTTACGGTGCTG
>Ga0209746_1000537_pt1 | contig 19443 bp, 15 predicted proteins | sample BarGraNGADG00211_3_FD_184496 | JGI IMG/M metagenome (GOLD analysis project Ga0209746, IMG submission 184496) | Arctic peat soil microbial communities from Barrow, Alaska - Barrow Graham LP Ref core NGADG0011-211 (SPAdes) (version 2) | ecosystem: Environmental > Terrestrial > Soil > Wetlands >... | reverse complement strand
ATTCATGGGAAATTCCTCTACCGTCCCTTGACGAACAAGCCGCTATTGTTAACCAAATTAAAAAACAAAAAGCGATTATTGAAGGGGCAGAAAAAGTATTGAAGAATTGGGAAATGCCTTCGGAATATTTTAACAGTAGTGAAGGCAAAACCGCTTATGTTATGTCTGATGTGTGTAAATATACTGGAGGTTCTCAGCCACCAAAAGACGAATTTATAAATGAACCAAGAGAAGGTTATGTAAGACTTGTTCAAATAAGAGATTTTAAGTCTGATAATAACTTGACTTACGTTGCAAAAGATTCTGTTACTAAGTTTTTTGCGGAGGATGATATAATGATTGCAAGATACGGCCCACCAGTATTTCAAATACTTCGAGGGATGTCAGGAGCATATAATGTTGCGTTAATGAAAGCTATTCCTAATGAAGACTTAGTTTTAACCGATTATTGGTTTTATTATCTCCAAAATCCAGTAATACAGAATTTTGTTATCGATAGCTCCCAGCGTACAGCAGGACAGTCAGGTGTGAATTTAGATCACCTTTATACGTTTCAAGTATTTCTTCCTGATAAAACTGAACAACAAAGAATAGTTGATGAACTCAATATTAAAATGAAAGTTTTGGAAGGCTTACAAAATATAAAAGCGGAAGCCCAAAAGCAAATCAATAAAATATTAGCTGATGTTTGGGGTGTTGAATATGTAGAACCTGTTAAAATGGAGGTTGAAGATGAGCAAGAAAATTAATGAAGCCACATCAACAGATTTGCCGATTATTCTCAAACTAATTAATGAGTATGGTTGGAAAATTGAGGATACTTTATTGTATCAACAGATTTATGATATACCAGAAAATCTGAAGAAAGATTTTTCAACATACAAAAACATTCGTCCCGATATTGTACTACAAGACATGAACGGTGATGTTTTTGCTGTTATTGAAAATAATTTAGACAAGGATAATAAAGACCTGTTAAAGCTTCGGACGATTGTAACTCAGTTATTAAAACCTCGCTTCTTATATGCTTGCAGTGCCGAACGTATTTTGTTTTACGACAATGCCTGGCGTGGTTTAGATGCAGGAGAATTTAAGCAGGTAACTACTTTCATGAGTTTGGAAGAAATGAAGCTCAAAATTGAGCAACAGAAGAAAATTGCCTCTAATAAAGAAATTACCATTGATACAACTATCGCGGGTGGTTACGACCCAAACGTTGGTAAAGAACGGTATTACCAATTGCAATGTATCCGCACCATCATAGAAAATTATAAAGCTGGTAAACAGAAAATGCTTATTCACATGGCGACAGGACTTGGTAAAACAAGAACTGCTGTTGCGTTGATAAAAGCATTATTAAGCAGCGGTTTAACCAAACGCATTTTGTTTGTGGTTGACAGGCGTATGCTTGCCAAACAAGCTGTTGATGATGGGTTTTCCTTAATCAGTAAGGAATATACTTCAAGTTGGATAACCACTTCAAATTTCAGAACTAGAAAAAACGCCAGTATTCATGTAGTTGTTATTGACACGCTGGAATTAATCCATAGCGATTTACCTTCAAGCTTTTACGACTTAATAATTGTAGACGAGTGCCACCGAAGTATCAACGTAAATCGGAAACTGATTTTTGACCATTTTCTTTGTCCAAGAATTGGTTTAACTGCTACACCACGCATTGCAACACCCAAAGAAGGGGCAGAGGTTGATGAAGAAGATTTGGCAATTATAGACACTTACAAATTATTCGGTTGTGAAACAGGCGAACCCGATTTTCAATTTGACATTAAGCGAGGAATTGATGAAGGATTTCTTGCACCATATAAACCAATAGAGTTAATCTCTTCTCTGGTTGACGAAGCAAATAAAAATGGAATTGAGTTTGACTATGTCCTTGATCCAGAATATAGATATGTGATCGATTTGGGCGCAGAAAAGAAACTAAAACTAGAACAACTTAACCGGAAGTTTATATCGGAAGAAAATTGTTTACGCATAGCCGAAGAATTTAAGAAAAATACACAATATGGCGAGAAAGCCATTTTATTTGGGGTAAGTCAGGCTCATTGTATTGAACTTGCAAAAGCGATTAACAAGGTTTTTCAAAACGACAATTCAGAAAAGCCTTATTATGCAGAAGCTGTCATTTCCGAAAATAACGAATTAAATGAAACATTAAAAGCATGGTTTAAAAAACCCTACCAAAAACCTTATATTGTTACTTCCGTTGACATATTAAGCACTGGCGTTGATATCCCATGTGTACGTTACATAGCTTTTGCTTCTTTAACAAAATCAGTTGGCAAGTATATCCAAATGGTTGGACGAGGTACGCGCCTTGACCCAAAAACAGGAAAGTTTAGTTTTCAAATACTTGATTTTGTTGGCCTTTGCAAACGTATGGAGGACAATGGGAAGGGTACATTGAAAGAAAACAAGAAAGTTGTAAAGCCAGGTGAACAAAAACCTAAAACAGGTGGTTTTGTTAATCCCAAAGGAGATTATTTTCTCATTGACAATCCTGACCCTGCACACATGATTCAGCGTGTTGAAATACATGGGGACTCCATCGTTGTTAAAGATAATATTCCAATTGAAGAAGCGAAACGCATTTTTGAAGAAGAATTAAAGAAAAGTCAAGAGCCGGTTATGGTTGAATTAAAAGAAAAAGCACAGCAACCCGAATATCAACCAACAGAAGAAGAACTGGCAAAATTTATTCAATGGCTAAGTTTGCCAAACACCTTTATGGACGAAGGCCATTTGCAGAAAATGTATGACTATCCTGAAGGTTCTGCTTGGGATTTTATGTTACACGCATTAGGTAAAAAGAAAATACCTACAGCAAAAGAGCGAATTGAAAAAAATTATATTTCATACATTCACACATACAATTTCACTGATGAACAGATTGTTGTCCTAAAGAAAATCAAAGACGTATTTTCATCAAACCTTGCTTCAAAACGAGATATTGACATAACAACAATTTTTGGCAATCCAATATATGAAAGACTGATTGGCTCATACGATTCTGTTAATCAAAAGTTTGATGGAAAATTCAACGTAGTAATTAACGATTTAAAACAAACATTTGGAACAAAGTTTTCATAATTAATCTTAAAAGTCATTAATTACGTAACACCCTTATACTCTTAATAATGAACAATATAAACAACTATTCATGGTTGAATTCTGATGAAAAAATTGCTGCTTTAGAAAAAGAAAATGCTTCGCTAGAAGACCAAATTATTGAAATGCAAGAATTCTTCGATGTACTTTCTGTTCCAATAATTAAACAGTTGGACTTAACAGTACTGTAACAATTAAACTCCTAAATAGTGGTAAAATATTAAATATCCAGTTAGTAGCGTCACAAAGCAATAGCATAGAATCGTCAAATGGAGTACAAAAAGTATATATTGAAGCGCCAATAGCTTCTTCAATAAGAGGAAAGTCAATTGGAGAGCACGTAAGAATAGGCAGTACAGACAATTTTGTTGAAATTTTAGAAATTAAATAAAAGCCTCACCCACAAAAGGAGCGCAGCGACTGCGAAGTGGGTAAATCCGGAACACGCATCTTAAAACCCCTTACCTTATTCTGTTTAAGTTACACAGTTTGTTTCTACGGGTACCACAACATGTCAGGGGCATTCATTTATTTTTTTTTGAAGCCACATACGTTCAATATCTTCAAGAGACTTACCAGTAGTTTCCGGAACAAATTTCCATGTTATATACATATAAGGAATGCACATCAGTCCAAATAACCAGAATACACCGGCAGGAGACAAGGTACTCATTAACCATGGTGTCAACTGTCCTATAAGGAATGTGCCTATCCATAACGAAAAACCTGCAGCAGACATTGCAAGACCCCTTACTTTTACCGGATACATTTCTGATAAGAGTACCCAGATAACTGCACAAATAGAAATAGCACAACAGAATATATAAATTAATATAAGCAACAAGAGGGTTATTGGCGGAATAATTGCACCAGATTTGTTAACTGTAAAGTAAACTCCTATCATTACCAAAGAAACGATCATTCCTGAAACTCCATAATAGACAAGTTTTTTACGTCCAATTTTATCTATTAGCCACATTGCAAATATGGTAGATACAACATTTACAAAACCAACTATTACCTGATAAAACAAGGAATCACCTTCTGACAGACCAGTCTCCTGAAATATGGATGGGCCATAATATAGTACAGCATTTACCCCCATAAACTGGCCGAGAATGGCAAGGCTCACACCAATAAAAAGGGCAATCCTAAAGCCGGACTGAAACAATATTTTCCAGTCTGATTTATGTTCCGATGATATAATATTTTGTAAATCGGCTACCTGTTCCCGGGCACTTTCTTTACCATATATCCTTCCCAGTGTTTTTAAGGCCGCTGTCTCTTTAGTCTTGGTAACAAGCCAGCGAGGACTCTCAGGTATAAAAAAGAGTATAGCAAAAAACAATAAAGCAGGGATAGACTCTGCCCCAAGCATTCCTCTCCATGATTCAATCACCAGGACTGTTCCCCATAACCCTTCGGCAATCCCTTCTCCCTGCATATTGGTTGCATATTCAAGTATTACATAATTTGCGAGGTAAGCCCCAACAAAGCCAACGGTTATTGCCAGTTGGTAAAGCGATACCAGAGTGCCACGAAAACGAGCTACAGATATTTCGGATATATATAATGGAGAAATTACCGATGCAACTCCAATACCTATACCACCAATAATACGATAGATAACCAGTTGGTCAAGGTTAGCAGAAAGCATACAACAAATTCCAGAGACAGAAAAAAGAACCGCAGACAAAAGAAGAACCGGTTTTCTGCCAAAAAAGTCGCTGAACTTCCCGGCAATTGCTACACCGAAAATTGATCCCACCAAAGCGCATCCGACATACCAGCCCAAACTTACATCAGTCATATTGAACTGGGCGGAAACACTTGTGATGGTGCCTGAAATTACAGCAGTATCATAGCCGAAGAGAAATCCCCCAAGAGCAGCAATAGCCGAAAGAAAAATGACATACACCATATTTTCCTTTTTGTCGGATTTAATCATAAAAAGATTTATTTGATGTTAAAATATTCTTTATAACGATTGTATAGATGACCGGCCTGTAAATACGACGATTGAGGGCTCATAAAGTGTGAAAACTCAAAAGTAATCCCTTTATCGTAACCTGCACGAGCAGCTGCTTCTAATTTCATTCGTAATTTATCAAATTTGATAGGAAAAAACTTAATGGGCATATCACGGTCGAATGTTTCTGCGTTTGTCCAGCACTTCATACCATACTTATCTGCCATTCGTTTGTTTACTTCGAAGAATGCATCCAGTTCATCATAGTCTATATGTCCATCCTGAAAAGCCACAGCATCAACCACATCATGAATGCCGGCAAATATTTCACCACACTCTTTTTCGTGTTCTTGTACAGAGATTGCATTTTCCTTAGAAATTGTGCTTTCGGCTGCCTGAACAGCTTTTTTACCGTCTATCCAAGGAGAAATAAAGGTTGGCAATCCCCCGGAAACATCTTTGCATTGTTTTCCCATGGCATGAAAAGCATTAATTGCACCTTTTGTTTTCCGGCTAATCTCGCCACTTATATACCATCCTTGAAAACTTTTGTATTTAGACCCATAGTTTTTCCAAACTTCATCAATAACATACTTGTTGTCTTCAATTTCCCATCCAAGGTCGCCGGTATCCCAGTATTTACCTGAGTCGTACAAACCGAAGTAGAATTTCATGTTATATTTATTTGCAAGCCTCAGGTACATATCTACAAGGTCTACCGATGGCATATAACAACCATGCTTTTTAATAAGATATTCAGAAGGGTAGGTAATGAATTTGCGATAGCCAGACCGTATCAATATAACAGTATCTATTCCAATGGCCCTCATGTTTGCAAAGTCCTTGTCCCATTCCTTTTCTCCCCAGTTTTGATGTGGAATGTCATGCGATATCTCATCAAGAAAGGTTCCTGAAATTCTTAACCCTTTAGCTTTTGGAACAATAAGAGTGTTATCTTTTGCGGACAAAGATGCGACTGAGGTATTTTCATTAGAAGAACCAATCACTGGAGCAGCAAGTGCCGCAATTCCCATCAGAGTTGATTTTTTTAAAAAATCGCGTCTGGAGTTATTTTCTTGTGCCATGGGTTTTTATTTTAATTTTTAATTATGTTCCATATTTCGAATAAGCCTCTTGGAACATGGAAGCATCCTTTCCACTTTCCCCCTTTAAGATCGAGCAAAGGTTCGCCTGCACGATTCAAGTAACCGTACCACTCAGGATATTCCTGGTCTTTGAAGTGCTTCCATGTGTAATCATGCAGCTTTTCAAACCATTGCAGACATTCATTGTTCCCTGTTAAACGATAAGCTTTTGCCATCGATATAAGGGTTTCGACATGAACCCACCAGAGCTTCTGATCCCATTCCAGCTGCTGAGTAGGGTGGCCTTTAATATCAAGGAAGTAGAAAATTCCTCCGAATTTTTTGTCCCACCCAAATTCAGTAGATTTTAATAATATCTGAACAGCTTTTTCAATTAAAGCATAATCGTTGTTTCTAACGGCCAGATCCATCATAAACCACATAGACTCATTCGTGTGTCCCATATTGACAAGACGCCCTTCGAAAGAGTCGCAAAAACTTCCGTCAGGATTAACATTTTCAAGTATCAGACCCGTCTTTTCATCATAAAAAATCTCCATAACCTCTTTAATCAATGGCTCAATGGTCAGATTTACCTTATCTGTTCCTAAAACTTCCTCCATTATCAGGGAGAGATTACACATAATCATTGGTAATGAAAAACTTTTTAGGGGACGTGTCCCCTGGTAACTTTTAGAATATATGCCTTTTGGATTATCTTGCCTTTTCTGGATATTGTAAAATGTGTTTAATGCAATCTGCCTGTACTCTTCGTTTTTTGTAGCCTTATACAATTCGCTGAAAGCCATAGCGGCAAAACAATCAGAAAAAATATTGTAGGGCTGAACCAGTGGTTTCCCATCACGAGTAAGCGAAAAATACCAATTACCCTGAGAATCCATTCCATGTTTTTTCATAAACTCTGCACCAAGAAGAGCCATTTCCAGCCATTCCTGTTTTTTTTCGAGTTTGTTGTAAATCATTGAAAAAAACCACACTTCCCTGCCTTGAAGCCACATAAATTTATCGGTATCGTAAACTTCTCCCTTACGGTTAAGGCAGGTGAGGTACCCACCATATTGAAGGTCTTTAGATTTCTCTAACCAAAATGGAATGACCGAGTCTAAGAGTTCTTTTTTATAAAGCAAAGCGTATTTTGCCAATGCATTTGTTTGGTTGTTTTCAGTTTTCATTTTTATAATATCTCAAGCAGGTGCCTTCCGGCCACTAATTTAAAATTATTTTCGGATGAAAACAATGTAGAATGATAAAAGTGATTAAATTTACTCTGTTTTGGGAAATTAAAATTATTTACAGATGAAAAAGGTAATAACCCTGCTTGGTTTTTTGCTTTTCTACTTTTCTGCATGGAGTAATGAAGTTGAAAAAGCAGAAGAAGCAGTATATTACGATGTAGTCATAATCGGAGGAGGAACCAGCGGTATATCTGCAGGCATTCAATCTGCCCGTATGGGTATAAAAACACTCATTGTGGAGCAGTACGATTGGCTTGGCGGGATGTTAACCTCGGCAGGAGTGAGTGCTTTTGACGGAAACTATAAACTAAAGGGAGGCTTCTGGAGTGAATTCAGAGACTCTTTGAACAGTTATTACGGGGGAGAGGGTGCCCTTAAAACCGGTTGGGTTAGCAATGTCCTGTTTGAGCCCTCGGTGGGAAATAAAATATTCAAACAAATTGCAGGTAAAGAGAAAAATCTGAATATCTGGTACAGGAGCCTTCCTGTAACCTATCAAAAACTGGAGGACAACTCCTGTGAAATTAAGATCAATAAAAATGGCAAAACCAGGAAGATTCATTCAAAGGTAATTATTGATGCTACCGAATTGGGAGATGTAGCCAAAAAATTGGGTGTCAGATATGATGTCGGCATGGATTCCCGCTTGATTACAGGCGAGTCCATTGCCCCATTGGAGGAAAATGATATTATTCAGGATCTTACTTATGTGATGATTCTTAAGGAGTATGATAAAGACATGACTATTGCCAAGCCTCAGGGGTATAATCCTGCACTTTTTTATTGCTCAACAACAAATGATAAATGTATCTCTCCAAAAGAGAAGAACAGACTTTGGAGTCCGGAGAAGATGATTACATACGGCAAATTGCCGAACAAGAAGTACATGATCAATTGGCCCATTGAGGGAAATGATTACTATTTAAATCTGGTGGATATGAATCCTAATCAAAGAGAAGAGGCTCTAAAAAAAGCTAAAAATATCTCTTTGTCGTTTTTATACTACATACAGACTGAGCTTGGTTATAATAAGCTGGCACTGGCAGATGACGAGTTTCCCACAGAAGACAAGCTGCCATTTATTCCTTACTACAGAGAATCACGCAGGATTGAAGGGTTGGTGCGTTTTACAGTAAACCATGTCACCAATCCTTATGACCAAAAGCAGAAATTGTACAGAACATCCATTGGAGTAGGAGATTACCCGGTTGACCATCATCATTGCAGATACTCGGGGTGGGCAGAACTGCCGGACTTTCATTTTTATCCGGTACCTTCGTACGGACTCCCACTAGGAGTAATGATCCCTAAAGATGTTAAGGGACTGATTGTTGCGGAAAAATCGATTTCTGTTACAAACATTGTTAATGGTTCTACCCGTCTGCAGCCTGTAGTTTTGCAGATTGGTCAGGCAGCCGGAATTCTGGCTGCACTTGCAGTTAAAGAATCGAAAGACATATCAGAAATTTCTGTAAGAGAGGTTCAGAAAATGATTCTGAACGCAGGTGGTTATCTTATGCCGTACCTTGATCTGCCTGCTACTCATCAGCATTTTAAGGCTCTTCAAAGAATAGGGGTTACCGGAATAATTAAAGGCATCGGAGTTAACAAGGGGTGGGAGAATCAAACCTGGTTCAGGGCAGACTCGTTGATAAGTGTGCAAGAACTGGCATTGGGGCTCAAAGATGTTTATCCTGGAATGATGTTCGAACAAGGATTCGAACAAGGAGTAAAAAGCAATGTAACAATATCGTCTTTATGCAAGTTGCTCTCAAAGATTATTACTGATGTGTCCCCTTATGATATTGAAAAAAACATTAAAGAGGAGTGGAATAAACTTGGTTTAATGAGCTTTGACAATAAAAGAGAGATAACCAGGTTGGAATGTGCTATAATTATCGATAAGTTTATAGATCCTTTCAATAATGTTGATGTGGATATATATGGTAAATTTATAAACAGAGTTAAATAAAAACTATTACAATTCAAATAGTTTTTTCAGAATGCCGTTTTCAAACGATTAAGCCCCTCCTTGACAACAGATAATGGCGCTCCAATATTCATGCGACGGAAACCGATTCCCTCTTTACCAAAAGCTGCACCATCGTTGAGTCCGAGTTTGGCAATCTTGATAAGTCTTTCACCAACCTCCTGGTGGCTGTAGCCAGTCTCACGAAAATCCAACCACAGTAAGAACGATCCCTGAGGTTTGATTAACTTAACCGATGGAATTTCGTCATTGATAAAGTTATATGCATAGTTAACATTTCCCTCCAGATACTTTATAAGCTCATTCAGCCAATCCTCACCATATTTGTAAGCAGCTTCCATCGTAGTGTGTCCGAAGATGTTCCAGAGATCTAAATGAAGGGAGGTCAGTTCTTTGTGAAAGCCAGATAAAAGCACTTTTGAAGAGGAGATTATTACGGAGTTGAGCATACCTGCAATATTGAAGGTTTTGCTTGGGGCCATAGCCGTAATGGTGTTTTGAGCAATTTCCTCTGATATTGACGCCATTGCTATGTGTATATTTCCGAAAAGAGCCAGATCTGAATGTATTTCATCTGAGAAGATGATAACTCCGTATTTGCAGCATAGATCTCCCATTTGTTCCAACTCATCTCTGTTCCAAACCCTGCCGAGAGGGTTGTGAGAGTTGCAAAGAATAAACATCTTTACACCGTTTTTCAGCTTTGTTTCAAAATCTTCCCAATCAATTTGATATTGTCCATCCTTGATTATAAGTGGATTGCATACCAGTTGTCGGTTATTATCTTTGACAACAGAGTGGAATGGAGGATATACCGGAGTCTGGATCAATATTTTATCTCCTGTGGCTGTAAAAGCTCTTATAGCAATAGGTAATGCGGCAACAATGCCGGGGCTTGAGGTTATCAACTCTCTCTTAATATTACAATTGTGCCTCTTTGAAACCCAGGCGATAAAAGCTTCAATAGAACTCTCAGACCTGAAAGCGTAACCGAAAATGCCATGGTTACACAACTCTTGTGCGGCATCTATCACAGCAGGAGGAGATTGAAAATCCATATCGGCAATCCACATCGGAAGCAGATCTTCTGTTCCGAATACCGCTTTGCGTAAATCGTACTTTACGCAGGAGGTGCCCTCCCGGGAAATAACTTTGTCGAAATTATACACGATTAATGTTTTGCATATAGTGATATAAGATTGATTATGACTTCTGTTGCCTTCTCCATACTCTCAACGGGTACATACTCAAATTTACCGTGGAAGTTATGTCCACCGGCAAAAATGTTCGGACAAGGGAGCCCCATAAATGAGAGACGGGCACCATCTGTGCCACCACGGATAGGTTTGATTAAAGGTGTTACCGATGCCATCTCCATTGCCTTCACGGCTTTTTCAATAATATGGTAGTGAGGCTCCACCTCTTTGCGCATATTGAAGTACTGGTCTTTGAGTTCCAAACGGAATGTTCCCTCGCCGTACTTCATGTTCATAAATGTTATGCACTCCTCCATAAGATTCTTCTTCTCTTCGAACTTAACCTTATCGTGATCGCGGACTATGTATTGAATCTTAGCCTGTTCAACTGTGCCATCAAAACGGATGATGTGGTAAAACCCTTCGTAGTCCTGTGTGAACTCAGGGCGCTGCTCCACTGGCAGAAGGGCGTTAAATTCGCTGGCAAGTATAATGGCATTTATCATTTTATTCTTGGCGTAACCCGGATGTATATTGCGTACTTGAATATAGATCTTTGCAGAAGCTGCATTGAAATTTTCATATTCAAGCTCTCCAATTTGTCCGCCATCCAAAGTGTAGGCATAATCTGCTCCAAAGCGGGCAACTTCAAATTTATCGACTCCACGGCCAATCTCTTCATCCGGAGTAAAACCAATTTTGATCTCACCATGTTTAAACTCGGGGTGCGTCATAAGATATTCCACTGCAAACATAATCTCGGCAATTCCTGCTTTATCGTCTGCCCCTAAAAGGGTATTCCCATCGGTCGTAATAATGGTTTGGCCCTTGTAAGCAGGTAACTCGGGAAAGTCGGTTACTTTTAGAATAAGTTTTTTCTCTTTATTGATTACAATATCTCCTCCGTCATAATTCTTGATAATCTGCGGTTTTATATTTGCCCCTGGTGCATCCGGTGCGCTGTCTACATGAGAAATAAAGCCAATCTTAGGCACTTTAACCCCTTCTGGTAAATTTGAAGGAACAGATGCCATAACATAACCAAACTCGTCAAGATTCACATCTTTAACCCCCATTGCCAGAAGTTCTTTTACAAGCATTCCGGAGAGCTCCAACTGTTTTTGAGTGCTTGGCTGACTCTCCGAATCAGGGTCAGAAGCTGTGTCTATTGAGATATATCTCAAAAATTTATATAATACCGATTCCATTTTGTGTTTTTTAACAATTAATAATCATTCTACTGTTTTTCTGCCTTTTCTCTTAAACTGTCCCAAATCAAATACAAAATAAGAACAATATACATACCCAAAGCGAGAAGTTCTGCCGGTGCAGAATCTATCCACGCAGGATTTGTAAGGTTAATACCGCCAAATCTCATAAGTGCACTTACAACTCCCATCAATGCGCCACCGGCAATAAAACCTGATGCCAGAAGTGTTCCTCTCTCCTTACGTGCAGAATTAAGTAACTCATCTTTACTGCGCGAAGATACAAACCAAGCAATTGCACCACCAACCAACAGAGGTAAATTCAGTTCAAGCGGGATGAACATTCCGAGCGAGAAGGCCAGGGCGGGGACTCCGAATATTGTGAGAAGGATAGATATTACAGCTCCGATTCCGTAAAGAAGCCAAGGAGCTCCCCCGCCGGACATCATGGGCTCAATTACTGCTGCCATTGCATTTGCCTGAGGAGCTACAAGAGCGTTATCTCCCACGAAGCCGTATGTTTTGTTAAGGATTATCATAACACCGCCTACTGTTGCAGCTGCCACAAGGGTTCCAAGAAACTTCCATGACTGCTGTTTTGCAGGGGTAGAGCCTAACCAGTACCCAATCTTAAGGTCCGTAATAAATGCTCCGGACATAGAGAGTGCGGTACACACAACGCTACCTATAATTAAAGCAGCGGTCATGCCGGCTGTACCTTTCAGACCACTGGCAACCATTATTACAGAGGCAAGGATCAATGTCATCAATGTCATCCCGCTCACAGGATTTGTCCCCACAATTGCTATTGCATTTGCTGCTACAGTGGTAAACAGGAATGCGATAATTCCAACAACAACCAGAGCAATAACAGCGTGAAGAAGATTGTTTACGACTCCAAAGTAAAAGAAGACGAATGTGACAGCCAAGGCAACCAAAATGCCTATAGCGATAATCTTCATTGGAATATCCTTCTGAGTTCTTAGGGTGGACTTATTGGACTCTGTATTGCCCTTCAACTATTTAGCAGCCAATCCGAAAGCAGATTTAATAATGCCTGCTGAGCGTATAATGCCTATAACCCCGGCAGTAGCTATACCTCCAATACCTATATGTCTTGCATATGTTTTGAAGATTACTTCAGGAGACATGCTCCCGATTGTTTGAACAAGTCCTGTGCTCATTAGATCTATCACCTGTGTACCAAATACCAGATTCATTAAAGGTATGATCACGAACCATACTAACATTGAACCACAACATATGATAAAGGCGTATTTCAATCCGATAATATAACCAAGACCCAAGACCGCTGCTCCAACATTAATTTTGACTACCATCTTGGCTTTATCTGCTATTGCCTCTCCGAATGGAAGAACTCTGGTTGTGAAAACCTCAGACCACCAACCGAATGTAGATACTATAAAATCGTATAAGCCCCCAATAAGACCGCTTACCAATAGAAGCTTGGCTCCGCTGCCTCCGGTCTCTCCGCTGACCAATACCTGTGTAGTGGCGGTAGCCTCCGGGAAAGGGTACTTCCCATGCATATCCGAAACGAAGTATTTACGAAATGGAATAAGGAACAAAATACCTAAAACACCTCCAAGTAGAGAACTGAAAAATACCTTGGCAAAATCTACTGTAAGTTCAGGATATTTTGCTTGAAGAATGTAAAGTGCGGGGAGTGTAAATATGGCTCCGGCAACAATCGCACCCGAACAAGCTCCAATCGACTGGATGATCACATTCTCTCCAAGTGCATTTTTTCTTTTAAGCGCACCCGATACTCCAACAGCTATTATTGCAATAGGAATCGCCGCTTCAAACACCTGTCCCACTTTTAAACCCAAATATGCAGCGGCTGCGGAAAAAATGACTGTCATTAATACCCCCATAGATACAGACCATACACTAACCTCTGGATAGTTCTTGCCTGGTGACATAATCGGTTTATATTCTTCGCCTTGCTTCAGTTCGCGATAAGCATTTTCCGGTAAGCCCTTAGGCTTGTTGTCCTCCATTTCCATAATTTTTTCAGTTTAATTTTCAAAGATAGGAATTTTCTAAATAATTATTTTACCTTTGCAGCCGCAATGAAAAATAGAAGCCGTCATATTAATTTCAATCGTAAGCATAGGCACGTCCGACGGTGTGCCTAACAAGGCAGCTTTAAAAGATCTTTCTGAGATTAAGTCTACGCAGGTATTGTATCCTGTAAATTCACTCACAATTAATAATTTTTATACTGTTTAATTCAAGATGGAAGTAAACATCTGTGTGACTAATATTAGTCATGTTAAGTATGCAGAACGTATCTGCGAATTGGTCTATATTTCTGCCAAGGAAAGAGGTACCGGAATAGCAAAAAGAACTCCTGAGTATATTGCAGAAAAGATGATTGCAGGAAAAGCAGTCATAGCTTTGACGGGTAATGAGGTTGCAGGGTTCTCCTATATCGAAACCTGGAGCCACAGCAAATTTGTAGCAAACTCAGGCTTAATAATTGCTCATGACTATAGAAAATCCGGATTGGCAAGAAGGGTAAAAGCAAAGATATTTGAACTATCAAGAAAAATGTATCCGGATGCAAAGATATTTAGTATTACAACCGGTCTTGCAGTGATGAAGTTAAATACCGAATTGGGTTTCAAACCTGTCACTTTTTCTGAGCTGACAGATGATAAAGAGTTCTGGAAGGGCTGTGAAGGCTGCAGAAACTTTGATATCCTCCAAAGAAACAACCATAAAATGTGTCTCTGTACAGGTTTGCTTTATGACCCGGCAGAAATATCAAAAAACAAGACACAACCCAATAATATCCTTTAAAAAAAAGAGTATAAGAGATGAAGAAAAAAGTAGTTTTAGCATTTAGCGGAGGTCTGGATACCTCCTTCTGCGTTCCATATTTGAAGTTTGAGAGAGATCTTGAAGTACACACAGTAATGGTAAATACCGGCGGATTAAATCCGGAGGAGGAGAAGAGAATTGAAAAGAGAGCATTAGCTTTGGGGGCAACCTCACATACAAATGTAAATGCCGTTGATGAGTACTACAACAAAGGGATAAAATATCTGTTGTTCGGAAATATCTTAAAGAATGCAACATATCCGCTTTCCGTGAGTTCAGAAAGGGTTTTTCAGGCATTAGAGGTTCTTAAGGTTGTGAATAGCATTAAGGCTGAATTTATTGCTCATGGAAGTACCGGGGCAGGAAATGACCAGGTTAGATTTGATTTGGTTTTTGAAGTTATGGCTCCGGAGGTAAATGTTATTGCTCCAATAAGGGAGCTCGGTCTATCCAGGAAGGAGGAGATAGAATATCTCAATAAGTATGGGTTTGACCTCTCATGGGAGAAGGCTAAGTATTCAATTAACCAAGGTCTCTGGGGTACAAGTATCGGTGGTGTTGAGACTTTGAGTTCTTCCGGTGTGCTTCCCGAGGAGGCGTACCCCTCTCAAATTACAAAAACCGGTTCTGAGAGAGTAAAAATCGGATTTGAAAAAGGAGAGCCTTGTTCGATAAACGGTGAGAAGATGGATCCTGTCAGCTTAATACGCAAGCTTAACAACATAGCATCTCCATTCGGCGTTGGAAGAGATATACATGTGGGTGATACCATTATATGTATTAATGGAAGAGTTGGTTTTGAGGCAGCAGCACCGCTAATTTTGATAAAAGCTAATCATCTTTTGGAAAAGCACACCCTCACAAAAGGACAATTATACTGGAAAGATCAGCTCGCCGGTTGGTATGGTCAACTTATGCACGAAGCACAATATCTGGATCCTTTGATGAGAAATATTGAAACATTTTTGGAGGATACTCAAAAAGGCGTCTGTGGTACAGTAGAGGTAGAACTTCGTCCATATCACTTCTCTGTATTTGGTTGCGAAAGCCCTTTCGACCTTATGAATTCCAAATTTGGGGACTACGGAGAGACGAATAAATCTTTTACAGGTCAAGATGTCATTGGTTTCACAAAGGTTTTAGCAAATCCATTGAAAATTTATTTCTCAATTCATAAAAATGATTAAGGTAGCAGTAGTTGGAGGGACAGGGTACACCGCCGGAGAACTCCTCAGAATATTGATCAATCACCCCGAAGTAGATATTGTTTCTGTGCTGAGCAGCAGCTCGGTGGGAGCATATATATCCTCTGTTCACAGAGATCTCCTGGGTGAAACCTCTCTTAAATTTTCTGACAGTAAGGAGCTGTCTGAACTCCATGCGGAAATAGATGTTGTCTTTTTGTGTCTTGGACATGGTCTTTCGAAGAAGTTTTTGGATGATTGCCCCCTATCCAAGAGGTGCAAGATAGTAGACCTGGGTAACGATTTTCGTTTGGAAAACCGCTATAATAATATGGAATTTGTGTATGGGTTGAGCGAGTTTTTTAAACAAGAGGTCAGAAAGTCCAACTACATTGCAAATCCCGGATGCTTTGCAACAGCCATCCTTTTGGGATTATCCCCTCTGGCATTGAAGGGAGCCCTTACAGATGATATTCATATCCATGCCATAACCGGATCGACAGGAGCCGGGAAATCGCCATCTGAGAGTACCCACTTTAGTTATAGAAGTTCTAATATATCTGTATATAAGCCCTTTACTCACCAGCATTTGGGAGAGATTGAAAAGAACCTCTCAATTCTGATGGAATCAAAAATTCCTACAATAAACTTCGTGCCCATGAGAGGAGATTTTGCCAGGGGCATCTTTGCAAGTATATATACCAAGTGTAGTGACGATTCAGTTTTGGAAGGGATGAAGGAATACTACCAACAGGTGTATAAAGATTCTCCATTTGTTTTTATTTCAGACGAGAGTGTCTCTTTAAAGGAGGTTGTGAACACAAATAAGGCTCTTATTCATATAGAAAAGCACAATGGATACTGGCATATCACCTCTGTTATAGATAATTTATTGAAAGGGGCTTCGGGACAAGCAGTCCAAAATATGAACCTGATGTTCGGGCTGGACGAAAGCTGCGGTCTGCACCTGAAAGGGAGTGCTTTTTAGCAAAAGAATTAATGTGTATTAAAGAAATAACAGTTTGATGAAAAATTTTGAAGTATATAAGTTATGGCCGATTGAACCGGTAAAAGCCAAAGGTTGCAAAGTATGGGATAGAGAGGGGAATGAATATCTTGACCTTTATGGTGGCCACGCCGTAATCTCAATAGGGCATTGTCATCCTACATATAATAGTATGATTAAAGAGCAGTTGGAAAAGATTTGTTTCTATTCGAACTCTGTTATCAATTCACTTCAGGATGAGTTGGCCGAAAGGTTGGGCAGAGTGAGCGGTTATGCAGACTACTCTCTTTTTCTTTGCAATTCCGGTGCTGAGGCGAATGAAAATGCCCTAAAACTTGCATCGTTTAACAGTGGTAAAAAGAGGGTAATTGCATTTAAAGGAGCGTTTCACGGAAGAACCTCCGGGGCCGTTGCTGTAACTGATAACCAAAAAATTGTCAGTCCTTTCAACTCTGCACATGAGGTGACTTTTGTACCCTTAAATGATATAAAAGCTGTTGAACTGGAGATTTCCAAAGGGGATTGTGCAGCAGTGATAATAGAAGGTATTCAAGGGGTTGCCGGTATCTACATGCCTTCTGAAGATTTTTTAAGAGCACTTAGAGATGTTACATACAAATATGGAGTTGCACTTATCTTAGATGAGGTACAATCCGGTTATGGCAGATCCGGTAAATTTTTTGCACACCAGTATTCAGGAATAAAACCGGATATTATCACAACCGCAAAAGGGATGGGCAACGGATTCCCGATAGGAGGTGTTTTGATTTCACCGGTTATTAAGGCTCAACAGGGTATGCTTGGAACCACCTTCGGCGGGAGTCACCTTGCATGTACTGCTGCCATTGCTGTATTAAAGGTAATGGAGGAGGAGTCTCTGGTTGCAAAAGCCGCAGAACTGGGAAACTATCTGATGTCCGAACTCAACAAGATCAAATCCGAAACAGAATCAAATGCTATTGCTGAGATCAGGGGTGTGGGGCTAATGATTGGTGTTGAAATGGAAAGCAGATTTATTCACGTCAGAGATAAGTTATTGTTCGAAGATAAAATTTTTACGGGAGGAGCAAAGTCAAATATCATACGTCTTTTACCCCCACTGACCGTAAAAAAAGAGGAGATTGATCGTTTTCTGAGTAGCTTTAGAAATCAGTTAGCAAAAATATAATAATTGAGATTTGAGATGAAAAAATTTACATGTGTACAAGACATAGGACCATTAGATGTGGCTTTGGCAAAAGCAAAAGAAGTTAAGACATATCCGTTTGCAGACAGCTCATTGGGGGGGAATAAAACTCTTTTAATGATCTTTTTCAACTCAAGTTTAAGAACCAGATTGAGCACTCAAAAAGCTGCACTTAACCTTGGCATGAATGTGATTGTACTTGATATTAACCAAGGTGCCTGGAAACTTGAGACAGAGAAGGGTGTGATAATGGATGGAGAGAAACCTGAGCACATTCTTGAGGCAATACCTGTAATGGCTTCATATTGTGATATAATTGGTGTGCGTTCATTTGCAAGATTCGAAAGTAAAGCAGATGACTATAACGAGGTAATTCTCAGCCAGTTCATACAATATGCGGGGAAACCTGTTTTTAGTATGGAGGCGGCTACTCGTCACCCTCTGCAGAGTTTTGCAGATCTTATCACCATTGAAGAGTTTAAAAAAATTGAAAGGCCCAAAGTTGTTTTAACCTGGGCGCCTCACCCTAAAGCGCTCCCGCAAGCTGTTCCAAATTCTTTTGCAGAATGGATGAATGAAACAGATTATGAATTTGTTATTACACATCCTAAAGGCTACGAACTTTCTGCAGAATTTGTCGGAAAAGCCAAAGTTGAGTATGATATGGAAGCGGCTTATAAAGGAGCGGACTTTATATATGCTAAAAATTGGTCTGCATTCAGTGATCCTGGTTATGGTCAGATACTATGCATGGACAGAAGTTGGATGGTAGATTCCAGGAAAATGCAGCTGACCAATAATGCAAAATTTATGCATTGTCTGCCGGTGAGAAGAAATATGATTGTTAGTGATGAGGTTATTGACAGTCCTTATTAAATTGTTGTTCAGGAGGCTGCAAATAGAGTAGTCTCTGCGCAGGTTGTTTTGAGAGAAATGTTAAAGTCTTTATAAAAACACCTATAAAAAATTATATATGAAGGAGTTGACTGTTATAAAAATCGGAGGTAACATAGTAGATATGCCATCTGCTCTTGAGGTGTTTCTGAAAGACTTTAGCAATTATCCCAACCCTAAAATTTTAATTCATGGTGGTGGTGCTCTTGCGAGTGATCTCTCTGCAAAAATGGGAATAGAGGTAAAGATGCAAAATGGGAGAAGAATAACTGATTTGGATACGCTAAAATTAGTCACCATGGTTTATGCAGGTTGGATAAATAAGAGTATTGTGGCTATGTTGCAAAAGTTCGGATGCAATGCCATCGGAGTTTCCGGTGCAGATGGAGATTTAGTGCCTGCAACCAGAAGATCTCCTGATCCAATAGATTTTGGTTATGTAGGAGATGTGAATCCGGTAGATATTAATACCGGATTGTTACAAAGTCTT
>Ga0209746_1000536_pt1 | contig 19446 bp, 17 predicted proteins | sample BarGraNGADG00211_3_FD_184496 | JGI IMG/M metagenome (GOLD analysis project Ga0209746, IMG submission 184496) | Arctic peat soil microbial communities from Barrow, Alaska - Barrow Graham LP Ref core NGADG0011-211 (SPAdes) (version 2) | ecosystem: Environmental > Terrestrial > Soil > Wetlands >... | reverse complement strand
GCGCTGGTCGTGCGGCAGCCAGTCCTGCGTGCCGTCGTCCGAGCAGGAATCCTGCACGATGTGCTCCAGTTCCACGCCCGACTGGTCGGCGACGGACGCTATGCAGAACTTGAGCCATTCCGAATTGCGAAAACTCGGCGTGATGATCGAAAACTTCATTTTAAGCTGGCCGGACAGTGGTTGTGTTTTTTTTACTGCGCGCAAAATCGTTTGCGCAAAGTTCTGGCTTATCTGATTTGAACTGCAGAAGACTGTTCAAACTATTTTGCGCTGTCAAACCTTCGTCCGAAACTTCTGGGCGACCGGAATGCGCCGGCCCATGCCGAACGCGCGCGGCGAAACCTTCAAGCCCGGCGCGGCCTGCCGCCGTTTGTATTCGCTGAAATTGATTTTGTTCACCACGTCGTTCACCACCGCCGCGTCAAAACCGCGCGCGACAATCTCCGGCCTGCTCAAATTTTTCACGACGTAAAAATCCAGGATCGCGTCGAGGATTTCATACGGCGGCAACGAATCCTGGTCCGTCTGGCCGGGCCGCAGTTCCGCGCTCGGCGGCTTCGTGATGGAAGCGGACGGGATGATTTCGCGGTCGCGGTTCACCCAGCGCGCGATTTTGTAAACGTCCGTTTTCAACACGTCCGCGATGGGCGCGAGCGCGCCGTTCATGTCGCCGTAAAGCGTGCAATAACCCACGGCCATCTCGGATTTGTTGCCGGTCGTCAGCACCAGCGCGCCGAATTTGTTCGAGAGCGCCATAAACGTCACGCCGCGCAGCCGCGACTGGATATTTTCCTCCGCCTCGTTCCGCTGCGTGCCGGCGAAAACTTTTTCCAACTGTTTTTCCACCGCGTTGAACACCGGCTCAATCGGCAAAACGTCGTAGCGGATGCCGAGATTTTTCGCGAGTTTTTCCGCGTCCGTCAAACTGCCGCTGCTCGAATACCGCGCGGGCATCGCCACGCCCAAAACATTTTCCGCCCCGAGCGCGTCCGCCGCCAGCACCGCGACGAGCGCGGAATCAATGCCGCCGGACAAGCCAATGATGACGGACTTAAAACCGCATTTGCGGACGTAATCGCGGATGCCGAGCGACAACGCGGAAAATAAAAGCTGCTCGCGCGGCGGAAAATCGTAGCAGCGGACGTGAGTCCGCTCTGACTGGTTTTCGGTTTTAATTTGAGCCGGCTCACGCCGGCTGCTACCCGGATTTGATTCCATCTCCACCACCAAAATTTCTTCCGCAAAACCCTGGCCCAACGCCAGCAATTCGCCATGGGCATCCAGCGCGACGCTGTGGCCGTCAAAAATCAACTCGTCATTCGCGCCGACGGCGTTGACCTGGGCGAGCGGAATTTTTTCGTCGCGCGCGACTCGCTGGAGCATGGCCAGCCGCGTTCGTTCCTTGCCGTCGTGCCACGGCGAGGCGGAGATGTTCAAAATCATTTCCGCGCCTTGAGAAATCAGCTCCTTGACCGGGTCGCGGCGATACAAACGCTCCGGCCAGAAATCCTCGTCGTTCCAGATGTCTTCGCAAATGGTGAGGCCAAGCTTGCGTCCGTTGAAAACAAACGGCTCCACTTTTTTGGCCGGCTCGAAGTAACGGTCTTCGTCGAAAACATCGTAAGTCGGCAGCAGGCTTTTGGTCGTGCGCCAGATGATTTTTCCGTTTTGCAAAACGGCGGCGGAATTTTTCAGCGCGCGTCCGGGCGGCTCGGAATTTTTGTCCACGAAGCCGGCGCACAGCGGAACCGCGCCGGTTTGCTTCGCCGTTTCTGCGAGCGCAACGAGGTTTGCGTCAATGAAATCGGGGCGCTGGAGCAGGTCGCGCGGCGGGTAGCCGCAGAGGAAAAGTTCGGGCGCGAGGACAAATTCCGCGCCGCGCGCGACGGCCTGCGTGTAGGCGGCGAGCAATTTTTCACGGTTGGCCGCGAAATCGCCGATGGTCGGATTGAGCTGGAGCAGGCCGATTTTCAAGGCGGAAAGATTACCGGACAAAAATAATTTCAGAAACCACGAAATTGGTTTCCCAAGCCCGCCACAAGATGGAGGCCCTAAATCTGGCTCTTCGCTGACGCGAACCGTGGTCACGAACCACACGAAAAAGTTGGACTTCAAATCGTCCTCGTCCTCGCAATCGAAAACCAAACCGAGGACGAGGAAGATGTAATAGGAAAATTAACGGCGTTGGCCTGTCCCAACGGAGGGTGTTACGATATTCTTTGTAACGAGATGATTTGCAGAAGCTATGCTCTAAAAACTGTTAAACTGCTGAGAAGGCGCGACAGGTATTGTTTTTTCGGGTAATACCCCAGCAAATGAGTTTGTCATGGGAAAATATCGAACGGCCTCAAAAATAATCCACACCCAATCCAGCCAATAAAACCAAGGGGGCATCGTTTTCAATTCGTAACACCCTCCAACGGGACAACCCGACCATAGCCCGGCGTTTCAACGCCGGGAAAAACACCACGCAACCTGAGTCCCGCCGGGACGGTTGAACGTGCACACGGTTTTTCTTTCGGTTTCCAATTTCTCATCTTGAAAAAATCAGCCGTCCCGCCGGGACTTGAAATTCTTTGCGGCCATCCCGGCGTTGAAACGCCGGGCTATTTTCATTTGTCCCTTCAGGACGTTTGCTGGTCAAACGGGCGCTTCCACGCTGCGGAGGGCGGCGGCAAGGGCGGCGAGGTGTTGTTCCAGGGTGAAACGCGCGGTAAAATGGCGGCGGACCTGTTCGCCGCTTTTCACGGCGAGGACATGGAGCATGGCGGCGGCGAGATCGGCGGGATTCTGGCGGTTGACGAGGCCGGGATAATCGGGCGGGAACATTTCGGGCAGCGAGCGCCAGCGGGTGGTGACGATGGGCAGGCCGAACGCCATGGCTTCAATGAGATTCACCGGCTGGTTTTCGCCGTGGTAATAGGTGGGAAAAAGAAAAAGATCGGCCTCGTGCAGCAGCCCGGCCTTGCGGTCGCCGGCCACAAAGCCGACGTGTTCGACGACGGCGGCGATTTCGGGATTTTGCCGCAGCCGCTCAAATTCAAGGCGTTCGTCGTCGGTGACGAAATTCCCGGCGGCGGTGAGTTTTAAGGTCAACGGCAGACGCCGCGCGGCGAGTTCACGGTTGGCTTGGAGCACGGCTTCGATGGCGGCAAAAAGTCCTTTTTCCCGCGTGCAGTGCGCAAGAAATAAAATGTTGATCGTGACGGGTTCAACGGGTTTTTCACTGGCGAAAATTTTTGCACGTTCGGCGAAGCGTTCGCGGCGGCGCGGTAAAACGGATTTTTCAAAATCCGGGCAGGGGTCGGGAATGCCGTTGTTCACGACGCGGACGCGGTGCGAAAGCAGTTTTTCGGCGTCGGCAAAATTGTAGCGCGAGAGGACGATGCTCAAGGCCACCGGCTTGAAAAGGCGATAGGTCGTTGCGCGGGCGCGGATCTGCACTGAGGTCTCCAGCCATTTGGCGAGGCCGGCGGCGTGCCAGTGGAGGATGACATTTTTGAAAAACGGACGGCAGAGCAGCATCACCAGCCAGTCGCGATACAGGGCCACGTGTTTGCCGGGCGCGGGAACGTAGTAAAAATTTTTTACGCCATGGCGGAAGCGGCACCAGATGGCCTGGGCGCAAAACCAGAAGATAAGAAAAATTTTTGCGCCCTGAAACTCGCCGATGTCTTCAAGGGATTGGGAAAAACGCGCGTTGACGTGGTAACACTCGATGCCGAAGTGATTATTTTCACCACCGGTTTTTCGGCGCTGGTCGCCGCCAAAGCCATCAAGCATGAGTTGCACCATGTAGCTCTGGCCGTGATGCGGCGGCGGCGTGTGGGCGAAAACGAGCAGCTTCATGTGCCGCAAAATTTGGCCGAAAGTGCGCGGCGAAGGAAGGATTTTCGTGCGCAGATTGGGAATATCCAACACCGAACACCGAACACCGAACACAGAACATCCAACATTGAACATCGAACACCGAACACCGAACACCGAACATCTCTCACCCCGTGGAATTGCAGCCAGTATTCCACGGGGGAACTCGAACATCGAACATCGAACATCCAACATCCAACATCCAACATCCAATTGCTTCGCCTGCTACCAGCCATTGGATGTTCGGCGTTGGATGTTCGATGTTTCTTTCAGGAATAAAGCCCGCTTCGGCTGGTATTTTATTCTTCAATGATTATCCTGCCGCTGAATTTAATGACCATCAAACGTGTCAATGTCCTCGGCGTCGGCATCAGCGTCCTCAATCTGCGGACGGCGCTGGATGCCATTGCCGGGGCGGTGCGGGCGCGGCGCAAAGGTTACATCTGCGTGCGGGACGCCCACGGCGTGATGCTGGCGCAGAAAGACCCGGCGTTCCGGCGCATCTTGAACGAGGCGTTTCTCTGCACTCCCGACGGCATGCCAATGGTGTGGATGGGCAAGCTGCACGGGCATCGTGAAATGAGCCGCGTGTATGGGCCGGATTTGATGCTGGAAGTCTGCGCGTGGAGTGAAAAAAATTCCTGCCGCCACTTTTTGTTCGGCGGCGTGCCGGGCGTGGCGGAGGAATTGCGCGATAAATTGACGGCGCGTTTTCCAAAATTGCAAATCACCGGCTGTTACACGCCGCCATTCCGTCCGCTCAATGCGGCGGAGGAAAAAGAATTGCAGGAAATGGTGCGCGCCGCCAAACCGGACGTTTTGTGGGTGGGCTTGAGCACGCCGAAGCAGGAAAAGTTCATGGCGGAATTTCTGCCGAAGCTGGACGTGACGCTGATGATCGGCGTGGGCGCGGCGTTTGATTTTCACAGCGGACGGGTCCGGCAGGCGCCGCGCTGGATGCAGCGCAGCGGGCTGGAATGGTTTTACCGGCTGGGCTGTGAACCGCGCCGGCTGGGAAAACGCTACCTGAAAAACAATCCGTTGTTCGTGCTGAAAATCGCCGGGCAGCTTTCCGGCTTGAAAAAATATCCGCTCGAACAAGACTGAAACCATTGTGTCGCCGCGAATTTCTGTCCCGCCGCGAATTTGTTTGAGCAAATCCCATGGTTTTGTTATCTGAAAGCTGGAACAACGCACAAATGAACGGTAATCAAACCAAAACACTCCCGGCGGACTGGCGGGCGGACACGGTCGCCTGCTGGCGGCGGCTGCCGAACAAAGTTTTTTTCTTCGCGCTGCTGGCGGCGTGGCTGCTGCTGTTCCAGTTTTGGGGAAATTCCATCCTGGGTTACGTTCACACGTCGTCATTGTTCGTGTGGCTGGACGAAGCTTACAACAGCGCGATGTCCGTCGAGGACGCAGGCCATGGAAATTTGATTCCGTTTCTGGTCGTCGGAGTTTTTTGGTGGAAGCGGAAAGAACTGCTCGCGTTGCCGCTGCAAGTCTGGTGGCCGGGAATTTTGATGCTCGTGGCGGCGCTGGGGCTGCACGTCGCGGGCTATCTTGTGCAACAGCCGCTGCTTTCGGTCGTCGCCCTGTTCGCGGGCATTTACGCGTTGATGGGGCTGGCCTGGGGACGCGCCTGGTTGCGGCACAGTGCGTATCCGTTTTTTCTTTTTGTCTTTTCCATCCCGCTCGCGTCCCATCTGAATTTCATCCTGTTCCCCTTGCGGCTGCTCGTGAGCTGGCTGGTGGAAATGACGTCGCACCTGCTGGGGATTGACGTCATCCGGCAGGGCACGCAGTTGACCGATCCGTCGGGGGCTTACGGTTACGACGTCGCGGCGGCGTGCGGCGGCATGAGAAGTCTGGTCGCCATTTTCCTGCTCGCCACGATTTATGGTTTCGCCACGTTCCGCACGCCGGGGAAAAGAATTTTTCTGGTGGCTTTGGCGCTGCCGTTTGCCGTCCTCGGAAACATGCTGCGGCTGTTGCTCATCATCCTCGCGGCGGATCTGGGCGGCCAGGAATGGGGCAATTACATCCACGAAGGCGGTCCATTGGGAATCATCAGCCTGCTGCCTTACGTTCCCGGAATTGCCGGTCTGATCTACGCCGGGCACCGGCTGGAACGGCGGGGGGACAAAAATAAAACCACCGGCGAGGAGCGCGCATGAAGCACCAAAAATGGCTGGTATTTGTTGTCGCGCTCGGGCTGATGGCCGGCACGGCAGGGGCGCTGACGTGGTTGCGGGCGAACCAGAAACTCGGCAAGCCCGGCATCAAGGCGATGGCCATTCCCGGCAGTGTGATGATGAAAATTGAACTGCCGGAGCGCGTGCTGGATTTCACCTCCACGAACATGCCGGAGCCGGAGGTCGTTGTGGGCTATCTGCCCAAGGACACGAGTTATGCGGGGCGGCTTTACACCGCGACCAACGGCCTGCAAATCAACAGCACGATCATTCTCATGGGCGCGGACCGCACGAGCATCCACAAGCCGGATTACTGCCTGCCGGGCCAGGGCTGGAGCATCAATGAGAAAACCGTGGTGAACATCCCGGTGGCCGGCACGCAAAATTATCAACTGCCCGTGGCGAAATGGATTATCGGCAATGTTTACCAGACGCCCGACGGTCAGAAACACAAAGTGAGCGGGCTTTACGTTTTCTGGTTCGTCGCGGACGGCGAGCAGACGGCGGATAATTACCAGCGGATGTGGTGGCTGGGGCGCGACTTGTTGCGGACCGGCGTTTTGCAACGCTGGGCTTATGTCTCATTTTTTTCCGTCTGCGCGCCGGGCCAGGAAGACGCGACGTTTGAACAGATGAAAAAATTGATTGCAGTGACGGTGCCGGAGTTTCAATTTGTGCCGGCGTCAGGCAGATGAAAACCGATTCCGATGGTTGCCGGTGAAACAGCCGCCCGTCTAAAAAAACATGTTGCAACGCGACCGCAAGATTCGCACCCAGGTGCATCAGATCACTGACGCGTGCCTTTTCGCCGCGAGCTTCTGGCTGGCCTATGCCTTGCGCGGCAACCAGTCGTTCATCGACTGGCTGGGGCTGGACGCCATCGCGCCGCCGCCGTTTGAGCAGATTAAATGGCTTTATTTTGTCCTGGTGCCCGCCGCGCCGCTGGTGCTGGAGTCCCAGGGATTTTATAACCGGCCGGCAGTGAATTCGCGGGCGACGCTGATCTGGCCGTTGTTGCGCGGTTCCTTGATTGTCACCGTCGGCCTGGTATTGCTGATGTTCTATTTTCGCATACCAGCGCCGCGTGGCGTGTCGTTCATCTTCATTGTTTTCAGTTGCACGCTGGTGTGGTTGAAGGAGGAATTGCTGCTGGCCGCCCTGCATAGCCGCCTGGCCATGGCGCAATACCGCCGCCGCGTCATCCTGGCCGGGAACCGTCCGGAAACCGCCCGGCTCCGGCAGTTGATCCAGGCCCGCGCGGGTGAAGAAATCGAGATTGTCGGGGAATTCAACCTCGCCGATGCGCCCCTGCCGGAACTGATTGAACTGCTGCACGAACATTCCGTCAGCAGTGTTCTCCTCAGTGCCAAACATGCCAATTTCGAGCGCGTTGAAAGCGTCATCCAGCTTTGCGAGATCGAAGGGGTCGAGGCGTGGCTGGCGGCGGATTTTTTTGCGCCGCAGATTGCGCGGGCCAGTCTGGATGAAATGTTCGGGCAGCCGCTGATCGTGTTCCGCTCGGCACCGGAAACGTCCTGGCAGATGCTGGCGAAACTGACGCTGGATTTCTTCGGCGCCCTGGCCGCCCTCCTCGTGTTTGCGCTGCCGATGCTGGTCATCGCGCTGCTGATCAAGCTCACCTCGCCCGGCCCGGTTTTTTTCCGGCAGCAGCGCTCCGGCCTCAACGGCGCGCCGTTCTCCATCTTCAAATTCCGCACCATGACGACCAATGCCGAGCAGCTCCAGCACGAGCTGGCCGCGATGAACGAGATGACCGGCCCCGTCTTTAAAGTCACCAACGACCCGCGCATCACGCCGCTCGGCAGAATTCTCCGCAAATACAGCCTTGACGAACTGCCGCAGTTTTTCAACATCCTGCGCGGCGAGATGAGCCTGGTCGGCCCGCGCCCGCTGCCCGTGAACGAGGTCCGGCGTTTCAACGACCTGGCGCACCGCCGCCGGTTGAGCGTCAAGCCCGGCCTCACCTGTCTCTGGCAGGTCAGCGGGCGCAATAAAATCTCCGACTTCAAGGAATGGGTCCGCCTCGATCTTGAATACATTGACAACTGGTCCATCTGGCTCGACCTGCTGATTCTGCTGCGCACCATTCCGGTCGTGCTGCTCGGCACGGGCGCGAAGTGAAGGCGGGAATAATTTAATCCAACTTTTGCACCCGGCCCGAGTGCTGCGGATCCGCCCGCCACATCGGCCAGGAACTTTTCACCAGCGGCGCGGCATTCGTCAGCGGCTGCAACGCAAACAAATAGCGCCCGTCGTTCGCGTAAATGATGCCTTGCGGATTGACGTTCGGGCTGGAGCTAAAGTTGTAACCCGCGCGAAATTCCCACAGATAGGCCCCGTTCGTGCCAAAGGCGCCAAGGTAGAGCCAGGGCGATGAAAAATAAACCTGGCCGTTGGCGGCTGCGGCCGGGGACGTGTCAAAGGGCGCGGGCAGGCCGCTCCGCCAGCGTAATTTTCCGGCACGACTGATTGAGACAAAGCTTGAACCTGCGGCGAGATACATATTGCCGTCCTCGTCCAGCGCCGGTGACGAGCCGGTGCAACCGCCCGTATGCAACCGCCAGAGTTCCGTTCCGTCCGGGCGCAACGCGTAGAGGTTCCCGTCGGTGGAACTGAAATAAACCGTGCCGTCCGCGCCGATGGCCGGCGACGATTCAAGCTCCGCGCCGGTGGCAAATTTCCACTTCAATTTTCCGTCTGGCGTGAGCGCGTAAGAATTTTTGTCGTGCGAACCGAAATAAACCGTGCCGTCCAGCGCGACGGCAGGTGAGGAAACCACGAGGTTGCTCGTCGCAAATTTCCACTTCAATTTTCCGTCCGGCGCGAGCGCGTAAAATTTTTTATCCCACGAACCGAAATAGACCGTCCCGTCCGGCGCCATCGCCGGCGATGAATCCACCCACGCGCCGGTCGGAAACGTCCACTTCAATTTTCCCGCGGGCGTGAGCGCGTAGAATTTCCAGTCGCGCGAACCAAAATAGATGGTGCCATCGTCGGCCACGGCGGGGGATGATCTGATTTCGCGGCCGGTCTTGAATTTCCATTTCACTTTGCCGTCCGGCGCCACCGCCATCAGCCAGCCGCCGAAAGTTCCCTGATAAATCGTTCCGTCCGGCGCGAGGGCGGGGGAGGATTCATTTCCGGAATCCGGCAGCCTGACCTTCCAGAGATTGGTCACGGCGGGCGCGGCGGTTTGCGCCATTGTCCCGCTGGCGATCAAACCGCACAGCCCCAGCCCGGCGAACATTTTCAAATTCATCGCCACCAGTAAAACTTCAAATCCGCCCGGCGGCAAATGCAAACCCATCGTTTTTTTCGCTGGCAAGCGAAGTTCAAGGAGAACTTGCGATTGACACCCAACCTTGAAACCTCAAAATGCGGCCACTAAAAATTCATCGTGCCTGATAAAATGAGTTCGAAATCAAAACCACCCACGTCCGTCGTCACCGGCGCCGCCGGCTTTCTTGGCTCGCACCTGACCGACCTGCTCGTCGCGCGCGGCCACAAAGTCATCGGCATTGACAATTTTGTCACCGGCAGCGTGGACAACATCGCGCACCTCGGCGGCAATCCGAATTTCAAATTCATCCAGCAGGACGTGACCGAATTTATTTTTCTCGAAGGCCCGGTGGATTATGTCTGGCATTTCGCCTCGCCCGCCAGCCCGATTGATTATCTCGAACTGCCGATCCAAACCTTGAAGGTCGGCTCGCTCGGCACGCACAAGGCGCTCGGCCTCGCCAAGGAAAAAAAAGCGCGCTTCCTCATCGCCTCGACCTCGGAAATTTATGGCGATCCGCTCATTCATCCGCAGCCGGAAGAATACTGGGGCAATGTCAACACCATCGGCCCGCGCGGCTGTTACGACGAAGCCAAACGCTTTGCCGAGGCGCTGACCATGGCCTATCGCCGCGAACACAAAGTTGAGACGCGCATCGTCCGCATCTTCAACACCTATGGCCCGCGCATGAGGATCAACGATGGCCGCGTCGTGCCGGCGTTCGTCAGCCAGGCCATCAAGAACAAGCCCGTCACCGTTTTCGGCCAAGGCACACAGACGCGCAGTTTTTGCTACGTCTCCGATTTGATCGAAGGCATTTATCGCCTGATGATGAGCAAATACGATCTGCCCGTGAACATCGGTAATCCGACGGAAATGACGATGGTTGAATTTGCCAAACAGATCATCCACGCGACCCATTCCAAGAGCAAAATTGTTTTCAAACCGCTGCCACAGGACGATCCCAAACAGCGCAAGCCCGACATCACCAAAGCGAAAAAAATTCTCAACTGGACGCCCAAAGTTCCGCTCTACAAAGGCCTGACCGACACGATTGCGTATTTCCGCACGAAAGTCTGACGGCCGGCATCTGGGTCAATGACTAAATCCTAATGACGAATGACTAAATAATGACGAAGCCCAATTGGCACGCCGCCCGCCGCTGATTTGTCATTGGGACTTGCTCATTCTTTAGTCATTATGGTTTAGTCATTCGTCATTTTCACAGAATGCTATTTTGCGCCCGCCAATTTGAATTCGTCTTCCCGCGACCAACGCTCGTCATGGGCATCGTCAACGTCACGCCCGATTCCTTTTCCGACGGCGGAAAATTTTTGGACGCGGACGCCGCCGTCGCGCACGCGCTGGAACTCGCCGCCCAAGGCGCGGAAATTTTGGACATCGGCGGTGAATCTACGCGGCCCAATGCCGAACCCGTGAACGAAGCCGAGGAATTACGCCGTGTCATTCCCGTCGTCGAAAAACTTGCGGCGAAAATAAAAATCCCGCTCTCGATTGACACGATGAAACCCGCCGTCGCCCGCGCCGCGCTCGCGGCGGGCGCTAGCATTGTCAATGATGTCGCGGCCAATCGCAATGACGACGCGATGTGGAAAGTTGTCTCCGAATTTCGCGCGGGCTACATTTGCATGCACGCGCAAGGCTCGCCAACGACAATGCAAAAAAATCCAGCTTACAAAAATGTCGTCCGCGAAGTCGGGGAATTTTTCCGTGAGCGTCTGAAAAAATTAAACGCCGCCGGCGTCGCCGCTGACCAGATTATATTCGATCCCGGCATCGGTTTCGGCAAGACGCTGGAACATAATTTGCAGTTGCTCGCGGGCTTGCGGAGTTTTACAAATTTACAACGTCCGTTGCTGCTCGGCGTCTCGCGGAAATCGTTCATCGGAAAAATAACGGGCGCGGAGGTGGAAAATCGGTTGCCCGCGTCGCTCGCTTGCGCGACTCTGGCGGTGGCCGGCGGCGTGCAGATCATCCGCACGCACGACGTGGCGGAAACAATTCAAGCGGTGCGGATGGCGGAAGCGATTTTACAAAAAACAAATGTGGACTGACCTCGAAAACGGCTGGCGGCCCGCGCTGGAGATTTTAATCCTCGCGGTGCTGATCTATTTCGTTTTCAAGTTCGTGCGCGGCACGCGCGGCTGGCCGGTGGTCATCGGGTTCGTCGTCGTGCTGCTCGCGCTCGCGGCGGTGACGACCATTTTGCAGTTGAAAGTATTGAGTTCGATTCTTGCTGGTGGCTCGGTGTTTATCGCGTTGGCCGCACTGGTGATCTTTCAACCGGAACTGCGCCGGATGCTGGCGGAACTCGGCAACCTCCCGCTGTTCGCCAGCACGAGCGAACAACGCGAGAGCATCGAGGTCATCATCCAGACGTGCGAGCGGCTCGCGGATGTGAAAATCGGCGCGCTCATCGCGGTCGAACAGTCCATCCAACTCCAGGAGGCGGTTGAGTCCGGCATCAAGGTGGATTGCGATGTGACGGCGGAAATGCTCGAGGCCATTTTCTTTCCGAACAACGCGATTCACGACGGTGGCGTCATCATCAAGGGCGACCGCATCGCCTACGCCGCGTGTATTTTTCCGCTGACGCAACGGACGGATTTGAACAAGTCGCTCGGCACGCGGCATCGCGCGGCGATTGGTTTGAGCGAGGAAACCGACGCGGTCGTCGTCGTCGTGTCCGAGGAAACCGGCATGATTTCGCACGCCTACAAAGGCCAGCTCGTGCGCGGCGTTTCGCTGGAGGAACTGCGCGCGTTTCTGTCGCTGGTGATTTTGCGGCCGGCGCGTCCGAACAATTTTTTCAACTGGCTGCGTTCAAAATTCGGCGAACGCAACCAAGCCGCCGGCCCGGCGGTCATTACCCAACGCGAACCCCGTCCGGCAACGAAACCCGCGAATAAATAAATTTCCCGATGCTACGCGATTTATTCATCAAAGACTGGGGCTGGAAATTGTTCTCGCTGCTTTTGGCGGTGGCCATTTGGCTGACCGTCCACAAGATTATTGAAGAACCTAAAAATTCCGATGCCAACGCTGCGAGCAGCCCGGTCACCTACCACAATTTGACGGTGTCCATCGTTTCCCGGACGACGGATGTGCATCTTTACCGGGCCATTCCCAACACGGTCTCGGTCACCGTCAGCGGCCCGCCCGGGGTCATCGCGGTTTTGCAGGCCAACGAAATCCGGGCGACGGTGGATCTCACCGAAAACGATTCCGTTCGCGATTTGAAGTGGCGCGTGGATGTTTCCGTCCCGCCCGGGGTGAAACTTGTTAACATTGACCCGCCCCGAGTCGGCGTCATCATTCCGCCAACCTCGGCCAAATAATAATGACTGCTCCCAAAAAAATCTTCGGCACGGACGGCGTGCGCGGCACGGCGAACGTCGAGCCAGTCACCGCCGAGACCGCGTTGAAACTCGGACGCGCCGCCGCGCACGTTTTCAAAAATTTGGAATCGCAGGCGCGCGGTCGCGGCAAACATAAAATTGTCATCGGCAAGGACACGCGCCTTTCCGGCTACATGCTGGAGAACGCCATTTCGTCCGGCATCCTTTCGATGGGCGTGGACGTGCTGTTCATCGGGCCGCTGCCGACGCCCGGCGTCGCCTACGTTACGCGCAGTTTGCGCGCCGACGCCGGCATCGTCATCACCGCCTCGCACAATCCTTACACCGACAACGGCATCAAATTTTTTCGCGCCGACGGTTACAAGCTCGACGACAAGGTTGAAAATAAAATCGAGCAACTTGTTTTCAGCGGTGAGATTGAAAACATCCGGCCGACTTCCGAAAAAATCGGCAAGGCCGTGCGCATTGACGACGCGCTGGGACGTTACATTGAATTTGCCAAATCGAGTTTTCCGCGCGGCATGACGTTGGAGGGAATTCGAGTTGTTGTGGATTGCGGCCACGGCGCGGCTTACAAATCCACGCCGTGCGTCCTGCGCGAACTCGGCGCCGAAGCCATCGTCTTCGGAAATCAGCCCGACGGAAAAAACATCAACAAAAATTGTGGCTCGATGTTTCCCGAAACGCTTTGCGCCAAAGTTGTCGAACACAAGGCGCATTTGGGAATCGCGCACGACGGCGATGCCGACCGCGTTTTACTTTGTGACGAAAAGGGAAAATTGATTGACGGCGACGACATCATGGCGATTTGTGCGCTGGAGATGCTCGCGAAAAATACTCTCGCCAAAAAAACGCTCGTCGCCACCGTGATGAGCAATGCCGGGCTTGAAGCCGCCATCACCAAGGCCGGCGGCAAAATGCTGCGCACCGCCGTGGGCGACAAGAACGTGATTGATGAGATGTTGCACCACGGCTTCAACTTCGGCGGCGAGCAGAGTGGCCACTTGATTTTCCGTGACTGCGGCACAACCGGCGACGGCTTGGTGGCCGCGCTGCAAATTCTGCGGATTCTCAAAACGAAACAAACGCCGCTTTCAAAACTGGCGAAATGCTGGACACGTTTCCCGCAGCTCGTGACGAACGTGCAAGTGCGCGAGAAAAAACCGTTCGAGCAACTTGACGGCGTGATGAAACTCGTCGCGCAGGCCGAAACGGAATTGAAAGCCGCCGGTGGCCGCGTGTTGCTGCGCTATTCCGGCACGGAACCCAAAGTGCGCCTGCTCGTGGAAGGCCGCGACGCGAAATCGCTGGCCGCGTGGGCCAAAAAAATCTGCGGCGCGATTGAGAAGCAGATTGGCGTCTAATTTCCTGCAGGAGTCGAGGTGACGAGACTCTAAAAATCAGCGTCTCCTTGCGTCGCCTCCTACTGAATCAATAGAATCTCCGGGCGAAACTGGCCGATATTCACACTTGGCAATCTTTTGTCGAGCGAACCGGGAGCCATTTTTTCCGAGCCGACGTGTCCGTCGCAAAAAATCACATTTGCTTGTTGTGCGTGGCGAAAATGTCCGTTCGGCAGGTCGTTGAGGCATACATAATAATTTTCCTCGAACAGAGGATTTGTTCGCGACGCCGGTCGTTCAGTCGTGTTGACCTGCGCGGCATCGGCGAACAACGCAGTTTCGGCAGGTCGGAAGATTCTATTCACGCTTACAAAGGGTTGCGCAGGGTATTGTGGCGAAAGGTAACTATTGTAGCCATAGCTGAAAATGACATTCGTGCCTTTCGGTTTGAACAGCGGCGAATTCCATGCGGGTGAAGGACAGAGCCGCACGTCGCTGCCGTGCAGATATGGAAACAGAACGCCGGTGGAAAGATCAAAGACACGCTGGCCCTCGTTGCCGCTGGCGAGCCAGCCAAACCACCATTGCTGTCCGGTGCCGGTCGGCGATTCGCAGCGTTTGAAAAAACAACCCGCGTTGTCGTCGAGATAAATTTCCGTGGCGATTCCAAGCTGGCGCAAATTGCTTTCACACGCGGCGCGTTGCGCGGACAATTTTCCCTTCGCCAAAACGGGCAGCAGCATGGCGGCAAGAATCGCAATGATGGCGACGCTGACCAGCAGTTCAATGAGCGTGAACGCGGGACAATTTTGAGTTTTAAGTTTTGAGTTTTGAACTGGCAGCCGTTCGCGCTGAAATTTTTCCACGCAGTTCCGGCAGATGCAGGCGCGGTTTTTGAAATTTTCCGGCACGCGCGTGAGGAGTTCACCGGGAATTTCCTCGCGCGCGCACCAGCACGGGCCTTTGTGCGCGGCGGGCGAAGCGAGCTGGCACTCGTTCGCGCCGCCGCACAGCGGGCAGGAATTTGGATTGGGAAATCCGTTCACGGCAAATCGGCGCGGACGCGATAAAAGGATTTGTCCGCAGGCAAATTGGTGGCCTGCAAAATTAAATTCGTTCCGTTGCCCAATAAAGCCGGCGCGGCGACGGACCAAGTGTTCAAATCAGCGGATTGTTCGAGCGTGTAAAGCCAGTTGGTATCGCTGGAAAATTGAATTGTTCCGGCGGCAATGGTTTTCACCAAGTCAATCGGCAGCGGCGAGGCGAAGGCGAGATTGTCCACCGTGCCGTGCGCCAGCAGCGAGTCGCCGTAAATGTCATCGGTCGTCGTGTAGTTGTTGATGGAAAGGGTGTCGAGACGAAAATCGTTTGCGCCGTAAGCGGCGATGCTCGGCAGCGAAGTGAAAATTTGTCCGTTGGTAAAAACCTGCCCGCTGATACTGGACGCCCCGGCTTGATGCGTGAGAACAACGCGATAAATCATGCCATTTGCGAGCGGACGGCTGGCATCAAAGACAAAATAAAAATTGGAATTGGTGTCAATCAGCGTGGCGTCAATGGACGGGCCATAACTTAGCGGGCCGTCAGGAAAATAATCGAATTCAAACAGATTGGGCGAATTGCCGTTCGCGCGGGAAAAATTGGTGCTGGTGGCGTCGGCGAAATTGCAAAGGCCGACGGCAAGTTGAAAATAGTTTTTCGCGTTGACATCGGTGAGGTTCAAATCAAACAGGACGCAGAAGCTGTCGGCCTTGGTGAAGGTTGTGCCGAGCGGATGGTAAAAATAGCTGTTGGTCTGCGACGAATCCCAAGTGACGGCGAGATTCTGGTTCGCGGAATCCCACTGGAAAAGATTGGTGTCGCCGAAAATCTGCCAGCCGTGTTGCAACGGGTTGGTGGAAAAATTTTCGGTGATGGTGGCGGCAAACGCGGACACGACGGACAGGACGAACAGGCTGGCAATGGCCAGCGAACGGATTTTCATTTGGCTGATCTTTCATTTTTGCTCCGCGAATAAAAATTCACGGAACGGTTTTAATTGAGAGACCAGCGCGAAATCTGAAAATAAAAAACCTCCAGACTTCGCAAACGAGGAATGGAGGAAATTCGACGAGCCGCCCAAAAAACAGTTTGGGCGGACTGGCCTCATCCTTCTCTTTGCGGAGAAGCTGCTGCGAAGGAAGTTGAGAGTTGAGAGGATTTGAGTTGAGCGGGGGAAAAGCGCACAGCGCATTTGTTCCCGGCTCTCAACTCTCAACTTTCAACCATCAACTGTCTTCCACAGCGACGAGTGCAATCAAACCGGTATCCTGACTTCAGCCTCAAACCTCACTCCCACCTTCCCGATTCCGCAGAGCGGAACCAGTGGCATTGGGAATTTGTAGCCGTTACAGTGGCGCAACCGTCCCGGATTCACACCGGGTTCCCTGACATTTGACTGCGATGTTGGCGGAAACTTTTCCGCCGGTTTCAAAGAACGGTTCCTTTTTACGCCGAATAAAAAAAAAATCCAAGCAAAATTTTCTGCGCGCGTAAAACTTGCGCCGAAACGCCAGCATTAACATAATGTCCCTCCAAATTTATTATGAACAAAACTCCCATTCGAGTCGCCATCACCGGCGCGGCCGGTCAAATCGGTTATTCACTCCTGTTCCGCATTGCTTCCGGCGCGGCCTTCGGCCCGGATCAACCGGTCATCCTCCACCTCATCGAAATCCCTGACGAAAAAGCCCTGGCCGCGCTCGGCGGCGTTTGCATGGAACTCGACGATTGCGCGTTCCCGCTGCTCAAAGGCCTCGTGCCGACCTCGAACCTCGACGAAGGTTTTAAGGGCGTGAACTGGGCGTTGCTCGTCGGCGCTGTTCCGCGCAAGCAAGGCATGGAGCGCAAAGATTTGCTTGGCATCAACGGAAAAATTTTCACCGGTCAGGGCAACGCGATTGCCAAGAACGCTGCGGCTGACGTTCGCGTGCTCGTCGTCGGCAATCCGTGCAACACCAATTCGCTCATCGCCATGAACAACGCGCCCGGCGTGCCCGGCGACCGTTTCTTCGCCATGACGATGCTCGATGAAAATCGCGCCAAGACGCAACTCGCCAAAAAAGCGAGCGTGGACGTCACCGCCGTCACGAACCTCGCCATCTGGGGCAATCACAGCGCCACGATGTATCCCGATTTTTTCAACACGAAGATCAACGGTCGTCCCGTGCCGGAAGTCATCAGCCACCGCGAATGGTTGGAAAAAGATTTTATCGCCACCGTGCAACAGCGCGGCGCGGCCATCATCAAGGCGCGCGGTTTGAGTTCCGCCGCCAGCGCAGCGAACGCCGTCGTGAACACCGTTCACAACCTCACCATGCCGACAAAACCCGGCGACTGGTTCAGTGTCAGCGTCTGCACGCCCGGCGACTACGGCATCGAGAAAGGTTTGATCTTCAGCTATCCGATTCGCACGGATGGCAAGAAATGGGAAATTGTCCAAGGCGTTCCGCTCAACGATTTCAGCAAGGCGAAAATCGCCGCGACCGAGGCCGAGTTGAAAGAAGAAAAATCGCTCGTTGCCGATTTGCTGCCGAAATGAAGTCGCGTCCGAAAGTCGGCGCGGTGGGCGAACTCGCCATCCTGACGGAGGCAAAACACGCGGTGGAATTTGCCGGCAACGGCATGCCCGCCGTGGTGTCCACGCCCAGCCTCGTCGGCTTTCTCGAACGCACCGCCCGCGAGACCATTGCCGAATTTCTCGATGCCGACGAACGTTCCGTCGGCATCGAGATTGATTTGAAACATCTCGCGCCGACGCCGATTGGCCAGACGATTCATTGCCGCGCACGGGTTATTTTCGTCGAAGACAAAAAGGTGACTTTCCAAATCGAAGCGCGTGATGAACGCGAACTCATCGCGCGTGGTTTGCACAAACGCGCCATCATCCGGCTAGAGAAGTTCGCCAAACGCGTTCAAGAAAAGTTGGGATGAACGCATAGGCGCAGAGAACGCGGAGAGCCGCAAAGCAGGCGAGTGTTCGACGGAACAACTTGATTTCCCCAATCTCTGCGTTTCACTGAAAAACTTCCGGCGATTGCCCGCCGTAGTTTTTTCAGTTAGTTTCGCGGGCGTATGGCTTTTGATTCCTTCCGCGATTTCGTCAACGCCCTCGACCGGGCGGGCGAACTGAAACGCATTTCCCAGCCCGTCGCGACCGAACTTGAAATCACCGAGATCGCCGACCGCGAAATGAAATCGCCCGGCGGCGGCAAGGCGCTGCTGTTCGAGCAGCCCACCGTCAACGGCGTGGTCTCGCCGTTTCCCGTCGCCATCAACACGATGGGCTCGCACAAGCGCATGGCCATGAGCATGGGCGCAAATTCCGTGGATGAAGTGGCGAATGAACTCGGCGCGCTGATGAAAGCCAAACCGCCGACGAGTTTCAAGGAAGCCATCAAGCTGCTCTCGCTCGCGCTGGATTTGCGCCACGCAAAACCTAAGACCGTGAAGAGCGGCTCGTGCAAGGATGTCATTCACAAATTCGACGCGCCAGCGAGTCGTAAAGAACCGTGGCCGAGCGCGCCGGATATTTTGGGGAGCGCGCCCGCCCCGGGCGCAGTTTCCGACGCCCTCGTCGGAAACACTTCGGACACCGGAAGAGTTGTTGGCGAGGCGCCAACAACTACACGCGAGGCGCGTGTGCTCCCCACTCTCCTCAATCTTCCCATCCTCAAATGCTGGCCGCTCGATGGCGGACGTTTCATCACACTGCCATGTGTCGTTACCAAAGACCCCGACACCGGCGAACGCAATGTCGGCATGTATCGCATCCAGATTTACGACGACCGCACGACGGGGATGCACTGGCAGTTGCAAAAAGTTGGCGCGCGTCACGGACGCCGTTATTACGAAACCGGCACGCGGATGCCCGTCTCCATTTTCATCGGCGGCGACCCGATGTTTCCTTTCGCCGCCACCGCGCCGTTGCCGGACGGACTGGATGAATTTCTCCTCACCGGTTATCTCCGCAAAAAATCCGTCGAACTCGTCAAGTGCGAGACGAACGATTTGGAAGTTCCCGCCAACGCCGACTTCGTCATCGAAGGTTACATTGACCCGACCGAGCCGTTGCGCGAGGAAGGACCGTTCGGCGATCACACCGGTTATTACACTTTGCCCGAGCCATATCCGGTGTTTCACATCACCGCCATCACGCACCGCAAGGACGCGGTGTATCCGGCGACGATCGTCGGCATTCCGCCGATGGAAGATTTTTACATCGGCGGCGCGAGCGTGAAATTGTTCCTGCCGATCTTCAAAATGAATTTCCCGGAGATCGTGGACATCGCGCTGCCGGCGGAAGGAGTGTTCCACAACCT
>Ga0209746_1000535_pt1 | contig 19481 bp, 18 predicted proteins | sample BarGraNGADG00211_3_FD_184496 | JGI IMG/M metagenome (GOLD analysis project Ga0209746, IMG submission 184496) | Arctic peat soil microbial communities from Barrow, Alaska - Barrow Graham LP Ref core NGADG0011-211 (SPAdes) (version 2) | ecosystem: Environmental > Terrestrial > Soil > Wetlands >... | reverse complement strand
ATACACCAGCCAAACCAGGCGCCGGCCTGCCGGGCCCCGATCACGCCAGGCGCACCCAGCATCGCGGTCATCATCCATGACATCTCACGCGAGTTTATTTCGTACAGGTCGCGCGCACCGGCATACGATCGGGCTGTCAGACCGGCGATTTGCCGCCTGTCCGCCGCCGGTAGGGCAGCAGCCATATCCAGCACGCGCCGGTTCTCCTCCACAATGAAGCGGCAGCGCCGGGCCACGCTCGGCGGCAGCCTGTCCTGGTTGGCCGCCAGTTCTTCGACCGTAATGTCGCGCAGAGTGCGGACGTGGGGAGTGTAGCCCGCCAACTGCCGGACGCCGGCTTCGCATTCGGCGCGCCGCTCGGCATATTCGGTGCCGGCCAGTTGGCGCTTAGCACGGGTATCGCAAATCACTATACTGATCTCGGCCGGCACTTCGACGCCGCGGCTGGTGAGATCGCGGCAGTCCAGCAGCAGCGCGCAGCCCGGCTGACCCAGGATCGACGTGTATTGGTCGAGGATGCCGCAGTTGACACCCACGAATTCGTTCTCTGCCCGCTGGCACAAACGCGCCTGCTGCACTGGCTCGATCCGCCATCCGCCCAGTGCCTGGAAGACCTGAAGGGTCGCTGCTTCGAGCGCGGCGGAGGAACTGAGCCCGCTGCTGAGCGGGATCGTGCTATGCACCAGGCCATCGAAGCCCGTCAGTGGGTAGCCCTCCTGCCTGAGAATAGCGGCAACACCTCTCACGTAGTTGGTCCACGGCGCGCGAGCATCTTTCTGCACAGCCTGCAAGTCAAATTCGCAGCCGCCACCCAAGTTCAGCGACTCAATCGCCACCCAGCCGTCGGCGCGTGGCCGCGCAGCGATCCAGGTGTCCCGGTCGATCGGCAGCGTCAGGACGTAGCCCTCATTGTAATCGGTGTGGCTGCCCATCAGATCCACCCGGCCGGGGGCACGCACCCATAGCTCGGGTAGACTCCCGTACCTGAGCGCGAAACCGGTTTGCATCTGCTCGAGCCCTTGAACGTCAGTCATAAGTTGCCTCATTGATACGCGCACGCGCCCGACCGATCAGCGCGTTCGGCGTAGGACTGTGGAAGCCTGGGGCTATGCCAAGACGCGCTCCCGGATAGGGCAGAAGGGCCTCGAAGCGGAACGGGTAGAGCAGCGAGTCGTTGTCCAGCGCGGCCAGGTAACGCCGGTTGAGGTCGAAGCGCTCTTTGAAGAGGCCCGGCTTCAGACTCACATCGCCATAGGCGAAGCTCTCGAGCATGATGCGCGTGCGCGCGTCGGCGGGGAAGGAGGGCATACTTGGCTACCTTTCGTCTGGGCGGAGAGGTCGCGGCGGTCGCTCAGCCCGCGGCCACGCGCCCGGTGGATTGGCGTTCAATGAAGCGGGTTTGTACCCGCCGGGTCAGGCTAGAAGCGCCAGGCTCTGAGCGGTCGATCAGCTCGAGGAGCATGCTCATCGCGATGCTGCCAATCTCATAGCGCGGCAGCGCCACGGTGCTGAGAGGCGGATCAATCTCGGCCGCGAGTTGGATGTCGTCGAGCCCGATGATGGATAGATCGCTGGGAACATGCAGCCCTGCCCGGCGGGCGGCGAACAAAAGGCCAAAGGCCATCAGGTCATTGGCCGCGAAGACGGCCGTGGGCGGCTCGGGAAGCGCCAGCAGGGCGCTCAGCGCCTGCTGGCCGCTGTCGATGCGCAGATTGCCCTCGACGACCGCCACCTGGGCAGGGTCGCAGCCGCGCGCCGCCAGCGACGCCAGAAAGGCGTCGCGCCGCAGATGAGAGGTGGGCAGGCCCAGTGGCCCGCTCACATGAGCGAAGCGGCGATGCCCCAAGTCGACCAGGCGATCGACCGCGGCACGGATGCCGGGCTCGAAATCAACCGAGAGGCAGCCCAGGAACTCGCTGGCGACGGGCATGCCCCAATCGAGCACGACCGTCGGCACCTGGTGCCGGACCAACTCAAGCACGAGGTCGTCGGACATGCTGCTGGACATGATCAGCACACCGTCCACCTGCTTGTCGATCAATCCATTGATATAGGTGAGGCCGCGATCCAACTGATAGCTGGTGTTGCAGAAGTAGACGGCATAGGAGTGACCGAGGGCCACATCCTCTACCCCGTGGATCACTTCTGAGTAAAAGGGGTTGCCGACGTCAGAGATCAGGAGGCCAACGGTGCGGGTACGCTTGGATACCAGGCTGCGCGCCACGCTGCTGGGCCGGAACTGCAACTCGGCCACAGTGCGCAGAACACGTGCACGGGTTTCATCGCGTATGTATTCGGTCTCGCCGCGCAGCACACGACTGACGGTGCTCTTAGAGACTTCGGCAATGCGTGCGACGTCTGCAATGGTCGGCCGAGCCATAGGTCAAACCACCTCTCCATCAAGGTGAGAAACCGGCTGTTCGTTGGTCCAAACTGACCGTTCGTCGGCCAGTCCATGGTACCGGTTTCTGAGATCGCTTTCTGAAAACGCTTTCAGAAAGCGAGGGCAATGTAGCACGGACAGAAGCGCTTGTCAATAGGTCAAAGGCTTAAAATTCCGCGTGCAGGGAGAATTTACAGCGGGCGCGCGATCTAGTGTATGATGGCCGGCGATATCCCGGGTCCTCGGAGGCAACATGCATCCTGGTCGTTCAGTTCTCACCCGCCGTTGTTTGATCGTGCCCCTGGCCCTGTTTCTGATCAGCGCGGCCGGCTGCGGCAGCCAGCCTGGCCAGAAGGCCACGCCGGGCCCGGTCGGCATGACCACGGCGACCGGCCAGCCAGCAGTTATCGCCACGGCGCCCACGCTGGCCGGCGCCAGCGCGCCGGCCGCCCTCGTCACCCAGGCCTCTCAGCCGGCCTCGGCCGGCCCGATAGTCACGGCGGCTCCCGATCAGTTGACCGGTTGGCCCTCGGGCTCATTCCGCTATGAAGTGCGCCTGAAACCGGCCGGCCAGGCCGATGCGCAGGAGACGCTCGTCAGCGGCCGCTACCGGGCGGGCAGTTGGCAGGAAACCGCACGCACCGGCGACGGTGCGCCTCAGGACCTGATCGTGAGCAGCGGTGATACGTACACCCATCCGGCCGGCGAGACGACCTGTACCCATTGGCCCGGCATCGGGTTCGATGCGGCGTACGGCATGACCGCGCCCCTGACAGTCCTCCGTCTCTACCCACTGGCCGCGCGCTCCGCTCGCCCTGTGCTCGACCTGGCGCCGGGCGCCCCTGAACCCACCTTTAGCATTCAATCCCTGATCGCCGCGGCCACCGTCGACCAGCTTATGCAGGCCGGCGTGCACGCGACCGTAGCCGGCGCCGAGGGGCAGGCGAGCCTGAGCGCGCAATTGAAGCCCATGGCCGTCGACCAGACGATCACCTATTGGCGCGGCGAGAGCGGGCGCATCTACCGGGCCAGCGCGACACTCCTCGCCGCCGGCAGCGATGGGCAGCCCGCCCCCTGGATGGAAGTGACCTGGCGCTTCTGGAACTACAATGACCCCCAAATCGCGGTATCCGCCCCAGCCGAGTCTCGCCCGGCCCCCGACGCTGCCTCAACCGACGTACCGGCGCCTGGCTCCGGCGCCCCCGCCGGAAACGCCGAACCCATCTCCACTGGCCAGGCGCCCGCCTCAGCGCCCGCCTCAGCGGCTGCGCCGGCCAACCTGGCGGTGCGCGTGTTCGCGGCCCCGGGCGTCCCGGCCCAGAACCTCGCCGTCACGGTCTACCCGGCAGGCGATGCGCAGCACCCGGTCGATTCGCTCAACGATGCAAACGCCCAGTTCAGCCTGCCCCCTGGGCGCTACGATCTGCGAGTGCAGATGGACTATGCCGAACAATGGCTGCGGGGTCTCGAGGTCACCGCGGACAAGCTCAACAACCAGACGGTGACGTTCGATTTTGGCACCCTTCAGCTCAGCGTGCAGCGCAACGGCGTGCGGATTCCGGTCGATATCGTCACCTATCCCGCCGGTGACCGCCAGAACTGGGTCGACTGGCGCTCGGACAACCCGGCCACGATCACGCTGCGCGCCGGGACCTACGACGTGGAAATCGCCTATGGAGACTACAAAGCCAAGCAGACGGTAGCGGGGCTGGTGATCAAGGCGGGGGTAGTGACGGCGAAGACGGTGGAAGTGCCGTGACGGAGCGATACACAATAAGTCTCACTCGTCCCCGCTGACTTCCCTGTCTAACCTGTCAAAAAACTCCTGCATGAATGCGCGCCGCTCGGCGGCAATGGCGCGTGCGGCCGGCGTGTAGAGACGCTCAGGGATACGGTCCAGTTTGTAGACAAACTCATGCACGGGGGTGTAGCCCTCACCCAGGGCGGCGGGCCGGCTTTTGGCCGCGTCCTCCGCCGCGCCGTCGGCAATCGCGCGCCAGGGCGCCCGCCACAGGGCCGATCCGTGGGCCCCGGCGTAGGCAAAGGCGCGCCCGATGCCGATCGCGCCGATCGCGTCCAGTTTGTCGGCATCCGAAAGGACCTGCGCTTCCAGCGTGCGAGGCGCCGGGTCGGCCCGGAAACGATGCGCGGCGATCGCATGCGCGACGGCCTCCACGAACTCGGCCGGCCGGTCTCTTAACAGCTCGCGCGCCATCTGCGCCCCCAGGTGATGATGAGCGTCCCGGTCCTGGCTTTCCGCCACGTCGTGCAGCAAGGCTGCCGTCCGCACGACCGCCAGGTCTGCGCCCTCGGCCTCGCCGATGCGGACCGCCAGGTTGAGCACGCGCAAGACGTGATCAAAATCGTGCCCGCCTCCGCCCCGTTCATAAAGACGGCGAGCCGCCTCTACACTGATGGGCGCCTCGCCCTTGCTTTCATGCCCCATGTCTTACTCTCAATCTACGCCCGCTCGGCGGTCAGGCGGGGCCTTCCGCCTTCTGTCGTGTGCCATGTGGCTTCTGTCGCCTTCCGCGCAGCCAGAAGAACCCACCCGGCAGGCTGCCCAGGATGATGACTACCTGCATCAGCAGAGACACTGCCAGCGCGTGGTCGGCGGGCACGCCCACCAGGCCGAAGAAGAACGGATAGGCGGTCTGGTTCACGCCCAGCCCGGCCACAAAGATGGGAATCATGGCCACCAGGGCGATCAACGGGTTGAACAAGAAAATCGCCCAGAGCGGCATCAGGCCGCCCATGGACTGCGAAAGATACCAGTTTACATAAGTGGTGGCCAGGATGCCCAATATGGCGACGCCGAAGGCCAGCAGCAGGGCCCGGTACTTTAAGCGATAAGCGTTGAGGGCGCCCGAGACCTTCTCCCAGAGCGGCGAAAGACGTGCCAGCCAGCGCCAGGCGAACAGGCGTGAGAGCAAAGCGCGTAAGCGGCGGCTCAGCAAGGCGGCGAAACCCACGGCCAGCACAAGCAAGGCCGCCACCGCCAGCCACTCGAACTCCTCCAGGTCGGTCCGCCCGGTGACCGTCACAGCAACAATCGCGGCGATGACGGCCGACGCCATGTAAGCCATCAGTCCCACAATGCGATCGGCCAGCACCGAGACCGCGGCCTCAGCCGTCCGGTCGGTGTAGCGCGCCAGCCCATAGCCGCGCATCACATCGCCGCCCACGATGGGCAGGAAATTGTTGAAGAAAAAGCCGATGAACTGAAATTCGAGGGCCGCGCCGAAGGGGATGTGCACATTCTGAGCGTGCAGCAGTACCTGCCACTTCACGGCGTTGATGGCAATGGCGAGCTCGTACAGGGCCAGCGCGGCCAGGAAGAACCAGAGTTTTGCCGAAGCGAGTTGCAGACCGACCTGGGCCAGGTTTACCCGGCTGAAGACCCAGACCACCAGGCCCAGGCTAACGAGGACCTTGAGCACATTGACAAGTTTAGAGCGCAAATGCGTCTACCTTTTCGCCGCCACGGCAGTCGGCCGCCGGTCGTCATTGCCGTCCGTCTGCTGGCGTTCTGTCGCTACGTCCGCCTTCTGCGACCAGGCCATGTCCCACACCACATGGCGATCGTGTTTGATGCGGAAGTCATACCAACCCAGCGCGCGCGAATACAGCTCTACTCCCGCCAGCAGGAACAATGCAGCTACCAGGCGGATGGCGCCCCAGATCTCATTGAGGGCCACTTTGGCCACGCGTGTGTTCTCGATGCTTGAAACGGCATAGCCGTACTTTGACTTCAGGTACAGGTGCCCGGCATGGTTGCGGCGCCGCTGCAGCACAAAATCGCTGAGGGTCTCTGGACCCATGTTATAGACGATCGCGTCCGGCGCGTAGCGCACGCTCATCCCGCGCTGGACCACCAGCGCTTCGACGAATGCCTCGTCCATCGCAATGTCGGGCGGGATACAGTCGAAGACCTTGCGGAAGGCGATCATCTCGCCCAAGCGTGGGATATCGAGGCAGAGCTGGTGCTCCAGGCGCAAGCGCAAGTGCGTGAAGAGGCCGATCAGGTGGTCGGGCGTGTTGACCGGCATTTTGTGCGCGCCGGTCATGCCAACGCAGGGATCGGCGAACATGGACACCAGGCTCTCAACCGCGTGCTCGTTGGGCAGCGTGTCACCGCTTTCCAGCACGCAGATGTCCTCCCTGGCCTCTCCCAGGAACACGTTAATGGCGGCGGTTTTGCCCAGGCGGTTGGGCTGCACGATCAGCTTGATACGTGGGTTGCGCGCCACATAGGACTCGACGATCGGCGCCGTGCGGTCGGTGCAGCCGCTGGCAACAACGATGATCTCGGTGATACTCACCCGGTGTAGATGTTGATCCAGCAGCGCATCCAACAAGGGGCCGATGTTGGTCTCTTCGTTGTAAGCCGCCACGCCGACGCTGCACGGCAGGCTCGGTTGCGCGTGATCCAATCCTTCCTCCTCGCGGTCCAAAGGGTAAAACCAACTGGATGATTGGTTACATAAGTGTATCACGGCACGGCCGGAAGCGCAACCAAAGGGACGACCGGACGACCGAAGGCCGGGATCCTACTTCCTTTAGCTGCCCTCAGGCAGCAGCGCAGCGATGGACTGTCCGGCGATGTGCGTGGGTATGCAGTGTAACGGCAGGTAACCTTCGCGGGCCAGTTCGGCGGTCGGGAAGGCCGCCTCGTCCGGCTTGTCGGAAACGGCGAGCAGCAAGCAGCCGCGGGCGCGGAACCAACGCACCACGTCCAGCACCTCTCGGGTCATGCAGATTTCCTCGACCAGCCGCTGGCCAAACGGCGCACTATCGGGTAACTGGCCCAGGCGTTTCACCGTCTCCAGGTACTCCCGCTGCCTGAACGCCTTGAAAGGCGTCGGGTCTCCGTCGCTCGCCCGCGCGTAGATGTCGTCATGGAGAGCCAGCAACGCCGGGCCGGGCAAGCGGTCGCGTTGGGCCTGGACACGTTCCATCAGGTCCTGCGTCCTAACCAGGCGGCCGGCAGCCAGGTCGGCCAGCAGGTCATCCAGTGTCCACAGATTCGCGCCCACCATCATGCAAACGTAGGCCAGGTTGTCCTGGTTATCCATGGTGAAAGTGTGGTAGCGCGGCGCGTTCAGTTCGGCGTACGCGCGCCGGAAAGTCCCAGGGTCGAAGATCGCGCCCAGCGCGCCGGCAACAGTGGCCTCCAACGCCACGACCCGCGCCCGGTCGATTGCGTTGTCGTTCCGGCCGCGCGCTCCCAGGGCAGTCTTGTCGACGTCCACGATCACTGCCGTGCGCGCGTCAAGAGCCGCGGCCTGGCTGGACCGCAGCCAGGAGACAAACTCCGACAGCGCGCTCCAGCGGTTGGCGACGAAAACACCATCCTTCTCGCTGACCGCGAGTTCCTCGTCACGTTCGGCCCCGATGAAGGCCCAGCCCCGCCAGCCGCTGGCCGCGCGCACGTTGCGGAAGGCGTTTCCGTCATTGAGCGCCGTGTCGCCCAGGTAGACCAGCTCCGCCAGCTCGGTCCCCGGCGCATCCAGGGCGCGCGCCCGGCGGAGGATCCAGGCCAGGGCCTGCGAGTAGGCCGGGTCGAGTTTGCGCGGCCGGGCCGGCCCCGGCAATCCCATCTGGTCCCAGGCGTCGACAAAGCGTGGCAGCCGCGGCTCCGCGGCGTCGAGGTTGCGATAGATAACCAGGTCACCGGCCAGGTCGTAGACGGAAGCTTTAGCTGTCATTCGGCATTCTCTCTCCGCAGATAGCCCTGGGCACACAGAAGCTCGGCGTTCAAAATCGCGCCGCCCGCTGCGCCCCGGATGGTGTTGTGGCCCAACACGATGAACTTATAGTCAAATAAGGGGTCCGGCCGCAGGCGGCCGACCTGGGTTACCATGCCCTTTCCGGCCAGCCGGTCCAGCCGAGGCTGTGGGCGGTCCTCCGAATTGTGCAGGATGATAGCCTGGTCAGGCGCCGACGGCAAGCCCAGGCGTTGTGGCTCAGAACTGTACTGGGTGAAAGCCCGCGCTACTTCTTCCAGGGCCGCCGGACGTTCCAGCTTGACTGAAACCGCCTCGAGATGCCCGTTGCGCACGGCCACCCGGTTGCACTGCGCGCTGACCAGGAAATCAGCCATGCGCACGTTCTCGCCTTGCAGGCTCCCCAACAGCTTGCGCGGTTCCGACTCGACCTTCTCTTCCTCGCCGCCAATGTAGGGGACCACATTGTCCAGGATGTCCAGAGCAGACACGCCGGGATAGCCTGCCCCGCTGATGGCCTGCATGCTGACGACGTTCACCGAGGCCAGTCCGAACGCATCCTGCAGCGGCTTCAGGGCACAGACGAGGTGTGTCGTCGTGCAGTTGGGGTTGCAGACGATGAAGCCCTGCCTGCCGCGACGCGCCCTTTGGACGGGGATCAGACCGGTGTGGTCGGGGTTCACGTCGGGGATCAGCAGCGGGACGTCGGGATCCATGCGGTGGGCCGAGGCGTTGGAGCAGACCGCATAGCCCGCCTCCGCCAGGGCATCTTCGACGTCGCCGGCCGCCGAGCCGGGCAAGGCCGAAAACAGCAGTTGCACGTCTGCGCCGATCGCGCCCGGCTCACTGGGTACCAGCCGCATGCCGGCTACGGTCTCGGGCATGCCGCCGCGCAGCAGCCAGCGGCATGCTTCGCCGTAGCGCTTACCTACGGAGCGATCGGACGCCGTCAGCACGCCGACCTCAAACCAGGGATGTCCATCCAGCAGTTGAATGAACCGCTGGCCGACCGCCCCAGTCGCGCCCAAAATCCCCACCTTCATTTTGAAATTGCTCGCCATGTTTTGCCTCAAAAGGCACCGGACCCCTGGACCTACGTCCACAGGATCCGCCGCAAAGCGCAGTTCATCCTGGCTTCTGTGCGGCGACGGCGCCGCAAGCAATGGTCAATCTCACAGCCGGCACTTTGCCAATGCCACAATGTCGGCGTGCACGCCCGCGGCCGCCGCGTCCACTCCCGCGCCCCGGCCTTGCAGCACCAGCGGCTCATCCGGGTAATACCGCGTGTGGAACGCCACCAGATTGTCAGTTCCCCGCAGCCGGCCAATCGGCGAATCGGCCGCTACCGCCTGCCTGCCCACCCTGACGTGCCCGCCGGCGATCTCGGCGACGTAACGCAGCACGTGGCCTTGCCCGCCTGCCGCGGCCACGCGTGCCGCGAATTCGGCGTCGAGCTCAGCCAGGCGCGCCATGAACTCGTGCAGGGGCAGGTCAGCCAGAGCGGGCGGCACCAGCGATTCCAATTCTACGTCCCGCAGCTCGAGCCGCCAGCCGAGGGTGCGCGCCAGGATCAACGCCTTACGCGCCACGTCCAGCCCGCCCAGGTCGGCGCGCGGGTCGGGTTCGGTATAGCCGCGCTGCAGCGCCTCAGCGACCAATACCGAGAACAGCCCGCCTGCCTGCAAACCGGTGAACAGGAAACCGAGCGTGCCACTCAGCGCGCCGCGCACGGCGTCCACGCGATCGGCGGCGCGCAGCAACCCGAGCGTTGCCTCGATAACTGGTACCGCCGAGCCGACGGTCGATTCATAGCGGAAGCGCCCGCTGCCGGTCAACCGATCGAAGGTCTCCTGCGGGCCACTCAGCGGCACCTTATTGGCCGTTGCCGCCCCGTAGCCCCTTTGTAACGCGAGCTCCAGCGGCGGCACCGTCTCACCGGTGGCGGTCACGTCCGCCACCACGCAGCCATCAGTACCCGCAACGTCGACGATCGCCCTCAAGTCGTCTTGCCGGTAGCCCAGCGGTGTCTCGGCCAGGCGGGCGCCGCCATCTTTCAAGGTGCCGGCCGCGCGCAATGCCTCCGGTCCCAGGCCGTCATCGTCGACGAGCGCGCCATCGCGGTCGCACCAGGCCACCACCTGGAGATCCAGACCGTCGCGCCGGCGGTGCAGTTCGCGCGACTCAACGAGCTGCTGCACCAACGCCCGCCCCACCCGACCGGCGCCGAAAATGATCACGGGAACGCGCTGCATCGTCGTCATGCGGGCGTCTGCGTGCCGGCCAGCCCGAAGGCCGCATGAATGTAGCGCACAGCGTCGTCGCCGTCGCCGGCGTCCAGCACGAGAGAGATATTCGCCTCCGAGGAGCCCTGCGCGATGGCAATCACATTCAGGTTATGGTCGCCCAAGGCGCCGAAAAGGCGGGCAGCCAGGCCGGGGGTGCCGCGCATGCCCTCGCCGACTGCGGCCACAATGACCACCCCGCGCTCGTTGGTCACCCCGTCTATCAGCCGCCGGCGAATTTCGCCGGCAAAGGCTTCCTGAAGCCCCGCGCTCACATGGCCCGCGTCAGCTTCCGGCACCACAAAACAGATGCTCTGTTCGGAAGAGGCATGCGAGATCATCAGCACGTTGGCTCCCTGGGCCGCCACGGCGGCGAAGGTGCGCGAGGCGATGCCGGGCACGCCCATCATGCCCCGCCCCGCTACCGTGACCAGGCTCAAGCCGCGGATGACGGTCAACGCTTTCACCGTCCCGCCATTCCTGGCGCGCCCGACGACCTTCGTGCCGGGAAAAGACGGGTTGAAGGTATTGCGCACGCTGATCGGGATACCCTGGTCAATGGCGGGCAACATTGTCTTGGGGTGCAGCACTTTTGCGCCAAAATAGGCCAACTCGGCGGCCTCGCTGTAGCTCAGCTCGGACAGCGAGCAAGCGTCCGGCACGATGCGTGGGTCGGCAGTCATTACCCCGTCTACGTCGGTCCAGATCTGCACTTCGGCGGCGTCCAGGGCCGCCCCCAGGATGCCGGCCGTATAATCCGAGCCGCCACGCCCCAGGACCGTCGGCACGCCCTGCGGCGTCGCGCCGACAAAACCGGTGACGATCGGCAGCGTGTGGTTAGCCAGCAAAGGCAGCAGGCGGGCGCGTGCCGCGTCGCGCGTTGCCTCCATCTGCGGGCCGGCCGACGCGTAATTGTCGTCGGTAACGATCAGTTCGCCGGCATCCACGAACTCGGCGCTCAGCCCCTGTGCCCGCACCGCGGCGGCCAGGATCGGCGCCATCAGGCGCTCACCCATGCCGGAGATAACGGCCAGACCGCGGTCGGTCAATTCACCGAGAATCGCCACCGCCATGCACAGGCGCTCGAATTCGCGCACGCGCTCGTCCACACCGGCCAGCAGGAGGTTGAGATCGTCAAGATCACTCACCAGCGCTTCGGCCGCGTCATGGTGGCGGCTGATCAGGGCTTGCCGGGCGTCGCGCGAGCGCTGCCGGTCGCCCGCCGCCGCGGCGTGGGCCGCCTCGATCAGCAGATCCGTCACCCCGTGCATAGCCGACGTGACCACGGTCGTCGCCGGGTCAGAGCGCGCCTGATTGCAGATTATGGACACGGTCTGGCGGATGGCCTTGGCATCCCCGACCGACGTGCCGCCAAACTTCAATACTAGCATCGTGTTCTCCCCCAATTAGCGGATCGACCCAACGGGCCGCGGTCGACGCAAGCTTCAGGTCTTAACCAGATTGACCCAATAATCGATCGCCTGAAAACCGCGATGACGAAACATGGCGAAGGCCTCGGGGTGGCGCCGAGTATGCACGTGAACTTCTACGTACAGATAGCCCCGGCCGGCCATCTCCACCCGGGCGCGGTCCAGCAAATACGAGCCAAAACGCAGGCCGCGGTAGGATTGCTCGATGCCGAACCAGGCCAGGGCCGCCGTCTCCTGGTCAGGCAGTGGATACCAAACCACCTCGCCGACCGCCCGCTCGCCCTCAGCCACCACCAATCCGTGATATTGCTTACCGCCGTTGTTGTTCCAACCGCGCAAGCGGTAGAACGGCTCGTCGCCGCGCCAGGGCGAGCGCTCGCTGATGCCGACGACTTGCAGGCCGCGCTGCGCCAGTCCCGGATCCTGTGGCCGCTCGGGGCTATGCAACGAAGCCTGCATGCTCACGTCGCCCGGGTCCACCACCTGGTAGCCGCGCCGCGTCAGCCATTCCACCTGGGTCTTGTCGCTCACTGCACTGACCGCCATGTGCTCCGTGGAGCCGTACCACGGCACCCACAGTTTCTCGATGACGCCGTACAGCGGCGTGCTATGCCCAGCAAAATACACCGGACAATAATACAGGTAGTCCTGCGCTGCGCCAAGCAGCGCACTGCCGATACCCTGCCCACGGCAGCCCGGGTCGACGGCTAACCAGGCGATGGCATGACGTGGCTCGTACGGCTCGTAAATAGGCGAAGCCGGCGGCGGCTTGAGCGCGTGCACGCCGCCTACCAGCCTATCTCCCTCCCAGGCCAGGATGAGGCCCGCCCGATCAAACGCCGGCTGCTCCAGCACACGCTCCCGGAAATCGGCCTCGCCAATCGGCGCCCAGTGCCGATGGCCGGCCAGGACCCGGTTAAGAAATAGGACCAGGTCGGGCAAATGGGCGGGTGAAAAGGTGGTCAAGTTCAAGCGAGAACAGCTCCAAATAAGTGATGCGTGATACCGGCTGCGCGATCAGTCATCGGCTCATGCAGCACGTATCACGCATTACGCAGGTTGTGCTCCAACCTTCACATCCCGATGTATTTGGCGTAGAGCGTTGCCGCCAGCGCCTCGTCGTTGGTACCCTTGATGATCGCCCGGCCATCGGGGAAAACGGTCAGCTCGTGCCCGTCGATCTCGGCCCGCAGCAGGTAAGCGTTGACCTTGATCGCCCCTGCCGTATCGCCCTCTCCCGCTGGCACCCTGCCGGCACGCAGCCGTTCGGCCAGTCTCGCCAGATCCAGGGCCGGGGCGCCGGCCACGCTCACTTGCACGGCATCCCGTCCACATAGGACGGTGGTGCGGGCGCCTTGCTCCGCTTTCAGAAAAGCGAAGTCACGACTACCGCATGCCGGGCAGTCTGGCCGCGGCCCACCCAGGTCAAACCGGTCGAAACTGTTCTCCCACAGATCGGCATACAGCATACCGGCGTTCAGCGTGCCGCGCCCGACGATGAGCTTGATCGCTTCCGCGGCCGCGATGGAGCCCAGCAGGGCGACGATCGGCCCGATTACGCCGGCAGTGTCGCACGTCGGCACGGTTCCCGGCGCGGGTAGCTCGCCCATCACACAGCGCAGGCAGGGCGTAACGCCGGGAAGGATGGTCATCGTCATGCCGTAGGCGGCGAGCACGCCGCAGTAAACCCACGGCTTGCCCAATTTCACGCACGCGTCGTTGATCAGGTAGCGCGTTGCGAAGTTGTCCGTCCCATCCAACACCACGTCAGCACGCGCGAACAGGCCCTCGATGTTGGACGCGTTGGCGTCGGCTACCAGCTCCTGGATGTCGATGCTGCTGTTGATCCGCCGCAGCTTGCGCGCCGCCGCGCTGGCTTTGGGCAGCAGCGCGGCAATGTCATCCTCATCATAAAGCAGTTGACGCTGCAAGTTGTTCAGTTCCAGGTAATCCCGGTCCACCAGCAGCAGATGGCCCACCCCGGCGCGCGCCAGGTGATTGGCCAACACCGAGCCGGTGGCGCCCACGCCAACGATCGTTACGTGTGCCGCCGACAGTGCTCGCTGGCCTTCCTCGCCGATCCCCGGGTAGATGATCTGCCGGGCATAACGCGCCATCTCTTGGTTCATGGAATATCACCCGCCGGTCGGGCTCGGCAGTTCGCTCAGCGCCTCGGCCTCTTTCAGTTTGCGCACCAGCAACTTGAGCAGGTCAGAGTCGGTAACAATGCCCACCACGGTGCCGCACTTTTCCACTACGGGTAGGCCGGCGACGCGGTTCTCGGTCAGCAGCTCGGCCGCGTGCACGATGTACGCATCAGGCGTGACAGTGAAAACCTTCCGGGTCATGATGTCGTGAAGCCTCAGCTGGCTGAGCATGAAGCTCGTCTCGTACGAAGTGGCGTTAGTAGCCGCCGCAGTCGACGCCTCACGCAGGTCACCCCGGCTGACAATCCCGACCAGCCGGTCGTTCTCGACGATCGGCAAGTGCCGGATCGTGTACCGGCGCATCAGGGCTATTGCCGCCGGTACCTTCATGTCCGGCGGGGCGACGATCGCCGGGCTGGTCATGATGTCACGCACGCGCGTCTTTTCCATGTCCGCAAACTCCTTACGCTCAGCCCGGTACGGTCGCCGGCACGGCCACCACTTTCGGCAAATGGTCCGCCATGTGCTGCTCCAGCATCTTGCCCAGCCGGCGGATGCCCTCCTCGATCTTTTCCGGTTGCTCGCACGAGAAGTTCAGGCGCATGGTATTGCGCCCCCGGTTGGGATCACTGTAGAAGGCGAAGCCCGGGACGTATGCCACTTTGAACCTCACCGCCTCCTGCAGCATATCGGCCGTGTCCATCCAATCGGGCACGCGCGCCCATAAGAACAACCCGCCATCCGGCCGGGTCCAGGAACACCCTTCAGGGAAATAGCGCTGCAGCGCATCCAACATCACCTGGCGGCGCTCCCCATATACTTTGCGAATCAAGCGGATGTGATCGTCCAGGAAGCCGTCCTTGACCATCTCATACGCCAACATCTGTGTGAAAGTGCTGGTGTGCAGGTCCATGCCTTGCTTCGCCATCACTACCTGGTCGATCACCTCGACCGGCGCCACCATCCAGCCCAGGCGCAGTCCAGGCGCCAGAGTCTTGGAGAATGTGCCCAGGTAGATAACATTCCCTTCCATATAGCCGTGCCCGTTGAGCCCCACGGTTGCCTGCAGATTGGCATCCAAGGCCACGAGCGGAGGCAAGTGCTCGCCCGTAAAGCGCAGGGCCCCATACGGATCGTCTTCGACGATGGGGATACCATAGCGGTTCGAGAGGGCCACCACATCGTGCCGGCGTGATAGCGCCAGAGTCGTGCCGCCCGGGTTCTGAAAGTTGGGTAGCACGTACATGAACTTGGGACCTGAGCGCAAGGCCGGTTCGAGTTTATCGGTGCACAGCCCATCGTCATCGATCGGCACCGGGATGTAATCCGCCTGGTAAGCGTTCCAGGCCTGCAAGGCACCCAAGTAAGTCGGCTCCTCGATCAGGATGCGGTCGCCCGGGTTGATCAACAGCTTGCCGATGGCATCCAGCGCTTGCTGCGAGCCGCTGGTGATCACCACATTGTCCGGCTGGGCATAGATGCCGTAGCGACTCATCTGGTCGCAGATAAACTGGCGCAGTGGCGGAAAGCCCTCACTGGCCCCGTACTGCAGGGCTTGCGCTCCATGCTCGCTCAGCAGGCGGCAGGCTGCCTCCTGGCAACGCTCCGTCGGGAACAGTTCAGGCGCCGGCAACCCACCGGCGAACGAGATCAGATCGGGTTGCGCCGTGAACTTAAGCAACTCGCGGATGATCGAACGTCCCATCCGCTGCGTCCGCTGCGCATAGCGGCTTTTCCATAGTGTTGCCATTACTCAACCTCCTTGTTGAGACACATGAGATAACACTCGACTCTCTTGATCTTCCCCATCATACACATCTGCACCGGCAGGCGCCTCACAGGGCGCCGGCACTGTCGCCTCGTTCTACGCGGCTGCGGGCAGCGCAGCCGTGCGCTCGGGCGCAACGACCGCCGCGCCGCGGCGCAGCGCCTGCTTGTTGCTATCCAGGAACTTGCGTTGGCGATCAGACAGGTGCGCGTCTAACGCGCGCTCGACCGCTTCCAGCGGCAGCATGTTTGTCGCCGCCAACAGAGCCCCCAACAGCGCCACGTTGGCCTGGCGGGCCGCCCCAAGCTGCTCGCCGATCTCGTTGGCGGGCACGGCGACGTAGCGTATATCGCTGCGACTGGGCAGGGCCGGCACCAGCGAGCTGTTGTAAACCAGCCAGCCGCCTGGCCTTACCAGCGGTTCGTATTTCTGGAACGAAGGCAGGTTCAGCGCGATCACGCAGCCCGGCCGGCGCACCAGGGGTGAACCGATCTCTTCATCGGACACGATGACCGTGCAGTGTGCCGTTCCGCCCCGCATCTCCGGTCCGTAGGAGGGGATCCAGGTGACGTTCAATCCCGCGTCCAGGGCCGCATAGGCCAGCAGTTGCCCGGCGAACAACGCCCCCTGCCCGCCGAAACCCGAAACAAGAATCTCAGTATGCATCGCTGCCTCCCAGTGCATCAATGCGGCGCATCATTGCGCTTCACCCCAGCGCCGCGACCGCATCCATCACCTTGAAGTCGCCGAGCGGAAAATACTGGACCATCTTGTCCCGTATGTAACTCAGCGCATCCGCTGGCGACAGGTGCCAGTTTGTCGGGCAGCTTGATAGAAATTCTACCATACTGAGCCCTAACCCCGCCAACTGTGCCTTGAACGCGGTCAGGATCGCCTTCTTGGCCTGGCGTATGGTGCGCGGGTCGTAGACGCTGCGCCGGACGACGTAAGATGCGCCCGGCAGCCCAGCGATGATCTCGGCCATGCGCATCGGGTAACCGTGAATTTCAACATCTAGCCCGTAGGGCGTTGAAGTGGTGACCTGTCCCGGCAAGGTCGTAGGCGCCATCTGGCCGCTCGTCATGCCGTACACGGTGTTATTGACGAAGAAAACGCTAATATTCTCGCCTCGATTGGCAGCGTGCAGGATCTCGGCCGCGCCGATCGAAGCGAGGTCGCCATCGCCCTGGTACGTGAACACCACCTTGTCAGGCTGGGTGCGCTTCAGGCCGGTCGCCATGGCCGGCGCCCGCCCGTGCGCAGCTTCGACGGAATCCAGGTTCATGTAGTAGTACATGAGCACCGAGCAGCCGACCGGCGCGACCATCAGCGTCTTTTCCCGCAGGCCCAGCTCATCGATCGCCTCGGCGATCAGCCGGTGGATGATGCCGTGCGTGCATCCGGGGCAATAGTGCATCGGTGCATCCGTCAGCGCCTCCGGGCGGCCGTAGATCAGCCTGCCTTGCTCGATTATGGCTTGTTGGTCATTCATGGCGTCCAACTCTCATTTCTGCAGCCCCCCGGCCACGGCCGGGCCGGCGAAGGCGACGTTGACGTCGACCGCGTGCAGCGCCTCCAGTATCTCGTCTGGCAGAGGCACGACACCGCCCGTTCGCCCGTAGAACTCGACCGGGCACTGGCCCATCACCGCCAATTGAACGTCCTGCAGCATCTGCCCGGTATTCATCTCGACTACCAGCATCGCACGCACCTGCTTCGCCAGCGCGCGCAGCCGCTGCCAAGTGAAAGGCCAGAGGCTGATCGGGCGGAACAGGCCGGCCCGAATGCCCTCGGCGCGCGCCTCGCGCAGCACACTTTTGCAGGTACGTCCTACTGTGCCGAATGCCACGAGCAAGTACTCCGCATCCGCCGTCTCGATTTCCTCCCAGCGCTGTTCGTTCTCCTCGATCAGGCGCAGCTTGGCCTGCAGGCGTTGGTTGAGCGCTTCCAGCTCCGACTCCTTCAGGTAGAGAGAGGTGATGATGTTGTGCTCGCGGCCCCTGGCCCCTCGCACTGCCCAGGCGCCCCGCTCTTCCTCGCTGAGCAGGGGCCGCATCGGCGGCATCTCCGCCGGTTCCATCATCTGGCCCAACGACCCGTCCGCCGCGACGATGACGATAGTCCGATACTTCTCGGACAGCGGGAACGCGTCGTACACGATGTCCACAGCCTCCTGGATGGTGGCCGGGGCCAGCACGATTGGGTGGAAATCCCCATGTCCGGCCGAGCGCGTCATCTGGAAGTAGTCGCTCTGGCTGGGCTGGATATTGCCCAGGCCCGGCCCACCGCGCATGATATCCACCAGCACCACCGGGACCTCGGACGCAGCGATATACGACAGCCCTTCCTGCATGAGACTGATGCCTGGGCTTGAAGACGAGCTCATCGCCCGCGCCCCACCGCTGGCCGCCCCGTAGACCATGTTGATCGCGGCAACCTCACTCTCAGCCTGCAGGAATACGCGCCCCAGGTCGAGCATGCGTGCCGACATGTACTCCAGCAGCTCGGTTTGCGGAGTGATCGGGTAACCGAAGAATGCTTCCACGCCACCCCGCACGGCCGCTTCAGCAATTGCCTGGTTACCTTCCCACAACTCCCTGGCCATCACTTGCCTCCTTGGGACAAAAAACACGCGCGGGGATCTAGAGACCGCCTGCGCGCTTCGCGTCAACGCGATAGACCGTAAGGACCACGTCCGGGCAGATCAGAGCGCAGATCGCGCAACCTGTGCATTTCCCCTCGGGGTCGACCAGTTCCACCGGCCGGTAGCCTCGAGCGTTGAAACGGTTGCGGCCCATATGTAGAACGTTCTGCGGGCAAACCGTAGTGCACAGTTCGCACCCCTTGCAGCGATCTACATCGACAAGGACAGTGCCTTTAGCCATGTCTGTCACCTCCTCGAGACAGAACTGATTCGGTTGTGTGCTAAGTAGGTGTTCACAAGTCCCTTGAATAAGGCGCCCGCATCTGCCCGTAGCGCCGTTCGAGAGACTTCTGGTTACCTACTTAGGAGTCCTGGCTCACATCAACCGGCTGCAGGCGACGCCAGGGCGAGAGAAGGCGCCGGCCCATCGCATGCAGCGTATCCTGTATCAACATTTGGGCGACTTGCGAGTAGCGCAGCTTTGGGCCACTCACGCCCACTTCCAGCTCACGCTTTTCACAGACGGTAGACATATTGACCTGGTCCACCTCCTCCTTGAGCCGGGCCATTTCCAATGAGAACTCAGCCGGCGTTGTCTGCACCATCAACCTATCGATCTCGGCCATCAGGGCGACCGCACGATCGATGCGTTGCTCCGTGATCTGCGCTTGCGCCGCCGCGACCAGCCCATACTGGGCCTTGACCTGGTTCAAACGCCGCCCGGCGGCGTAGGTCACGTCGACCAATTGATCGCGCGTCATCCAGCGTGTCTCGTAGTTCAGCACGTATTTCCAGCTCGGCGCCACGAGGCGCCGGCGGTGCTCCTCTAGAGTGTGGGCAAACAGCCGGTAACCGTGTTCGTCCGGGTTCTCAAAGGCGCGGCTGCCGGGATCGAGGAAAGGCGCGAGCGGTGAGATGAACGGCGCCAACCGCCCATCCTGGCCGAAACGGCGCAGCAGGTCCTCGCAGTAATCTATTGTGCCCATGACGGATTCTGCGGTCTGCTGCGGCAAACCGCTCATGAAGAATACGTCCAGGCGCCTGGCGCCCACGTCCAGCGCGTCGGCGATCGTGCGTTCCATCGGCTCGTTGCCATAGGGT
>Ga0209746_1000533_pt1 | contig 19512 bp, 17 predicted proteins | sample BarGraNGADG00211_3_FD_184496 | JGI IMG/M metagenome (GOLD analysis project Ga0209746, IMG submission 184496) | Arctic peat soil microbial communities from Barrow, Alaska - Barrow Graham LP Ref core NGADG0011-211 (SPAdes) (version 2) | ecosystem: Environmental > Terrestrial > Soil > Wetlands >... | reverse complement strand
CTGCTCGGCCTGCCGTACCCCGGCGGGCCGCACGTGGACCGGCTCGCGCGTGAGGGCAACCCGGCGGCGATCCGGTTCCCCCGCGGGCTGAGCCGTCGCGAGGACCTCGAGCGGCACCGGTACGACTTCTCCTTCTCCGGGCTCAAGACGGCCGTCGCGCGTTGGGTCGAGGCCCGTCAGGACGCGGGCGAGGAGATCCCGCTGTCCGACGTCGCCGCCTCCTTCGCCGCCGCGGTCGCCGACGTGCTGACCGCCAAGACGATCGCCGCGTGCGAGCGGCACGACGTGGATACGCTCGTCATCGGCGGCGGCTTCTCGGCCAACTCGCAGCTGCGCGAGCTCGCCGCGGAACGGTGCGCGCAGGCCGGCATCACGCTCCGCATCCCGCCGATCAGGTACTGCACCGACAACGGCGCGATGATCGCCGCGCTCGGCTCGGCGGCGCTCCGTCGCGGAATCGCCCCGTCCGATCTCAGCCTCCCGGTCGACTCGTCGATGCCGCTCACCTTGGTGACCGGGTAGAGCCGTGGATTCTGTCCAGCCGCCGACGGCGCGGATCACGCTGTACGGCCGCACCCCGGAAGCGTTCACAGCGCTCGTCGCGGTCCGCACCGGGCGGGCGCCCGCGCGTGGCCGGCTCCCGGTGGCCGTCGGCGACCTCCCGCTCGGTTCGTGGTGCCGCGCCTGAGTCGCGGGTGCACCGATCCGGCACGTTCGCAGCGCGGTCCTAGAGCGGGCGGCCGGCCCGCATCTCGGCTACCAGCGAGGACACCACCGCGTCCAGTTCCCCGCCGTTGCGCCGGGCGACCGCCCGTTGGCGCTGGTACGACGCGCCGCGTCGCAGGATCAGGCGGACGTCGTCCAGCTCTTTCGAGCAGCCGAGGCGCGCGGCAACCGGCTCGAGCACGGTCAACCACCGCGCGACGTCATCGGTCACGAGCTCCTCGCGCCCCGCGGCATCGAGGATCACGATGGCGTCCATGCCGTAACGCGCCGAGCGCCACTTGTTCTCCTCGACGAACCACGGCGGCAACGCGGGCAGCTCGTGACCGGCGTCGAGCTCGCTCGAGAAGTGCTCGACCAGGCAGTGCGAGAAGGCCGAGAGGGCCAGCACCTCGGTGATGTTCGGGGCGCCGTCACAGACCCGCATCTCGAGCGTCCCGAACCGGGGCGAAGGGCGCAGGTCCCACCGGATCTCGCTCAGCTCCTCGATCACGCCGGTGTGCTGCAGGTCGGCCGCGTAGGCCTCGAAGTCGGACCAGCGCTCGAACTGGAACGGCAGCCCCGCGGTCGGCAGCTGCTGGAACATCAGGGCGCGGTTCGACGCGTACCCGGTGTCGCGTCCGTCCCAGAACGGCGAGGAGGCGGAGAGGGACTGAAGGTGCGCGAACACGGTGAGCATCGCGCGCAGGATCGGCAGCACCTTGGCCCGGGCCTCGATCCCGACGTGCACGTGCACGCCGTAGATCAGCATCTGGCGGCCCCACCACTGGGTGCGATCGATCAGGGTGGCGTAGCGCTTCTTGTCGGTGACCTTCTGCTGGGTCCAGCGCGCGAACGGGTGGGTTCCGGCGCACATCAGCTCGACCCGCAGCGGATCGGTCACCTCCCGGATCCTCTCGATGCTCCGTTCGAGGTCGGCGCCCGCCTCGGCCACCGTCCGGCGGACGTCTGAGACGACCTCCACGGTGTTGAGCAGGAGCTCCTGGCGGATGTTCGGGTGTTCACCGCCGTCGGCCGGGCGCACGTCGTCGAGCACGGTCTGCGCGACCTGGCGGAGATCGCCGCTGTCGACGTCGACCAGCGCGAGCTCCCACTCGATGCCGACGGTCGAGCGCTCCGACCGCGCGAAGGGTATCTGCACCCGCCCATCTTGCCGTGCTCGACGCCGACCGCGCTGCTCAGTCCATCCCGGACGTGCCGAGTGGCGAGACGACGAGCACCATCTGAGCGCCCGCGACCCGGGTCAGCACGACCGTCGCCTCCTGGCTTCCGCGCAGGTCGAGCTGACGGCGGAGCTGTTCCGGCACGACGGCGGTGCCGCGCTTCTTGATCGTGAGCCGGCCGACGTCGCGCTCACGAAGGTAGGTGCGCAGCCGCTTGAGGCCGAACGGCAGCACGTCGTGGACGCGGTAGCCGGTAGCGAGCGCCGTCGTGACGAGCGCGTCCGAGGTGACGTAGGCGATGGTGCGGTCCAGCAGCCGCCCGGACACCGCCTCGGCGACCAGGTCCACGAGTCCGGCCCGGATCACCGCGCCGTCCGGCTCGTAGAGATAGGCGCCCGGAGAGCCGACCCGGACCGGTTCAGTACGCTCGCGCCGGCGGGCGGACACAGCGGCGTCGTCGCGGATCACCAACGCGGTTCGCCCAGGTCCGTCCGGCGCGAGCGGACCGAACCACAGGCCGGCCTCGACGACGTCGCCGTCCACCGAGATCCACTGCGCCTCGGCTTCGGCCGGCAGGTCGGCGTGCGCGATACCGGGTCCGACCTTGACCCCGAGCGCGGGGATCGTTGCGCGCAGTGCGAGCACGTCGGACAGCGGTGGGGCGTAGGAGTTCGGGTCGAACAAACGGGTGCCGGAGCGGGTCCGTCGCGCCGGGTCCGCGAAGACGCCGCCGATCCCGTCCGCGTCAAGGTCGGCACCGAGGCCGTCGGCGTGCCGGACTTCAGCGTTCGGGAAGTGTCGCAGGTTGACGGTCGCCAGTGCGGCGGTGAGCTCGTCCAGCTCGAAACCGACGACCCTGAGGCCGAGCGCCGCCATCGCCATCGCGTCGCCGCCGATCCCGGTCGTGAGGTCAGCGACCGCGTCGATCCCGGCTGCCGAGAAGCGCTGTGCGTGCCGTGCTGCGACGGTGAACCGGGTGGCCTGCTCGAGACCCGCCTCGGTGAAGAGCATGCCGTCGGCGAAGTCGGAGAACTTGGCGTGTGCCTTCGCGCGCAGCCGCGACTGGGTCAGCGCCGCTGCAACGAGCTCGGGATCGATCCCCCCGGCGCGCAGCCGCTCGGAGATCGCCATCGTCCGTGACTGGTCGTACGGCGGCAACGTCCCGAGCAGCGCCCAGCCGGCCGGGCTGAGCAGCTTGCTGAGCGCGCTGGCATCCACCCGATGATCCTTCCACGGCTCGCACCCGGTCGGTGTCGTTGGCACTCGCCTTGACCGAGTGCTAATCGTTGCCTAGATTGGCGGTGGACACTCTCCAGCGGAGTGTGCCCACCGCTTGGCTGGGTCGGCCGGCAACCGCGACGGCGGACGACCCAGGTCAGCGGCCGCGAACCACTGAACCCACGACATGTGAAGGGGAGGTCCGCTGTGTCGGTCTCCATCAAGCCGCTCGAAGACCGGATCGTTGTCCGAACCCTCGACGCGGAGCAGACGACCGCCTCGGGTCTGGTCATTCCGGACACCGCGAAGGAAAAGCCCCAGGAGGGCGAGGTCCTGGCCATCGGCCCGGGTCGCATCGATGACAACGGCAACCGTGTCCCGCTCGACGTTGCTGTCGGTGACAAGGTCATCTACAGCAAGTACGGCGGCACCGAGGTCAAGTTCGGCGGAGTGGAGTACCTCATCCTCTCCGCGCGCGACGTGCTCGCGATCATCGAGAAGTAACCGCGCGCCCCTTTGAGGGCCGCGAGACAGACGGACGGCGCCCAAAGCCATTGCGGCTCGGGGCGCCGTCCGTCGTCCAGTGGTGCTCGCCGGGAGGCTCAGCTCGCCTTCGGCAGGCCCGATGCCAGGATCGCGCTGCGCTCGTCCTCGGAGATCCCTCCCCATACGCCGTACGGTTCGCGCACGGCGAGGGCGTGCGTACGGCATTGCTGCAGCACCGGGCAGGCCTGGCAGATCGCCTTGGCGGCCTCCGCGCGACGCCGCCGGGCGGAACCCCGTTCCCCCTCCGGGTGGAAGAAGAGCGTCGGGTCGGCGCTGCGACACGCCCCCTGGTACTGCCAGTCCCACAGGTCCATCACGGGTCCCGGCAAGCGCGAGATCTCGGTCATTCGTCCCCCTCACCTCATTGGGAGTGGCGCCAGGAGTTGCCAGGCTACAACCGCGCCAAAGGTTGTTCAAGAGGGGAGACGTTATCAATACGTAATCACACGGTTGAGGTTCTGAGCACGCCCCGCGGTGATCACGAGAATTCAAATCGACGCAGATTCACCCGGTCCCGGAGCCGTGGCCGGTGGCAGACCGGGGTGCCGAGCGGCACAATCTCGTGACATGTCGACCACACGGTCGTCGGCCGATCGCGATGTCCCTACCACCCTCGCCTCCGTCCCGGCGCTCTCGTCCAAGGCTCCCATCACGGTGGCGGCGGTTGCTGGCCGCCTCGGGGTAGCGCCATCGACGCTGCGCACGTGGGACCGTCGCTACGACCTAGGGCCGTCCGAACGCGTCGCGGGCACCCACCGGCGGTACTCGGACGTCGACGTCGCACGGCTGCTCATCATGCGCCGGCTGACGCTGGAGGGCGTCGCACCGTCCGATGCCGCGTCGATCGCGCGCTCGGCCAGCGTCTCGGCGGATGCCTTGCGCAAGCCGGCCCTGCCACCCGCACTGGCGCAGGCGGCGCTCTACCCTGCGGGCGAGACCGCGAGCACGAACGCCGCTGCTGCCGCGATCCGGCTCGACCAGGGTGCGTGCACCCGAATCCTCGAGGACGCAGCGAACGAAACGTCCATCACCCAGTGGTGGGACTCGGTGATCGAGCCCGCGCTCGCGTTGATCGGGGCACGCTCGGTCCTCGCCCGGCCGGGAGACGACCCGGAAACCGTGGTCGCAGCGGCCGGGCTCGCGACACTGCGCCACCGTCGTGCCTCGGGCCTCTACCCCGCGGCCGAGATCGCGTCCCGATGCGTGCTGCTCTGGACCACCGGCAGCGGACTGTGGGCGATGCGCTTGCACGGTCTCGCGGCGGCGCTCGTCGAGCAGGGCGTCGGCGCCCGGGTGCTTACCGGGGAGCGGGACATCGCGCATCTGCGGCAGACGGTCGAGCTGATCGAACCGATCGCGCTGGTCATGCTGGCGCGAGTGCCGGCACGGGACCTGGCCGTCATCGGCTCTCTGCACGTCAGCCACCCCGAGCTCCCGGTCATCGTCGGAGTGGACTCGGACGCCGACGCGGATCCGCTGCCCTGGGGCCCACTGGTCCGCCCCGCGCTGACCTTCGGCGGGATCCTGCGCGAGGTGCTCGCGATCGCGCGCTAGCGCGCGTTTCGCCTGCACAGCGCGCGTTTCGCCTGCACAGCGCGCGTTTCGCCTGCACAGCGCGCGAGATTCACCCGCTGTCCGCACTAAGGCGCAAGCGTGCCCACGTCGATAGCAGGGATAGGAGCGCCGATCGACCCGTGTGCCACCGGCGGCACCAGGCGGCGCGCACAGGAGGCACCGCATGCCAGGAGTCGTGGTTTGCCACGGCTCTGCGGCCGTCCGCGAACGTCTCGCCCTCGCCGCGCAGGCGGTGCCCGCGCTCCTTCCGGTGCGAACGGCGGGCTCGGTGGAGGAACTCGTCCTGCACGCGCGGCGTCAGCCGCCGTCGATCGTGCTGCTCGATGCCCACTTGCCCGGCGTCGGACCGATCGAGGCGATCCGGCGTCTCGCACTGATGTCCATCCGCGTCGCGGTCGTCATGCTCGCGCAGGCGGGTGACGAGGTCGCGCTCGATCGCGCCGTCGCTCTAGGCGCGCGCGGCTTCCTTGCGCCCGACGTCGGTCGTGCCGAGCTCGCGGCGGTCGCTGCACACATCGCCGCCGATTCTTCCGCGCATCCGCGGGTCGCGGTAACGGCCCGATCTGGCGGACGCGATACGGCGGCGGTCGTCGCACCGGTAGGTACGATGCCGATGAAGCAGCTCCCGCACCAGAGCGGGGAGCGCCAGATCCAGCTCACCCACCGCGAGCTCGAGGTGCTGGCCGGGATGAGCCAAGGGCGTTCGAACGCGCAGATCGGTTCCGACCTCTTCCTGTCGGAGGACACCGTCAAGACGCACGCACGGCGCCTGTTCCGCAAGCTCGAGGCCGCGGATCGCGCCCAGGCTGTGGCGATCGGACTGCGCCGCGGCCTGATCGCCTAGGCCCGCGCGACGCCGGGTAGTATCGGGCCTGTGAGCGATCTGGAGCCGGGCACCCCACCTGATCCTTTCGGCCTCGTCGGCCTGACCTATGACGACGTCCTGCTGCTCCCGGGTGAGAGCGACGTCGTGCCGTCGGAGGTCGACACGACCTCGCGACTGACCCGTGAGATCTCGGTCGCGGTTCCGCTGCTGTCCGCAGCGATGGATACGGTGACCGAGGCCCGGATGGCGATCGCGATGGCGCGGCAGGGCGGCATCGGCGTGCTGCACCGCAACCTGTCGGTCGAGGACCAGGCTCACCAGGTGACGCTCGTGAAGCGGTCCGAGTCCGGCATGGTGACGGACCCGGTGACGGTCGGTCCGGACGCGACCCTGGCCGAGCTCGACGCGCTGTGCGGCATCTACCGGGTATCCGGCCTCCCCGTCGTCGACGAGGACCGCGTGCTGCTCGGCATCATCACGAACCGCGACCTGCGCTTCGTCCCGGGTGAGGACTTCACCCGGCTACGGGTCCGCGAGGTCATGACGGCGATGCCGCTGGTGACCGGTCCGGTGGGGATCAGCAACGCGGACGCCGCCTCCCTGCTCGCCAAGCACAAGGTCGAGAAGCTTCCGCTGGTCGACGACGCCGGTCGGCTCCGCGGCCTGATCACGGTCAAGGACTTCGTGAAGTCGGAGAAGTACCCGGACGCGACCAAGGACGCGGAGGGAAGGCTCCGGGTGGCGGCGGCGGTCGGCTTCCTCGGCGACGCGTGGCAGCGCGCGATGGCGCTCGTAGAAGCGGGCGTGGACGTCATCGTCGTCGACACCGCGCACGGGCACGCCCGCGCGATGCTCGAGATGATCCGCCGGCTCAAGACGGACCCGGCGGCGCGCCGGATCCAGGTCATCGGCGGGAACGTGGCCACCGGAGAAGGTGCCCAGGCCCTTGTCGAGGCCGGCGTGGACGGGGTGAAGGTCGGTGTCGGCCCAGGCTCGATCTGTACCACCCGGGTGGTGGCCGGCGTCGGTGTCCCGCAGGTGACGGCGATCGCGATGGCCGCGCAGGCGTGCAAGCCGGCGGGCGTCCCGGTGATCGGCGACGGCGGCCTGCAGTACTCCGGTGACATCGCCAAGGCGCTCGTCGCGGGGGCGGACACCGTGATGCTCGGTTCACTGCTGGCCGGTTGCGAGGAGAGCCCGGGTGAGCTCGTGCTCGTCAACGGCAAGCAGTTCAAGCAATACCGCGGGATGGGCTCGCTCGGCGCGATGGCGTCCCGCGGTCGCGTCTCGTACTCCAAGGACCGCTACTTCCAGGCCGACGTCGTCAGTGACGACAAGATCGTGCCCGAGGGCGTCGAGGGGCAGGTCCCGTTCCGCGGACCGCTGTCCGCGGTGGCACACCAGCTCGTGGGCGGGCTGCACCAGTCGATGTTCTACGTCGGCGCGCGGACCATCCCGGAGCTGCAACAGCGCGGCAAGTTCGTCCGGATCACCCCGGCCGGGCTCAAGGAGTCGCACCCGCACGACGTGCAGATGACCATCGAGGCGCCCAACTACGCCTCGCGCTGACGCCGGAGAAGTGGCGAGGCCGAGGCTCCGCTGCGGCTGATGCCCCGAAGTTCCCCTTGACCTGCTCAGGTCTGCGCGTGCAGGGGCCAGGTCCGTTCGGCGCCCGGGCCGTCCAGGCCGCGACTCAGTCGCCAGGCGTTGAAGTTCTCCGCCCAGGCTCGGTGCGCCTCCGCTTGCGCGGTATGCAGCGCGGTCAGTTCCATCAGGGCCAGGTCCGGGTGTCGCCGGACCATCGCCGACAGCACGTCCAGCGTGGCGATCACGTCAACCTCGGCCGTGTGCAGCCCGTCCGAGTCGTCCACGCCGTACACGGCGCAAAGATCGATCAACTTGCGTTTGCCGCGCCGGTACCGGTCGACATGCCGGTCCAGGACGAGCGGATCGATCACCGGGCTCACCTCGCGGCCGAGCCGCTCGGTGAGCGTCGGCAGCCCGTGGCGCTGCAGCTCGGCCTCGAGGATCGTCAGGTCGAACGCCGCGTTGTACGCGACCACGGGCACTCCGGCGGAGAGCGCGCTCGCGAGCAGCCCGGCGATCTCGGCCAGCGCGGTGGCCGGCGGTCGCCCGTGCGCGCGGGCGTACTCGGTCGTGATCCCGTGGATCGCCGCCGCGTTCGGCGGGATCTCGATGCCCGGGTCGATCAGCCAGGTGTGCACTTCGTCCGGTCCGGCGGGACCGCGCAGCACGAGCGCGGCAGTGACGATTCGGTCGTCGGCGACGGAGACGCCCGTCGTCTCGGTGTCGAAGCCGAGGACCGGCCGCTCGGCCCATCCGCCCAGGTTTGGCGACGTCGTGCCCGTCCAGCTCATGACTCTCCTTCGTGCGTCCCGATGCAATCTCACTCTCTCACCGGTCGCAGACGCGGATTCACTGACGCGGCGCGTGTCGCGGACCCGGGCACGCCGGTAGCCTTGCGGATGTGAGCAACGAGATCGAGATCGGCCGAGGCAAGCGGGGCCGACGGGCCTATTCCTTCGACGACGTCGCCGTCGTCCCGTCCCGCCGCACCCGCGACCCGGAGGAGATCTCGGTCGGCTGGCAGATCGACGCCTTCCACTTCGACCTCCCGGTGATCGCGGCACCGATGGACTCGGTGATGAGCCCGGGTACTGCGGTCGCGCTCGGCAAGCTGGGTGGCCTGGGGGTGCTCGACCTCGAAGGGCTGTGGACGCGCTATGAGGACCCGACCCCGCTGCTCGCCGAGATCGCCGATCTGCAGGATATTCAGGCGATCCGCCGGATGCAGGAGATCTACGCGGCGCCGATCGTGCCGGAGCTGATCACCCAGCGGCTCAAGGAGATCCGCGCAGCCGCGGTGACGGTCGCGGGCGCGCTCTCACCGCAGCGCACCCAGGAGCACTGGCGCACCGTCGTGGACGCCGGTGTCGACCTGTTCGTCATCCGTGGCACGACCGTCTCGGCGGAGCACGTCTCCGGCCGCGCCGAGCCGCTGAACCTCAAGCGCTTCATCTACGAGCTCGACGTTCCAGTGATCGTCGGTGGCGCATCGACCTACACCGCGGCGCTTCACCTCATGCGCACCGGTTCGGCCGGGGTGCTCGTCGGGTTCGGCGGCGGCGCCGCACACACCACGCGTACCTCGCTCGGGATCCACGCCCCGATGGCCACCGCGGTGGCTGACGTCGCGGCCGCGCGTCGCGACTACCTCGACGAGTCGGGCGGTCGCTACGTGCACGTCATCGCTGACGGAGGCGTCGGTCGGTCCGGTGACCTGGTGAAGGCGATCGCGTGCGGTGCCGACGCCGTGATGCTCGGCGCCGCCCTGGCCCGTGCCGAGGAGGCGCCCGGCGCGGGCTGGCACTGGGGCCCGGAGGCGCACCACCCGCGGCTGCCGCGCGGTGAACGGGTGCGCGTGGGCACTGCCGGGACCCTCGAAGAGATCCTGTTCGGCCCTGGCCGGCAGGCCGACGGCACCCTCAACCTCATCGGCGCGCTGCGCCGGTCGATGGCCTCGACCGGCTACTCGGACCTCAAGGAGTTCCAGCGGGTGGAGGTCGTCGTATCGCCATACCAGCCGCGCTGATGCTGATCTCCGAGATCGTCGACGACGACGTCGAGCAGGTAATCGCGTGGTGGCAGGCGTGCGGGTTGACGCGACCGTGGAACGACCCGCACCGGGATCTCGCGACCGCGCGGCCCTCTGGCACCTCGACGATCCTGGTCGGCCGGGCCGGGGACGGCTCCCGCTGGTGCTCGCGAACGCCATGGCGGGCTTCGACGGGCACCGCGGCTGGTCTAGCTACCTAGCCGGGGATCCGGCCAGCCAGGGTCGCGGCCTCGGACGAGCGATGACGACCGCCGTCGAGGAGTGGCTCGCGGCCCGCGGACGACCGAGTGGAGTGATGTGGCACAGGCTCGCCGTGCGAGCGTGCCACATCACTCCACTCGGTGGCGGGGTGGGTCAGGCGATCGCGGCGAGGGACTGGCGGGCGATCTCCAGTTCCTCGTTGGTCGGCACGACCAGGACGGTGACCTCGGAATCGTCGGGCGAGATGACCGTGATCTGCTTCTTGCGGCCGGCGTTGCGCTCGGGGTCCACCCGGATCCCGAGTCGTTCAAGGCCGACGAGGGCGCCAAGTCGGACGATTTCGTCGTTCTCGCCGATACCGGCGGTGAACACGACCGCGTCGACGTGTCCGAGCTGGGCGTAGTAGTTGCCGACATAGCCCTTGATGCGGTGGAAGTAGACATCGAGGGCGGTGCGGGCCTTCTCGTCTCCTGCGGCGGCAGCGTCGTGCACATCGCGCATGTCGGTGTAGCCGGACAGGCCGAGCATCCCGGAGCGCCGGTTGAGCAGGTCGTCGAGCTCATCCGTGGACATGCCCGCCTCGCGCGACAGGTGGAAGAGCACGGCCGGGTCGATGTCGCCCGAGCGGCTGCCCATCACCAGGCCCTCGAGCGGGGTGAGTCCCATCGAGGTCTCCACGGACCTCCCACCACGCACTGCTGTGGCGGACGCGCCGTTGCCCAGGTGGAGCACGATCATGTTGATCTCGGCGTAGTCGCGGCCGAGGAACTCCGCCGTGGTGCGGGAGACGTATCGGTGCGACGTGCCGTGGGCGCCGTAGCGTCGGATCGCGTAGCGCGCCGCGAGCTCCCGGTAGATCGCGTAGGTGTAGGCCGCCGGGGGCAGCGTCTGGTGGAACGAGGTATCGAACACCGCGACGTGCGGCACGGTCGGGAAGGCGTGCCGCGCGGCGACGATGCCGGCGACGTGCGCCGGGTTGTGCAGTGGCGCGAGCGGCGAGAGGTCCGAGATCTGTTGTAGGACGGCGTCGTCGATCCGTGCGGGGCCGGAGAACACGCTGCCGCCCTGGACGACCCGGTGACCGATCGCGGCCAGGTTCTCGGCCGAGATCGCCGGGCCGAACTCGGCGAACATCGCGAGCACCCGCGCCATGCCGGCCTCGTGGTCCGCGACCGGGTCCTCGAGGACGTGCTCGCCGGCGGGCGTCTCGTGCTTGACACGCGAGGTCTCCTGCCCGATCCGTTCGACCAGGCCGGTCGCGAGCGCCTCCCCGCTGGCCGCGTCGACCAACTGGTACTTGATCGACGAGGATCCCGAATTGATGACGAGGACGTGGGCGCTCATCAGCCCCCCTGCTGTGCCTGGATCGCAGTGATCGCGACCGTGTTGACGATGTCCTGGACGAGTGCGCCGCGCGAGAGGTCGTTGATCGGCTTGCGGAGGCCCTGCAGCACCGGGCCGACGGCGACCGCACCGGCGCTGCGCTGGACGGCCTTGTAGGTGTTGTTGCCCGTATTGAGGTCCGGGAAGATGAAGACGCTCGCGCGTCCGGCGACGGCGGAATCGGGCATCTTGGTCCTGGCCACCGAGGTGTCAACGGCGGCGTCGTACTGGATCGGACCCTCGATGCACAGGTCCGGCCGGCGCTCGCGGACCAGCTCGGTCGCGGTGCGGACCTTGTCGACGTCGGCTCCGGTACCGGATTCGCCGGTGGAGTACGAGAGCATCGCGATCCGCGGCTCGATGTTGAACTGCGTGGCCGTGGCGGCGGACGAGATCGCGATGTCAGCGAGCTGCTCGGCGGTCGGGTCGGGGTTCACCGCACAGTCGCCGTAGACGAGGACGCGGTCCTGGAGGCACATCAGGAAGACGCTCGAGACGATCGAGACGCCGGGCCGCGTCTTGATGACCTCGAACGAGGGCTTGATCGTGTGCGTCGTCGTGTGAGCCGCGCCCGAGACCATGCCGTCAGCCATGCCGAGGTGGACCATCATCGTGCCGAAGTACGAGACGTCGGTGACGATCTCGCGGGCCTGCTCCAGGGTCATCCCCCTGTGCGCGCGCAGCTTGGCGTATTCCTCCGCGAAGGTCTCGACCAGGGCCGGGTCCTCCGGGCTGAGCACGCGAGCGTCGTTGATGCTCAGACCGAGCTCGGTGGCGCGGGCCCGGATCGCGGTCTCGTTGCCGAGGATGGTCAGCTGCGCCACGTTGCGGTGGAGCAGGGTCGAGGCAGCGCGCAGGATCCGGTCGTCGTCGCCCTCCGGGAGCACGATGTGCTTGCGGTCGGTGCGGGCCCGGTCGAGCAGTCCGTACTCGAACATCAGCGGCGTGACGACAGTCGGGTGCGAGACGTCGAGGCTTCGCAGCAGCGAGTTGCCGTCGACGTGCTGCTCGAACAGGGCGAGCGCGATGTCGACCTTGCGCTGGGAGGCCGCGGTCAGCCGACCGCGGGTGCGCGCCGCCGCGCTCGCGGCGCGGAACGTGCCGAGGTGCGTCTGGACGATCGGCAGCCGCTGACCGAAACCGCCGATGAGTCGGGCGATCGGTTCCGGCGGGACGAAGCCGCCGGTGAGGATGACGCCGGAGAGCGACGGGAAGCCGTCGGCCGCGTGCGCGGTGAGCAGGCCGAGCAGGACGTCATTGCGGTCGCCCGGGGTGATGACGACGGCCCCGTCGGACAGCCGATCCAGCAGGTGCTCGATCGACATCGCGCCGACCAGGACGTCGAGTGCCTCGCGAGCGAGCAGCGCGTCGTCGCCGTTCCAGAGCTTGCCGTCGACCGCGGCCATCAGGGAACGCACGGTGGGTGCCTTCAGGAACGGCTCCTCGGGGATGGCCCAGGCGGGGACCTCACCGCTGATCTGTTCCCGCACGGCGGTCACCTGGTCCGGTGCGCAGCGGTTCGCGACGACGGCGATGAGCTGCGCATGGCTAGCGCGCAGCTCGGGGGTCGAGACCTCGACGACCTGCCGGATCTCGTCCGGGGTCCGATCCGCGCCGCGCACCACGAGCAGCACCGGTGCGCCGAGGTTCGCCGCGATCCGCGCGTTGTAGGTCAGCTCGGCCGGCCCGGCGACATCGGTGTAGTCCGTCCCGACGATCACCACGACGTCGCAGCACCGCTGGACCTCGTGGTACCGGGCGACGATCTCGGAGAGTGCCGCCTCGGGGTCCTCGTGGACCTGCTCGTAGGTGACCCCGACGCACTGCTCGTAGCTGAGGTCGACGCTGTCGTGGGCGAGCAAGAGGTCGAGCACGTAGTCGCGCTCCGTGGTCGAGCGAGCCACCGGCCGGTACACCCCGACCCGCTCCACCCGGCGGGTCAGGAGGTCGAGCATGCCGAGGGCGACCGTCGACTTCCCCGTGTCGCCCTCAGGGGAGGTGATGTAGATGCTGCGCGCCACGGTTGGTACTCGCTGTCCTGGTTCGGTTCGGCTCGATCAAGTATCTCAGTCAGTCAGGCCTACTCATTGTCGCCCCCCGTGGTGGCGGTGGCCGATGCCGAAGGTCCTGGGTGCTGGGTCACAACCGTGGGCCAGACCCAGTCCCGGATCTCGGGCATGTCATCACCGTGGTCCCGGGTGTACTGGCGGGCGCGCAGGCGCATGTCGACCATCTCCTGGCGCAGTCCGGCCGCGCGCGAACCGAGGCCCGGCACCCGGTCGATGACGTCGATGACCAGGTGGAACCGGTCCAGGTCGTTGAGCATCACCATGTCGAACGGCGTCGTCGTGGTGCCCTCCTCCTTGTACCCGCGGACATGCAGGTGCGCGTGCCCGGTCCGGCGGTAGGTGAGTCGGTGGATGAGCCACGGGTAGCCGTGGTACGCGAAGACGATCGGCTTGTCGGCCGTGAAGAGGGTGTCGAAGTCGCGGTCGGAGAGGCCGTGCGGGTGCTCCTTCTCGTCCTGGAGGCGCATCAGGTCGACGACGTTGATCACCCGCACCTTGAGAGTCGGAAGATGGGTGCGGAGCAGGTCCGCCGCAGCGAGAATCTCGAGGGTGGGGACGTCACCGGCAGCCGCCAGGACGACGTCGGGCTCCTCGCCACGCACTTCCGTGCCGGCCCACTCCCAGATGCCCAGGCCGCGGGTGCAGTGCGCGATCGCCTCGTCCATGTTCAGCCAGTTCGGTGCCGGCTGCTTGCCGGCGACGACCACGTTGACGAGGTCCCGACTGCGCAGGCAATGGTTGAACGTACTGAGCAGCGTGTTCGCGTCCGGCGGCAGGTAGACCCGGACGATCTCGGCCTTCTTGTTGACCACGTGATCGATGAAGCCGGGGTCCTGGTGGGAGAAACCGTTGTGGTCCTGGCGCCACACGTGCGAGGACAGCAGGATGTTGAGCGAGGCGATCGGCCGTCGCCAGGGGATCTCGTGGGTCACCTTGAGCCACTTGGCGTGCTGGTTGAACATCGAGTCGATGATGTGGATGAACGCCTCGTAGCAGTTGAACAGCCCGTGGCGTCCGGTCAGGAGGTAGCCCTCGAGCCAGCCCTCGCACTGGTGCTCTGAGAGCATCTCCACGACGCGACCGGTCGGTGCCAGGTGCTCGTCGATCGGCCATATCGCGGCGTCCCACTGCTTGTCGGTCACGTCCAAGACCGCGCCCAGGCGGTTCGAGGCGGTCTCGTCGGGTCCGAAGATCCGGAACGTCTCGGGGTTCAGCTCGACGACGCCGCGGAGCCACTCGCCGAGCACCCTGGTGGCCTCGGACATGGTGGCGCCGGGGGTCTCCACCGGTACGCCGCTGTCCCGGAAGTCCGGCAGCCTCAGGTCCCGCAAGAGCTGACCGCCGTTGGCACTCGGGTTGTCGCTCATCCTCAGGGTGCCCTTGGGGGCGAGCTCGCGGAGCCCGGCGCGCAGCGATCCGGCCTCGTCGAACAGCTCGTCCGGCCGGTAGGAGCGGAGCCAGGTGTCGAGCACGGCGAGGTGCTCGGCGGTGTCCCGGGCGTTCGCGAGCGGGACCTGGTGGCTCCGCCAGGTGTCCTCGACCTGCACGCCGTCGACGGTGTGCGGCCCGGTCCAGCCCTTCGGGGTGCGCATGATGATCATCGGCCAGGCCGGGCGACCCTCGAGGGTGCCCGCCGCGGCCGCTGCCTTGATCTCCGCGATCTGGTTGAGCACCTCGTCGAGCGTGGCCGCGAACCGGGCGTGCACCGCCATCGGGTCCTCGCCGTCGAAGCCGCCCCGCACCACGTACGGCGTGTGGCCGTAGCCGCGCATCAGGTCGAGGAGCTCGTCTTCCGGGATCCGGGCGAGCACGGTCGGGTTCGCGATCTTGTAGCCGTTGAGGTGCAGGATCGGCAGCACGACGCCGTCGGTGAGCGGGTTGATGAACTTGTTCGAGTGCCAGCTGGTCGCGAGCGGTCCGGTCTCGGCCTCACCGTCGCCGACCACTGCGGCGACCAGCAGGTCCGGGTTGTCGAACGCCGCGCCGTACGCGTGCGAGAGGGCGTAGCCCAGCTCCCCGCCCTCGTGAATCGACCCGGGCGTCTCCGGGGCGACGTGGCTCGGGATCCCACCCGGGAAGGAGAACTGCCGGAAGAGTCGTCGCATCCCCTCCAGATCCGGCGTGATGTCGGTGTAGACCTCCGAGTAGGTGCCCTCCAGGTACGCATTCGCGACCAACCCGGGGCCGCCGTGGCCCGGGCCGGCGATGTAGATGGTCGAGAGGGACCGCTCGACGATCGCGCGGTTGAGGTGGGCGTAGATGAGGTTAAGGCCCGGCGTCGTCCCCCAGTGACCGAGAAGTCGAGGCTTGACGTGGTCGCGGGTGAGCGGCGTTCTCAGCAGCGGGTTGTTGAGGAGGTAGATCTGCCCGACCGAGAGGTAGTTCGCGGCACGCCACCAGCCGTCGATGCCGGCGAGGGCATCACGGTCCAGCGGGGCGACATCACGTGTCTGCCAGGCGCTCGTCCCGGTGGCGACGGTGGTCATGGGGGACTCCTCGGTGCCGATCAGCGGTGGCACGGAGGCGCATCCGACACCACCGCAGTGCCGCGGGCAGACCTGCCTGGCCGCCCGCTGCCATACAACCGCATCCCGAGCCTCGACGCGCGAGGTACCAGGGGTGACTTGGCGCGGCAGCGAGCACCACTACGATCGGTGTCACGGCGCCGGCGCCGTCGCCGTGCCTCGACCGCCCCGATAGGGAGACGATGAGGCTCGACCCGCTGCGCGCGGCCAGCCTCATCGCGCCGCTGTGCTCCGCTTCCGCCCTGTTCCACGAACGGCTCAAGACCCGACGTGACCTCGTCGCCGGTCAGGCCGGCCACCCGGCGGCGCTCGCGCGGACCGACGTGCTGATCCAGGTGCCGAACCGCCGGCGGTTGATGGACGTGCTGAAGATGTCGGCGAACTCGCCGAACGTCCCGTACCCGGTCGCCCTGGTGGACGTGGACCACTTCAAGCGGGTGAACGACGAGTACGGGCACGCGGCGGGTGACGTGGCGCTGGCCCGGATCGCCTCGGTCCTCATGACGAGCATCCGGACGAGCGACGTCGTGGGCCGATGGGGCGGGGAGGAGTTCATCCTGGTGCTGCCGGCCACCTCGCTGTCGCGAGCCCGCGAACTCCTCGAACGAGTACGGGACCGGGTGGCCGCAGAGGCGGTCGAGTACGACGATGCGGGGATCCACGTGACGATATCGATCGGTGCCGCGGACGCCCGGGGTGGGATTACGTACCAGGATGCGATGCGGATCGCCGACGAGCGCGTGTATCTCGCCAAGCGGCGCGGTCGGAACCTGGTGGTGACCTCCGACGTCGAGCCCGGCTAGCGAGACGGGATACCGTGCCGAGGTGAGACCTTCAGCCCGATCGCTCGCACGCGCGGCGGTGCGCCCGCGGCTGCTGGTCGCCCTGCTCCTGCTGCTCGCGGCTGCCGGGGTCTGCGGTCGGCTGGGGGTCTGGCAGCTGGATCGCGCGCACTCGCGCTCGCAGGCGGCGCTCGAGCAGCGCAGGGCGGCTGAGGCGTCGACCGCGCCGGCCTCGCTCGACGACGTCCTGGCGCCGCAGACCCGGTTCGACGGAGACCTGGTCGGGCGCAGGGTCGCGGTCCGGGGGGTCTACTCGGCCGCCGGGCAGTTCCTCGTCTCGGGCCGGTCGGTGGGTGGACGCAACGGGTACCTCGTCCTCACCCCGCTGCGGGTGTCCGCTGGCGCGGGCGGTACGCAGCCCTTGCCGGCGGTGCTGCCCGTGGTGCGCGGCTGGTTGGCGAGCCCGGACGGCGCGAGGCTCGCTCCGCCGCCCGGCGAGGTAACACTGACCGGATACCTGCAGGCATCGGAGGCCGCCGGAACCACCGATCTCGCCGCTGGCACCACGGACGCGATCAGCTCCGGTGAGCTGGCGAACATCTGGGGCGGGCCGATCTATGCGGGCTACCTCGTCGCCGCCACCTCGCAGCCGGCGCAGGCCGACGGTCTGACCTGGCTGCCGCCGCCCGCGCCGCCCGGCGGAGCGGGTCTGAACCTGCAGAACCTCGCGTACGCCGTGCAGTGGTGGATCTTCGGCGGCTTCGCGCTCGCGCTCTGGTCCCGGCTGGTGCGGGACGAAGCGGCACTCGCGGAGGAGTCGTCCGGCCCGCGGGCGCGGCGGGACCCTTAGGCGTCGGTGGGCGACGCTCCGGCTCCCGGTGCGGCACAATGAGCCGACCCCAAACGGAGAGGATCACCCGGTGCCGACCGACCTGTCCCCAGCCGCCGAGGAATCGCGGATCTTGAAGGCCTGGGCCGCCCTGGGGCGCTACCGCGTGATGGCGTACGTCACCGGCGCCTGGCTGCTGCTCCTCACCCTCGAGGTCATCCTCCAGTGGGTGATCGACGTCAACGGCGACCACCGTCCGGTGATCGGGGAGTGGGTCCCCATCGTGCACGGCTGGGTGTACATCGCCTACCTCGTCACGGTGTTCCTGCTCTGGACGACGATGCGGTGGGGGCTCGGCCGGCTAGTCGCGATGGTGCTCGCGGGTGTCGTCCCGTTCATGTCGTTCGTGCTCGAGCGCAGGGTTCACCGGGATGCGGTCGCCGAGCTGGGCGACCAGGTCTCCCGCACTACCCTGGCACCGTGACGTCCACGCCCCGTCCGGTCCTCGTCGTCGATTTCGGCGCGCAGTACGCCCAGCTCATCGCCCGCCGCGTCCGTGAGGCCCGGGTCTACTCCGAGATCGTTCCGCACACCTGGACGGTCGAGCAGATGCTCGCCAGGGACCCGGCCGCGATCATCCTGTCCGGTGGCCCGTCGAGCGTGTACGCCGAGGGAGCGCCGTCCGTGGATCCGGCGCTGTTCGGTGCCGGAGTGCCGGTACTCGGCATCTGCTACGGCTTCCAGGCGATGGCATCGGCGCTCGGTGGAACGGTGGCGCGCACCGGGCTGAGCGAGTTCGGCGGGACCAGGGTCTCGGTGACCGAGGCCGGAACGCTCCTCGCCGGTTCGCCCGCCGCGCAGCGCGTCTGGATGAGCCACGGCGACGCGGTGCGCGAGGCGCCCGAAGGTTTTCGCCTCCTGGCCAGCTCGGCCGGTTCGCCGGTCGCGGCCTTCGAGGACGCGGACCGGCGGCTCTACGGCGTCCAGTGGCACCCCGAGGTCAAGCACTCACCGCTCGGCCAGCAGGCCCTGGAGAACTTCTTGTACCGGGGTGCGGGTCTCGCGCCGGACTGGACCCCGGGCAACGTGATCGGCGACCAGGTGGCCGCGATCCGCGCCCAGGTGGGGTAGGGCCGGGTGATCTGCGGCCTGTCCGGCGGCGTCGACTCGGCGGTCGCGGCCGCGCTCGTGCAGCGCGCCGTCGGGGACCAGCTGACCTGTGTGTTCGTCGACCACGGGCTGCTTCGCGACGGCGAGGCCGAGCAGGTCGAGCAGGACTTCGTCGCCGCGACCAGGGTACGGCTGATGGTCGTCGATGCCCAGCAGCGTTTCCTGGAGGCCCTCGCCGGGGTGACCGACCCCGAGACCAAGCGCAAGATCATCGGCCGCGAGTTCATCCGCGTGTTCGAGCAGGCGGCCCGGGACGTGGTCGCCGAGGCGGGCGCGCACGGTGACGAGGTTCGCTTCCTGGTCCAGGGCACCCTCTACCCGGACGTGGTGGAGTCCGGCGGCGGCGAGGGCGCGGCTAACATCAAGTCGCACCACAACGTCGGCGGCCTGCCCGACGACCTGAAGTTCGACCTGGTCGAGCCGCTGCGCACCTTGTTCAAGGACGAGGTCCGCGCCGTCGGCCTGGAGCTCGGGCTGCCCGAGGCGATCGTGTGGCGCCAGCCGTTCCCCGGCCCGGGTCTCGGCATCCGGATCATCGGCGAGGTGACCCGCGACCGACTGGACACGCTCCGAGCGGCCGACCGGATCGCGCGTGAGGAGCTGACCCGGGCTGGTCTCGATCGAGAGATCTGGCAGTGCCCGGTGGTCCTGCTCGCCGACATCCGCTCGGTCGGGGTCCAGGGCGACGGCCGCACCTACGGCCACCCGGTGGTGCTCCGCCCGGTGTCGAGCGAGGACGCGATGACCGCGGACTGGACCCGCGTCCCGTACGAGGTCCTTGCGACGATCTCGACCCGGATCACGAACGAGGTCCGCGAGGTCAACCTGGTCACGCTCGACGTGACGAGCAAGCCACCCGGCACCA
>Ga0209746_1000532_pt1 | contig 19537 bp, 19 predicted proteins | sample BarGraNGADG00211_3_FD_184496 | JGI IMG/M metagenome (GOLD analysis project Ga0209746, IMG submission 184496) | Arctic peat soil microbial communities from Barrow, Alaska - Barrow Graham LP Ref core NGADG0011-211 (SPAdes) (version 2) | ecosystem: Environmental > Terrestrial > Soil > Wetlands >... | reverse complement strand
GCGAAATCGCCCAGCGCCCATTTCCATCAATGATAATTGCAACGTGAGTGGGGATTCGCGACCTGGAGGCCTTGGTTTTATGTGCCATAAACGTGGTAGCGACGATTTAGACCGTCACTACACCTCCATGATCTCCTGTTCTTTATGCTGGCCATGCTTATTGATCTCTTCGATATTACGATCCGTGATCTTCTGGAGTTCATCTTCGCCGCGCTTCAGGTCATCTTCGGAGATAAGTTTCTCCTTTTCAAAATCGCGCATATCGTTGTGGAGATCACGCCGCACGTTACGGACCGCGATACGACATTCTTCCAGCCGGCCATGGACAACCTTGACCAGTTCGCGACGGCGCTCTTCAGTGAGAGCGGGCAGGTTCAAACGGATTTGTTTTCCATCATTGTTGGGAGTAAGGCCCAGGTCCGAAGCAAGGATCGCCCGTTCGATACCCTTCAACGAGGACGGGTCAAAGGGCTTGATGAGGAGGCCGCGCGGCTCAGGCACCGATATGGACGCCAGTTGCATCAGCGGCGTTGGCGTGCCATAGTATTCTATGGGCAGTTTTTCCACCAATGCCGGGGTGGCGCGGCCGGTGCGAATACCAGCCAGGTCATCATCCAGATTCTGAATTGCGGCGTGCATACGCATTTCAGTTGCTTTGAGGATGTCTTTTATCACGTCGGCCTCCTGGGATGAACAAATTTGTCACCCATAAGGATACCTTAAAACCGTAAAAAACGCCAATAAAAACGGGGGCTTTGGGAATCCCCGAGATAGGGGGATAGAAAACAGGGCCGCTGGGAAGTATCGCCGGACGACCCCGTCAAAATGTATCTGAAGACTCTCAAAACCGATGCTCTAGGTGGTAACCAGCGTGCCTACTTTTTCACCGCGCAAGGCGCGTTCGAGGGCAGATGGATCCCACAGGTTGACAACCAGGATGGGCAGGTTGTTGTCCATGCACAGAGAGATGGCAGTGCTGTCCATCACTTCCAGGCGGCGGTTGAGCACGTCAATATAGCTGAGAGTATCGAATTTCCTGGCGCCGGGATTCTTTTGTGGGTCGGCATCGTAAACTCCATCCACTTTGGTCGCTTTAATCAGCACGCCCGCGTCAATCTCGACCGCCCGTAAGGCCGCTGCCGTATCAGTGGAGAAGAACGGGTTACCGGTCCCTGCGCCGAAGATGACGACGCGTCCCTTTTCCAGGTGGCGGATGGCACGCCTCCGGATGTAGGGTTCGGCCACGGCCCTCATTTCAATCGCCGATTGGACTCGGGTGTAGACGCCCGTCAGTTCCAGGGCATCCATCAAAGCCATTGCATTCATCACCGTTGCCAACATCCCCATATAATCGGCAGTGGCACGGTCCATGCCGCGGTCGAGGCCCTGTTTGCCGCGCCACAGGTTGCCCGCTCCGATAACGATTGCCACTTCCACATCCATCGTGCGAACGGCTTTGACGCGCTCGGCAATCGCCTCGGCCTGCTCCGGGTCAATCCCGAAGCCGTTCGGACCTGCGAGTGATTCGCCGCTTAGCTTGAGTAAAATCCGTTTGAACTTGAGATCTGCCATTATTTCTCCTCTCATAATCTAGAAAGAAAAAGGCCAACCGAATGGTTGGCCTTTTTAATTACTCACTCACCTCACCCAATTCCCAGCGATTGAAGCGCCGGATGACGATATTTTCTCCGAGCGCGGCGATCTGCTCGAGCATGAGCTTCCCTACAGTAACCTTATCGTCGCGGATATAAGCCTGGCGCATCAACACCACCTCATCCTTGAACTTCTCAACCCGGCCCTGGGCTATCTTCTCCAGGATGGCTTCGGGTTTGCCTTCTTCAATAGCGCGCGCTTTGGCAATCCCGACTTCATGTTCGAGCACAACCGCAGGAATATCTTCCTCTTTTATGTAAATCGGTGCAGCCGCAGCTACCTGCAGAGCCACCTCATGAGCAAACTTGCGGAATTGTTCCGCGCGAGCCACAAAGTCGGTCTCGCAGTTTACTTCCACCATCACACCCACACGGCCATTGCCATGCGAATAAAGTTCCACTATACCGTTCGAAGCCTGGCGGTCAGCTCGCTTGGCAGCGGTAGCCATGCCTTTTTCTCGCAGGAAGTCCACTGCCTTCTGATAATCGCCATTAGAAGATTCCAAGGCTTTGCGGCAGTCAAGCACACCGGCTTTAGTGGCTGCGCGCAGTTCTTTGATCATTTCAGTTGTAATTTCCATGCCAGTATACCTCGAATTATTATTCTTTCTTTTCTTTTCCAGCATCCTCGTCTATCACGGCTTCTTCCGTCGCAGTTTCTTCTATCACAACTTCTTCCACCGTGACTTCTTCTATCGCGGGAACGGGGGCAAGCTTGGCCAGAGTGGATTCACCCAGCAATTCATCGTCCTTGAGTTCTTCTTCCGTATCTATTGCATGAGCGGGTCTTTTGACCGAGTCTGTCGAGGCTTCAGCAAACCTGGACTCAGCAGCTTCCGCTTCGAGTTCCTCGTCTTTACGCAGCGCCTTGCCTTCTTCAACTGCATCGGCCATCTTAGCCACCAGTAGTTTGATGGCGCGGATCGCGTCGTCATTGGACGGAATAACATAGTCCACATCGGTGGGGTCGCAGTTCGTATCCACCAAGGCAATCACGGGGATATTCAGCAGATTGGCTTCGTGGACAGCCGCATACTCGCGGCTCACATCCACCACAAGGACCAGGTCCGGCACGTGCACCATGTTGCGGACACCGGAGAGATGGATATTCAGGCGGGTGATCTCACGCTGAATCAGAAGGGCCTCTTTCTTGGTCAGCTTATCAATATCGCCGGTAGCAAACAACTTCTCCATGCGCTCCAGTTCCACAATGCGCTGATGCATCGTGGACCAGTTGGTCAACATCCCGCCCAGCCAGCGCTCAGTGACGTAAGGCATCCCACAGCGGATGGCTTCATCATGTACCGTCTCCTGCGCCTGGCGCTTGGTGCCAATGAACATCACCACACCGCCGGTCGCGACGACATCTCGGACCGCATTGAAAGCATTGGTAATCGCCTTCACTGTTTGCTGCAAGTCAATAATATGGATTCCATTGCGCTCAGTGAAAATATACGGCTTCATACGGGGATTCCACTTATTGGTCCGGTGGCCGAAATGGACGCCGCTTTCCAAAAGCGCTTTCATAGTAACAACAGCCATTTTTCTCCTTCTGACTGGGTCCTACACCTGAAGGACCTGTAAGTTTAGCGGGGATAATAAACCCGCTCAGGGACGCTTATTGCCCGTCCCGGGCAGAATGTGCTTCCTGATTTGGAAGCGGCGGTAGTATACCACAAATCCCGGCAAGACGATGTAAAATAGGTGCGTGGATATCATCCCCTTACCCGAAAAAATTGAACGCCAGGCCGGAGAACACCGTCTTACGCCGGAGACAGACATCCTGACCGATAACGCCAACCGCTGGAACGCGGACTATCTGCGTGGATTGCTTTCCGCTCCCTCCGAATTCCCCCTACGGGTCCGGACCGGCGACCGGGCCGCGAAAAACGTCATCCGCCTCCGTATGGATCCGAGGCTAATGGGACTCGGCCTCGAAGGTTACCGGCTCGAGATCCAGCCCGATGCGATTGTCATCGAAGCACCCGGACCCGCCGGAGTCTTCTACGGCATCCAGACCCTGCGCCAATTGCTCCCGATTGAAATCGAAGAACGCCGTCCCGTTTCTGGCGTGAATTGGTGCGTTCCATGCGTGCTCATCGAAGATAAGCCGCGTTTTGCCTGGCGCGGTTTCATGCTCGACGAAGGCCGCCATTTCCACGGCAAAGAGACCGTGCTGCTGACGCTCGACCTGATGGCCCTGCAAAAACTGAACGTACTGCACTGGCATCTCACCGAAGATCAGGGCTGGCGCATCGAGGTCAAAAAATATCCCAAACTAACCGAGGTCGGCTCGCAACGTGCCGGGACGAGCAAAACCATGCTGGGCAAACAGCATGATGGAATTCCTCATAGTGGCTTTTACACCCAAGCTGAAATCCGGGAAATTGTGGCCTATGCCACCGAGCGGCACATCACGATTGTGCCCGAGATTGAAATGCCCGGTCACGCGCTGGCTGCGCTGGCATCCTATCCCGAACTTTCCTGCACCGGCGGCCCGTTCAAAGTTGCCACACACTTTGGCATCTTCCCCGATATATACTGCGCTGGGAAAGAGACCGTTTTCACCTTCCTGCAGGATGTCCTCGACGAAATCCTGGAACTCTTCCCTTCCCCCTACATCCACATCGGCGGGGATGAAGCGCCCAAAAAACGTTGGAAGGGATGCCCCGACTGCCAGCGGCGCATCCGGGAGGAAGGGCTTAAAGGTGAACACGCACTCCAGGTCTATTTCACTAACCGCATCGCTGCTTACCTTGACTCAAAAGGGCGTCACGTTATAGGCTGGAACGAGATCCTGCAGGATGGGCTGGTCAAGGGAGTGGTCGTGCAATTCTGGGCGAGGGGCCGCGCGCGTTTGCTCGAGGCCATCCGGACCGATAAGCGGGCGGTTGTCATGTCCACTTATCTCGACACGTATCTGGACCACAGTTACAGCCTGATGCCCTTGAGCCGGGCGTACCGCTACGAACCGATTCCGGCAGAGTTGGGCGAAAACGATGCAGGCAGCGTTCCCGGCCTGGAATTTCCGCTCTGGTCCGAATGGGTCCCGAACCGCGCCCGTCTCGATTATCAAGTTTATCCCCGGCTGACCGCCATGGCCGAGACCGGTTGGACTCCGAAAGACAAGAAAGACTTCAAAGATTTCCGCCGCAGATTGGAGAAACTCCTAGGTCGGCTGGACCACTTGGGAGTCCGCTACGCACCGCTCAAAGAGGCGGAGCCACCGAAAGTCAGGCAATTGTTCGGGATCTTTACCATCCCCCAACCTCAGACCAGAACGGTTGAGTAATGTGGTGCTATACTTTGCATAAACAGGAGATTGCCATGAGTTTCTTTAAAAACCTTTTCTCTCCTCCCCGCCCCACCGGAACGTTATATCCATTTTCCGTCAAATGCAAGCGCTGCGGCGAAACCATCCATGCGCAGGTCAATGTCAATAACGAACCCAGCCTGGAACTGGACGAGAAAGGCAAGCCCTATTACACCTGCCGCAAGGTGCTGATCGGCAACGGGCACTGTTTCCAGCAGATTGAAGTGCTCTTCAAATTCGATGAAGGCCGGCGCGTGCTCGACCGGAAAATCAGCGGCGGAGAGTTCGTCGAAGACTGATCACAGTCCCAGAGCCCGACTTCCATACAACAATCAAAAACCATCCCGGCGAAAACTCGTCGGGATGGTTTATTATCCAAAAACAGGCACGTCTCACGCGTACAACTGCTGCCGGATCTGAACCACCTGCCGGCGCACTTTGTCATCACGTTCGAGCAGGTCGCCTATTTTCTCGCAGGCATACATGACCGTGGTATGGTCGCGGCCGCCCAGAGCCAGTCCGATTTGGGGAAGGGACATATTAGTCTCACGCATCAGGTACATGGCGATCTGGCGCGGCAGAGCCACATCCCGCGACCGGTCGGGACTGAGGAGACGGTCTACAGATAGATTGAAGGTCTTGGCGACCATATCCACCACCGCACCGGGTTTCACGTCGCCGCGCTGGTGCAGGAGGTCGGCCAGGGCCACGTCGGCCAGTTGAGGGGTCAGGGCCAAGCCGCTCAGATCGGCAAAAGCCACAATGCGATTGAGTGCCCCCTCCAGTTCGCGGATATTTGACTGGACTCGGCGGGCGATCAGGTCCAGGATCTCGGCAGGTACTGCATGTCCCAAGCGTTCGGCCTTCGAGCGCAGGATTGCCAGGCGGGTTTCCAGGTCGGGCAGTTGGATGTCAGCGGTCAGACCCCATTCGAAGCGCGAACGCAAACGTTCTTCCAGCGTGACCAGCGACTTGGGTGGGCGGTCGGAGGAAACAATAATCTGCTTGTTTTGTCCATGCAGGGTATTGAAGGTGTGGAAGAATTCCTCCTGCGTGGATTCCTTCCCGGCAATGAACTGGATATCATCCACCAACAGCACGTCCGCCGAGCGATACTTATCCCGGAAGGCTTGGGTGGTATGCGACCGGATGGCATTAATCATATCGTTGGTAAATTCTTCGGAAGAGACATAGAGCACACGCAGACCGTGCTCCTGGCAATAATTCCCGATGGCATGTAATAAATGAGTCTTTCCCAAACCCACCCCCCCATACAGGAACAGTGGATTATAAGCCGTGGCCGGGCTTTCGGCGACGGCCTGTGAGGCAGCATGCGCCAGACGGTTATTCGGACCGACGATAAAATTGTCAAAAGTGTAACGGGGATTGAGCGTGACACTGCGCGGACCCTGCGACATGTTCAGCGCAACGCCGGGAATCTCTTCCGCAGCAGCCGGTTCCGATACCGTTTCGGCATTTCCGTTGGCATTGACGACGAAGGCCACATCCACAGACCGGTTCATGATACCCATCAACAGGCGTGTCACTGTACTGGAAAGACGGTTTTCCAGCCAATCGCGGGCATAGGCGTTGCGCACGCCGATCGTAAACAACCCATCCTCATAAGAAAAGATCTGAGTATCGCGCACCCAGGTATCAAAAGATGCCTTTGGCATCTCCATTTGGAGTTGCCCCAGTGCTGACTGCCAGGCTTTCTCGGCGTCCATTTCTTCCTCCAAACATGCTGATTTTCGGCGTTTTGGTACAGGGATAGAAGCCCACTGCTCAGGCAGTGGGGAAGCTATCTTATTATTCAGTTCTTACCAACTTACTTCTCAGGGGGGAGGATAACGCGAACTATCCTTCACGAGTTCATTCTAGCAGAAAAAGTGGATTTGTTCCATACGCCAAACCTACGCTATCTTAAAAACATTCAAATTTTTAAGGTGTCTCCAACCTTAACACAACTTTCTAATAAATCCATCCTCCGGCTGAACTTCTTCGAACCGCGCTCCCCCACAGACGCCTTAGGAAGATCGCTTATTGCCATAGGTTGGGTTTCGCCAGGAGCACTTACAGGGCTACTGGAGGAGCTCTGCCCAATCTTAAAAAATCCTGTATGAAATTATAGCCATGTGTGTGAAACGTGAAACGCACAATCCAGCGTTTCGTTGGATAAAAAATGGGGATTCAGGCATCTGTTTGTGCCGGGAGGCGCGGCACCCAGGCAAGAATGGATGTCCCTTCGCCGGAGGCGGAAGTGATATCCACGTCGCCGCCCACGTTCTGGACGCGCGTCTGCATATTGGCCAGGCCGTGGCCGACTGTCTTGCTGGTTTTATCAATTTCAAAGCCTTGCCCATCATCCGAGATTTCCAACAGCACACGGTCGGAAGTGGTCCACAAATCTATCGTGACCTTGGAGGCTTTGGCATGTTTGGCGATATTTGCCAGGGCCTCCTGGCATATGTGGAAGAGGGATATGGCATGCATTTGCGGCAGGTCAGACAAAGGTTCTTTTGGCCCGGCCAGGCTGACCTCCACCTTGGTGTTCTGACGGAACTCCGAGATCAGCCGTCCCAGACCCTCGATAAGACTCTCACCCTGCAACTGGCGCGGGCGCAGGTCGAGGATGTAGCTGCGAATATCGCGGATGGTATGGTTCAGGTCTTCCATCGCCTTCTGCAGGCGGTCTTCGGCAAACTTTGGATTCTCACGCAACAACATGCGCGCGTTCTCCAGCGCCAGGCCAACACCATAGATGGATTGGATGGTGCCATCGTGCAGGTCCATGCCGATGCGTTCGCGCTCTTCCAGCACCGCCAGACGGCGGACATTGGAATGCAGGCGGGCATTCTCGATCGCCGTCCCGGCCCCGGCAGACACCGAAACCAGCAGTTGGAGTTCGCTCTTGGAGATTGTCTTGCGGCTGCGGGTGGCGATGGTCAACACGCCGACCACTTCGCCGCGCGCCGTCAGCGGGATGCAGGCGATCTGCTTGAACCCGGCCTCCACCACCGCCTGGCGAGTGCCTTGCTCATCCCGGTCGAGATGATTACTGATGACCGGTTGGTGCGTCTGTGCAGCCTGGCCGACCATCCCCTCGCCGATCCTGAACCGGTTACGGGTCCAGAAGGCTTCGGCGGCCTCGCCGCGGTGCAGTACCAGGCGCAGAGTCTCGCCATCTTCTTCTTTCAGGAAAATTTCACCGGCCTCCACCTTGAAATGAGCCATCAGCAGGGCAAGTGTTTTATTCAGGATTTCTTCGAGTTCCAGCGAGGATGCCAGCGCCGTCCCAATCTGGTTGAGAAGATCCAATTGGTCATTGCGACGGGTGAGGGTCGCCTCATGTTCCTGCAATCGTTTATAGAGATGGGCATTTTCAATGGCTGCCCCCGCATAAGCGGCCAGAATTTCAATTATCTTTTCGTCGTCAGGGTTGAATTCGGAATCGCCAATTTTTTCGGTCAAGTAAATCTGGCCCAGCTGTCTTCCCCCGATGCGGATGGGCACACCCAACAGCGCGTGCATTTCGGCGTGACCGGGCGGGAAGCCGACCGAGCGGGGGTCGTCTTCAATCTCCGGGATGCGGACGTTACCGCTATCGCCGTGCATCAGCGCGCCAATCAGACCCAGTCCGCGCGGCGGGTGAGGGATCTGCTTGATTTCTTCGGCTGTCATGCCCACGGTAATGAATTGCTTGAGTTTCCCCTCATCGTCCAACACGCCCAGCGCGGCGTACTTTGCCCCGGCCTGTTCGCGGGCCAGCGCGGCAATACGCTCCAATAAAGTTTCGAGCGAGACCTCCTTGACCAGTTCCAGACTCGCCCGGTGTAATGCGATCAATCTGTCTTGCAGCTCTTCACGCGTCAGGAGCATTCGGACACCTCAATACAGACAATTTTACTCTACATATACGCTTTATGACAAGTTTGATAGATTTTGCCAGCCCTCCCTGATAAAATGGATGCATGACCACCTCCCGAATTGCTGGGTTTTACAATCTGCCGCTGGGCGAACGGCTGGATAAACTGGCTGAATCCGCCGGGCTTGGTTCCGACGAACTGGCTGCCTTCCAGACTTCTGGCCTGTCCGCGGACCAGGCTGACCACATGGTCGAGAATGCTGTCGGGACCTTCGGCCTGCCGCTCGGGATCGGGCTGAACTTCGTCGTCAACGGGCGCGAGGTGCTCGTCCCGATGGTGATTGAGGAGCCTTCGGTGGTGGCCGGGGCCTCGTTCATGGCAAAACTGGTGCGCGCCGGAGGCGGGTTTACGGTCATCACTTCCGCGCCGGAAATGATCGGTCAGATGCAGGTGCTGGAGGTCAAAGATTTGATGGCGGCCAGCATGGAACTGCATGAACACAAAGCTGAACTGCTGGCTGAGGCCGACTCGATTGATCCGGTGCTAAAGAAATTCGGCGGCGGGGCACGCGACCTGGAAATCCGCATCATCGAAGATTCTCCCATCGGGCCGTTCCTGGTGGTGCATTTGATTTATGACGTGCGGGACGCCATGGGCGCCAATGCCGTCAACACCGCCTGCGAAAAATTGGCCCCGCATATCGAGCAGATCACCGGCGGACGTGTCCACCTGCGCATCCTGTCCAACCTGGCCGACCGGCGGCTGGCAAAAGCCAGTTGCACTGTCCCGCTCAAGGAACTAGCTTTCACGAATGCGGACGGCCGCACATTCACTGGCGAACAGGTCCGGGACGGGATCATCGAGGCCTGGGCCTTCGCCGCAGCCGACCCGTACCGCGCCGCCACGCACAACAAAGGCATCATGAACGGCGTGGATGCAGTCGTCATCGCCACCGGCAACGACTGGCGCGCCATTGAAGCCGGGGCGCACGCCTACGCCGCCCGTGACGGTCGCTACACCAGTCTCAGCACCTGGGGCAAGGACGCGGATGGAAACCTGACCGGCGAACTGGAAGTACCGATGGCGGTTGGCATCGTGGGCGGAGCGACCAAAGTCCACCCGGCGGCCAAAGCCGCGTTAAAATTGATGGGCGTCAAAACCGCCGCCGAACTGGCCGGGATCATCGCATCGGTCGGGCTGGCGCAAAACCTGGCTGCCCTGCGCGCCCTGGCCACCGAGGGCATCCAGCGCGGACACATGTCCCTGCACGCCCGGCAGGTGGCGATAGCCGCCGGAGCCACTGGCGACCAAATCGAAAAAGTGTCCGCGCAGATGGTGGCGGAGAAGTTGGTGCGTATTGATCGCGCCGAAGAAATTTTAAAGTCTTACAAATAAGTCCTTCAAGTCCGACGGTCTTACAAGTAAGCTTGTTCGACCTGTCAGAGATTGAGGCTTGCCTGACTTCCAGGAGAACATTCATGACCGAAAACAACACACTCTTAAAACCCGCCCGCCCGGTCGGTATCATCGGCTACGGGGCCTACGTGCCGCGTTACCGTTTACCAGCCAAGGAAGTCGCCCGCGTCTGGGTTGGCGGGCGGGCCTCCGGACTGCCCATCAAGGAAAAAGCCGTTGCCGGGCTGGACGAGGACGTGGTCACCATGTCACTCGAAGCGGTGCGGAACGCGTTGAAACGCGCCGGGATTGACCCGGCTGAAATCCGGGCGGTATGGATCGGATCCGAATCGCACCAATACGCTGTCAAACCCACCTCAACGATTGTCGCCGAGGCCATCGGGGCCGCACCCCACGTTCAGGCGGCGGACATGGAGTTCGCCTGCAAAGCCGGGACGGAGGCAATGGTCATGGCAATGGGACTGGTCGGGTCGGGGATGGCGCGCTACGCGGTGGCCGCCGGTCTCGACACCGCCCAGGGAAAGCCCGGCGACGCGCTGGAGTACACTGCGGCGGCGGGCGGTGCGGCCTTCGTCATCGGCCCGGCCGAGGAAAGCCTGGCAACCATCAACGCCTCCTACTCCTACGTGACCGATACGCCCGACTTCTGGCGGCGCGAATACCAGCGCTACCCCGAGCACGGCAACCGCTTCACCGGCGAACCGGCCTACTTCAAGCACAGTACCGCCGCCGGGAAAACCATGATGGAAGCGCTGGGGACCAAGTCCTCAGACTACACCTGGGCCATCTTCCATCAGCCGAATGCCAAGTTCCCACAGCGCGCCGCTTCCCTGCTCGGATTCACGTCAGAGCAAATCAAACCCGGACTCCTGTCACCGGTCATCGGCAACACCTACGCCGGGGCCGCCATCATCGGTCTGACCGCCACGCTCGATGTGGCCCAGCCCGGCGACCGCATCCTGATGGTTTCGTTCGGTTCCGGCGCAGGGTCGGATGCGTTCGACATCACCGTCACCGACAAACTGCCCGAGCGGCGCGACAAGGCTCTCAAGACGCAGGACTACATCGCCCGCCGCACCGAGATTGACTACGCCATGTATGCCCGCCTGCGCGGCAAGATTGCCATGAAGTGATTAGGAATTAGGTAATCAGGAATCAGGTAATCAGGGAGAAGGTAGAGTAATGAAGAAAAAACAGTCCTTATCACCTTATTATCTAATCACCTGACTACCTTTTCACCTTCTTTGGAGAATCTATGACTGATATCATCATAGCCGGAATTGGACAAACCCCCGTCGGCGAACACTGGGGCGAGTCCCTGCGCTCGCTGGCAGTGCAAGCCATTCAAGCCGCCATTAAGGATTCGGGCGGGTTGAAACCGCAGGCGCTCTACGTCGGCAATATGCTGGCTGCCAACCTGTCCCGTCAGGCGCACCTGGGGGCCCTGCTGGCCGATTACGCCGGTCTGCGCTTCGACGATGCTCAGCACACAGCCGGCATCGAAGCCGAGACGGTCGAGGCCGGAGGCGCTTCCGGCGGCGCGGCCCTGCGACAGGGATATCTGGCCGTCGCCAGCGGGCTGGTGGATGTGGCACTGGTTGTCGGTGTGGAGAAATTCACCGACGTTATCGGGCCGGACCTGGAGGCTGCGCTCGCCACCCTGACCGACGCGGACTACGAGTCTGTCCACGGGCTGACGCTCACCGCCCAGGCTGCGCTCCTAGCCAGCCGCTACATGCACGAGAACCACGTCCCAGCGGACGGGTTGGCGGGCTTTTCGTTGAACGCCCACGCCAACGGAGCCGGGAACAAGAACGCCATGTACCGCAAGGCGATTGCGCTGGACACCTACCAGAAAGCCGAACCCGTCAGCGAACCGCTGAATATCTTTGACGTGGCTCCCAACGCCGACGGGGCGGCCGCGCTGGTCCTGACCCGGCGCGAATTGCTCCCAAAAAGTTTTCCCCACCCGGTTGTCCGTCTGGCGGCCTCGACCATGGCCTCGGACACGCTCGCCCTGGCCGAACGCAGCGATCCGTTGTGGTTCGCCGCCGCGCAGGCCTCGGTCGAGCAGGCATTCCAGAAAGCCGGTATTACCCGTGAGCAAGTGGACCTGTTTGAATACTACGACGCCTTTTCCATTTTCGCGGCGCTATCGCTGGAAGCGGCCGGATTCGCCCAACGCGGCCAAGGCTGGAAACTGGCCAGGGACGGTAGCATTGCGCTGACAGGGCAACTCCCCTGCGCCACCCTGGGCGGACTCAAAGCGCGCGGCAACCCCGGCGGTGCGACCGGCGTGTACCAGGCCGTCGAAGCGGTGGCGCAGTTACGAGGTCAGGCCGGGTCAAACCAGATTGCCGGGGCGCGCTATGCCCTCATTCAATGCCTGGGCGGGCCTGCCTCCATCGCCGTAACACACATCCTGGAAAAGATAGGCGATTAGGCAACCAGGTAATCAGGGATTCGGCCTTATTACCTTTTTACCTGATCACCTGTTTACTAACCTGATAGTTCCTGATAGACTGGCCGGGTAAAATCAACCTTGAGGTCAATCAAGGAGCAAAACATATGGAAATTCCCCGCCACTGGCGTCTTAATCAACAACGGTATGGACTGATCGGTGAAGTATGCCCGCACTGCGAGGCCAAAATTTTCCCGCCGCGCGACATCTGTCCGCACTGCGGCGGTGAGGCCAAAACCACCTACGCCTTCAACGGACGCGGCGAGGTGTTTTCGTTTACCACTATCTACGAAGCCCCGACCGGCTTCGATGAGACCGCCCCTTACACCGTGGCGCTGGTCAAGTTGGAGGAAGGTCCGCTGGTGACGGCGCAACTGACCGACTTGGGCGAAACCCAGCCCGAGATCGGCATGCCGGTTGAGATGGTTACGCGCAAGTTGCGCGCAGACGGCGACGAGCGCGGCATGTTGATTTATGGCTATAAATTCAGGCCGGTGTTGAAAGCAGCATAAAAGTAACCTCCGGGTTCTTGAAGAACTCGGAGGTTTTATTTCTAGCCTTCCCCGCTTACTTCCATCCACAACTCCCGAAATTTCAGTGCGTCCACTTCCAGGACCGGGCTTTCGCACATGAGGCGGCCTTTCACGCCCGCAGCGTGCAATGAACGCATCAGATTCCTGAAATCCAGGTCTGCCTCTTCCATGATCAAGTGGTTCTTCTCCCCTTTCGGACCGTAATTGATGCCCGACAAGTGGATGTGCAGATGCTGCATTGACTCGTCGCCGAGCGACTTGCGGTAAAAATTCAACGCGGACATCCACTCATCGTAAGTATTCATCGCTCCATCGCCAAGACGGGCGTGCAGGTGGGCAAAGTCAATGCACGGGACAACGCCCGGGATGGCTTTCGCCATCTCCAACACATCGGCCAGAGAGCCCAGCATGGCCGCCTTACCACTAACCTCTGGGCGAAGTGTGACCGGGTTGCCAGCTGCGCGCAACTCGTCCACGCAGCCTTGCAAGCGCGGAATGGTGACCTTGAGCACCTCGTCCGCCGGGCGGCCAAAGTAAGTGCCGGGATGAAAGATGATGTCGGTCGCTCCGGCCAGGTTACCGAAGTGTGCCGCGTCGATCAGGTACTGGCGCAGGCGCGGCCATTTTTCGTCGTCGCCGTTCAGGTTGATGTAATACGGCGCATGGACCGAGAGCGCCACCCCTGCCTGCGCAGCTGCCTGTTTGATGGCCGCACAGGCCGTCTCGCCGATGCGCACGCCCTGCACCCAGGCCAATTCTAGGGCGTCCAGACCGACGGAAGCCGCGTACCGGATCCCGCCCACCGTCCCGCCTGGTCTGGGCGGGGTGGCTTTGGGGGAACCGACGGTCCCAAACTTGAAAGAAAGCGTCATAGGTGCTCCTCAGAAAAATACCGTCGGTCAAGACGGTTTCGTTGCATGGGAATGGCGATGATGAATGTCCGGCGCATGGTCATGGGCGTGTTCCAGAATATCATGAGTATGAACATGCGAATGAGATTGCCTGGCACTTTCGACAACATATTCATGCTCGTGGTGTCCATCATTATGTGTATGTCGGTGCTCGTGAACAATATACTCATGAACGTGTACATGATCGTGATCTTCCATCAAAAGAATATATGCCCCTGACGCGATTACCAGCAAGGCAATAAAAAAGAAAATACCGGGAATCTCCCGAAAAATCAAAAACGACAGAAGGATTCCGGCCAGCGGAGCTGTACCAAATAATGCGCTGGTGCGGCCTGCCCCCAATCCACGCATAGCGTGCACAAACAGGAAGATACTCAACCCATAACTTAAGCTGCCTAGAAGCAGGGCAAGAAGGGTAACGCCCGGCGATGGGAAAGTATTTCCGAGAGCAACAGCGATTATGATTGATACCAGCCCCGCTCCCAAGCCTTTCACGGTAACAATAACCAGTGGATCTTTGGCGGATATATTGCGCGTCAAATTATTGTCAATTCCCCACATGATGCAGGCTGCCAATACCCCAAGTGCACTCAAGGAAAATCCCCATTGATTAGTAAAGTCCGTGGAAAGCAGAATGCTGGCGAGTGTAATCAAACCAATCGCCCACCATGCGTGGCGACCGATAGCTTCTTTGAAAACGATAGCAGCGATCAACGTGGTTGCGACGCCTTCAAAGTTCAAGAGAAGAGATGCGGTAGCCGCGGGTGCATGGCGGAGGCTTATCATGAGCATAATTGGTGCGATGACCCCGCCTGCCAGGATTGCTCCGACAAGCCATGGCCAGTCCGACCGTGCAAGGCGCGCTTCTTTCTGCTCAGCATGCACCGTCTTCTCCATCAATTTTACACACAGCAAACCGAACCCAGAACCGAGATACAGCAATGCGGCTAATAATACCGGCGAAGTTTCTCCCAACAGCAATTTGGAAAGCGGCGCACTTGCTCCAAAAAGGAAGGCGGCTAACAATGCTTGGACAACAGGATTGATACGGCTTGATTTCAAAAAAAATTACTTTCCAATGTAAGCCTTGAATATCTGCCACAACGGGGGCCCCAAGATGAGCAGACCGACCAAAATCGAAGTCAGCGAAGCGATCAGCACCGCCGCCGCGCCCACATCCTTGCCCACCTTCGCCAGGGGGTGGTGCTGCGGGCTGGCCAGGTCTACAACCGCCTCCAGGGCCGTATTGATGAACTCCGCCGTCCAGACCAACGCAATGGTCAGCAGCAACACTGCCCAATCACGCATCGGCAAACGCAACCAGAAGGCCGCCAGCACTACCAATGTTGTGACGATAGCATGGATCCAGGCATTGCGCTGGGTGCGGACAACGTACCACCAACCCCGAAAAGCATGCCGGAAAGCATGTGCACGCGAGACAAAAAAGTTCCGGATTCTAACCATGCACGATCGTTGGAGGAATACCGAGCTGCGTCAGGACCTCAGACTGGGCTGCCCACATGCGGGCTTTTTCTTCCGCCCCAGCATGGTCGTGACCCAGCAGGTGCAGCACGCCGTGAACAACCAGCAGCGACAATTCTGCTTCCAGGGAATGCCCCGCAGCAATAGACTGGGCTTCAGCGCGCGGGACGGAAATGATGATATCACCCAGGTAACGACGGCCTGTTTCCGGGTCCGTTTCGCAGGCGGGAAACGACAGCACATCGGTTGGCGCATCCTTGCCCAGGAAGTCGCGGTCGAGAACCTGGATCTGGGTGTCGCCGGTCAGGACCAAAGTCAGGTCAACATCGGGAGCCGCCTGCTGAAGCAGTGCTGTCTTAGCGGCCCGTTCCAGGATGTCGGGCATAAAGACACGCCTGAAGTCAGGAATAATTTCGATATTTATCATTTGTGCTTCTTCAAGAAAGCTGGTCTGGGTGTGGTCGGAACCTCCTCCGTGACGAAGGGCTGCGAAGCAAGTTGTTCCTGCGGATATTCCAGGCGCGGGTGGTAGGTGACGCGCAAGGTAGCAATAAAGGACTCGGCAATGCTCGCCAGGTCACTTTGGGAGAGCGGGGTATTATCCAACTGGCCGTCCTTCTGGCAGCGTTCAATCACATTACGGACAAGGGTGCGCACCTCATCATCGTTGCGCGGACGTTCGGCGCGTGCCCGCGCTTCAACGCCATCGGCGAACATCAGGATGGCAGTCTCTTTCGAGCGCGGTGACGGGCCGGGATAGCGGAACTGGCTCTCGTCCACTTTAGAAGAATCCCCTTCCGCGGCCTGGACGGCACGGTTGTACTGGTAGCGGGTGACAAGGGTGCCATGATGCTCGGCGATGAAATCATTCAGGCGGCGCGGCAGGCGGAATTTGCGGGCCAGATCCAATCCATCCGACACGTGGCGAATGATGGCTTTGGCGCTGATTTCGGGGTCCAGGTCATCATGGGAATCAATCTGGCTGGAGGGCTGGTTTTCGACGAAGAAAAGTGGGTTGGTTGATTTTCCCACATCGTGGAACAGCGCACCCACCCGTATGAGCAGTGTATCAGCATGGATGCATTCGGCGGCCTGCTCGGCCACGTTGGCCACCTGCAGACTATGCTGGTAGGTCCCCGGAGCACGCTGGAGGAAGTAGTTCAGCAGGGGTGAATCGGGACGGGAAATTTCGAGCAGTTGCAGGGCGGTTGTCAGACCCAGAAATTGGGCCAACAAATACTGCATCGGCAGTGCAATACTGGCGGAGGCAATCCCGGCGAAAACCGCCGCGCCCATCAAAGTGGCCAGACAAACCCAATCCATCTCCGTGAAAGGCAGGCGGTAAGCCACTACCATGGCCGCGCCGGCCACTGCAATAGCGATGGCAGCATACAGGAACTGCCCCACACGGCGTGCCTCTCCCAGCACCAATACACCACAAAGACTGCTCAACGTGTAATACGGTAGCAGGCCAAGCGCATCCGGCATCCCGTAAGCAGCCAGCAAGCTCATCAGCAGGCCAAAAACCAGGCCGCGCTCCATCCCAAAGAGTGCCGAGACCAGCAGCGCAAACGCCGGGACGGGGAAGAGATAGGGTACGATCGTCCGGTTTGGATTGCTGACACGTGCCCCAACCAGGAAGATAGCAAAAAGCAGGGCCAGAAGGATCAGGCCGCGCAGATCAGAAATCACATCCGGCTTATGGCGGAAGATATACAGGGCTGTAAATATGGCCGAAAGCGCCACCAGAGCCGCCGCACCCAGGTAGTTGAAAGCCGGATTCTTAGGCTGCACCAAACCAAGAGCAGTCAGGGCTTCCAGGTCGGCTGCCGAAATAACCTGCCCGCGCGTGATAACTGTCTGCCCTGCGACGAAGGATTGGATTACCGGCTCAACTGTTCCGTGCGCCGCCTGGCGCGCCGCATCGGTCAGTTCAGGGCTGTAGAAGCTATTCGCCACTACCAGAGGCGCTACGATTTCGACAACCAGCACCGCTTCCTTCTCGGTAAGCGTGAGGCTGACCAGCGACGGGAATTTCTGTCGGACGGAATCCAGGTCCTCGGTCCGCACGGGGTTTTGCATCGCCTGCTCCAACACCGTGAATGCTTCGGTCTGCACCAACTCCCAGCGCGTGTCGGTTAAAGCCAGCAGAACATCCTGCGAACCAGGCTGTAGGGTGAGACCCCGGATTGCGATCAGTTCAGTTTTCTTCTGCTCAAGGGTGGCTTCCTGGTCTGTCCGGATAGCGGAAATGGATACCAGGATGGAATTAAGCACCTCGCTCTGAGTGCGGGCGATCGCCGTATCCGGTGGAATATAGACGGGGGCCACGGCGCGCTCGGCTTCGTTGCGCGCAGCTTCGGTCAACACATCGCTGGCATATTGGATGTTCCGCGGCGCGCGTAAATCCTGCGGAGCCACATCCCCCACTGAAAGCGGCAGGCTGATCTGGCGCAAGGACCACGGCTGGACAATGGCAACATAGGCCAGGATGCTGATGCATACCAGCACGAAGGTGGGAAGAAAGGTTCGGCGTGAGAAAAATCGTGAGGAGCGGGGGGAATCCATCCAGTTTACCGGTTGGGGACAGGCGACAGTCGTCCCCGCACACCTTATTTCTGTAACAACTGACGGACAGCGGCGCTGACCTGGTCGCCGGGAGCGCGGCCCGCCAAGCGCGGCATGAGCAATTTCATCACCTTGCCCATATCTGCCGGGGAGGTAGCGCCTGCTTCAGCAATGGCCGCTTCGACCAGTGCCTTAAACTCGTCTGCGCTCACCGCCTGCGGCAGGTAAGTCTGAAGGACAATAATCTCAGCTTCGGTGGCCGCTACAATGTCCGGGCGGTTGGCGCCGCGCGCTTCTTCAACCGCATCCTTGCGAGTCTTGATTTCCTTCTGGATGATTGCCAGCACGGCGGCTTCATCCAGTTTCACCTGCCGGTCAATTTCCACCTGGCGGACCGCCGCCAGCACCATGCGGACGGTACGCTTGCGCACATCGTCCCCGGCTTTCATGGCTTCTTTCAGAGCAATTTCGAGTTGAACTTTAGTTTCCATAGTTTCATTATACCTCGTGGGATGGAAGGTTCTTGCCACAGAATAGTAATAAGAGTTCAGGCGGTAACCCTCGCACCGTCTGTTCATACTCGTAGCGGGTGCGTTTGATCGCCACCGCAACCGCATACTGGAACAACGGCCCGCGCTCCGGTCCATCCAGATTCATCCAGGCATGTGAATCGCGAGGCAGGAGCGGAATAATGAACTTCTTAAGAGCCGGAAGCCAAGAGAAAGGTTCAAGCGGCCAGTAAATCTTGCCGGAACGCAGTTCCGGACCTTGAAGCAGGTCGCTGTCAAACGGGTTTATCTCATTCGGAAGCGGCCACTTCCCTTTCGGGAAGCGACTTAATAAGAGCGAGACGTAATTGCTATGAGCGTACAAGTCCTGCCCGGCATGTGTCAGGCGTCCCAGCGCCCGCTGCGCCGAGCGAGCCTCCCCCACTTCCAGCGCCGGGCGGACCAGGGCGCGGTTACTCTCCATGTATGCCCAACTTTTCGCAAAGACGTTCTGGTCGAAATGATACTCGGGATGGCCGATCTGGCCGCGCAGCCAGTGATCTTGGCCGAGGTTAGCTGCTACAACAGTATCGAGAGCAGACGGGCTAAAGTCTGTACTTAACGCTTGCACCGTAATGGCGCGGTGATAGACTGTAAGCATTCTATTTTTCCTTTATCCTATTTCAAACTTTTGAGGGCATAAATCGCCACCGGTTGGGCTTTCCCCCTTGACCTGCACCGGTTCGAGTAGCAGCGCATTGACTTTATCCGCCACGATCGCAGTGGAAGCGAGAGGGTTTGGAATATAAAGGGTTCAATCCGGTCATTCTCACCATTAATATTATAT